>Ga0105049_10008442_pt1 | contig 11947 bp, 7 predicted proteins | sample MAT06_FD_78087 | JGI IMG/M metagenome (GOLD analysis project Ga0105049, IMG submission 78087) | Freshwater microbial communities from Lake Fryxell liftoff mats and glacier meltwater in Antarctica - MAT-06 | ecosystem: Environmental > Aquatic > Freshwater > Ice > Liftoff microbial mat | place...
CACCCCGACACGCCATGGATTCGTCATGGCAGACAGAATAACGCCAATCAGCACCCGCTGTCCCACCGCTCGAAGAACCGCACCACATCGTCTGAGTCACTGTCCTCGTCGCCATCGACATCCCCCTCGCCCGCTTCCCACGACGCGAAGAAAACGACAATGGCATCGCTGTCAACGTCGCCGTCCCCATCGCGATCAGCGGGGCAGCCGCACGAGGGGTATCCCGCACCGGTAAACCCGCCCGAAGCAAGCACCGCCGCCACACTTCCCGGCGCGATCAATTCCGCGAGTCCCAAGGCACCGAGCGCCACATCGGGAAGGCCGGCCGAGTTCGGTGAGTACGCGAGGTCGGCTTGTGACCGCCGGTACAGCAGGCTCGCATTCCCCCGCCACGTCTGCCGCGCCCCGCGCCGATAGGCCTGATACGCACCGACAGCCCCGGCGACGGGTGATTCTCCGGCCCGCTGCGGCCTGCCGGCGAGCGCCATCAGTGATGGAAACGTCGTGACGTCCCCCGGATGATCCGTCAACGAATCCGCGTGATAACTACCCCAAACAGCCGCCGTCGTTCCCGCCGAAAATACCGTGGCATACCGCGGCCCATTGTCATCCGTCCACCCCTGATGCGCTACCATGAGGCCGCGCGTATGAAGGCCCCACAAAACATCCGAACGGAAGGCGCCGCTCAGCACATTCGCATACCCCGTGATAAAGGCCGGCAACACCTGACCATTGACACTCCCGGTAATCGCGTAGGTTCCCGCGGCATACGTCGGCCACGTCGCCCGGCTCGTCCAACGGTCACGGGCCACGTCCCCGCCCGCTCCCCCGTAGGCACCCGCCTCCTCCGCAAAGATCATGCCCTCGTGCCACCCGCCGCTCCAGGAACTTTGGTCCGGCCCGCCCCCCGCCAACCCCACGAAGGCCACCTGCGAACCGTTGTTGCGGAAGTACGCATCCCAGTTCTGAACACCACAGATGATCGCCCGAGCCGCCTGCTCAATCGCCGGATCCGTCGGATACCTCGCCCACGCCCGGGCCGCGGCATGCACAATCTTCATCGTGCTCAATGTCGCAAACTCATCGCTCCAGCCAGCCTTCACTCCCCCGGTCATCGGGTCGATCCAGTGCCGGTAAATCCCATCGGCACTCCGACTCGGAACAACCCCATCGGCCGCCAGCCCGGCATAACGGTTGAGGATGTTGAGCACCTGAACCCGCGCACCGCTGTCGCCATTCAGGTGTTCATTCATCAAGAGCAGCATCACCGTCCACGCCGCGGCATCGGGCGTAGCCGGATGAAAGCGCGTCCAACCCACTTGCACGTCGGCATCAATCACCCATCCGGCCGGTGTGCCGGCCGCCAACGTGGGCGTCACCAGCGAACGCGCGAACGCGACATTCTGCGCAAACTCATTGCTCAGCCAGCCCTCGAACAACAGCCGCGTATCAGAAGCATCCCGCAGCACGGTCGGCGCACCCCCGCGAACCGCGATGAAGCCGCCGTCCGCCGCTGCGCTCAGCGAAGCGATCGCCGGGTTCGAAGTGGTGTACGTGGGTGCCGAAAACGCGCTCTCGCCCCGGGCCGCCGCTGCGGGCACACGCTTGAGTGTGCTGCCCCCATCGGTAGCCACAAACAAACCGGGGCCGGTGGATCCCGTGCCGCTCCCAAAGTGGTCGTGCCAAGCCAAGGCCCGCACATTGCCAAGAATGCCGACCGGTGAAAGGGACACCGGCGACAGCGGCGACCGAAACACTGTTCCGCTCAAGGACACATATAGCCGGGCCTGATCGCGGTCAATCGCGATCCCCTCGATGCCCGTGAACGCATAGGTATTCTGAAGGGACGGAACCGACGGCGGGGGCGGGACGCGATAGTCGCGCAAGACCCCCGGCGAGGCGATGTATAACCGACCCCGGAAAAAGGCCATGCTCACACCCGTTGCACTGTTCGTCTGTCCCAGATCAACAGCCGCCACCGTGCTCATGCCGGTGCCGCCCGAGTCAAAACGCCGAACCACATCTGTCGCGAGGTCGGTCCGCAAAGCCACAAACAGTTGAAGCCCAGAGTCCGAGAACGCCAAGGCCACCGGGCCTTCAGCACCCGGAAAGCCGCGCCGCGCACCGGATACCGGACCCTCCAACTCCTCCGCATCAATCGTCCGAATAAGTACGCCCCGGATGTCACGAATCTCCACCGTGTCGTTGCCGGTGTCGGCCACGGCATACCAACCTTCCAGAGGTGCCGCGGCAACCGCCGAAACGCTCAAAGGTGCTGCCACTGGCCAGTCCGTAAACACCGGCTGCGCAACAGCCACGCTGCCACCCCCCCCGATGCCAAACGCCGCCGCGGCCAAACCAACCCCACGCAAAACCCTTCCGATAAACGCCGGCCACATCCGCAGTCGAATGGTCTTCGAGATCTTCAATCAGAATCTCCGTGAAAAATGGGAGGCGAGAACGAAAGCCTACCCGACTATTCGCGGGACGCAAGGCGTTTGTTTGCAAGTTCCCGCTGAACCCGCAAGATCCATCGAATTTTTGGAGGAAGGAATATCCAAACTTCGCCCCGCCGGGCATCGCGCACCGGACGCGCAACGCCGGTATGGTTCGTCAATGTCCAACACAGCACCTCCCCGCAGAATCGAAAGCCGTCCCGTCCCTGCGGACCGCCTGAAACGCCCGATCTTCCGTTTCATGGCCTTCGCCGCCGCCGGTGGGATCGTGCTTCTGACCGTCACACTGATCGCCCTCGTGTGGGCCAACTCGCCCGCCGCCGATTCATACCACCGAATCTTTGAACGCACCCAATGGTCGCTTATGTTCGGCGGGTTCGGCTGGACAGCGCCCGCGCTGCACTGGATCAACGACCTCCTCATGGCCGTCTTCTTTTTCTACATCGGCCTCGAAATCAAGCGCGAAACACTGGTCGGCGAGTTGCGCAGCCTACGCAAGGCCGCCGTGCCGTTGTTCGCGGCGGCGGGCGGCATGCTCGTCCCCGCCGGAATCTACGCCCTCTTCAACCACTCCACCGATGGAGCCCATGGCTGGGGCATCCCCATGGCCACCGACATCGCGTTCGCGCTCGGCATCCTCGCGCTCCTGGGCAGCCGCGTACCCATCGGCCTGAAGGTCTTCCTCACAACCCTCGCGGTCGCCGACGACCTCGGCGCCCTCATCGTGATCGCGGTTTTCTACACCGATTCCCCCAGCCTTGCCAACTTGGGCCTCGCTTTCCTCGCCCTCGGCGCGATGTTCCTTATGAACCGCCTGGGCGTCCGGCAGCCCCTTTACTACCTCATCGCGGGCGGCGTCGTGTGGTGGTTCATCCATCACTCCGGAATCCACGCCACCATCGGGGGCGTCCTCACGGCCCTGGCCATACCCGTCAAACGCGGCGTCCACGCCCCGCAATTCGCCACGTTCGTGAAGCAGTCCGCCGAAGATTTCGACCGTTCCGGCATCCCCGGCCAAAACCGAATCCTCTCCCCCGAACAGCACTCGATCGTCCAAGGAATCGAGGACGCCTGCGACAAGGTCCAGAGCCCCCTTCAATCTCTCGAACACTCCCTCGCGCCCTGGGTCGCCTTCCTCATCGTGCCCCTCTTCGCCCTCGCGAACGCCGGCGTCGCCCCCGCCGGCTCGGAGGGCCTTTGGGCCAGCGCAACCAGCCGCGAAAGCATCGGGATCGTGCTCGGCCTCATCATCGGAAAACCCCTCGGCATCATGCTCGCCTGTTTCATCGCCGTCAAGGCCGGATTCGGAGCACTCCCCGAACGCACCACCTGGGCCATGCTGCACGGCGCGGCATGGCTCGCAGGCATCGGATTCACCATGTCGTTGTTCATCGCGAGCCTCGCCTTCAAGGGCAATCCCGACTCCGTCGAACGCGCTGCAAGCCAACTCGCCAACGCCAAAATCGGCGTGCTCGCCGGCAGCACTATCGCCGCCACCGTCGGCCTGCTCCTGCTGTGGTATGCACTCAAACCAAGCAACGCGTTCCAGCCAAACAACGCCGCAAAGCCGTAAGACGCACCCCGAGCGCGAACTTCACAACGTCACACATCCAGGCGTTTGACGTCGAGCGCGTGCTCTTCAATAAACCGACGCCGGGGTTCAACCTCTTCACCCATGAGGATCGTGAACAACTGGTCCGCCTGGCTCCCCATGTCCCATGTCACCTTCATCAGCGTGCGCTTGGAGGGGTCCATGGTCGTTTCCCACAACTGCGATGGGTTCATCTCGCCAAGGCCCTTGAACCGGCCGATCTCGATCCCCCGCCGCCCGATCTGCTTCAGCGTTTCAAAAATCGCGAGCACGTTCGCCGCCTCGACCGTCTTGGACAGATTGGTCGCGGCCTTCTTCGTGCCCGTTTCAACACCCTCGTCCTCGGGGTCCGCCGGTGCTTCAGCGGCCAACGCCGCCGCCGCCGCGGTGTTCAGTGTCCACGCGAACATGCACGGCAGAACCTCGCCCGTCACCGCTTCCCTGGCATGGGCCGAGACCGTCGAATGACTCACCGGAATCCCAAGCCCCTCCAGGTCCACGAAAATCTTCTCGAGTTCGCGGTTCTCGTGCAGTTCGCGGATCGTCGCGGCCGTCATCATCGTCTCCGCGCTCTCGGCCGTCCCGGTCGAGTCCGCCAGCCGCAACCCCTTCTCCTGCACAATGTCGAGGGCCTGATGCTCCGACCACGCCCACGCATCCCCGCCACGCCACGTGATCCGCTGCGTCGGCAACCGACCCTTCCCGTCCGGGTCCGACGACCGCATGGCCACCAGCGACGCAAACTTCACGCCCCGGCGTTCCGCAATCTCCACCAGTTCGTGCATCCGCCGCAAAAGGTGAACAACGCGGCGAGCCTCGTTCCCCTCGATCCGCCTGATCTCTCTCGCTTCGCCGCCCCGATCCGTAAGCCCCGAAAGATCACGCACCACCAGAGAAGCCCCTTCAAGAGCCAAGCCGGTCAGCGCATCCTCCAGTGAACGTTCGTTAAGCACATACACCGACTTCTTGTTCTTGCCGCTGCCTCGCGTGGTCTTGTACAGCGGCGGCTGGGCCACATACAGATGCCCACGCCGGATAAGTTCCGACATCTGGCGGAAAAAGAACGTCAACAACAGCGTGCGGATGTGGCTGCCGTCGACGTCGGCGTCCGTCATGATGATGATCTTGCCGTACCGCAATTTCGTCATGTCGATCTCGGAACCAATCCCGATGCGCAGCGCTGCGATCAGAACCCGGATCTCCTCGAAGCCAAGCATCTTCGAGAGGTTGGCCTTCTCGACGTTCAGAATCTTGCCCTTCAAAGGCAAGATCGCCTGCGTCTCGACGTCACGCCCCTGCGTCGCCGACCCACCTGCCGAGTCGCCTTCGACGATGTACAACTCCGATTCATCCACGTTCCGGGTCTTGCAATCGCGGAGTTTGTGCGGCATCGAACCGCCGTCGAGCGAACTCTTCCGATGCACCAGTTCCTTGGCCTTGCGGGCGGCCTCCGCCGCCTCCGCCGCCAAAATCCCCTTCATGATCAGACGCTTGGCCTCCGATGGGTGCTCCTCAAGCCACCGCTCCAAGCCCTCCGCCACCGCCCCGGAAACAAAACTCTCGACCTCCGGGTTCAACAACTTCTCTTTGGGCTGGTTGTTGAAGGCGGGATTCGGCAACTTCACGCTCACAATGGCGACAAGCCCCTCACGCAGATTCTCCCCCGAAGGCACCGGGTCCTTCTCCTTGAGCATCCCCGATTTCCGCGCATACCCGTTCAGGGCCCGCGTCAGAGAAACCTTGAAGCCCTGCGCGTGCGTACCCCCGTCCACGTTGTTGATGTTGTTCGCAAACGAGAGCAACGACTCCGTGTACCCATCGTGGTACTGCATCGCGATCTCGCACACCAGATTGTTCGCCGCGTCCTCCCGCCGAAAATACAGCGGCGCAGCAACCGCCGTCTTCCCCGTCATCAACTGCGACACATACTCCGGCAGGCCGTTGTTCGCACGGAAAGTCTCGCTCCGAATCCGACCATCGGCCGCCACCCGCTCATCCACAAACCGCAGCGTGACCCCCGGGTTGAGGTACGAGAGTTCCCGCAAACGGTTCGAGAGCGTCTCGAAGTTGAAAGTGATGTCCGGAAAAATCGTCGGGTCCGGCCGAAAGGTCACCGTCGTCCCGCGCTTCCGAGCCGCGTTCTCCGGCACAACGCCCACACACTCAACCGGCGACGTCACATGCCCGCGCTCAAACCCGATGGCATGGATCTTCCCCTCCCGATAGACCTCGCAATCGAGGTACTCGCTCAGGGCATTCACGCACGAAACACCCACCCCGTGCAACCCGCCCGAAACCTTGTACGCCGAACCCTCCTGCTGAAACTTTCCGCCCGCATGCAACTTGGTCAGCACAACCTCAATCGCCGACCGGCCGTTCAGGTTCGGGTCCTCATGCTTCATCGGCTCCACCGGAATGCCACGCCCATCATCCACCACGCGGCACGAACCATCCGGCTGAATCGTCACCGAAACCTCGGTCGCATGCCCCGCCATGGCCTCATCGATGGAGTTGTCCACAACCTCATACACCATGTGATGCAAGGCATTCAGGCCCGTCCCGCCGATGTACATCCCGGGTCGCTTGCGAACCGCATCCAAGCCCTCAAGCACCTGAATCTGGTCCGCCCCATACGCCGACTCCACCTGCCCGATCGTGCTTTGAGGCACCACAGGGACAGATCGACCGGTGCTCGCCTGCTCGCCCGAACCTGGCAAAACGTCTGCTTCCGGCATCGGCATGTGCCCTTCTGGACCACCCGTGGGAGGAATCAACCTTCGGTTAGGGTCTGGGAGCAAAATACGCCCCACCAGACAACGCTTCAACATCCCGAATCGCGCTGCGTCAAGACATCCGGAATGATAGGGAGAACCGCCCCAAAAATCCGCATCCAAGGCATGAAAAAGGCAGTAAATCTCGCCCACCCGCCGCAGTCATCAGGCGTCGTTTGCTAAATAAAACACACCGCCAAACGCCGTCGCCCACAGACCGCACTGCACCCAAACAAAATTCAAGCAAAACGCGAACAAACTTCGCCGCGCTTGTATTCCAATCGGGGGGTGACGGCGTGTCCCGCCTCATCCCATTCGACTTGGTGCCGGTCGCGTGCCGGTTCCTGCTCGCGCAGCGCTCGACCATCGAAACCACCGTCCTCGCGGCAGCCACCGCCCGCGTGCCAACGCCACCCCACCCAACCGATGCACTCACCGGCTGACGGGTCATTCGCAGCACACCACCCGCATTGGTCAATCGTCGAAGAACTCGGCCGCATCGTCCGAAAGGGCATCGATGTTCACCGCCATGCTGTTCGCATCGTCCAGCAACGCCTCCCCCTCCACAGGTTTGGTCGCCTTGGCCCGCCGACTGAACGGAAGGTCCTTGCCCTTGATGCCCTTGCCCAGCCGCCGCGGCCCCGCGCTCTCGCTCGTGCCATCGGCCACCCGCAGGTCGTCCTCACGCTGCCGACGTTCCCGCACCACAATGCGGATCGGAACCTCAGTAAACGGCAGTTCCTCCCGGAAGCGGTTCATCAAGAACCGCAGATAGTTCGACGTAAACAAGTCCGGGTGATTCACCACCATCGTGATGGTGGGGGGCGCAATGCCCGTCTGCGCCACGTAATACACCTTCGCCATCGTGCCCACCGTGTCCGTCGGGCCGCGGGTTTCCAAAATCCCCCGCACCAACCGGTTGAGTTTGCCCGTGGTCACCCGCTCATACGCCTGGGCCTTCAGTTCAAACGCCAGCCGCACCGTGTCCTTGACGTTGTCGCCCGACTGCCCCGAGATGAACGCGATCGGAGCGATCGCAAGGCCCTTGAGTTCGCCGCGGATATAGGTCTCGAACCGCTCCACCGTCACCTTGCGACCCTTGTCGTCCGTCCGCCCCTCCACCGCATCCCACTTGTTGACCACAATGATCGCCGGCTTGTAACTCTTCGCGACCAACTGCGCCAAATGCTCGTCCACCTGCGAAAGGTTGTCAGACGCATCGATCATCATCAGCACGACCTCGGCCCGGTCGATCGACCTCTGCACCCGGTCAAACGCGTACACCTCGATCATGCTCTGGAAACTGCGCTTGCGACGCAGGCCCGCCGTATCGATCGCCACCATGCTCTTGCCGTCAAACTCAAACCGCACGTCCACGGCATCCCGCGTCGTGCCCGCGATCTCCGAAACGATCATCCGGGGCTCGCCCGCCAGCGTGTTCACCAAAGTGCTCTTGCCCGCGTTCCGCTTCCCCACAATCGCCACCATCAAATCCGCGGCTTCGGTCTTGTCCTCCGGCGGCGTCTCGGGCATCATCTCAAAGATCGAATCCATGAACTCGCGCCGAAAGTAGTTGCTCTTGGCCGAGCACAGCAACGGTTCACCGAACCCGAGCGACGCCAGGTCCGCCGCGTGCAGTTCCCACTTTGGCCCGTCGGTCTTGGTCGCCACCACCCGAACGGGCGGTGTCTTCCGACGCTTGCGGTCCGCCTTCTTCTCGAGTTTCTTGGCCTGCCCGCCCTCGCGCTTGGCGCCATATGCCCCCTCGCGCAACAGCGTCGCGATCTCCCGGTCAAACGGCGTCACCCCGGTCTGCACGTCCACCGCAAACAAGATGAGGTCCGCATCGTCCACCGCCCGCGCGATCTGGTCTTCGATCGAGCCCGTCAACTTCGCGAGGTCGGAACCGATCTCGTCGTACCGGCCACCCTCCGCCACATACACGCCAAACCCGCCCGTATCGACGAACTCCACCGTCTTCGGTTTGATGTGCTTGAACGGACCCGGAACATCGACAATCGCCGAAACCCGGTCCCGTGTCACACCGGGGGTCGGGTCGACGATCGACACCTTCTCCCCGGCGATCATGTTCATAAGCGAACTTTTGCCCGCATTGGGGCGTCCGACGATGGCAATTCTTGGCAGTGGCATGGAAGTTGAAGGGTAGGGGAGGTCTCCCGCCCAAGAACGCTCCTCAACCGGAATCAGGCCCCCACCAAACCCTCCCCCCGGCCCAGAAATCGCCACCTCAATGAAAAACCCGCCCGATTCGCCGGCCCATGAAAGGGCCGATGAACCGGGCGGGAGAGGGGGAGAAACTCGCTTGATCCAAAACCCGTCATCCGCAAGAGGCTTTCACACGCTCTTTCAGCATCCGCTTTCCCAGCGAACGAAAAACTCAACGATGTCGTCAGAATCGGTCGAGCCCGAGTAGTCCGCATCGGCCTCGCCCATGTTCCAATCACCAAAGAAGCCGACCACGTCGTCGCTGTCCACCGCATCGTTCGAATCCCAGTCGCCAGTGCAACCCGGCATACTCAACTCCGAGAAATACACATCAGGGAAACCATTCTGGTCGCCCACCACCAAGGCTGAGGAGGAGGCATAAGCCACACACGTTCCGTCGTCGCACACACGCCCGCCGAAACTCGAGTTGGTTCCCTCTGCCCCATCAGTCCGCACGCTCACGCGCCGAGTCGTCTGGGTGCCGGGTTCATCAAACACACCGTCCGCATCCGGATCGCGGTCGTGAATGAAAACGTCCGTGCTGCGGTTGTTGTCGTCCGGCACAATGCCCGCCGCGGCACTGCTGAAGATCACAAAGCGGCCGCCCGCCGAGATCGTCCCGGACTGTGAAATCCCGCCGATCTCACCCAGCCCCGACGTCAGGCTCACCCGAGTCAGGGTCGCGAGCGCCATGTCCCGGACAAACACATCGACGGCGTTGTTGTTATCGCCCCCGACCATGTTGTTGGAAATGCTCTGAAACACCACATGCCGACCGTCCGCAGAAATGCACGGCCCGACCGTCGACTCGGTGGAAACAACGCTCGACGCCATGAGTTGCGCACCGTCCCACGCCACACTCACACGCTCAACAACACCCGTCGCAATATTGTAACGGAACACGTCCGATGTCCCGTTGGTATCCGCCGAAATCAGGTTCGTCGCGTTGCTCTGAAAGACCACGTGCGTCCCGTTCCGCGACATGCTCGGGGCGTTGGAGAGGCCGCCCGAAGCCGGAAACCCATTCAAACCAACACTCATGCACACCGTTCTGTCCAGTACCCGGTCCCGCAGAAAGACGTCCGATGTGCCGTTGACGTCGCCCGCCACTATGTCCGAAGATTCACTCGTAAACGCCACAAACCGCCCATTGCCCGACATCGACGCCTGCGTCGACGCCCCCACCAGCGGAGCATTTCCCAGAACGTTGCGGCTCACCAGTTCGTTGCTGAACTGCCCGGGTTCATCAAACAACCCATCGGCGTCCGTGTCCCGATCCCGGAAAATCACTTGGCGCCCGACCGTCGGCACTCCAAACATCCCCGTGGCGTCCGTATCCCACGCCACAAATCGGGCATCCGGCGAAAAATCCGGACGATAATGATTCCCGCCCGCGTGAGAGCCGCTCGCCGTCGTGCTCAGCCGCTTCGTCTCCACCGAGCTGCGATCTCGGATAAAAATGTCGCTCCCCCCGAGATCCCCCGACACAAGATTGTTCGCTGCGCTCGTGAACACAACCCATCGTGCATCACCGCTCAACCGAACATCCTGCGACCAACTGTTCCCCGCACCACCCGATGAACTCACGCTTTGAATGTCCGTCATCTGCCCCGAAACAATGGCCGGAAAGAGCAACCCCCCGAGGGCAAAAGCCCTCAAACCCCTGTGCATGTGACTTCTCCATTCGTGAACCCCTTCACGCATCGCCCGGACGCCCCGGAAATCCGCGGCAAACCCCCCGAGTGATGAAAGTAAACGTTACCAGACCTGCTAGGAACCGCAATGGGGAAAGCACCAGCAGATGAGTGTTTATTCATCTACGTATCATCTTTGGATACTATCACTTGGGGTTTGTTATTCAGCCTATAGGGAATTTGCCTCGAAAACAAGGCAATTTTCGCCGGTTTTTCGCCTCGCATACCCTCCGCCGCATGGATCTTCAACAGCAAACCCACATCGAGTTCACAGACGCCACCGGTAACGTCGAACCCCAGACCCTCGCCCAACTCGCCCAACTCGCCACCCCCCTCCTCGCGCACCTCGCGTGCCGCGGCACACTCCGTGTTCGCATCGTCTCCGATGCCGAAATGGCCGCCTCACACCTCGAATTCGCCGGCGTCGAAGGCACCACCGATGTCCTCGCGTTCGATATGAGCAACCCCGAAGGCGACCGCCACGATCTTGATGCCGACTTCATCATCTGCCTCGATGAAGCCCACCGACAGGTCACCCTGCGGGGCCACCCCCTGCCCCACGAACTGCTGCTCTACATCACCCACGCCACCCTGCACTGCCTCGGACACCACGACGACACCGAAGACAACTACCGCGCCATGCACGAAGCCGAAGATGCAGCCCTCACCGCAATCGGCATCGGCCCGATCTTCGGCGACCGCGGCGGCTTCCAGCCCCACTAAGCCTTGGGACATGCTTGGCCTTGTGTGTGAGCAGGTGCGCAGGGCAAGTGGGAACCTTTTCGCATCTGAGTTGGTGCGTTTTCTGCTTAGGAATTGGGCAGGTGCTCATGCTCATTGAAAAGTAGCGAGGCGGTTTAGAAAGAGTTATTCGACGGGAAGGGTGAAACAAGTCCTGAGGAGTCCTGGGGAGTCCTGAAGAAGAGGTCTTCAGTCCTCAGTCGTGCGGAGTTTTGAGGGGGGTTTGGCGAGGTTTAGGGCTCCTGGGGTTGGGGATGGGGAGGGCGCGCGTTGGGGAGCCGCGGCTTGAGTACAAGTTACGGGAAGGTGGGTTGGTTTCAATGCGGAAATCTTGTGGAGCGACCGAAATGGTGCGCCATTTTGGGCGATTGCTCGGCGGGTGGTTGGGGGCGTGCCTAGTCCTTAGTCGGCGAAGCGAAGACGCTCGAAAGACGAGAGGCAATGCCGCGCGACACCTCGCGGCGTGCC
>Ga0105049_10008443_pt1 | contig 11946 bp, 8 predicted proteins | sample MAT06_FD_78087 | JGI IMG/M metagenome (GOLD analysis project Ga0105049, IMG submission 78087) | Freshwater microbial communities from Lake Fryxell liftoff mats and glacier meltwater in Antarctica - MAT-06 | ecosystem: Environmental > Aquatic > Freshwater > Ice > Liftoff microbial mat | place...
AATGTGATGACGGATGAAAATCAACAAGTGTATCCGCTCATCTATGAATACGGCCCGATCGTTGCGCTTGCACTCGACATTCAATTGCGCGAAGAAAGCAATGGGGCTCGAGGATTATTAGATCTCATCCGTTCGTTGTCGGCCGTCTATGGCCCCAACAAGCCATTCAAGGATGACGATCTGTGGAAGATCATTGAAAAGGCCACCTCGTCTTCCATTGGCGCGTTCTGTGATCGATACATTGAGCATGCAGAGCGAATCCCTGTTGCAGAATATTTGCAGAAGATTGGATGGACGTATACTCCGAAGAAGAACGTGTCGGTGGCGGCATTCGGTATTGATGTTCGTATGCAGGCATCGGACCCTCGCATTCTGATTGGACCACTTGCAGAGAATCCGCTTGGTGTGCAAGGCGGAGACGAACTCAAGAAGGTGAATGGCCGCGTGGTGAACCTGAACGAAGAGTCTTCTTGGATGAACATGATGAGGCCGAGCGTTGGTGATCTACTCACGCTAACGGTGATCAGGAACGGACAAGAAGTGGAGCTCACCGGCAAGGCAATGATGATGAGTCGTGAACAGCGTCATGTGATCGAAGATGATCCTAACGCAACATCTGAGCAGCTCAAGCTTCGGCGCGCGCTACTCTACGGCAGTTGATTGGCAGCTTCTACTTTGAATACCATTGATCGAGGACCGATGAGAATCGGTCCTCTGTCATCTGTAGCCGGTCGTACATCCCTGCCACCTTACGCTGACGATATGCTTCGTACAAAGACACGGCACAAGCAACAGAAATATTGAGCGATTGGATTACACCCATTTGCGGAATCAGGAAATTCCCATCGGCTTTTGCGAGGGCTTCTTCGGACACACCGGCATGTTCATTTCCGAAAACGAGTGCGACGGGTGCCGTAAGATCAAGGTCGTGCAGTGAAACGGCGTCGCTACTCATGTGTGTAGTCAGGATCGTCATGCCCTTCGAACGCAACTGCGCGTAACATGCGTCCACCGACCGGTGAACATGCAGATCCACCCACTTCCGCGCACTGCCACTACTCTTCTCTGCGAGAGAAGGAAGTGTTTCTCCCGAGTGATAAATACCATGTGCTTCGAAGACGCCAACGGCGTCGCACGACCGGATCACGGCACTCACGTTATGCGGATCGTGCACGTTCTCGAACACCACCGTAAGTGTTGTTTGACGACGTCGGAGAACAGCGGCCAAGCGTGCGGCTCGTTCAGGTGTGATCGTTTCAGGACTCGGCAAACCAACTCACTTATCGGCTTCACCCATCACCGGATCGATCGATCCGATAATGGCAACGACGTCCGATACCATGGAACCTTCGGCCATGTATTTCAATGCCTGAAGATTTGATGACGAAGGGGAGCGCAGTTTGAGCTTCCACGGATTGCCGGTACCATCGCTGGAGATGTAGAATCCAAGTTCTCCCTTTGGCGCTTCGATGGCGGTATAGGTTTCGCCCTTCGGAGGCATGCATCCGAAGTTGACCAACATAAAGTCGTTGATCAGTTCTTCCATGCTCGTATAGATAGAAGCCTTGCTCTGTATCACGTTGCGAGGGTTATCGGCGTTATGTCCTCCGCGAGGAATCACTTGCAGTCGGTCGAGTATCTGGTGGATCATCTTCACAGACTCTTTCACCTCGGCCACACGGCACATATAGCGCGCGTAACAATCGCCATCGCTACCGGTGATCACCTTGAAGTCGAGTTCGTTATAGGCGAGATATGGTTCATCTCGGCGAAGATCGCGATCAATACCAGAGCCCCGCAACATCGGTCCGGTCAGTCCAAGTTGGATTGCCTTCTCGGGCGGCATGTATCCAACTCCAGCCATGCGCTCTACGAAAATCCGGTTTCGATTAACAAGTTTCTCGAAGCTCACCATCTCATCTGGGAAGGCATTCAACCAGACACGAATATCACGAAGTACGTCTTCCGGAATATCGTTGGCTACCCCACCAATACGGGCATACGACGTTGTGAAACGTGCACCGCACAGGCGCTCGAACAAATCGTACAGTTTCTCACGTTCGGTGAAGGTCCACAAGAACAACGTCAGCGCACCAACGTCCATCGCCGTTGCGCCCATCGCGATCAAGTGTGAGCTCACACGAGCGAGTTCACACACCAACATGCGAAGCCACACGCCACGTTCTGGTACTTCTACTCTTGCCGCCTTCTCAATTGCCATGGCAATTCCAACATTGTTGGAAAGTGGCGAGAGATAGTCAAGACGGTCTGTATGCGGAATGAATTCGTGATAGGTAGAGCTTTCTGCAATCTTCTCAAAGCCGCGGTGCAAGTAGCCTAATTCAGGAACGCACTTTACAACGGTTTCACCATCTAGTCGGAGCAGTACACGTAACACGCCGTGTGTTGCAGGGTGCTGCGGACCCATGTTCAGGATCATATCGTTCTCGAGCGGATCCTCGAACATGGCCAACGTATCCTTGTCCATCACTTCGCGAATGATCTTTGACTGGCGAAGCTTCTGTACGCGTTCGATCGTGGCTGTATTGGTAACGGGCAGGGACATCACTTCCTCTGGCGAAAAAAACGTTCCGCGAATATACGCTACTTGAGGTGTTCTCTTATGAAGGCGGCGATCTTCTCTGTGAGTTCGGGGGTTGGCCAATGACCGCCGTCGAACGGTACATAACTCACATTCACGCCCGCGCGTTCCATGGCTGCCTTCATCAGTTCGGCTGTTTGAAGCGGTACAACCTCGTCTTTGGTGCCATGGGCGAGAAACACATCGATGCCGCCTTCTTTGAGTCGGACGTACTGCTCTACTACTTTGCCGGCAGGATACATACTGGCAGAAAGCGAGACGAGGGCTGTAAACGTGGCCGGGTAACGAGTTGCAAGCACATTTGCAAAGAAACCACCTTGCGAGAATCCGATGATGATGGCCTTGCCATCCGAGACGGGGAGTTGCCGACGTGCATCGATGCAAACCGACTCGTACCATTCGGCCGAAAGGTCTATGATCGAGGCAAAGTTCGAATCCGGCATGCCCAGTGCCTCGCCAGCTGCAGAGAACTTTTCACGTTGCGCCGAGAACGATTCTCTGACCTTTAGATACGGTGCTTCAGGGCATACAAAAATCACGTTCTGGAGTTTTAACCCACGAGCCCACGACAGCATGATCTCTGGTGTATGACCGTTACCATGAAGCAACACCACAAGTCGGTTCGATTCGCTTGCATTGAAATCGGGCGGATACAAAACACGAGATCTTCCCCAACGCACTTGCTTATGAAAGAGGAGTGAGTAGTCTTTTGCAACAGACTCACGTTCCGCGATGCCGTTGAGGTTGGCGAGTTCTTGGGCGGCCTTTGCTTCGTTTGGACGTTTGGTAGATGCATAACAAGCGGCAAGCATCTGGGCCACCTCTGCATCGGCCGGCACAGCGCGCAACCAATTCTCAAGAAGCGGAATGGCCTCGCTCGGTTTTCCTTTTTGCACAAGCTCTACGGCACGGTCCTTGGACGAACGCTTGTCGCTTTGTTTGAGGAGTGTTTTGAGATCGAGACGTTGTGCCATAAGAGGCGCAGCCCACAACACAACACACAGTAGTACCAGGATTCGATTGTTCATTCGCTTACCAATCGTTTTCTTGCTTGCGCAAGGACCTTGAGTTGCTCGCTGCTCACGGTAGGATACTGAAGGTTGAGGTCTTCAACCGTTTTATGCAATACTGTTGTGAGTGCAAGTCTGCTCCACCATTTATCGTCTGCTGGTACGATGTGCCACGGCGCATGACTCGTAGACGTGGCAGAGATCGCGTCTTCGTAGGCGCTTTGATACTGATCCCAATACTGCCGTTCATGCACGTCGGCCGCCGAGAACTTCCAGTTCTTCGATCGATCGTCGATCCTCGACAGCAATCGTCTCTTCTGCTCATCTTTCGAAAGGTGCAGGAAGAACTTCAAGACGATCGTTCCACTTTGTGTGAGAATTCGTTCGAACTCGTTGATCACATGATAGCGTTCTTTCCAAAACGATGCATGCAGTGGTTTGTCTGGATCGATGCCGGGGAGCTTTTCGTTTGCCACGATCTCCGGATGCACCTTCGATACGAGAACATTCTCATAATGCGAACGGTTGAAGATCCCGATCTCGCCGCGCGCAGGCAGCGCTACATAATGTCGCCAGAGAAAATCATGGTCCAGTTCGTGCTCCGACGGACGCTTGAACGACGTGACCCTCACACCCTGGGGATTCAAACCAGACATCACATGCTTTATGGCCCCGTCCTTCCCTGCCGTATCCATGGCCTGCAGGACGATCAGAAGGGAATGCTTATCATCGGCATACAGCATGTCCTGCAATCTCGACACTTGCTCGAGGCCCTGGTCCATGATCTCAATGGCCGTCTCTTTCTTCAGCGTCTTTCCCGTAAAAGACGTTTCGTAATGCTGTAGCCGAACCTTTTCACTAGGTCCAACCTTCATGGCATGTACCAGCGTTTTGAGCTCTTTAAGCTCGGCTTCATCACTATTACCGGCCTTGGCCATTAGGATCACCTTTCGATGTGGTGACGTGAACATAGGGATAGAACGAAAAAAAGCGGTCGCATGACCGCTCTTCTTGCGTGGGCGAGGCGGGACTTGAACCCGCACGTCCTTTCGAACACGGGCTTCTGAGACCCGCCTGTCTGCCAATTTCAGCACTCGCCCCCTGAGAGACTGCTTGCGGAGAGGGAGGGATTCGAACCCTCGATAGAATTGCTCCCATAACGGTTTTCGAGACCGCCCGATTCAACCACTCTCGCACCTCTCCGTGTTGCAGCTTTTTGTGGGGCCGCAAATATAGGAAGGTGGCAGGGATATCTATGCCCGGAGATCTGGAGTCTTGATGGATTCGAGAATGTTCAGATAACTGATGTAGCGCTCTTCGTCAACCTTGCCGTCCTTTACCGCCTTCTTCACTCCGCAATCTGGCTCGTGTGTATGTGTGCACGATGAGTACCTACATTCAGAGACAAACGGCATAAACTCTTCAAAATAAAAGGGTAACTCCTCTGCGCCTAGCTCCCATATCGCCAGTTCGCGGATTCCCGGTGAGTCGATGATCGATCCACCAAACGCCAGCGGAATGAGAATCGCAGCGGACGTTGTGTGCTTGCCTGTGAGGTACTTATCAGAAATGGCACCAACCACTTGACGTGAATCCGTTAGCACGTTGATAAGACTAGACTTACCCACACCACTCGGCCCACTGAATAAGGTGAGTTTTCCGTGGAGTTGCGCAGAGAGTTCGCTAATGCCTTCTGGTTGTTGTACACTTACAAAATGACAACTTATCCCCAACTGTTGATAAGCAGTGAAGTCCGATCGAATGTCATTCCGATCTGGCTCATCTGCAAAGAGATCCATCTTGTTGATACAGATGATCGGTTCCAGGTTGCCCTTATCTGCGGCGATCAAGTAGCGATCGATCAAGCGCTTATTGTACATGGGCAAAGCAGTAGACATAACGATGCAGAGCTGATCGACATTCGCAACGAATACTTGTTCGCGCTGCACACGTCCTGCTGCCTTACGAGAGAGAACCGTACGCCGCTCCTCCACTCGCACGATCGTGCCTTGCTCACTTCCCGAATCGGGATCTAAGGTTATCCACACCACATCTCCTACTGTAACGATGCTTCCGATATGTGGGCAGTCTACCGTGCCGGAGACAGTGCAGATGTGGAAAACCTCGGCGTTTTCCACAGAGACCACCCATTGAGGTCCTGCGGCAGTGATAACGGTGCCACGTTGAGCAGTAGGCGGCATTGTCCGGTCTTGCTTTATGATCGTCCGCGTGCGGTTACGACTTTTTACGCGTTGACGCGTTTTTTCGGAGAACTGCTCTTCGGGATCGGAATGGAACTCCGGAAGGTCGTGGGATCGTGTCGGCACGGGCACTAAAAAGTGTGTAACAATTTTGACACGTCTCGTCTTTTCAGTACTTTGAGGACAGTTTTTCAATATACCAGGTTTTTCTTGAACTATCGGTGGATCTTCAAAGACCAACTCGATGAAACAGCCGTCCAGCGAATAACAGACACCCTAGATCTTCCTGTCCCGATCTCAAAAGTCCTTGTTGGAAGAGGACTTACGACCATCGAGGAGGTTGACCGCTTTTTCCAGCCCGGGCTGGAGCTCCTTCATTCACCATGGCTTATGGATGGAATGGAGCTGGCGGTTGACAGGATCGAACAGGCAATACGAGTCAAAGAGCTGATCTGGGTGCACGGCGATTACGACGTGGACGGCACTTCGAGCACTGCAATGGTCCTTCACTTTCTGAAGACCATTGGAGCACGCGCGGACTATCACATCCCTAACAGACTGGACGAAGGCTTTGGCTTCACAGAGAGAAGTGTAGATAGGGCGCATGCTGCCGGAGCTACGTTGGTGATCACCGTAGACGTTGGCATTACGGCCGTGAAAGCTGTACGTCATGCGAACGAGCTCGGCATGAACGTGATCGTGGTAGACCACCACCAAGCGGCCGAAGAACTCCCTGCCGCCCTTACAATCCTTGACCCTATTAAGCCGGGCTGCTCCTATCCGTTCAAGGACCTTGCAGCCTGTGGCGTGGCGTACAAGCTGATTCAGGCTGTATGTGAGCGCAGGGGCGAGCCCGAGGCCGCCCACAACTACCTAGACTTCGTAGCCATTGCCTCTGCGGCAGACATCGTGGCGCTCTCTGGTGAGAACCGAATCCTCTCCTATTACGGGTTAGAGTTGCTCAATTCCTTCCCTCGCCCGGGTCTTAAAGGCCTGATCGATTGCGCCGGGCTCACGCTCGGTTCAATCAATAACTCTTCGATCATCTTTGGACTAGCCCCGCGCATCAATGCAGCGGGTAGGCTTGGCGACCCACGTCGTGCCGTCGAAATGATGATCCAACCAACAGAACTTGGAGCGTTCCACATCGCACAAGAACTCGAGCACGACAACCGGAAACGTCGGGCGATTGACGAGGTTACCTTCGAAGAAGCCACCGTCGAAGCAGAAAAACAGATAGCAGAAGGCGGACGTAAGTCGTTGGTACTACATGGCGGTGAATGGCATGCCGGCGTAATCGGCATTGTCGCGTCCCGCCTCGTGGAAAAGTACCACCTTCCCACCGTCATGCTCACGACGATTGACGGCATTGCAAAAGGCTCGGCTCGGTCCATTAAGGATTTCGATATCCATTCCGCCCTCAAGAGCTGCGAAGACCTTCTGATCGAGTTCGGAGGTCATAAACACGCTGCTGGACTCTCCCTGCCCGTTGCGAACGTACCGGAACTCGCCCGTCGCGTCGACCTTTTTGCACAACAATGGCTGTCGCTTGATCAGTTAGTACCAGAGATCGTCATTGATGCGAATCTTCAGCTTAATGAACTAACACCGCACTTTTTCAAGATGTTAGCGCGTTTTGCACCTTACGGCTACAGCAATCATCGGCCTGTTTTCCACACCCAAGACGTGATCTCTGCAAACGGTGTGAAGATCGTTGGGAATAACCACCTGAAGTTCAGGGCACTGCAAAAGAACTTTGCCATCGATGCCATTGGATTTAATCTTGGACATAAGATTGCCGACTGCACGAATGGAAAGCCTTTTTCCTTAGTTTATACGCTCGAAGAGAACGTGTTCAACGGTACTTCCACTCCTCAGATCCGCATAAAGGATGTTAGAAGTCAGTAAAATCACTTAAGAGGAGGCGACATGATTCGCCAGTTTGCGCTGCTCGCAGCGTCACTCCTTTCCTTGCCGATGGTTGCACAAGAAACTTTCACGTTGCACCGCGGCACACAACTTTCTGTTCGAACGATCACAACGGACGTTTACAGACCTAACGGACTTGCCATAGACGCAAGCGGAATGCTGTGGGCATTAGAGTCCCAAGCAGGGACTATTCTACGGATCGACCCAACTTCCGGCGCCAAAACCGTGGTTCTGCAATCTCCATTTTCGATCCCAACGACGCAGGGAACGTCATCGATCAACACAGTGTACGACATTGTGATCGACCCTGATTTTAACGGATCGCATCCGTACATCTATCTGGCTCATTCAACAACCGACGGCTCGCAGCTTGTTACGCGCATGACGTATGCTGGTGAGCGACTTGCCGACCCTCTGGTCCTCCTCCGAACAGACCCTGTTCCAACTTCTCAACCGTGCACTCTACTCCTGCTTCCCGATGGCACGTTGCTTTTTGGCACAGGATCGTTTGACACCCCAGCGCCGCAAGACATGAACTCGATGTGCGGCAAAGTGCTTCGTTTACGCACAGATGGGACGGCCCCAGACAACAATCCGTTCTTCGATCCCTTGGCACCGACGTCGGCAGCGTCCTATCAGTTCTCGCGCGGACATCGCGCTTTGCAAGGAATGGTCCGAGTTCCGCGGATAGACGCGGCTCTCGAAGGCACCATCTATGGCACCGAATGGGGCTCCAAGGCCGGTGACGAGATCAACGCTCTCGCTGAAGGGAAGAACTATGGATGGCCGAACGTGGAGGGGTACTGCACCACGTCAACGAGTACCTACACCTGTCCACTCACTACATCCGATGCCCTCTTCACGGGCCTTGCCTATTACGCCCACCCAGCCATTCCGGAATGGAATCGGAAGCTTCTGGTAGGCTCGTATCGTTTGGAGCGCCTGCTGGTGATGGACCTTGACAACACGGGCGAAATTGCGAATAAGGATGGTTCACTCAATCCTCAAAACGTGACAACGCTGGCAGACAGCAACCGCATTCTGTTTGCAAGCAGGGAGATTCCCGAACGTCCGCGCGATGTTCTGGCCTCTAACGACGGACGTATCTACATTGCCCTACACCAGATCACGGACGCGGGTGGCATCGATCGCATCGTCGTGTTGGAAAACCCGGCAATGCAGGTGCTCGTCAGCTCCGTGAACGAAGACGTTGCAACGAACGGACTCTTCGTGTCTCCAAATCCCGTGTCAGATCACATGACTGTTCGCGTCACGGATCTTCCTTCGGTTGCGTGGACCGTGTCGTGTACCGACCAGCTTGGTCGCATCATGTTCACAACATCTGTTGCCGCAGGCACAGATGTAGTCACGATTCCGTGCTCGGATCTCCCTACGGGAGCGTATGGTGTCACGGTTCAATCCGGACCTACGACGCAACATACCACCGTCATCCGCTAGCTTTCTCTTCATGAACGAACTCTCTACGCTCGAAGGCGAGGTGGAAGACGTGCGTGTTCACCACGACACCGTCTACTACTCTCTTCGCACGTCTGACGCGCGCACCCTTGTTGCCTCGCTGCCTTCCAACATTGCCTATGCCCACCTGATTTGGGTTGGTGCCTATGTGCGTGCACAAGGCGCGGTACGGGGCAAGGAGGCATGGTCACTACACGCTGCTCGAATCGTTGTGGAGCCACACGTTCTTCTTGATGCTACAGATGTTGCATCGTGCATCACGTCAAGCGGGATCGATCCGCGGCACATCGTCTTACGTCGGCTCCCGCAAACAGAAGTATCACCACACATCATCTTTGGATCGGTGATCAACTCTATTCTCGATGCGGTGCTTCAAGATCCGCTTCGTAGTGATGAACATGTGCTCGAAAATGCGTTTGAACAACGACCTCTCTCCCTTGCCGCCCTCCATGCGCGCGACACGTCGGCCGTCGAGACACTCAAAGAACGAGCACGTCGGACCATCTCTCATCTGCGCGCGGCAGCTGCTGCATTCCCGGGCGACAGCGTGGTGATCGAGCCATCGTTTGTAGCGGCGGAGTTTGGATTGCAAGGTCGGTTGGACGTGATGACGTCGTACACGTCCGACCCTCACCGACATGATGTGATCGAGCTCAAAACATCAAAGCCCCTGCCGGGCGACGTGGCCGTGCATCCACAATATGCGGCTCAGGTGGCCGCCTACGACTTGCTTTTAGAGTCGGCAGACCCGCAACGAACGGGAACATCCATGGTGTTCTATGCAAATGAACATGGTGCCGTTTCACGCACTGTCGACGTTCGCGAAGATCACAAACGCATCATCTTGCATGCGCGCAATCACGTGTTGTGTTTGCAACATCAACTACGTGAAAAGGATTTCAGCGCCCTACGATCCATTCGCGCAACAGACCGTGGATGGTCGAGTTATGAACGTCACGAAGCAGAGCGATTCGAGAATATCTATCAAGAATCGGACGTTGCTTCGCGGACGTACTTTCAAGCATTTACGTCGTTTGTAGAGAACGAAGCAGATGCATTGCGCACATCAACGCAGGATGACCGTGCACTTGTGGATCTGCACTTGGATCTCGCATCATCCGATTTCGTGCAGTGGCACTTAGTGTTTTCGCGCACGTCCGATCATGCACCCACATCGCTCCGCCGCGGAGATATTATTGTTCTCTCTGCGATGGACGTCAATGCAGATCGCCGAATGGCGCACGTGTACAAGGCCACGATCATCGATCTCGATGCCCATCACGTTGAATTGAGTTTGCGGAATAAGCAAACGGATGCGTCCGAGATCACTGTCATCAAACGATGGCGGGTTACATCGGATACAAGCGAGTCGTTGTTACGTGCCCAACACCGAGAACTCTTCACCTTTCTCGCAGCACCAGCATCCGTCCGCTCCCTGGTGCTTGGCGTAACACAGCCGCAATCACGTCCACTTCGCACCCTCGACCTCCCTGCCACCCTGCATCCTTCCCAACGTATCGTCATCGAGAAGGCCTTGTTATGCAACAACTATGCGCTCGTGCAAGGTCCGCCCGGCACAGGAAAAACATCCATCATTGTTCGTACGCTTGTCGAGCAGCTGATGCTCGACCCATCTGAGCGCATCGTGATAGTAGCCTGTACGAATAGAGCCATTGACGAGATTATTGCGGTGCTTCGTTCGATCGGACTCACGTCCTACGTTCGTGTGGGTGGAGGTACAAACATTTATCGCTCTATGGCGGACGCGTTGCCAACGGCACGTATTGTGATTGGCACTGTTGCTGCGCTTCAAACATATACGGAAGTGTTTTCGATCGCCACGTTCACAACGGCCATCATCGACGAAGCCTCACAGCTTGTTGAATCTCAAGTCTGTGGCATGCTCACACGCGTGGGTCGGTTTATTCTGATCGGCGACGAAAAGCAGTTGCCTGCCGTTGTTCTTCAAGACGAGGAGCGTACAACAGTGCGCGCGGCAGTCTTTGAGCAGATGTGTCTTTCAAACCTGCGCACGTCGCTCTTCGAACGTTTGCTTCGCGTCTGCGCACGGAACGGGTGGACGGAGCATGTGGGGACGCTGCGCGTGCAGGCTCGCATGCATGAAGACATTCAACGCATTGCGAACGAGCTGGTCTATCACGGTCTGTTAGAGTCGGCCTATCCTTGGCAACGTGAAGCATCTCCTACACCTCGTGTACACTACATGGCTTCACCCGCCGAGCCTCCATCGGCCGTCTATCTGGCAGAGGCTGCGATGGTGGCAAGGATCCTTCGTGAACGATGGACGTTGGACACAAACCCCACGTCGATCGGCGTTATCACACCGTTCCGCGCGCAGATCAACACCATACGGTCTCTCCTTCCCGATAACATTCGCGACGCCGTGAGCATCGATACCGTGGAACGTTTTCAAGGCAGCGAACGTGATACGATCATCATCTGTTTGGCATGTCATACGCCGCAGCAACTGCGCACCGCACAGTCCATCATGGATGATAACGGCGCCCTGATCGACAGAAAATTCAACGTCGCCGTCACCCGCGCACGAAAAGAACTTATCGTCATCGGTAGACGTGATGTGATGGAGCAAGTAGAACCGTATGCACAATTCCTCACTTCTCACTTCTCACTTCTCTCTTGACTTCTCACTCGCTTCGCTTCCCGGCAGCTTCCCGGCAGCCTCCCGGCAGCCTCCCGGCAGCCTCCC
>Ga0105049_10008445_pt1 | contig 11943 bp, 11 predicted proteins | sample MAT06_FD_78087 | JGI IMG/M metagenome (GOLD analysis project Ga0105049, IMG submission 78087) | Freshwater microbial communities from Lake Fryxell liftoff mats and glacier meltwater in Antarctica - MAT-06 | ecosystem: Environmental > Aquatic > Freshwater > Ice > Liftoff microbial mat | place...
AAAAATAAATTAATTTGAAATTTATTAATTTTTTTATTCTTCCGCCAATTACTATTCCAAACGGATCTATACATATTATTTTTTTTACCTTAAATTTAAGCTTTAATATTTTGTAAAGTCTTAAATATTGTTTTGTTTGTTTTATAATATTTTTTGAACTTCTTTTGAATTCGTAATGGTTAAAAGGCAACTCACAGAAAATTAATTTTTTCCTGATTTCTCTCGGTATAAACATCTGGTCAAATCCAAAAAATAGAATATTATAATTCTTTTCTATTAACTTTTCAAAAAGTATAATTAATGTCGGATTACTGAATGTATCTATTCTTGTAGTTATAAATGCGATTGTTTCCAATTACTGTAAATTTATTTTCAGGATTTATTTCCTGCAATTACCACTGCTGACCAGCTCTTTTCATTGAGCTTATGTCCTGTCAGCCATTCTTCATAATTAATTATACCCATATTCAATTCATCTAAAAGTAATTTTAATTCCGGTATAAAAAAATACCGCATACTGTGAGTTTCTAATATTTCGTTTTTATCTCCTGTAAATTTATCCGTTACATAAACAGAATAATTTACATCAACAATATTATCATTTAACTTTAAAACCGGATCTGCAATTCTCTCAACCTTTATCTCTTCATCTTCCAGAACTTTTACTCTTTTCTCCGGTCTTTCTGTAAATACTGCCGGACCATACCAAAAGTCAAATATAAAAATCCCATCCTCTTTTAAATGTTCTTTCACTGTTGCTAATGTCATCTTAAGATCTTTATTTGTTGTCTGATAACTCATTACATGGAATAATGAAAATACTACATCAAATTTCTTGTTAAGTTTTATATTTCTTATATCGCTTTTTACAAATTCTAAATTTAAATATGATTTGCTGTTTTGTTTATTCACCATTGCCTTCTCCAGCATTTTATCAGATTGCTCTACCCCGGTCACTTCAAATCCGTTTTCTGCGAAAATTATGTCATGTCTTCCTGTTCCGCATCCAAGATCTAAAATGCACTTTGAGTTTGGTCTGAATTTTTCAATAAGTGTATTTATATATTGTGATTCCCTGAAATAATCCTTCTCTTTGTATAAAAGGTCGTAATACTTTGCATATAAATCAAAAACTTTTGTCATTTGAATTTATTTATTTAAAATATTTTATATATTCTGTGTTTTCAAAATATCTGTAAACCTCATCATAGTTTAATATTATATCTTCTAAATTTTCTTTTGTAATTTTTTTAAATTCTGTACTGACGGTGGTTGATTTCAATCCGAGATAATCAAATACTTTATCGGCTGTTTTTTGATGGATTGAATTATCCAATAGATCTTTTTCGTAAACTAATTTAAGATGCCGGATGCCATTCAGGTTTTCTTCTTCAGTACGTTCTATTTCTTCAGCAAATTTAACAGACTCGTATAATTCTTTGAAATCAACTTTTATTTTTATATCCGGCGAAGATTCACTTTTTTTTAAATGAAATGTTTTTGTTTCTGCGGCATAATAATTTGACAGCTGATGTCTTAGAAAATTTTCTCTCTTAAGATAAATAAATTTCCATCCGTCAGCATTCAGTCTTTGCAATATGTATTCATAGTTTTTATATCTGTGTTCCAGTTTTAACTGTGCAATCTTAACCTTGAAACCATATACCGGTTTATTTTTTAATGTTGCTCTCTTACTGCAACTGTTAATATACATTAACGGAAATCTTACTCTGCTTTTGCAATACTCAAAATTAAATATCTCAAGGTCACAATATATTTCTGAATGGCAATTTATAAGTTCAGATAATAAATTACTTCCTGTTCGACCTCTGGTGTATATTACAAATTTATTTTTTGGAAAATCAATACGGGGATCTATAAGATTACTATGATTGTATTTCTCTTCAAATTTCTTTTTTAATTTTCTTAACATTGATTTACTTTATTCCGAAATTCTCCGTTTTCTTTTTAAAATAATGACTTCAATTCTTCTGATGTTCTTTCTATTTGATTTTCTGTTATTGCTAATCCGCTCGGTATGTAAAATCCGAATTCGGATAAATTTTTTGAAACAGGATATTCTCCTTCTTTAAACAATCCCATTTTATTCAGTACCGGCTGCATGTGCATCGGATAAAAAAATGGACGCGTTCCTATTTTTTTTTCATTCAGTTTTTCCATAATCTTCTCTGCATTCATCCCGCATTTTTTATCAGCTACTATCCCGTAAACCCAGTATATATTTTTTGCATATTCAGTATCTGTCTTTGGAAGTTGAATATTCGGAATATCTTTTAATAACTCGTTATACATCTCTCCGGTTTTTCTTTTCTTCAATATAAATTCATCTAATCTTTCTAATTGTGCCAGACCAAGAGCTGCCTGTATATTTGTCATCCGGAAATTAAATCCTAATTCTTCATGGACAAATCTTTTCTCCGGCTTAAAACAAAGATTTCTCAACGACCTGCAGCGTTCAGCTATCTCAATATCATCAGTTACAATCATCCCTCCCTCTCCTGTTGTAATATGTTTATTCGGGTAAAAGCTGAATGTACTTACTTCACCAAAACTTCCGCATGGCTTTTCTTTATACGTCTGACCTATAAGCTCTGCTGCATCTTCTATTACTTTTAATTTAAATTCTTTCGCTATTTGCAAAACGGGATCTATGTCAGCCGGCAGTCCGTATATATGAACAATCATTATTGCCTTTGTCTTTGAAGTGATTTTTTTTCTTATTTGATTTACATTCATGTTCCATGTATCAATTTCTGAATCAATCAGGACAGGTATTCCTCCCGCTCTTAGTATTGCTGATGCACAGGAAATTATTGTAAATGTAGGCAATATCACTTCATCACCATATTTTATTCCTGCTGCAATTACAGCTGCTTCAAGTGCTGCCGTTCCATTGCAAACTGCAACTCCGTATTTTCTTCCGACTCTCTTCGAAAATTTTTCTTCAAATTCCTTTATGTAAGGTCCCTCTGAAGATATCCATCCTGTATCTATACAATTTTCAAGATACTTTTTTTCATTGCCGTTTAATAAAGGCTCATTTACCGGTATGAAATTCATTTAGCTTACTATTTTTATTTTCTCTTTTCCGATTCCGGAAAATCTTGTCTTGTCCTCTTCTCCGGCATAAGGTCCCTGCTTCACTTCTATCATTTCTATTTCTTCAAGTATTTCAAATCCATGCCCGCCTGTTGATAATAATATTACATCCCCCTCTTTCAATACTCTGCTGTCTAAATAAATTTTATCCTCATCATAAAAATCAACTCTTAACTTTCCTTTTTTTAAAAACAATACTTCCTGCGTATACTTCACTTCCCTTGGTACAGGATTATGAACATGCGGCTCTATTACTTTACCTTTCGGATGTTTCATATATGCAAGCTGCTGTGACAAATCATTGGATGTAAAAAAATGTATTCCCGGTTCACTGAAGTCTGAAGGAATTATTATCGCAAGCAACTTCCCTTTATGTGTTATGTTTTCTACCATTTTTATATTATTTGCTGAATTTTCTCTTATAACTGTTTCTTAAAATTGTATCAGTTTCTTTCATTAGTTTTTCATAAGTATAATTTTCTAAAACAAATTTCTGTCCCGCCAATGCAATCTCTTCCCTTTCTTTTTCATTCTTCAGATAATAATTTATTTTATCTAAACAATCTTTCTCATCTCTGAATGTTACAAATATATTATCGGGAAATTGCTTTTTTATATTCTCAGCTTCTCTTGTAAGTAAAAGTGTTCCGACTCCCATTGCTTCATACATCCGTTGATTGTTCGCTGTCTTATTCGCTACTTCAGAATAATCGTTAAATACTATTCTTGATTGCTTATATATTTCAAACATCTCAATTCCTGAAGTTATACCCTGCCATGATTTTGAAATAGGATTTTCCTTTTTATAATTTGTTCCCTTTATTCCCCACCATTTAAAATCAACTTTATCAGCTATAAACTCTATACACCTTGCCCTGTTTGTCCAGTACCTGTCTACTACTCCGCCGACAAATGTTATATCATATGTTTTACTGTTACTCTTTAACTCTTTTAATATTCTCCCGTCAAAACCGTTCTGTGAAATATATGACTCTCTTTTATTTAGTTCAAAAAATGATTTATAAACATCGCTTGAGGTAAATATTAAATCGTAATCGGAAACTGACCAGTCTGAAGGAGTATTACTGTCTATTCTGCTGACTATAAGTTTATTGCCAGTGTACGTTTTCCAGAAGTTACTCTGTATACCTGTAATCTCTCTTACAAAAATAATATCAGGATTATAATTTTTTATATAATCTATCATCACTTTTATATACCATCTGTTTTTTACAGGACTGATTTTATTCTTAATTTTTCCGGTGAACTTTTTTATACTTTTCCCTTTCCCGTAAAGCTCATCCGCAACTTTATCTATATAATATGTATTTATAAAAAATTCTTCACCTTCCCACCCGTACTTACTTAAATTGTATGTATAAAAATCTGAATAATTGCTTCTTAAAGATATTATCCAGTTCAAAAAATCTTTTCTGTCCATTCTCTCAATTACAGACTCATTCGCTTCGATTTTTTTATTTAAATAAATATCCGGATTTATTGTATCAAATTTCAAAATTCTCAAATTATTAATCTTATGTTTATTTTCACTATTACAATTTTATTTCCCCGGAAATTTCTTCACGTAACTTTTCCTTAAAATAATATCTAAATCCATCATCAGCTTTTTATAACTGAAGTTTTCTAATATAAACTTCTGTCCTGCCAATGCTATCTCTTCTCTCTCTTTTTCATTTTTAAGATAATAATTTATTTTATCTAAACAATCTTTCTCATCTCTGAATGTTACAAAAATATTTTCCGGAAAATCTTTCTTTAGATTTTCTGCATACCTTGTAAGCAATAATGACCCCGTTCCTAAAACTTCAAACATTCTCTGATTCACACCTTTACCATTCGCAACTTCCCCGTAATCATTAAATACTATTTTAGATTTCTTGTATATTTTCAGCATTTCTAATCCTGAAGTTATTCCCTGATTACTCTTTACTATCGGATGATTACTCTCATACTTATTACTCAAAAATCCCCACCATTTAAAATCAACCTTACCTGCAATATAATTTACACAACTCGTCCTCTGTGCCCAGAATCTGTCACCTAACCCACCCACAAAAGTTACATCATACTCTTTTACACAATCCTTTATTTCATCAATTATTCTTTCGTCAAATCCATTTGCATTTATATATGAATCAACACCATTAAGTTCAAAAAATGTCTTATAAGACTCAGTCGATGTTAAAATTAAATCCCAGTCAGGCACTGACCAGTGCCTTGGTACAGGTGTAGCAATCCTGCTTACCAATAAAGTTTTTTCACTGTAACTTCTCCAAAAATCACTCGGCAAACCTGTAATTTCTCTTACTAAAATCACATCAGGTTTGTAATTGCTTATGTAATCAAGCAATACATTCAATACCCATCTGTGCTTTACCGGTCTGATTTTATTTTTTATCTTCTCCTTAATTTTCATAAGCTTTTTCCTGCTGCCGTATAGCTCATCCGCTACTTTATCTATGTAATAAGGAGTTAAAATAAATTCCTCCGACTCCCAGTTAAGTTTCGATAAATTGTATGTATAAAAATCCGAGAAATTCGATCTCAATGCAATTATCCATTTAAGAAATTCCTCTCTGTTCATGTTTTTTATTAATCCGAAATTCTCAATTATTTTTGTATTGAGATAATCTTCAGGATTTATTGTATCAAACTTTAATATTCTCAGTGACATTTATTTTTTTATTTGGACTTTTATAAAGTTCATCATATATATTCTTCCAGTCTGAAAAAATATTTTCGTATAAAAAATATTTTTTTATTAAATCAGAATTTCCAGACGTTTTATTCTTTTCATTTTCTAAATTATCAGCAATGTATGTTATTTCATTTTCTATTTCGGATAACTTTTCTATTTCCCGATAATAAATTTCAAACCTTCTCAGTTTACCATAAGGAAGCCATGCTCCGTTAATTACAATATTCCCTGCAAATAAAGATTCTAACATTGCTGCATTCATTGCATCGGTATCCCGCAAATTCAGTTTTATTTCACTCGAAATAATAAAATCAATTAATTCATTCTGAGGCATGAATTCAGATATTATCAGACTTCCAAAATTTACTTTCTCACATTCATCCTGTATTCTTTGCAGATAATTCTTTTCCTCAAATTGTAATCCATATGTTAAAGGCAGTACAGCATAAATCTTGTCCCTTATTCTCTTATCAAGTTTGTTCAGTATTTTTAATATCTCAATATGCCTCTGCTTGGAAGAACCACTGTATCCTATTGTAATTATTATTTTATCCGGCGGAATATTATACTTTTTCCTGAATTCTGAATTTGCTTCCTCTTTATTTCTAGATTCAATTAATTCAAGTCTCACTTTATTCAATCCAAAATCTGCAAATCTCATTTTAGTATCTAAGTTTCTGCCGAATTTTGACAGAGCTGTCTCTTTTACTTCAATTGTGTTTACTGTTATTAAATCTGATTTATTCAATGCTTCAAATTGTGTTTTGTAATTCTCCACACCCGATATCTGAAATAAATCTGAACCCCAGAATGTCATCAATACTTTTTTCCCTTCCGGTAAATACTTTTGGGTTGTCAGATATTCCGGAGCTAAATAGTGGTAGTGATATATATCGTAATTTTTTAAAAGCTCTTTCATTTCAATCGAATATTTTCTCTCTTCTGCATTTGAATTTATCTGATTAATTACAGATTTATACCTCAAAGAAAATATGCTTCTGAGAATTTCTTTTCTCTTTGATTTATTTTTTAATATTTCAAATAAAGATTTATTCTTGTCTTTTCTGTTTAAAATTATTTTCCTTTTCTGAGGCAGAATTAATATCTCATCAAAGATTCTCTTTTCTTCTGCACTCAATTTCCCATTACCGGGTTTAACCGGATCTGCAACAGAAACTTGTACATCAGCATAGTTTTCTTTTATTGCTTTTGTAAAATTTGATATTGTGTAATAACTGCAATGACCTAAAAGTAATATCTTCAATAATTATTTTGTTTTTTAACTGCTGTAATTTTTCAGTTGAATTGCTTCTTTTTGAATATTTCCTGTGTCCTTTCAAACTCTTTCCAGTCACCTATATCCAACCATGACATTTCACTGACAGGGAATACTCCGACCCGTCCCTTGCGTTTCTTTATATTTGTAATTAAATCCGTTATGTGAAAAAATTGATTTTCAGGTATCTCATTTAATAAATGTGGCTCCAGTATATACATGCCTGAATTAATTATAAATGTTAGATCCGGTTTTTCCTTAAGCTCTTTTAATATTCCGCCTTTCCCGACTTCTAATGTTCCGTATGGAATCAACTGATGTTTCAATGCTCCTATTATTGTCAATTCATTACGATTCGATTTATGATACTTTAAAACTTCCGAATAATCCTGATCTATTAATATATCACAGTTAGATACAAAGAAAGTTTCTTTTATTTTCCTTTTTAATAAATGTAAACTTCCCGCAGTTCCCAATGGTTTTGTTTCACGGAAAAACTCTGTCTGGAAATTTTTATCTTTCAACTCTTCAAAATAATTTTCTATCATTGAAGCTTTGTAATTTAAAAGTAAATAAAATTTACTCGATCCCCTTTTTACAAAACTGTCAATTATTAATTCTATTATTGATTTATCACCAAGAGGTACCAATGGCTTTGGTATTATGTTTGTTAATGGCTTTAATCTTGAACCTTCGCCCCCAGCCATTATTACTACGGGAATTTTCAAATCCGGCTGATGAGACAAATGACTTTCCGCAAACAAATCATCCCAAAAAATAATTTTTATTATTTCTCCGGAATTATTTAATACAGGCATAAACTCCGATCTGTAAAAAATCATCTCCTTTTTTATTTTCTCAATACTGTCGTTTTCATAACAAACCGTAATTTCTTCTCTTAGTATTTTGCCAATTCTTGTCTGAAGATCTTTTCCCTTTATTATCGCTCTCTGTATATCTCCTATACTGATTACACTTTTAAAAACTTTTTTTTCTGTAACGATAAGTAGTTTCTTATCAAGTGTATCCATTCTTTTTAAAGTCTGCAATATTGTGCTTCCGCAATCAAGCGATATTTCTTCTATTGTTTTCTTTAAATTCCTGTCCGATATATTCCTGCTCAATCTTCTGCTTTGTATATTTTCAAAATATATTTTGTGTTTTTATAATTAAAGTATACCGGATGATTTACATTATCAGCTACACGAAAATGATTTATCTGATCTTCAATAGATTTCTTTATGTCAAGCTCATCATGTTTTACAGTTCTCCTTTCATAAAATGTCTCTGTTCCTTCCTGATTTACCGGCACAATCGTTTTTATGTTATCAATATACTCAAGACACATTCCTATCATTTTCTCTCCAAGCTTTTCCCGCATTTCATAATAAAGTTCGGTTCCGTTAAACTGTAATTTTTCTTTTAAATAATAAGGACCTGCATCAAATTCTTTTACTGCCTCAAATAATGTAATCATAATTTCATCATTCCCTTCCAATACCTGCCATTGCATCGGGGAAAATCCCTTACCCGCAGGAAGATCACTCGCATGTACTACTATATTGTTTTTATTCAGTTCAAGATAGCTGTCATTCAGTATTCGTAGACAACTCATAATCAGACACAAATCACCCGACTCAATATCCATTTTATTGTTAATGTACTTTACTTCATGACCCCGGCTTTTTAAAATTTTTTCTAATTCTTTCCCGTAAGGTATAAACCAGCTCTTTATATCATCTGTAATAATTGTAATCTTCATTTAAAATTTAATTTTATCTTTAAAAATTTCTAAATTATTTTGTTGATTAAAAATTGTAAATATTCGATTTATATTTTTCTAAATTTTTTAAATCTCTGAACCATTCAATCGTTTCTTTTAATCCTTCATCAAGAGAATACTTTCTTCTCCAGTCTGTTTTACTTAAAATCTTCTCATCTGATCCGAATAATCTTTCTACTTCACTGTTTTCAGGTCTTAAACGAACGTCATCCGTTACTATCTTTGCTTTCGGATTGATTGCATTAATTATTTTTTCGGCAAGTTCTCCTACAGATATTTCCGAATTTGTTGCAATGTTTATTTCTTCTCCTGTAAGTTCTTTACTCTTTGCAATTTCAAAGAATCCTGAAACTGTATCCTTTACATAAACCAAATCCCTCGTCGGATGTAATGAACCAAGTTTGATTTCTTCTGATCCGTGAAGAAGTTGTGTTATAATCGTTGGAATTACAGCCCTCGCCGACTGACGGGGACCATAAGTATTGAAAGGTCTTACTATTGTCACCGGTAAATTAAAGCTTCTGTAAAAAGATTCAGACATGAAGTCAGCACCTATCTTCGATGCTGAATATGGTGACTGACCCTGCTTCGGATGTCTTTCATCTATTGGAACATACTTTGCCGTTCCGTAAACTTCCGATGTTGATGTTACTATTACTCTCTCTGTTTCATTTTTTCTCGCTGACTGAAGTATATTTAATGTACCTTTTATATTTGTATCTACATAACTCTCCGGTGAATGGTAGCTGTATGGAATTGATATCAATGCTGCCAAATGAAAAATTATATCAATTCCCTTCGATGCAGTTTCTACCATGTAACCATCTCTGATATCTCCTGAAATAATTTCTATCTCTTTTAATTTTTCTTTTGGTAATGTATCAAGCCATCCCCATGTACCAAATGAATTGTAATATGTAAATGCTTTTACTCTACATCCTTCATCCAGTAATTTTTCTGTCAGGTGACTTCCTATAAATCCATCAGCTCCTGTTACTAATACTTTTTTATTCTTCAAATTAGTTTCTTAATTCCTTTTTAATAAAATTTATTTGTAAAATTTTCCGTCCATCAATCCGTAACTTCCTGCTCTGTTTACTTTTCCGGATTTCCAGTAATCTCCCGGTAATACCTGTATACTTAATGCATTTTCTATTGAATCAAGAATGTTCTCTGCCTGTGTCCCGTTTAAACTTGCAAATAATTTTATTGAATAATTATCTGCCCGCAGTAATAACTGTGGGATTTCAAGAAAAACAGAACCTTTATTTTCTATGTTATCAAATTTAACTCCCATCTCATCTGTTACAAATGATGCTTTTGTATTTCCATACCCATCCATAAATGATAATGCTACTGTCAGATTTCCCTTTAAATCTGTTTCTGAAATATATTTTAATTCTATAACTAACTTCTCTCCGGATATTATCTGTGATAAATTTTCTTTTTTTTCATCACGGATTATTATTTCTGTAAATTGAAATTTACCTTTCCCGCCTCTGTCTTTTCTTTCTGATAATTTAATACCTCCGTTTGTTTCAGATGTTGACATGTATTTACTCAATGCTGATTCTGTTTCACCCTGATATGTAACTTTACCATATTCAAGTATAAGACCTCTCGTACAAAGACTTTTTACTGCCGCCATATTGTGACTGACAAACAAAACTGTTCTGCCTTCTTTCTTCGATACGTCTTCCATCTTTCCTATACATTTTTTCTGAAATTCCACATCACCCACTGCAAGCACTTCATCTACTATCAGTATTTCAGGGTCAAGATGTGCAGCAACTCCAAATGCAAGACGGACATACATTCCTGAGGAATATCTTTTTACGGGAGTATCTATATATCTTCCTATACCCGAAAATTCCACTATCTCATCAAATTTATTTTTTATCTCGGCTTTTGTCATACCAAGTATCGAACCGTTTAAAAATATATTTTCTCTTCCGGTTAACTCCTGATGAAATCCTGTTCCTACTTCCAATAAACTCGCAACCTTTCCTCTGATTTTTACAACACCCGTTGAAGGTGTCGTAACTCTTGATAAAATTTTCAGTAATGTAGATTTACCTGCACCGTTTTTTCCGATTATCCCAAGTATCTCTCCTTCTTTCACTTCAAAACTTATATCCTTTAATGCCCAGACATACTGACCAATACTTTTTATTGATCTGTCATTTAACTCGCCTAATTTAAAATCAGGATTTTCTTTCTTAAATAATTTTGACCAGAATCTTGAAAAATCCTGTGAAATTGTCTTTGAAGAAATTATTCCTAACCTGTATAACTTAGAAAGATTTTCAACCTCAATTACGGAATTACTCATTAGCTAAAAAAATAATTTTCAATTTTAATTTGTATTTCTGTTATATCCTGAATCAATGAACTTTTTGATAAATGGTTTTATTATAATCAATCAAATTATATCTTATTAAATCTTCTAAACTTTTTTCTAATGAATATTCACTTTCCCAGTTAATCTCTTTTTTTAATTTTTCATTCGATCCGATTATCACCGGATTGTCCTTAGGTCTTCTCAATTTTTTATCTTCCCTTATTGAAATGTTTATTTCAAGAATCTCACACATCATTTGTATCACATTCTGAAGCGATACACCAAATCCGCTGCATACATTATAAACTTCTCCTCTCTTCCCTTTCGAAAATAATTTATAATATGCTGTTACCACATCTCTGACATCTATAAAATCTCTTACTATCGATACGTCTCCGGCTATGAGAAATTCGTTTAAAGGATTTCTTTTTATTTCTGTCAGTTGTTTTGCAAATGAGGAAATTGCAAAATTTTCATTCTGTCCGGGTCCAATATGGTTGAATGATCTTGTCATTATTATGTCCAGACCATATACATCAGCATATAGCTTAGATAACAATTCCTGCGTAACTCTTGCTACTCCAAACGGACTCGATGGATTTAATAAACAATTTTCATTCAATGGTAAATCTTCCATTTTTACAATTCCATATTCTTCCGATGAACCGACACTTAATATTCGGCATTGCAATCCTATCATCCTT
>Ga0105049_10008447_pt1 | contig 11943 bp, 8 predicted proteins | sample MAT06_FD_78087 | JGI IMG/M metagenome (GOLD analysis project Ga0105049, IMG submission 78087) | Freshwater microbial communities from Lake Fryxell liftoff mats and glacier meltwater in Antarctica - MAT-06 | ecosystem: Environmental > Aquatic > Freshwater > Ice > Liftoff microbial mat | place...
CACACCGAATTTTCCGATGGCGTGGAAAGGCCTATCCATGCGTATCCGTATCCGCCACTCGGCGAGATTTTCTTCGAGTTTCACCGCCGCCCGCCAGCCACGCCGGAGGAGAAGCTGAAATGGCGCGCGGGCTTTGGCAGGAACCTGATGCTGGGCGCGGGGATCTGCTCCTGGCCTCCGGAGGACATCTTCATTGAGAATTTCTTCCGCACGATCCGCACGCGCGCGCAGCAGGAGATTGGCGCGAATCACAGCACCAGCGAGCCGTTCACTTCGAGCGTTCTCGACGGTCTGGATATACGCGAGACGATGCGGCACCTTCACGAACGGAAGATATACGTCCGCCGGGAACGCATCCCGCCGGGAAAGGTCGGCCCCGTCGTCCTGATCTGGCGCGATGTCCACCTCGCGGCCAGCAATCTGTGGCGGACGTCGCTGTATGCGGAGAATAGCAACGAGTCGGACATCGCGTTCTACTCCACGCCGCTGGGCCGGGAGATGGTCGGGCCTGGCATTTCGCGGATCGAGTATTCGGGAATCCTTTCCGTCTATCCGGCGCGGGGCATTGCCGACGTGTGGGACTTTCCTCCGCTGTACGGGTGGGAGACGCACGGTCGGCTTCTCGTCGCGGCGGCGATCATGATGTCGGAAGAGCGCTACATCGCCGTGGTCTCGGCAAAGCCTCCACATCCGGAGTTGCGGGAACTGGCGCGCCGGCACAGTCGCGCGCTGGTGTATCTGCCGCTCGCCATGTTCAGCCGCGCGTTGCTCAAGCGCGCGCGCAAGTGCCACATTCTGGATAGCAAGCAGGCTCGCACCTGGGCCTCGGACTACATCCCCCGCGTCTAGACAGAGAGGAGTTCATCAGCGATGGCCAATATCCTCTCCAAGGCGGGCGCCGCCTCGGACATCCTGACGGTGAGCCAGCTTTCCGCGCTGATTCGCGGAGAGTTGGAGGCGCGATTCGCCTCGGTGGTGGTAAGCGGGGAGATCAGCTCGTGGATGGTGGCTTCGTCAGGGCACGCCTACTTCTCGATCAAGGACGAGGGCGCGCTGTTGGGTTGCGTGATCTGGAAGGGAAGCCGCGGCAGGATGTCGTTCGATCCGCGCGAGGGCGACAAGGTCGAGTGCCGGGGGCGCGTGTCGGTTTTTGAGAAGCGCGGGCAGTACCAACTACTGGTGGACGGGATGAAGCGCGCCGGCGAGGGAGAGCTGTGGGCGAAGTTTCAGGCGCTGAAGGCGAAACTGGAGGCAGAGGGCCTATTCGATGGCGCGCGAAAGCGTCCGCTGCCGCTGTACCCGACACGCATCGGCGTGGTGACGTCGCCCACGGGGGCGGTTATCCGCGACATCCTGAACATCCTGGGCCGGCGCGCGCCGTTTCTGCCGGTGCTGCTATGGCCGGCTCGGGTTCAGGGCGAGGGTGCAGCGGCGGAAATCTCCAACGCAGTGTCGAGACTCGCGAAGTCGGGCCGCGTGGATGTGATCATCGTGGGGCGCGGGGGCGGCTCGGCGGAGGACCTGTGGGAATTCAATAGCGAACAGCTTGCGCGCGTCATCCACGCGTCGCCGGTGCCGATCATTTCCGCCGTGGGACACGAGACGGATTTCAGCATTTCGGACTTTGTGGCGGACCTCCGCGCGCCGACGCCGTCGGCGGCGGCAGAGTTGGCAAGCGCGGGCTATGTGGACCTGCGCGAGCGATTGCTCGACCGCGTGGCCCGGGCCCGGCGCGTGGTGGAGTCACACCTGAAGAGCGAGCGCGCCCGGGTGACTGGACTACTCCAGAGTCATGCGCTGAGGAGGCCCGAGCTGCTGCTGCGCGAATACCAGCAACGCGTCGATCTGGCGATGAAGCGGATGCCCGAAGTCGTCCTGCGGAGGCTGGAGCGGGCCCGCGCGCGTGTGGAGCGGCTCGACGGCGCGCTGGATGGTCACAATCCGGAGTTGATTCTCTCGAAGGGCTACGCGATCGTCCGGCGCGCCTCCAACGAGCGCGTCATTTCTTCGGCGGACGAGTTAAAGAAGAACCTGCCGATCAGCCTCCAGTTCAAGGATGGGCGCCGGCAGGCGGTGGTCAGCGACGATAGCGCGCCAGACCTGTTTGGGTGATGTCTATACGCCGCGGATGAGGCTGAGGAACTCGTTGCGCGTTTGGGGGTTCTCGCGAAAGACACCCATCATGGCGGAGGTGGTGGTCGAGGAGCCCTGCTTCTGGATGCCCCTCATGCACATGCACATGTGGCGGGCCTCGGCGACGACGGCGACGCCGCGTGGGCTGAGAACCTCGTCCACGCAGTTGGCGATCTGGTGTGTCAGGCGTTCCTGGAGTTGGAGCCTTCGCGCGAAGACCTCCACGATGCGCGGCAGCTTGGAGAGTCCCACGACCTTCCGGTTGGGTATGTACGCGATATGGACCCGGCCAAAGAAGGGGATCATGTGGTGCTCGCACATGGAGTAGAACTCGATGTCCTTCACGAGTACCATCTCGTCGAAACGCTCGCCGTCGGCCTCCTCGAAAATAGCGCCGTTGACGATCTTGCCGATGTCGGCGTGGTAGCCGGAGGTGAGGAAGGCCATGGCGCGGTCGACGCGGCCCGGCGTCTTGAGCAGGCCCTCGCGCTCTGGGTCTTCGCCCATCTTGACGAGTATCTCGCGGATTTGCTTTTCGATTCCCAGCGAGCCGTGGGCGGGGCTCAGTTCGTCGTCTTCCTGGGGGAACTGCGGCTCGATGTATTCGACTGACATTGGCTCGCGTCCTTGCGGGGGATTCTGGCGGGGCGCCGCCTCGGTGGCCTCGCTCGGCAGCATGTCCGGATCTCTGATGGGCTGCACGACGCGGTACCTGCAATGGGGAGTAACGAGAAATGTGCCTACTGAAAAGGGACCGAAAAAGCCAGATCAGGCTGGCCCCGGGGGGGCAAGATCGCCGCTAAACGTGGCGAAATCAAGCAGCAAAGACCGAGCATCGTGACCCGCCGCCGAATCCTGATCTGCAACTATGAATTTCCCCCGCTGGGCGGCGGGGCCAGCACCGGCTCGTCCTTTCTGGCGCGGGAGCTGGCGAGGCTCGGGCACCGTGTCGAGGTTGTCACGGCTGGATACGGTCGGTTGCCAGCGTTGGCGCGGCGCGGCGGGCTCACCATTCGGCGACTGCCTTGCCTGCGGAAGCAGCGCGGTGAATCGAATCCCGTGGAAATGATGTCCTTCGTGGCGGCGGCGGTCCCGTATCTGATGCTGCGCGGCGGGCCGCGACCCGAAGTGATCGTTTCCTTTCATTCGATTCCCTCTGGTCTTGCCGCATTTCCAGCGTCGCTGGTGAGGGGCATTCCGCACGTGGTGCTGTTTCGCGGCGGCGATGTGCCGGGATGGCTGCCGGGGGAGCTGGAGAGGCTGCATCGCGCGACACTTTGGCTGAATCGCCTGATCGTGAATCGGTCGGCGGTGGCGCTGGCGAATAGCGATGGGCTAAGGGACCTTGCCCAGCGCGCGTTCCCCCACAAGGCAGTCGGCGTGCTCTACAATGGGATCGATCCGCAGGCGTTTACTCCCCCGCCGGGGGGGCGCGCCGCTCGCACAGGGCCAGTTGCGATTCTCTTCGCGGGTCGCCTCACGACGCAGAAGGGGGTGGATACGCTTCTCAACTCGCTGGCGGCACTGCGTGGCAACTCGCGGGAGTGGCGGCTCGATATTGCGGGCACGGGGCCGAGGCTCGCGGAATTCGGGGAGTTGGCGCGCCGCCTCGGCATTGTCGACCGCGTGAAGTTTCTTGGCCTCGTGAGCCGCAAGGAGATCGCCGGGGCCTATCGCCGGGCGGATATCTTCGCGTTTCCGTCGCGCTACGAGGGGATGCCGAATGTGGTTCTGGAGGCGGCGGCCTGCGGCCTGCCAGTGATCGGAACCCGGATTCCCGGCACGGAGCAATTGGTGGAGCACGGGGTCAATGGGTTGCTCTGCGAGGCGGACGACGTCGCAGCGCTTTGCGCCAATCTGAGGGAATTAATCGAGGACGGCGCGACACGCCTGAAGATGGGCACGGAGGCACGCCGCCGGGTGGAGGCCGATTGGACCTGGGCCCGCCGGGCGAAGGAATTGGAGCAGGTGATCGATGGAGTGCTGGTAAAGCGCCCTGCCGTTTGGCGGTGAAGACTCAACAAAGTAGCCAGAATGCCCTTTGACGCGGGCCCGGGGGGTGTGGTCCCTACCGGCGGCTTCGGAGCCCCGCGGGCGTTCGATGCCACAATATTCCACCTAATCGAAAGTTCTCCATGACCGCCGTTGAGAAAATCCGCAATCTGGCCATTATCGCCCACATCGACCACGGCAAGACGACCCTGATCGACTCGATCTTTCGCGAGGCCCACCTGTTCCGCGACAATGCGCGCGTGCAGGAACGCGTGATGGACAACAACGAGCTGGAGAAGGAACGCGGCATCACGATCCGGGCAAAGCACTGCTCGGTATCGTGGCAGGACTATATGATCAACATCATCGACACGCCGGGCCACGCCGACTTTTCCGGCGAGGTGGAGCGAGTGCTCTCGATGGTGGATTCGGTGCTCTTGCTGGTGGACGCCAATGAGGGGCCGATGCCCCAGACGCGGTATGTGCTGATGCGCTCGCTGAAGCTGGGCCTGAGGCCCATCGTGATCGTGAACAAGGTGGATCGCCCCCAGGCGACTCCGAAGGAGGCGCTGGAGAAGACGTTCGAGCTGTTCATCGAGCTTGGCGCCACCGACGAGCAGATCGACTTTCCGGTGCTGTATGGCTCCGGCCTCGCCGGCTGGCTCGTCCGCGATTTGGAGAAGGACAAGCACGAGGGGATGGAGCACCTTTTCGAGACAATCGTCCAGTACGTTCCCCCGCCCAAGGCCGACCTTGACGCGCCGTTCCTGATGCAGGTGAGCACGCTGGCGTGGAATGACTACATCGGCCGCATCGGATGCGGGCGCATCACCCAGGGGCGTCATCACGTCGGCGCATGGTTTGCGCGGACGTCGGTGCGTTGGAAGAACCACGAAGAGCAGTCGGGCGAGTGGGAGGTTGTGGCAACGAAGAACGAGCGCTCGACCCACCTGTGGGTGACGCGCGGCCTGGAGCGCACAGAGGTCGAGGAGATTTCCGCCGGCGACATCGTGTGGATCTCCGGTCCCGAAGACATCATGATCGGCGACACGTTCAGCTCGCCGGAAATGCTGAACCCGGCGTTCCCGCCGCTTGAGATCGAGGAGCCGACGGTCTCGATGTTCTTCCTCGTGAACAGCGGTCCCTTCGCCGGCCAGGAAGGCCGCGCGATCACGCTACGCCAGTTGCGCGACCGCCTGGATCGCGAGACGAAGGTCAACGTGGCCCTTCGCGTGGAGGACATTGGCCGCGCCGACGGACTCAAGGTTTCGGGCCGCGGAGAGCTGCACCTTGGCATCCTGATCGAGGAAATGCGCCGAGAGGGCATGGAACTCTGTGTTTCGCGCCCCGAGGTTATCACGCAGCACGATGCCGACGGGAAGCTGCTGGAGCCGCTGGAGAAGCTGGTCATCGATGTCCCCGAGATCTATCAGGGCGCGGTGATCGAGAAGCTGGCAAAGCGCAAGGGCGAGATGACAACCATGAACGCGACGGGCACCGGCATCGTCCGCATGGAATTCGACATCCCGACGCGCGGCCTGATCGGCTATCGCAACGAGTTCCTTACGGATACCCGCGGACTGGGCATCATGGCGTCGCGCTTTACGGGCTATACGCCGTGGAGGGGCGATGTGGTCTCGCGCAACCGCGGCTCCATGATCAGCACCGACACGGGCGACGCGACGGGATACAGCATCGAGGGTATCCAGATCCGCGGCCAGATGTTCATCGGGCCGATGGAGAAGGTTTACGAGGGCATGGTGATCGGCGAGCATTCGCGCCCCGACGACATGCTCTGTAACCCGGCTCGCAAGAAGCAGCTCACCAATCACCGTTCCGCCAACAAGGAACTGGACAACTCGCTCGATGTGCCGCGCCGCCTGAACCTTGATCAGGCGATGGAGTGGATCGCCGAGGACGAACTCGTGGAGGTCACCCCCGAGACCATCCGTGTCCGCAAGGCGATCCTTAATTCAGAGAACCGCAAGAAGGCCGAGCGCACCAAGGTCGGTGGCGGGAAGAACGTCTCGGGCAACTAGGATGCCGGATTCGCGGCGGGTTGAGCGATCAATCCGCCGCGAAGACCAGCGTGCTCTCTCGCTTGCTGTTCACGCTCAATTCGCGATTATAGCTGTAGCCGTCGGGGTGCACGAAGTCGTGCAGGTCCTTCGGCGATTCCGCGTTTTTAGCGAGTAGGTGACGAATCAGGGAGCCCTTGAGCGCCTTGGAGTGGTGGCTGATCGTCTTGTATTCGGCGACGCCGCTGCGGATGATGCGCTTGACGAATTTCACCTGGTGGTGGGCGACGACTTCGCCGGTGCTGTCCCACACGCGGCGGTGCTGATCGGGCAGGAAATCCCACACGATTTTTCCGCGCAGCTCGCGGCGCAGCAGCTCGCTGACGGGGCGACGCCAGAAGTGTGCGACCTTGCCCACGGCTCCGCCCAGGTTGGCGCCGATCTTGAGCTTGTAGGCGGGAATCCAATCCGACGGGCGCAGAAGGCCGAAGAGGCCGCTGATGATGAGGGCGTTCTTGTCGAAGAGCTTTTTCTCGGCCATCTTGAGCGTGCCGAAATCGATGGCCTCGTACATGACGCCGGAATAGAGGTCTCGCGCGGCGGCGGTGGGGGCATTGGGGAGAAGCCGATTCCACGCGATGGCCTCGCCAAGTGTCTCTCCGGTCATCTCGAAAAGTCGGTCGAGCCCCGTGCCGCGGTCGATGGCGGCGATGAGCTGGGAGATGAGCACGTCACGCGCGACATCGAGTTCGGGAAAGGAATTACGCTTCTTATCCCGGCGAATGTCGGGGTAATTCGCATTGCCGTTCGGCGGCGTTTTCTTGGACTCTGACGGGGGTATCAGGAGCAACCAGCCGCCCATGATGGAGCGCCTCCGGTAACTGGGTTGGCGACGCGAGGGTTCACCGCGCGGGGTCCGCTTAGATCAGGGTGAATTGAGCCAGAGAGTCCCTTGCGAGTCAATGAGACCATGACGAGCCGTCGATTTACGGCGAATATTTTCGACCGCATGACGCGATTCGGCGTTTCCAGAGCCCTGTGGATATTGCTTTTGGCATCATCCCCGACACCCATCCTTGCCGCCCGGGGCGAGGCCGACCGGGTGGTTGCAGTGGCCCAGCGCCGGGTTTATACCCAGCGGGATCTGGACTTGTGGGTGTTCGAGAGCCGGCTTCTGAACCCCGACCGGGAGGGCGAGGCCGACGAGGCGCTCCGCCGCAAGTACCTGACTCAGGCTGTTAATGACGCCATGCTGGCCGCCTGGGCGGAGCTGCAAGTGACTCCGCCCCGGGAGGAGGCGGTCGCGCTCCGATACCAGTCGGCGATGGAGCGCTATGCCGATCTGGCCGGTGGCGCGGTGGCGCTGGTTGCGCTCATGGGAGAGGCGGGAATCGACCCCACGGAGTTCCGCGACTGGGTGAAAACTCAGGCTCGCAATAACATCCTTGTCCGAGATGGTGTGGGGGTCTATGCGGACCTCGGAGGCGCGACGCCATTCGATGGAAAGGTGAGCGAGGCCTCGGAGGTACGCATCGCACACATCCTCGTGCTGCCAGCGGGGAGTGACGAGGCCGCGATCACGGACGCCCGCGAGCGCGCGCTCCGTGTCCGGCGCGACATCGCGGCGGGACTGGACTTCACCGAGGCGGCCCGGCTCCACAGCGACGACCGCCAGACGCAGAAGTCCGGCGGCGCGCTGGGGTGGTTTCGCAGAGAGCAGGTGAAGCCCGCGATCTGGGACTCGGTGAGCGAACTCAAGATGGGGGAGACTTCCGCCCCTATCGTCCTTGAGGATGGCGTCCACTTGTTCCAGGTCATCGATTTCGAGACGCCGGGTATGCAGGAGTATGCGGTGAAGTTCCGCGAGGAGGAACGGCGCCGGCTGGTGAAGCTGCGCGAGGACACCGATATCATCCTGGCGGACGGATACGCGCTGGAGCCGATCGAGGTATCGGTGGACGCCGACCGGTTCTGGCTGGGCGTGGAGAACGAATCGCGCCAGGCAGAAGAGTTCAGCATCGAGGCTCCCTAGCCCATGGCGCGCGCCACGGCCACCGCATCGCCGCGCGACACGATTGCGGCCCCCGCCACGGCGCCGGGCGCCGGGGCAATTGCCATCGTGCGAGTGAGCGGGGCGGGCACGGCGGCGTTGGTTGAATCAGTTTTTTCCCGGCATTCGGAACTAGACCCGGCGCGCATGGTGCTGGGGCATCTGCGCGATGCGGCGGGTGGCGAGACCATCGACCAGTGCCTCGCGGTGCGATGGGTGGCGCCCGCCTCCTACACCGGCGAAGACATGGCGGAGTTCCACTTGCACGGCTCACCCGCCATCGTGGATCGGGCCATGCGGGCATTGATCGCGGCGGGCGCGCGGGCCGCGCAGCCGGGCGAGTTCACACGGCGCGCGTTCCTCAATGGAAAGCTGGATCTGGCGCAGGCCGAATCGGTGGCGGCGCTGTCGGCGTCGGCAACGGACGCGGCACGGCGCGTTGCGCTGCACCAGCTCGGTGGTGGCCTCTCGCGAAGGCTGCTGGCCACCCGCGCGCGGCTGGTGCAGGCGACTGCGGAGCTGGAGGCCGCGGTGGACTATCCGGAAGAGGAACTTCCACCGCTTGCCCGCGAGATGGTCGCAGGCGCGTTGCGCGATGCGGATCGCGATCTTGCATTGGTGCTCGATTCCATGCGCCGCGGGCGTGTGATCGCGGGTGGTGCGCGGGTGGTGCTGGCGGGACCTCCGAACGCGGGGAAGTCGTCGCTGTTCAATGCCCTCGTCGGGCGCGAGCGCGCGATCGTGTCTCCGCATCCGGGCACGACGCGCGACACGATCGAGGCGACAATCGACCTGGGAGGAATTCCACTCACCCTTATCGATACGGCGGGGCTCCGGTCGGCGGCCGAGGAGATCGAGGCGATCGGCATCGCGAAGACCCGGGACGAATTGGCGGCGGCGGATCTGGTGCTCTATCTGATCGACGCGGCAGAGGTTTCCAGGTACGAGGAAGAGGAGTATCGCGTCAGCGAGTTCCCGCACATGCCCGTCGTGAGCAAGTGCGATCTTGCTCCGTTCACGCATATACAGGGGGCGCTGCGCGTCAGCGCGGCGACGCGCGAGGGCATCGCCGAGCTGGAGGCGGCGATTAGGGCGCACTTTTTGGGGTACGATGCGAACAACGACGAGCCGGTGATCGCCAGCGCGCGGCACGAGGCAGCGCTTTCCGCCGCGCGTGAGTCGTTGCAGTCGGCATCCGCGGCGCACGCGCGGAACATGTCGCCGGAATTCGTGGTGCTCGACCTCGCACTGGCGTTGTCGGAAATCGATGCGCTGCTGGGGAAGGGAAGCCTCGACGAGGATATCCTCGACGCGGTGTTCAGCACGTTTTGCATTGGGAAATAGGGCCTAAGGCGTGTTGAGGCGCTTCGCGAGGTCGGTGGCGCGGGGGTGGTTGGGGACCATGCGCAGAACCTCGGCTGCAAGGCGCGCCGCCTCGGCCTTTTCGCCGTAGAGGAGTTCCGCCATCGCGAGATTGCAGAGCGCCTCCTCCGGCGCCGGAGTGTTGCGCGCGGCGCGCGAGAGGTAGAGCCTTCCCTGCGCGGGATCGCCATCCTTGAAAAGACGAACTCCCATCAGGGAAAGAAGGTCGGGGGCGCGGGAGTCGAAGGATTCGGCGATGCGAAAGTGCCGCATCGCCTCAACCGGGTTGCGGTCGAGGAGATCGTTTCCGACGCCGAGAGCGTAGGCGGCGCAGAAGTGGTGTGGGCTCTCCGCGATGGCGCGCTCGAGCTCGGGGCGAAGCGCCTCCCACGCGGCGGGATCGCGCAGGGTAGTCTGCAAGCCGACCGGATCGCCGCCCGCGACGCCGCGGCGAGGAATCCACTCGGGAAAGAAACCCGAGCGGCGACGCTGGATCATTTCAGCGAGTTCCGGGATCTCTCGCGCGAATACGATGTAGTCGTCGTCCCAGAAAACCGGAATCCATCCCGGCCACGACTGGATCATGGTGGCGATGCTGGGCGACTCTGGGCCGCCGATGAACGCGTTGGTCGGCACGAGGGCATGGGTGCATTGGAGCTCGTCGGCGAGGCGACGCCACGCGGTTCCGCCGGAGAGGGACGAGACGCGCTCGAGCAATTCCGCATTCAGCCGCGTCTCGTTGAAGGCCATCACCTTGCCGCGTGGCGCAAGACGCCAGAGGAGGTAGGCGCCGTCATCAGGTAGGTGGAAGAGGTGGCCGGGGATGTTCTCCTTCAGGATGAAATCGACCGCCGCGGCTGGCTCGTTCTGTCCCGAGGTACCACCACGAAAGGGAGTCTTCCGGTCCGTGCTGAAGGAGAGTACGGCAAGGGCGACGAACACGCCCAGGCCCAATCCCCCACAGGCGAATCGTGTCCATCGCGACTTGTGGGCGAGCAGGCGCGCAACCTCCACGAGGCACGCAGCCACCAGCGGCGCCGCCGCAATTGCGGCGTAGGGAAAGAAGCGCACCATGCGGAACGATTGAGTCAGGAAAACGGCCACGAGGACGGCGAGGAAAACATCCCTCCTGCGCCAGATGCCACCGAGGCCCCCTGCCGCAAGGAGGAGGACGAGGCCCATCGGGCTGAGGAAGAATGCGGGCCGGGGAGGTAGGAACTCCTCGATAAAGAGCTTGGTTCCCTCGCCAAATCCGTAGGTCAACTGCACGATTCCATTGGGATTCGCGAGCGTCGCCAGCACGGCCACCGCGAGATAGACGAGCGGCGCGCGAAGGGGCCACCAGACCGAGGTCTCCCCCGCTGCGGAAAGAACGAGCGACTTGTTTCTGACCAACTGCCAGATCGACCACACTCCCGCCACGAAGATTCCGAGGATGCAGGAACTATGCGTCCACGACCACAGGAGTTGAAGGGGAACAAGCCAGTGCAGTTCGAGCCGTCCACGCCTGCTGGCGCGGTCAAGGAGCCAGAGCTGAATGGCGATGTATAGAAAGCTATACAGCTCTGGCCGCTGGAAGAATCGGTAGCGCATCGCCGCGAGGACGACGGCCCCGGCGGCCAGGGCGGCCCACGGGGGAAGGCGGCGCTCCGCGAGCCAGAGGTAGAGCACCACGCCGATCGCGGCGCACGCCGCCATGCGCAGCGCGATGAGCCCCGACCAGCCGCCCGCCCGATAGGCCAGCGCCACGGCCACCTGGAAGAGCCATTGGGTGTCGTACCAACGCGTTTCCGGCGAAACGGTGTAGGTGAACAGGTCGCGGGTGGGAAGGCGACCCTCCGCGAGAATCCAGTCGCCGGTTTTCAGGTGCCACCAGATGTCCACGCTGACGATGGGGAAGAACGCCAGCAGGGCCGCGAAGAGCGCGAGCAGGACGGCGGGGAGGGGCGAGAGGCGCTCTGGCAAGGCGGGTGGCTCCGAGTGGTGGGAGCCTCTGGCCAGCGGCGGTAGGGACGCAACGCGAAGGGCGGGCTTCCCCCGGTCAACCGTCCCCGCCGCCCGGATCGCTTCGGCTCGGTCGGGGTGCCCGCTCTCGCTCCGCTCGGCCTCCGTCCCGTCGGCCCGCAGCCCCCCCGCCCGGCCTCCGCCCCTTGGCCCACGTCACTGGACTGGAGAAAGAACGCGGAACCCGATGCCGTTGTCCCGGAGCGTCGGGTCGCTGCTGCCACGAAAGGCCGACCGGCAGATCTGGGCGCTGTTGCCCCGGCCGGACGGGCCGGTGCTGGCGCGCCGGGCCGACCGGGAGAACAGGGCGTCGGCGCCCCAGCTGCCGCTGCGAAACACGCGGTTGGAGCCGCTCACAGGCCCCGTTGGATCAGTGACGATGCC
>Ga0105049_10008448_pt1 | contig 11942 bp, 13 predicted proteins | sample MAT06_FD_78087 | JGI IMG/M metagenome (GOLD analysis project Ga0105049, IMG submission 78087) | Freshwater microbial communities from Lake Fryxell liftoff mats and glacier meltwater in Antarctica - MAT-06 | ecosystem: Environmental > Aquatic > Freshwater > Ice > Liftoff microbial mat | place...
CCGTCGCGCGCCGCCTCGAAGAGCCGGCGGTACCGGATCTCCGAAGTCCGCAAATTGATGATCTCGCCTGCACGCGGTGCATATGTGCGATGGTCAATAATCAGGGAGCGTAAGTCCCCAGAGCCGTCACCGCCATTGGGCGAAACCCTACCATTCACTACGGCGGCGCGAGTCGCCGGCAGGGTGTTGACCAGTTCCCTGGTAACCCGTCGCAAATGTGGGGGGGCTGAATCCGACGGGATGACGAGTGGTACGCCCGGAGGGAACGCCGGGAAGCATGTGGAACGGCAAGAGGTAGTTACTATTTTATCCGGTTAATGAGCGGCACCGGTCGTTCCACTCGCCACCCGTTGCCACCACCCGCCCAAGGCACCGGACTGCCCGCGCCCACGAAAGTAGGCAAACTGCTCCGCCACCGACTTACCTTGCATCTCAGCGTTGATCTTCACCTGCGCTTGCCGCTTCCGTGCGACGCAGTCCACTGGCGGTTTAGCGTCCGCGTCTGGACCAAAAGAAACCGCCGCCGCCAAACAATAGCACCAGCACCACGATGATTAAGATAGTAGACATGTGTACACTATCGGGTCGGCAGTGACTTTCCGATATGGGGAGTTCACCCCAGCAACCTGTTTTACGGTTTGCCGGGAAACGGCCAAGGCCTGGCCGGCACGGGGCGCACGGAAAAACAAGATTGAAAGCCGCGCCGACCGGGCCGGTCAGGAGCCTCACGCCAAGCCGCCAAGTTCGCGTGCCCGCTCGCGCGCATGTTTCGTCAATCGAATCGGCTGCATCGGCACGGCACATCATAGCTGTCGGCCTGGTTTGTCATCTCTGAGCTTGTCGAAGAATCGCTTCGTGCCTAAGCTGCCGACCGGCTAGGAGGCCAATGTCCCTCGAATCCATACTCACCGACAAGTGTAGTCACCAAATTCATAGAGTGGCATCGTGCGCTCCTACATGCCGCCAAAGATTGCTAACCGTGCGTTGGTTGGTAGGTACGATGTTCGAATTCGCCAGAGGGCCGGTGGCCAGTGTTCGGAAGGGAGCTATACCGGCGTGGCCACGTCGCGGTGGTCACGACGATTAGGAGGACGAAATGAGTATTGGATTGCACTCGCTCATCGGATTCGGCTCGGCCTTTGGCTCCCCTTCGGGGCTGCATCTCGCTCCGCTCGGTTCTTTGATACTTCTCGCTCTCGTGGTTGTCGTCGCGGCGGTTGTCGTTCCCCTCATTCTGAAGCAGATCGGTGGGGGCAGGCCAGCCGCTGCTGCGAACCTGCCCTACCGGAAGAAAGACTACCTTCTCACTGCCGCTGAGCGGTCGTTTTACGAAGTCCTATGCAGCGTGTTGGATGGCCAACTGCTGGTGTTCACCAAAGTCCGACTGGCCGACCTCGTTTATATGCCGAAGGGAACAGCCAACCGACAGGCCCACTTCAATCGCATCCAATCCAAGCATGTGGATTTCGTCTTGTGCACCCGGGACAAACTCAGCCCCGTGTTGGTCATCGAGCTCGACGATGCGTCCCACGAAGAAGAAGCCCGCCGTGACCGGGACACCTTTGTTGACGCCGCCCTGACCGCTGCCGGACTTCCGATCCTTCACATACCTGCGCAGCGGTCCTACGTCCCCGCCGAACTGGTCGCCGCCATTCAGCAAAAACTCCAATAACCGGACCACCACCATGGACATCGAATTCTTCTGTAGCCATTGCGGACAATCGCTCAGCATCGATGAGCGCGGGGCGGGCATTACCGTGGATTGTCCGAAGTGTAAAAAGGCTGCCTACGTTCCTTCCAAGGCCGTGGCTGCACCCGAAACACCTCCCGGTTCGCTCACACAAGTCCCCCAAAAGAAGACCCTCGGTCAGCCACCCAGACCGCCGACAATTCCGAAGCCGCCACCGGCTCAGCAAACGCTTCCCGGCCATAACTTGGCGTTGACTGCGGGAGAGACGGTCGTGTTGCAGGGGCGGATGCACGTCGTCGTCGTTGCACTGCCGGGAATTCTCTTCGTAAGCTCCTGTGTAATCGTTGGAATCATCGGCGCTATGTTCCAATACTTGATGCAATTTCTAATGGGGGCAATCATTAAGGGCAGTCACACGAGTCCGATGTTCGCCGGTATCTTTCTGCTGCCATGTATTCTGTTCTTGTTCTTGGCCGTCATTGGGACGTTTTTCGCCTGGCTGGCCCGAAGTCATACTTTGATCACGCTCACCAACCGGCGATTGATCATCAATGAAGGTGTCTTGAGCAAGGCCGCCGCCGAATTGCTCCTACCGCAAATTGAGTCGGTGGCGATTCGATTGCCGTTGCTCGGTCGGATATTCGGTTACGGGACAGTCGTCGTGCGCGGCACCGGTGGCGGAGTGTTCAATCTGCAATTCATGGAAAACGCGGAACAGTTATATAGCAAGCTCCAGAGCGTCTCGCAGGTATCCAAATAATGCATCCCCTTCGCGGCCTCATTGTCATTGGAGTCATACGCTGGACAATGACTCGGCGTGTTTCCATTCCGCCCAACTCCGGCCTTGGGTCTTGCTCCGCCGGGTGCTGCCACTTCGGATCAGGGCCGCGTTCACACCGGGAGCGTAGGTAACCGACGCGGGTTCGACAAGCGGAAAGCGGAAATCCATACTGTGGATGGGGCGGGGGATGTGCTCAAGGCGGCTGACGGCTGTCATCCTGAGCAAGCCGAGTCGGACGAGCCGCCGCTGAAGTTTGCGGCAATCGAAGGATCTCTCCGCCTCCCTCTCCCAATGCCTTGCCGGCACGAGCGCACGGAAAAACAAGATTGACGCCGCCGCCGTATCGCCGAACACTGGCCGTCTCGACCACTGTAGTTAGGGATACCCAATGAACATAGTGCTCGATTGTTTTCGACGGCTGAAGACGCACCCCATGGGGCGGCTGGTGTTGCTGAGCGCGTTGGTCGGCGTGGTGGCGGGATTTGGGGCGCTGGCATTCAACTTCATTTTGGATTCTTCCAGCGATCTGTTTATGAAACGGGTCGTGGGCTACGCGATCCCCATGCCGGGCGGCGAAGGCGAAACCAAGCTTCCGGCGGAGCCGGCGCGACGCTGGTTGTTATTCGTCGTGCCAGCACTCGGTGGGTTGTTGTCGGGCCTGCTGGTGTTCTCCGTTGCCCCGGAGGCGGAGGGACATGGGACGGATGCGATGATCGATTCGTTCCATCGGAAGCGCGGTGTCGTCCGCAAGCGCATTCCGTTCGTGAAAACGATTGCTTCGGCGTTGACGATTGGTAGTGGCGGGTCGGCGGGACGCGAAGGACCAATTGCGCAAGTCGGCTCCGCGTTTGGTTCGGCGTTGGCAACGTGGTTGAAGTGCGGGGATCGCGAGCGGCGGTTGCTGTTGTTGGCGGGAGCGGGTGCCGGCATCGGAGCGGTGTTTCGTGCGCCGTTGGGCGGGGCGCTGTTTGCGGTGGAGGTGCTGTACCGCGAGATCGAATTCGTGTCGGCGGCGCTCGTGCCAACGTTTGTGGCGTCGATCGTGTCGTACTCGATTTATTGCGGGCTGAGCGGGAAGTGGGGCGCAATCTTTCGCGTCCCTGATGTGAAGTTCAGCCACCCGCTGGAGTTATTGCTGTATTTGGCGTTGGGTGTGGTGTGTGCGTTGATGGGAATGCTCTACGTGAAGGTGTTCTACGGCGTGCGCAATCAGGTGTTTCGGAAAATCCCACTGCCACGGCATGTCAAACCGGCTCTCGGTGGATTGGCGGTCGGCGTCATCGCCTACTTTCTGCCGCAGGTATTGAGCATGGGCTACGGCTGGGTGCAACTGGCGATGGACGGCCAACTCGCGCTCGGTATGATTGTGACGATTGCGTTTATGAAAATTCTCGCAACGGGATTGACCATCAGTTCGGGCGGCAGTGGCGGCGTGTTCGCACCGTCGATGGTGATCGGTGGTCTGACCGGCGCGGCGGTAGGCACTGTGTTTCATCAATGGATGCCGGGCGTGGTCACTCAACCGGCGGCGTTTGCACTCGTGGGCATGGCGGGATTCTTCGCGGGCGTTGCCAAAACGCCGTTGTCATCCTTGATCATGGTGTCGGAGATGACCGCCGGCTACGGTCTGCTCGTGCCGCTGATGTTGACCACCGGGGTTACCTACCTGCTGACGCCGCGAAAGATTTCTATGTATGAACATCAAGTGGACGGGCGGACTGATTCCCCGGCCCACGAGGGCGAGTTCGTTGTCGATATTCTGGAACGACTGCGGGTGCGCGAAGCGATGGCCCACGACGCCAAACTCACGGTCTTTCGCCGGGATGCACCGCTGGCGGAAATGCTGGCTGGCTTCGCCACAAGCAAGCAGCACGTCTTTCCAGTTCTGGAAGACGGTGAATTGCTGCACGGCATCATTTACTTCGACGACATCCGGGTGTTTTTCACCGAACGCGGCCTGCCATCGCGCGCAGTCGTGGCGCAAGACCTACTGGCGGTTTCCTACACTGTCGTCACGTTGGATGAAGACCTCGCATCCGTCCTACGCAAATTCCGCAGCAGCCGACTGGAGGAATTGCCGGTGGTGGAAGCGGAGGGATCGCGGCACTTCGTTGGCGTCCTCAGCCGCCGGGACGTCATCGCCGCCTACCACGACAAGATGTACTCCCGTCCTCAAGGCTAAGCGATCTCGCATCATTCAGTTGTTGCTCCAATACTCCTCGGTGTTCGTTGTATCGGTCAAGCGGTAGAACCTTCTCGAAAATGTAGGCATTTTCCAATTTGGTCAGTTTTGCTTCAACTTCCTTGATAGTCACGACGTGATGTGTTGCGCTCAATTTCAACGTGTCCTGCCGTGAGTGCCATCGCTCTTTGACTACCTCACCGATAACCCCCATCGTTGCCATCGTGGGCTGGCAATCGCAGAGATGCTGCCGGAAGGCAGTCTCGAATTTATCCTTCGGTACGGTGACACGGCTAATGCAGTTTCGATGTACGAGACGATGCGCCCGGAAGACCGGCGTAAGTTCTGGGGGGTTCTAAATCCGAGCGGATGGGAGGTCGAAAGATCAGGAACAATTAGAACCCCTGCTAACACGTTTGTTTGTAGATGGTCCAATGCTCCCGGCAAGGGGGCGAAAGGGGGATGGTACGCCCGGAGGGATTTGAACCCCCAGCCTTCTGATCCGAAGTCAGACGCTCTATCCAGTTGAGCTACGGGCGCGTCGAAGTGCGGCCTACTTTGACTGACGCCGGCGAATAATCAACCACAGAGTGCCCGTGAGCAGCAACAGGCCCACGAAATCAAATCCCCGGCTGCTGAAACGGGCGATGGTGTGGGAGGTATTCGGCCGCCCAAGGTGCCGCCGCTGATGCTGTTGTAATCGGAAGCCGGCCCGAGCACCGGACTGCCGGCGCAGGGGGACCGGCTCCTTGACATTGTGGCCGAGTCATGGCACCCAAGCGGTCACATGAATCTGAGCGACAACCAATCCCCCCCCGGAGCCGAGTCGTTTTCGGACACGCTGCGACATCTTGTCGAACGCGCACAGGGTCGGCCGGTCAGCATTGCCCAAGTTATGGAATGGATTGGCGATCGCAGTCACGCCACCCTGATGGCGCTGTTTTCACTACCGTTTTGTTTCCCGGTTAGCATCCCGGGATTGTCCACGCCGTTCGGCGCCATGATTGCGCTGCTGGGGATCTACGTGGTCCTCAACCGCCGGCCATGGGTGCCGGGTTTCGTAGCCCGGCGGCAGATCACCTTCGAAACACTGACCAAGCTCACGGAGAAGGCGCTCTGGGTGACCAAGAAATTCGAGCGGTGGCTCCATCCCCGGCTGGAAACCCTCTGCCTTCACCCCGCGTTCCACCGAATGCACGGGATGACGGTCTTCTTTCTGGCCGTGATCCTGATGCTGCCACTGCCGTTGCCGTTATCGAACACGGTGGCCGCCTTGCCGGTGTTCCTGATCGCGCTCGGAATGCTGGAGGAGGACGGCGCATTCATCATCGCCGGCTATGTCGGCATCCTGCCCTGTCTGGCTTATTACACCGCCTTGGTATGGCTGGGCTTGGAGGGGTTCCAAAAGCTGTTCGGCCTGTAGTGCTCCCGCCGAGCGGGGCGGACACAACCGTGTCGATCTGTCGGAGGTGGCGCGCCGGCGCGTCGTGATGTGCCCGTGTTTCCGGCTTGTGCCTGACAGGCCGGCAGCGTACAAGTCCCCGCCGTTAACCCGTAAACACCTATGCTAAAAGCTGGAATCGTCGGTCTGCCCAACGTGGGCAAGTCAACTTTGTTCAACGCGCTCACGCGCTCGCGCAAGGCGGAGGCGGCGAATTATCCGTTCTGCACGATTGACCCCAATGTCGGCGTCGTCACCGTGCCGGATGCGCGGCTCGAACCGTTGCGGCAGATTGCGAAGACCAACGTCGTCATCCCGGCAGCGATTGAGTTTGTGGACATTGCCGGCCTCGTCAAAGGCGCGTCGGCGGGCGAGGGGTTGGGGAATAAATTTCTGTCGCACATCCGGGAAGTGGACGCCCTCGTGCAGGTCGTCCGCTGTTTTGAGGACGCGGACATCCATCACGTCGCCGGTACCATTGATCCCGTCTCCGACATCGGCATCGTCACGACGGAATTGGTGCTCGCGGATCTGGAAGCGGTCCAGAGTCGGCTGGCCAAGGTCGCCAAGGACGCGAAACGCGGCGACAAGGAAGCGTTGGCGCAGGAAACCGTGTTGAAGAAACTCGAACCGCACCTCAACGACGGCAAGCCGGCGATCATGCTCCCACTGACGCCGGAAGAAAAAGCCATCTCGCGGTTGTTCTGGTTGATGACCGACAAGGCCACGATTTTCGCGTGCAACGTGAAGGAGTCCGACCTCGCGACTGCCGACACGAATCCCTACGTTCTCCAAGTCCAGGAATACGTGAAGACGCATCTCGCCTGCGAAGCCGTCGTCATCAGCGCGCAGATCGAAAGCGATCTGGTGGATTTGGCGCCCGAGGAAGCCACGGCGTTTCTGAAGGAACTTGGCGTGAACGAGTCCGGCGTCGGTGCCCTCATCCGGGCGACGTATCACATTCTCGGCTTGCGGACGTATTTCACCGCCGGCGAAAAGGAAGTGCGCGCCTGGACCATCCACCAAGGCGACACGGCACCCAAAGCGGCCGGCGTGATCCACTCCGACTTCGAGCGCGGCTTCATCAAAGCTGAAACGGTGGCCTACGACGCCCTCATCAAATGCGGCAGCGTCGCCGTCGCGCGCGAAAAGGGCCTCTACCGGATGGAAGGCAAGGAATACGTCGTGAAAGACGGCGACGTCCTCCTCTTCAAATTCAACGTGTAGTTCGCCGCGATCTCACTGCGGCGATGTCGGAAGCGTTGACGTGCCAATCGGCTTTGTGTCTGGGCTTCAGACTCTCTTGGCCAGCTTGTTGTATTCTTCGTGTGTGCCAATCCAGAACCACATCCAACCATCCGCCCTCTGTTTCGCCATCGGGCGATAATGATTACCGACGCGAACTGACCAAATGTCATCCCGGAGACGTTTGAAATGCAGCGCGGGATACAGCGGGTCTTTCTTAAAGAACTCGAACGTGCGGTCGGCTAGCTTCTGCGCGTGACGAGGAAGACGGTCGTCGTGTTGCCAGAACTCAGCGGGGGCATGGGACTTCACAATTCCCGGCAACGACCATTGGCTAGATCGTTTTCGGCGCGCTTGATCATGTCGTCGAGGCGTCCGGTGGCCACGTCGTTGGCGATCTGCTTATCCCATTCGTCGTCTTCCCAGCCATAGAGCAAACGGTTCAATTCCGCGCGCTCCTCGAAGGAAAGCTTCTGAATGGTTTCTTTGAGTTCAATCAAGCTCACGCGGCTGAATTACACGATGGCCTGCCGGCCGGTAAATCGAAAGTCAGCGCCTGCCATCCTGAGCTTGTCGAAGGGTCTCAGTTGTTGCTACGGTGCAGTTGAAGGTTCGAGATGAAACGTAAGAAAGCCAGCAAGGAATTTGTCCCTAAAGCCCTGCGCCAAGTCTGGGAATGGAAGGCCGCCAGCTATCGCGAAGTCGCCCATTTGCCGACACGCGATGCCCCTCTGAAAAGCAATTTCCTATCAGTTCAAGACCGGCATCGTCCACCGGGTCCACCGCCAAGAATTCTATTGGGAGAGCAGTGATGTTCCAAATTTTCTTTTTGAGCCGGTTGAGGTGTGGTAATAACGCAACGGTCGCAGCGGAATTCAACTGGAGGTTCTCAACATGAACACCAAACCCTTGTCAGACTCTCAGGTGGCCGAGTTTCAACGTGACGGTTATCTCATCCGTCGGCGGTACTTCGATCAGGAAGAGATGAACCTGTTGTTGCAGACGGCTCGCACCGATCACAATATGATCGGCCATAACATCCCCATAAAAGATGCCGCCGGGCGTCAGAGCAAACTTTCGCTGTGGAATCACCCGGGCGACGACCTCTACGGGATGTTTTCGCGTGGGCGTCGCATTGTGGACGCTTGCGAGCAACTGCTCGGCGGCGAGGTGTACCATTACCATTCCAAGATGATGCTCAAGGAACCGAAAGTCGGCGGCGCTTGGGAATGGCACCAAGATTACGGCTACTGGTATCAGAATGGTTGTCTGTTGCCGGACATGCTCAGCGCATTGATTGCCGTGGACCGGGCCACGAAGGAAAACGGCTGCCTGCAGTTGTTGAAAGGTTCGCACCGGATGGGACGCGTCGAACACGGTCGTTTCGGCGATCAGACCGGCGCGGATCCGGAACGCGTCGCTGAAGCGAGCAAGCGCCTTGAACTGGTGTACTTCGAGGCGGAACCGGGTGACGTGCTTTTCTTCCATGCCAACACGCTCCACAGCTCAGCGCCCAACACCAGTCCCAATCCGCGCTGGTCGCTCATCTGCTGCTACAACACGCGCGAGAACAATCCGTACAAGGAAAGCCACCACCCGCGCTACACGCCATTGGCAAAGGTGGACGACTCGATGATCAAGAACGTCGGCATCAAAGGCAGCAGCCCGGATCAGACTTCCTGGATGAATGCCGCCGAGGACAAGACCATCGGTGCCGGAAAGACAGCCACCCCAGCCGCCCCCAAACCGGCGGCGTGACCACAATCACGATCTTAACCCCCCTGCTGGCACCCATGCGGAGTCCATGCGGTGCCCAGCGAAAAAGTAATTACTGATCAGTTTACTTCTCATTCACAACCCATCTCGCTTGGCGATGGCGGGCCCAACAGCCTTGTGATAACAGTGTCCCCACGACGTGCCGGCGGAATTGTAGCAACGGATGGCGGCGGACAGCATCTGAAGGTGAACGTTTGACGTGCCGGTGGGTCTAACAGAAAATTATGGGAGCACTATGAAAATTGAGCTAGGTAAGTGGTTGGTTGGATACGGATTATTCCTGATCCTGATCGGGTTGGCTGGGTATCTCTCCAACCCCGAGAAAGCCAAAACGGCGCTGATGTCCGGCGGCCTGTTTGGCGCGCTGGCCATCGCCTGCGGCGTGTTGCGGATGCGCGGCGCGCTTTGGGCCGGGAAGGCAGCGTTGGGAATCACCGGGTTTCTGGCGTTGATTTTCACGTGGCGCGCCACGGTCGGCTGGCTCGCCGTCGCGCAAGGTAATGCGGACAAGCTGACGGCGGCGGTGTTGATCACATTGATGCTCGCGGCGACGGTGGCGACGATCGTCCGGTTGTTGCGACGGGAAGTGCCGGCATGAACCAAGCCGAACAAGAATCAATCCTGACGATTTGCCTGATGGCCGCGTTCGCCGATGGCGGGAAGGACGACCGGGAACGCGCCGAGATCAAACGCATCTGCGAAAGCCTGCCGGCGGTGCAGGCGAGCGCATTGTACCAGCGCGTGCTGCTGCGGCAGGTCACGTTGCGCGACGCGGCGGCACCGTTGACCGCGAAGGAACACCGGCATCTCGCCTACGAGATGGCGGTGTGCGTGGCGGATGCGGATGAGGCGTTGAGCGAGCCGGAGAAACAGTTCCTCGGCGAACTGCGGACAGTGCTCGATTTGACCGCCGGGGCGACCCAGGCATTCGAGAAGCAGGCCGAAGCCGTTGCCACCGCGGTCGTGACCCCGCCCATCCTGCCGGCGGCGACAAACACCGTCGAGGCGGAGGTGGATAAGACGATCCTGAAATACGCGGTTCTCAACGCCGCGTTAGAATTGCTGCCAGATTCGCTGGCGACGATGGCCATCGTCCCGTTGCAGATGAAGCTGGTCTACCGGGTCGGCGCCCGGTACGGCCACCAACTCGGCCGCGGCCACATCAAGGAATTGATCGCCGCCGCCGGCGTCGGGCTGACTTCGCAGGTGGTGGAAGGGTACGCGCGCAAACTGGTCGGCGGATTCCTCGGCAAAGCCGGTGGCGGCCTGTTGCGGAGCGTCGGCAAACAAGCGGCCGGTTCCGGGCTGACGTTTGCGACCACGTACGCTCTCGGCCACATGGCCAAGAAATACTACGCCGGTGGCCGCACCCTCTCGGCGCTGCAACTTCGGGAATTGTTCGACTCATTCAAGACCAAGGCGCAATCCCTGCACGGCCAGCACGCCGGCGCGATCGAACAACAAGCCCGGCAGGTCAACATTGCCGAGTTGCTCCCGTTGATTCGCTCGTAGTCGAACTGGTTCTCCCCCACAGTTGCATGAAATGAGTTCGGGGCGTTGCACGCACAGCATGGTCTCTCGAAAGCGGGAGGTGCAAGTGTGGTAGTTGCGATTTCGCTTGTGAGCTTTGACCGACGAGGCGCAACGGCTTTGGTATTCGTTCAGTAAGCCATTTCATTGCGCTTCTTGAGTTCGATTCGCACTGGCTTCTTCGACGCTGACCGGTTTGAATGCCGGCCGCCCGCAGTGTTGCGTCGGAATCGGGCCAACGGGATTGTGATGATACTCGGCCACGCCCCGGCAGAGGTACGCTTTGAAGTGGGGGTTCACGGACAAGTCATTCATCACATCCGTGCCGGAGTAACGGATCGTCAAGCCGGCGCGCCGCCGCGCGGACGGATTGGCCGGCGAGCCGTGGATGGCCCGGTCGTCATGCAGCGAGATTTCACCGGCTTTGAGTTTGAATTGCACCGCCGTGTCTTCCCGGAAACTGCCGCGCTCCAATTCCAACGTCAAGACCGAGTCGGTCTGACTGGAACGCTTGTGCTGGATGAGGCCCCCGCCGATGAGATTTCGGAATAATCTGCATTGCCCCGTTTTCCTCGTCCACGTCATCGAATGCGAGCCAGACCGTGACACTGTGCTGGGGCGTCATGGGCCAGTAATACGCGTCTTGATGCCAGCCGACGGTGGCGGTGCTGAATGGCTCTTTGATAAAAAAGTTGCTGGCCCACATGAAGAAGTTGGGTCCCAAGATGCCTTCGACCAGATCGAGAATGTTCGGGTTCAGACAAATGTCGTAAAGATAGCGACTGGTCTCGTGCCACTCGCGGAGGTCTTTCGTGGTTTCGCGGGGGTGGAGGAGGTTGAGCAGTTCCGGCAGCTCAGCATTGAGCTGGGCCATCTTCGCGCGGGTGTAGATCGGCGGCAAGCCAACCAGATAGCCCTCCGCCTAATAAGCGCTGATTTGTTCCGGGGTGAGCCGATAGTCCATCAGGGAAAACTACCAGAGTGGCTGTTGTTTGGCGTTCAGAATCTTTCCGGGCTTTGGATGGAATCTTTCATGTAGCCACAATATCCTGTCCGCCATGAAAGTGATCCGGGAATCCACGCACATCAGCGGATTCCGCTCCGACATACCCGTGAAAGAGGTGCCGGCTCTCACCCCTTGTGGCGAGGCCCTCTGCGCGCGCGGGCACGCTTTGAAGCCCCACATCCAGGGGGATTTGAGTTCCATTACCTGTCGGGCGGTGGAAATTTCACCTGGCTCATCGACCGGGAACTCGTGACACATCTCGACCGCCGCATCCCGCTCAACGAACTGGCC
>Ga0105049_10008451_pt1 | contig 11940 bp, 14 predicted proteins | sample MAT06_FD_78087 | JGI IMG/M metagenome (GOLD analysis project Ga0105049, IMG submission 78087) | Freshwater microbial communities from Lake Fryxell liftoff mats and glacier meltwater in Antarctica - MAT-06 | ecosystem: Environmental > Aquatic > Freshwater > Ice > Liftoff microbial mat | place...
TCGTTGAGGAACTCCGGGTCCGTCTCGAGCTTCCGGTCGAGCTGAAAGGCGTGCATGTCGAGCAGCTCCTTCAGGTTGGCCTGCGACTGGTTTGTGCGGAAGATCGTGGCGTGCGGGTTTAGCCCGCGAAGCATTTCCTCGGTGGTCGCGAGGTGGGCGGGGTCCACGAGGTCGGTCTTGTTCAGGAGGAGGAAATCGGCCATCGCGATCTGCTCGCGGGCGGTTTCGGTCTCCTTCATCTGCGCCGCGATTTGCTCGGCATCGACCACGGTGACGATGGAGTCGAGCCGCACGTGCTGCTGAAGCTGCGGGATGTTCAGGAAAGTCTGCGCGACCGGGCCCGGATCGGCGATGCCCGTGGTCTCGATGAGCAGGTAGTCGAAGCCGCCGCGCTTCAGCAGATTCTGGACGCCTTTCACCAGATCCTTGCGCACTGTGCAGCAGAGGCAGCCGTTGCTCAGCTCGAGCACGTCGTCGTCGGTTTTTTCGATCAGCGCGCCGTCGATCCCGATCTTGCCGATTTCATTGACGATGACGGCAAACTTGTAGCCGTGCTGCTGCTTGAGGATGTAGTTCAGCAGCGTGGTCTTCCCGGCGCCGAGGAAGCCGGTGAGGATGGTGACGGGGATGGGAGTGGGCATGGGCGGGAAGCGGTGGTGAATGCGTCAGTCTTTTCATTCGCGACCCAGCCCGGCAACTCTTTGCAGGGCAAAAAATCAGGCGACCGGGACACGCCCGAGTCGCCTGGGAAGAGAGGGAGCGGTGCGCGGCGTTACTTTTTTTCTTTCTTCAGGAGCGGCAGGCCGGTCTTGGTGTTTTCCGAGACTTCGTAGCCGGCGGGCAGCGCGTCGATCGCGCCGGCTCCGGGTTCGCCGGCAAAGTAGTAGAGCGTCACCTTTTGGCCGCCCTTGAGTTCCTGATGCCGCTCGTGGAGGTAGTAGGTGCGGCCCGATTTTTGACTGACGACGCTCAATGCCATGGGAGTTTCGGGGGTTGAGGGTTGACGACGGAAGGGCAGGGAACGGGCCTGCGCCGGTTCAGATCAAGCCGGCGGCCCGGAGCGTGGCAAAAGCCCCGTTCTTGGACACGGTCTTCAGCGCCCGCGCGGTGAGCTTCACCTTCACAAAGCGCTTCAGCTCGGTGACCCAGATGCGCTTCTTCTTCAGATTCGGTTCAAAAGTGCGCGTCACCCTCTTGGTCACATGCTGGCCGATGCCGCCCTTTTTCTTGGCGAGACCGCGCCGGTGGATTTTGCTGCCCTTGAGCGGGCGCGAGTGGGTGATGCTGCAGACTTTCATAGGAGTGCGGAAAAGTGAGGGCGGGGAGAGTGGCGGACGCCTCCGGGACGGTCAAGGGATTTTCCCCCGGCTGGCGGGCGACATTTTGCGGCCGGTGGAAATCGCAGTCAGCGGTCGTGCCTTTCACGCCCGGCACGGCTGCGCAGGAGACGCTCCTTTACCGTCATGCCGCGCGGTGGAATCGGTCCGGCCTCTGGAGGTGCGCCGGGATTCCGCCCGCGCATCCTCACGGCCATGCATCCTCCCGGGCGCTCCCTTCGTAAAATTCTCCCGTGGCTCCCTTTTACGCTGCCCTGATTTTCTCGTGCGATAACTGACACGGCATCCGGGCGCAGCTAATCACAGGACCGGTTCATATGAAGGCATACCAAACAACGGCGCTCGACTGCTCCCCGGCGATCCAGCGCATCTTGATCGTCGATGATGCGAAAGTGATCCGAAGCGCGCTCTCGGAACTCCTGGAGGCGGAGGGTTACGCGGTCGCCTGCGCTGCGGAAGGCCGCGAGGCACTCCGTTCCCTCGCCCAGCGGCCCTTCGATTTGCTCGTGACGGACTGGCGCATGCCTGTGCTCGACGGCTGTGAACTCATCCGTGAACTCCGCCGCGCGGAGAAGGACATCCCGGTGATCCTGCTCTCGCTGGAGGTCGAGGATCTGCCGCCCGACATCCGGGGCGAGATCCACCGGGCGGTGGCCAAGGCCGACGTGGCTTTTGAGTTGCTCCCCGCGGTGCGGTCCGCACTCGCGAGCCCGCGCCTCTGCCACAAGGCTTAAGCCCGTGGCCCGCGGGCAGGTGGCGTCAGCGGTCGGCGGGCCGGAGGCTCAGGCGAGTGCCACCAGATCCGCATCGACCATGATCTGCACGAGTTGCTTGAACTTCGTCTGCGGCTCCCAGCCGAGCCTGGCCTTGGCTTTGGCGGGATCGCCGATGAGCAGGTCCACCTCGGCCGGACGTTCGTAGCGGGCGTCAAACTTGACGAACTCCTGCCAGTCCAGGCCCACGTGGCCAAAGGCTTCCTCTACAAACTCCCGCACCGTGTGCGTTTCATTGGTCGCCAGCACGTAGTCGTCGCCCTCGGGCTGCTGCAGCATCCGCCACATGCCTTCCACGTATTCCGGTGCGTACCCCCAGTCGCGCTTCGCATCCATGTTTCCGAGGTAGAGTTCCTTCTGTTTGCCCTTCTTGATCGCCGCCACCGCCCGGGTGATTTTCCGCGTGACGAAGGTTTCCCCGCGGCGCGGGCTCTCGTGGTTGAAGAGGATGCCGTTGCTGGCGTGCATGCCGTAGCTTTCGCGGTAGTTCACCGTCGCCCAGTAGCCGTACACCTTGGCCACGGCATACGGGGAGCGCGGCCAAAAGGGCGTGGTCTCGGTCTGCGGCACGGCCTGCACCTTGCCAAACATCTCGCTCGAGCTGGCCTGGTAAAAGCGCGCCTGGCTCTTCGATTCGCGGATCGCTTCGAGGATGCGGATGGTGCCGAGCGCGACCACGTCGCCGGTGTATTCGGGGATGTCGTAGCTGACCCGCACATGGCTCTGGGCGCCGAGGTGATAGACCTCCTCCGGTTCGATGCGGTCGATGAGCCGGGTGAGATTGAGCGCATCGGCGAGGTCGCCGTAGTGGAGGAAAAGGCGGCTGCCGTGAACGTGCGGGTCATCGTAAAGGTGATCGATGCGCGACGTATTGAAGGTGCTCGCCCGGCGAATGATCCCGTGGACTTCGTAGCCTTTCCCGAGGAGGAGATCGGCGAGATAGGAACCGTCCTGACCAGTGATGCCGGTGATGAGAGCTTTCTTCATGGAGTGCGAGGCTATTGGGCTGATGGAGTGGTGGACTGCGAGTGAGGTGGAAGGCCCGGGACGCGAGCCGCAATGGTGTATCCGGGTTGATGCCGATTCGTCCACCACTCCATCCTTCCATTCGTCCTACTTTCCCCAGCCCGCCCGTCCTTAAAGCCCATCGAGCTGCAAAGCGGCCTGCACGATCCCTGTGAATGCCGGCAACTCCTTCGTCGAGTTTGTCCGCCGCACGCGCGCCCGCCGCTCCGATCTACCCGGCGAGTGCGGCCTGCTGGGCGGCGAGCAGTTCGGCGATGCCTTTTTTTCCCAGCGCGAGCATCGCGGCGAGCTGCTCCTCGGTAAAGGTGCTCTCTTCACCCGAGCCCTGCACTTCCACAAACTGGCCGGCGTCGGTCATGACCACGTTCATATCGACGCTGGCGGCTTTGTCTTCCACGTAGTCGAGATCGAGCAGCGGCTGCTCGCGCACCACGCCGACGCTCACCGCGGCGACGAATTGCTTGAGCGGCGATCTCTTCAACAGCCCCTCGCGGATGAGCCGCTGGCAGGCCAGCGCCGCCGCGACACACGCGCCGGTGATGGCGGCGGTGCGGGTGCCGCCATCGGCCTGGAGCACGTCGCAATCGAGGCAGAGGGTGCGCGGGCCGAGCAGGTCGAGGTCGATCACCGCGCGGAGCGAGCGACCGATGAGGCGCTGGATCTCGATGCTCCGGCCATCGACCTTGCCGCGGGCGCTGTCGCGCGCTTTCCGCTGCTCGGTGGAGTAGGGGAGCATCGAGTACTCGGCGGTGATCCAGCCCCCGGGAACCTTCTGCGCCTTCATCCACGGTGGGATGCTCTCGTCGATCATCGCGCTGCAGATCACGCGGGTATTGCCGGCGCAGATGAGCACGGAGCCGGTGGAATTTGGCGCAAAGCCGGGGGTGAAAGTGAGCGGGCGGAGTTGCGCCGGGGCGCGGCCATCGTGTCGGGGCATGGAGATTAAGATTTAGGATTTGGGAATTACGATTTACGACTCTCGGGCGAACCGCGCGCACCCTATATGCCCAAAACCAAAAGCAAGAAACAGAAAGCCGGACCGGAGTCGGTGACCATCCGCGTCCCGGCCACCACGGCAAATCTCGGCCCGGGCTTTGACTGCCTCGGCATCGCCCTGCGGATCTACAATCGGGTGACGGTGCGCCACGGCGGCCCCTCCCAGCCGCATGTGATGGCCACCGATGCGGCGGCCAAATTTTTCACCGCGGCGCAGGTGCCGTCCTTTGCCTTTCACTGGGAAATCGAGGGCGAGGTGCCGCAGTCGCGCGGCCTGGGCAGCAGCGTCACGGTGCGCCTCGGGCTGCTCCACGGGCTCAATGAACTGGTCGGGCGGCCGCTGGATCGCGAGCGGCTCTTTGAGCTCTGCGCCACGCTCGAGGGCCATCCCGACAATGCGGCCCCGGCGGCGTTTGGCGGCTTCACCGCGGCAAAAATCGGCGTGCCTCCGCTCCGCGTGGACGTGAGCCCGAAGCTCCACTTTGTGCTGCTCGTGCCGGACTTTGAGATCAGCACGCCGGCCGCGCGGGCGGTGCTGCCCGAGATGCTCGACCGGAAGCTCGCGGTCGAGAGTGCGGTGAATGCCTGCCGGGTCACCGCGGCCTTTATGACGCAGGAGTACGCGGCCTTGCGGGGGAGTTTCGTGGATCACTTTCACCAGCCGCATCGCGTCTCGCTCATCCCTTTTCTGCCCAAAGTCCTCACCGCAGCGGAAGGGCGCGGCGCGCTCGGCGGCTTCCTGAGCGGGAGCGGCTCGACCATCTGCTGCCTCACCCTGGAGCATCCCGAAGCCGTCGCCGCGGCGATGCGCTCGGCGGCGGGGAAGGGGGACGCGTACACCTTGATCGCGACGGCGGACAACGAGGGAGCGAAGGTGGTCTGAGCGGAAGTATTCAGTATTCAGTGTTCAGAAGGTCGTGCGCATTCCGAGACACAGATCACTGATCACTGAACACTGAACACTGAACACTCTCCCCCGGCTCCCCGCCCATGTTCCGCCGCTGGCTTGAAGGCTTTGAGGAGTTTGCGATCGACGTCATCCTGGAGCGTCGTTACGGCAAGCGCGCAGCCCTGCTCCGGTGGTTTCTCTACGGCCTGAGCTGGCTCTTTCGCGGCGGCGTGCAGACGCGGCTCTGGCTCTTCCGGCATCGGCTGCTCCGCGAGCGCGCGCCGGGCTGCCTCGTCATCTCGATCGGAAATCTGACCGTCGGCGGCACGGGGAAGACGCCGGTGGTCGAGAAATTTGCCCGCACCCTGCAGGACGGCGGGCGGCGCGTGGCCATCCTGAGCCGTGGCTACAAATCGCGGAAGCCGCCGCTTTTCCGCCGGCTGCAGCGCAAGTGGCTCGGGCTGGAGCGCCGCAAGACGCGGATCGTTCACGACGGCCAGCGGCTGCTCCTGGATTCGCGCTTTGCCGGCGACGAGCCCTACATGCTCGCCAAGTCACTGCGCGACGTGATCGTGCTCGTGGACAAGGACCGCGCGCGGGCCGCGCTGGTCGCCGTGCGCGACCTGCATTGCGACGTGCTCCTGCTCGACGACGGGATGCAATACCTCCACCTCAAGCACCGGCTCGACGTGTGCCTGATCGACGCCCAGGCGCCCTTTGGCAATGAGTTCCTGCTCCCGCGCGGCACCCTGCGCGAACCGCCGGGCAATCTGCGGCGGGCGAGCTACATCTTCATCACCAAGAGCCCGCCGACCGGCAACGCGGCGCTCATTGAGCGCATCCGCCGCTTCAACCGCACGGCCGAGATCGTGGAGTGTACGCACCGCGCGCTCTACCTGCAGAATCTTTACGAAGAGGCGGATCGGCGGCCGCTCGACTTTCTGAGCGGGAAGTACATCGCCGCCATCTCCGGCATCGCGCGGCCCGAGAGCTTTGAGGAAAAGCTCACCGCGCTCGGGGCCCAGCTCGAGATCACCAAGCGCTACGCCGATCACCACCGCTTCAGCGAACGCGAGCTGGAGGAATTGCACGAGCGGGCGGTGCGGCGCGATCTCGATGCGATCGTGACCACGGAGAAGGACAGCGTGCGTTTTCCGGGGAGATTCGCCGGGCTCGCCGTGCCCATCTACTACCTGCGCGTGGAGATCGAGATCCTCACCGGACACGAGAGCTGGCAGAGCCTCGTGGACCGCATCTGCCACAGCCGACCGGTCCAGGCGCCCGCGCGGTTCTTTGCCTGAGCCCCGGCGCGGCCCGGGATTTTCCATTTGTCTTTCGGGCTTCCGTCCCTACAGTCGCGCTCCCTTTTTCCCAGGAATGTTTCGCACCCAGACCCAACTCAAGATCTTCTGCGGCTCGGCCCATCGCCAGCTCGCGCAGCGGATCTGCGACGGCATCGGGGTGCCGCTCGGAAAGGCCACGGTCGATTCGTTTCCCGATGGCGAAACCTTCGTCAAGATCGACGAAAACATCCGTGGTCGCGATGTCTTCATCGTCCAGCCGACCTGCCCGCCGACGAATCAGAACCTGATGGAGCTGCTCATCATGGTCGATGCCGCCCGCCGCGCCAGCGCCGCGCGGATCACGGCGGTCATCCCCTTTTTCGGCTACGCCCGGCAGGATCGCAAAGACCAGCCGCGGGTGCCCATCACCGCCAAACTGGTGGCCAATCTGCTCACCGCGGCGGGTATCGACCGGGTCGTCGCCATGGATCTGCATGCGCAGCAGGTCGCCGGTTTTTTCGACATCCCGGTGGATCACCTTTATGCCGCGCCGGTCACCATCCGCCACCTGCGCGGGCGTCACTTTCAGCATCCCGTGGTCGTCTCGCCGGACGTGGGCGGGCTGAAGATGGCCTCGGCTTACGCCCAGGCGCTCGACGCCAGCCTGGCGATCGTGGCCAAGCGCCGGGTGAGCCCGACGGAGATCGAAGCCCAGAACGTGATCGGCGAGGTGGAAGGCCGCGACGTGATCATCGTCGATGACCTCACCGAGACGGCCGGCACCCTCTGCAGTGCGGCCAAAATCCTGAAGGAGCGCGGGGCCAGCCGCATCATCGCCTGCGTCTCCCACGCCGTGCTCTCCGATCTTGCCATCGAGCGCCTGAAAAAGTCGGAGATCGCCGAACTCATCACCACCAACAGCGTCCCCGTCCGCTCCGGCGACGGCTTCTCCATCACCGAACTCTGCATCGCGGAATTGCTCGGCAAGGGCATCGTCAGCATCCACGACGACGAGTCCGTCAGCTCCCTCTTCAAGATCAGCGAAACCGAAAAAGTGTAACTCCTTATGGCCAAACAAAAAACCGTCAGCGCGCAGACCCGAACCGGCGTCGGCCGCACCGCCGTCAAGCAACTCAAGAAACAAGGACTCGTCCCCGCCGTGGTCTATGGCGGCCACGACCAGCCGCAGCCCCTGCAGGTGAATGCCCGCGAGATCGGCAAGCTGCTCTCCCACGCGACCAGCGAGCACATCCTCGTGGATTTGCAGATCGCCGATGGCGGGCAGACGAGCAATCGCCTTGCGCTCATCCAGCAGGTCCAGCACGACCCGATCCGGGGCAATGTGCTGCACGTCGATTTCCATGCCGTGCGCGCCGACGAGAAAATCCACGCCCAGATCCCGGTCGAAGCCTACGGCGAACCGGACGGGGTGAAGAACTTTGGCGGCATCCTCGAGATCGCCGTGCATGCGCTCGAGATCGAGTGTCTGCCCAAGGATCTCCCCGAAATCATCCGCATCGATGTCTCCGCGCTGAACGTCGGCGAAGCCATCCATGTGAAGGACGTGGTCCTGCCGGAAGGCGTTCACGCCCGCCACGATGGCGACCTCACCGTGGTCCGCGTCGCGGCGCCGAAGGTGGAAGTCGAACCGACCCCCGCGGCGGAAGCGGCTGCGGCGACTGGCCCCGAAGTCCTCAAGGAGAAGAAGGATGACGCGGCGGCGGGCGGCGACAAGAAGCCGGCCGACAAGAAGCCCGCCGACAAGAAACCGGCGGATAAGAAACCGGCCGACAAGAAGTAGTCCCCGACGCTGCCTTCGGTCTCCCGGACGGATGAACTACTGGACTGCCGCACCCCAGCCCTGCCGTGCGGCTTCCAGTCCGGGAGGCGCTGGCCGCCCGGCCTCACGCCTCACCGCCGCATGCCCGCCGCTTTCCGCCTCCTCGTCGGCCTCGGCAATCCGGGCCGGGAGTATCGGGAGACGCGGCACAATGTCGGATTCATGATTATGGACCGGCTGGCTGCGCGGGAACACGCCGAATTTCGCGTCGAAAAACGATGGCGGGCGGAAGTCGCCCGCTGCGGCGACACGTATCTCTGCAAGCCGCTCACGTTCATGAATCTGAGCGGAGAAGCCGCGCGGTCGATCGCGCATTTTCACAAGATCGACCCCGGGCAGGTGCTCGTGGTGCTCGACGATATGGCGCTCCCACTCGGGCGGCTGCGCCTCCGGGCGGACGGCTCCTCCGGTGGCCACAATGGGCTCCAGTCGCTCCTCGAGCACTTCAGTACGCGAGTCCTCCCAAGGCTCCGCATCGGCATCGGCGCGGCTCCGGGCGCCGCCCTGGCGGTCGGCCATGTGCTTGGGCGATTCGCGCCCGCCGAGCAGGAGGTACTGCGCGAGAGCCTGGATCGCGCCCTGGCCGCGATCGATGCGGCGCAGACGGACGGCCTGGCCGCTGCGATGAATGCTTTCAACTGACCGAACTTCCCCTCATCCTCCCGCTCCCTCACGACTGAGGGGGTGACGGACGAGGATCCACCACCGACCAAACCCATACCCCAACCATGAAAAACCGATACGAAGGCCTGCTCGTCCTGAACGTGAAAGGCACCGAAGACAGCGCCAAGGACATCATCGACCGCCTCGAGAAAGACTTCTCCAAGGAAGGCGCCACGGTCGAGCAAGTGCAGAAGATGGATCGCCGCCAGTTCAGCTACGTGGCCGGCCCGCTGGAAAGCGGCTACTACGTGAACTTCATCTTCGAAGCCGCGCCCGCCGAACTCACCAAGCTGCGCGCGAAATTCAAACTCGACGAAGACGTCTATCGCCAGAGCTACCTCCGCCTCCCGGCGAAAAAGGCCGCGTAATCCGGCCGCACCCTCTCCAGCCAAGGAACGACCCGAGCCATGCCAAATCTCAACAAGGTGATGCTGATGGGGAATCTCACCCGGGATCCCGAATTGAAGTACACGCCCAAGGGCACGGCGATCGCGGACATCGGGCTGGCCGTAAATCGCAACTACACCACCGAAAGCGGTGAGAAGCGCGAAGAGGTCACCTTTGTCGATGTGACCCTCTGGGGCCGCGTGGCGGAGATCGTCGGCGAGTATTGCAAGAAAGGCCGGCCGATCTACGTCGAGGGCCGCCTGCAGCTCGACACCTGGGACGACAAGCAGACCGGGCAGAAGCGGAGCAAACTCAAGATCGTCGGCGAAAACATCCAACTCCTCGGCTCCCGCGAGGGCGGTCCCGGAGGAGGAGGGGGTGGTGGTGGAGGTGGTGGCGGGGAAATGGGCGAGCCCAGTGGCCAGGCCCGGCCCGCGCGGCCCGCCAGTCGCCCGGCCGCACCGCCGCGGCAGCCGGTCGATCCCGATCTCGACGCGCCCGCGGACGATATTCCCTTTTAGCGCCACGGTCGCGGTGCCCACGGGGCGCGGGCGCCCCGGCTCCTGGGACTTTCCACTGCGGAGGTCAGTCTTCGCCCGGCACGGTGAGCTGAAAGATCGCGCCCTTTTCACCCTCCTCCGTCCCGAGGCGGGGCTCGAGATTCAGGGTGCGGTAGGCTTGTTCGAGGGCCGTGGGATTGTTGCGCAACTCGGGAAAGACCACGAGCAGGCGCTGCTTGATCCAGCGCTTGGCAAGCCCGTTTTCCACCGGGTGGAGTTTCGGCTCCGCGTGGAAAGCGCGCTTCAGGAATTGGAGGAACGCAGGCTTCATGCGGCCAGGTATAGTCGCGATCCGGCGCGGGTGTAGAAACTTTTTGGGGAAGGCCCCACGGAGCGCGCCGTTCGGCTCAGCCGCGGACCATCCGCATGACGTGAGTGAGCAGGAAGACGCCGTTGAGCGTCACGAGGATGGCGATGAGCCGATCGGAGGGGCCCGGACGGGCTCCGACGACCCGCGGCTCTCGCATGAGATAGGCGATGAGCGCCGCGGTCACCCACCAGCCCGCGTAGCTCTGCCAGGGCGTGGCGATCGGGGTGTGCGTCTCCGGGGAGTTCCAAAACCACCACCCGCGCAGCCGCGAGGCCAGCGGCTCGAGATTCAAGGCCGTGAGCAGGGAAAAGAGCGCCGCACCAAAGACGATCTGCCGGTGGCCCGCCCGGGGAAAGAGCCGCATCCAGAGCGCGCGTCCGCCGAGGATCACGGCCAGCCAAAAAAGCGGCAGCCCTGCCGGCATCGAGCCGAGGCGGGGACCGAGCTGCCTGGTGTAGTAGATCGAGCCCAGCGGCCAGCCCGTCCACGCACTCACCACGAGCACCGCCGCCACGCCGGCAAAGGCGGTGAACGCCCAGCGCCGTGCGGTGACGACCCCGTGGGTGTCGGCCACCGCGAGGTAGGCGCAGGCCGCGGCCAGGGCGATCCAGATGGCGTCGGCCATCCGGCACAGCGCCACCAGGGTGTGGCGCAGGGGCAGGTGCTTGATCCAGGCGTCGAGCTGCGGTTCCCCCACACCGCCGCACCACACTGCGGCGACTACGAACGACCAGAGGATGAAGAAAACCCAGAGGATCGAAACCAGAGGTTCGAGCCAGAGACCCAGAAGCGAGACACGACGCAACATAATGGAATGGGCGGAAAAACCGCCGACCCCGCAGGAGCGTTCCGCGTGCCCGGGCAGCGGGCTTTATAGGAAGCTTAAGCGGCCGGCCCGACCTGCCTGTCCTGGAAGCCCTGCAGCCGCACGCTGCTCCAGGCCGCGCGCACTTCCGCACTCAGCTCCGCGAGCATCTCGCGGGTGATCTCGATCTGCGCGGCCTTGAACTGCGCCCAATCGCTCGCCGTCTTCTGCATCCGGGCGTAGGCCTCGGTGACATAAGCGCGGGCGGGCGCGGTGAGCTCGGGGTTTTCCAGCTTCGTCTCCAGCCGGCGCTGGGCTTCCGCCAGCTCGGAGAGAAGAATTTTTTCCGAAGGCACGCGGCGCAGATCGTCGGCCAAGCCGAGCTTGGAAAGCGTCCAGATGATCCACTTGGTGGGATCGAACTGCCACGGCTTCACGCCATTGCGGTAGTCGTGCTGAAACTCGTGGTGAAAATTGTGGTAGCCCTCGCCGAAGGTGAAGACGGCCATGATCCAGGAATCGCGCGCGCTGCACCGCGAGGAGTAGGGGCGGCGGCCGATGTAGTGGCAGAGCGAGTTGATGCAAAAGGTGCAGTGCTGGAGAAAGACGACCCGGGCCACCCCGGCGATGAGGAAACCGCCGAGCGCCGCAGACCAGCCGCCCCAGAAGTAGCCGACGATGGCTGGCAGGACGAAGGCGACGAAGACGCCGATCCAATGCACGTAGCGATGCTGCCAGGCGACCAGCGTGTCCTTCCTGAGATCGCCCACATTGTCGTAGGTGATCTGCGGCCGGAGCTTGAACATGAGCCAGCCGATATGGGCGTGAAAAAGGCCCTTCGAGATGTCGTAGGGGTCGTCGTCGTGATCGACGTGTTTATGATGCGTCCGATGCTCGCAGCACCACATGAGCGCGGAATTCTCAAACGCGCCCGCCCCGAAGATCAGCACCGCGAGCTTCACCGACCAGTGTGCCTTGAAGGCCAGATGGGAAAACAGCCGATGGTAGCCGAGCGTGATCGAAAAACCGCACGCGCAGAACATGAAGAAGAACATCGCGAACTGGAACCAA
>Ga0105049_10008453_pt1 | contig 11939 bp, 6 predicted proteins | sample MAT06_FD_78087 | JGI IMG/M metagenome (GOLD analysis project Ga0105049, IMG submission 78087) | Freshwater microbial communities from Lake Fryxell liftoff mats and glacier meltwater in Antarctica - MAT-06 | ecosystem: Environmental > Aquatic > Freshwater > Ice > Liftoff microbial mat | place...
ACCATGATCGTCAGCCACTTAATCATTCCTGTTCCCCCGCACCCGCTCGGGCCCGTGCCTCGGCGTGCTGCTGCTGCTGTTCCTGATACACGAAATCATCCGCCTTGGCCTTGATCATCCCGTCGTCCATCTGCTCGATGCGGTCCGCATAGTGAAACACGCGATTATCATGCGTCACCACCAGCACGCATCGCGACTGGCCCTGATCGTCCATTGAGCGCGAAGCGCCCCTGATCAAATCCATGATGGTCTGGCCCGTGTGCGCGTCCAGCGCCGCCGTGGGCTCGTCACACACCAGCAGTCGCGGGTTCCCCACCAGCGCACGCGCAATCGCCACGCGTTGCTGCTGCCCGCCCGAGAGTTGCGACGGACGCGATCGCAAGCGATCACCAAGCCCCACCGCGCTCAAGGCGTCCCCGGCTCGCCGCAGCGCCTCGCGCTGCGAAACGCCCCGGATCACCAGCGGCACCGCCACATTCTCCACCGCCGACAGCGGCGCCAGCAGGTTGAACTGCTGAAACACAAAGCCCACGATGCTGCCCCGCCGCCCAGTCTTGGCGTCCCCGCGCAGCGAGGCCCAGTCGGTCCCAAAGAGCTCGACGCTCCCGCTGTCCGCGTCCAGCACCCCCGAGATGATCGACACGAGCGTGGTCTTGCCGCAGCCCGACGGGCCGACCAGCATGACAAGGCTGCCGCTGGAGACTTCCAAGTCCACACCGCGCAGGGCTTTGACTTCGGTCGCGCCCTTGCCAAACGACTTCTTGATCCCGACGCATCGGATCGCCGTAAGCGCCGCGGGTGTCGCCGATGCAGAGAGCGCGGCAGAGTTCGGCGTGCTCGTCACTTGAACACCACCGCCGGCTCAAGCCGGAGCACACGCTGAAGCGACAGCAACGAACCCACCGAGATGCACAGGATCATCCCAACAAAGCTCGCGGCAAACAGCCACGCCGGGAACAGCACCGCAAGCTCCACCCCCGGCTTTCGCGACAGCAACGCAAACAGACCCGTCAGCCCCACGCCACACCCAAACCCGATGCAGCCCACCCACACCGCCTGCAGCAGCACCATGCCGATCAGCGCCGGGCGCTTGGCACCCATCGCCTTTAGCACGGCGCAGTTCTTCGAGTTCTCCAGCGTGAACTGATAGAAGATCGCGCTCGACACCGCCAGCCCGATGATCACCCCCAGCAACACCGTAATTCCGAAGTTGATCCCGATGCCCGTTTCGTTCAAAATGAAATCGACGGTCTTGGCTCGCATCTCGTCGGTCGTGAACGCCGCGATGTCGGGCAGCTCGCCAATCCGGCGCTGCACTTCCTTCACGTCCTCGCCAGGCTTCACCTTCACGAGAATGAACGTCATCGCGTTCCGCCCCAGCGGCACAAACGTCACCGCCTGCTCGTACGTCGTGTACAGCAACGCCGGCGAATCAAACCCGCTCTTGGCCCGGCAGAACCCCACCACCACCGCGCGCCGATCATTCAGCTTGAGCTGGTCGCCAATCCGCACGTTCTCCAGCTTCGCGCGAGCGGACTCTTCAACAAACACCGCCCCATCGATCTTCAGGTCTTCAAGCCGGCCCTCGGTCACCTCCGGCGGCTGGCCCACCAGCGTCGTGCGGTCCACGCCGACAAGGTTCACAAACCGTTGCCCGCCGCTAGGCAGGTCGCACGTCACCCGCGCATTAAAAAACGGCTCGGCCCACTGCACGCCCCTGACCGACCGGACGCGAAACAGGTCCGAGTCCGACAGCGGGCGCGTCTCGCTCACCCAGCGAACAAACGGATCAGCCACCCACAGATCCGGCTGCGTCACATTCTGCAGCGGCCCCGTCGCGCGGATCAGCAGCCCCAGAAAAATCGCACCCTGTTGCGAGATCAAAAGCACCGCAAACGACAGGCCGACCACCAGTGCCAGGTACTTGGGCCGGTCGCCCAAAAGCATTGCCAGCGCGATGCGCCACATGGTCAAAGACCCCTACCCGCAAGCGACGCCGCCAGGATCGCAAACGGTTCACACAACACACTGACACGAGATTCCACACACCGCCGCGGGCCTTCGCGTCGCCGTCAACGGTCAGTACAACCACCGCCGTCAAACCCTGCCTCGCGGCACCGCGCCAAAGCCACTTCAGGGATTTGAACCCTGGACCTATGCTTTACGAAAGCATCGCTCTACCGCTGAGCTAAAGTGGCGAAATCACTCGCCGACCATGGAAACGCTCCACGCCGGGCGAGGGGGATGATTGGCGGCTGACGCCCCGAATTCCAGCGCCGCATCGATTCGCCAGCCAGGAAGACCGAATCTCGCCTCGCCAATCGCCCTCTGCCGCCCGCGCCGCCACCCCTGGCTCATCCCATCATCACGGTCATGCAGCCTATCGTGATCGTGCCCCCGTGCGCCGTGGAATCACCCATCCGCGCGGCGGGTTTATTGCCGATCAACACCTTACTCGACCCCATGACGATGGTGTCCGGTGGCCCCACGCATACGCACATGTGCCCAACCACCGCCGCCGGCATGAACCCGATCAACACCACCGGCGGCGTCGGCGGCCCAAGCACCGGCCCGCCCACGTGCGGAACTATGCCGGTCACGGCGGGACAGACGTGCAAGTCTCCGATTCTGGCTGCGGGGGGCATGGATGAAACTCCGGATTGGGCCCGAGGACTGGCTGGCAGAATGCTCTTAAGACGCGAATCACACCTCAATCTTCGCAAAGATTGCCGATCACCTATCTTCTAAAAGCTCGACGACGGCTAGCTCTCAAGGCTCGTCGCCGGGCATCGGCGGCTTATAGATCGGCGCATCAGGGTCTTCCTGATCGTCGCCAACATCGCCAGGCGGGGGCGGCGCTTCGGGCTTCGGCAGCATCGGATCTCGCTCCGCCGCGGGCGACAGTTTGATGTACGCAATCTTTGCCCCCGCCTTGTCCATAAACCGCAGATAGACCCACGGAAACGTCGAGCGGTTCGTCGCGCTCATCAACGACGGCAGCGCATCCATCGCCACCACGCGCCCCGACGCCTCCGCCAGCGGCTCGATGCGACGCTCGGTCAGGTTGACGTACCACATCGCGCCGTCCTTGCTGCGCAAAAGCATCGCTGGGTTATTTCGCGCGTCGATCGTCCCGCTCAGCACCTCGGCAGTGTCGGCATCCTTCAATGGCATCGACGCAACCTCTGTGCTGCCGCGATCAACCAGGTTCGTCTTCGTGAACGTCAGCTTGTCCTTGGATCGCGTCACGACCCAGGCCATGATCGCCGGCTTGGGCTGCGTGCGCGGCTTGGTCTCTTCCGGGTCCAGCTCGTCCTGCAGCATGATGTCCGTGATAGCCGAGCCGTAGTCCACGAAGCCGTCCAGCCAGATGATCGGGTCGTCGGTCAAGAAGACCGACGGCGTCGAAAAGCCCGCGGCCACGTCTTCCAAAACCAGGCGCGAATACGTGAACTCGCGGCTCGCCGGCGTCCCCCACACCATGTGCAGCTTGTCCCCTCGCTCCCAGAGACACGCATACGGGCCCATCGGCTTGCCCTTGGCGATCTCCAGCGGCGCAGCGATGACCTGCCCGCCCTCGTCGATCAACATCAATGCAGCCCGCGACATATCGGCGCTGGCCCACATCGTCGCCACCTCGCCCGTCGCCAGGCTGATCGGGCTGCGCAGCGGCCCGCCCTCGAACACCGGCGCAAACGGAAGCGCCGGCTGCGGCGGCGGCGGGGGCGCCTTGCCCGGGCTGGGGCCAAAGTTCACGCTCGCGATCATCGACTTGCCGCCCTGGGTCCAGAGCACACGACCAACCGTGGGCTCCGGGTCAACCGAGGCCGCAGTAACCAAAACCGTCGGCTCCGCCGGGAGTGTCGCGACCTTCACAGCGTGCATGGGCATCGGCGGAAGCTGGGGCCATTGCTGTTGCAAGAAAATCGCAAACTGCGCATCGGGCGTCTGATGCACAAACGCTCCGGGGATCGGCGCCATCGGCGAGCGCGCGCCGAGGCGCGACGAGGCGATCAATCGCAAGTTGACAGGCAGGACGCTCAACTTGACAGGCTTGCTTGCGTAGAACGATTCCCAGGGCCCGCCGTAATACGCGCGAACCTCGTAGGTCGAGGGTGGCAGTTCACCGGTCCAGAGCAGGATGTCATCGGCGAGCGAGATCGAGCCGCCGGGCGGGATGGTGACGCTGTGCTTGTTTTCGGGGCCGTGGAAGTGTGCGCCAGGCTTGGTGAGGCGGGTCATCTCCTTGCCACGAAAGGTGCCCTCGCCAGACTTGGCCTCGATGCCCAATGCGCGATTGTGGCGGCTGAACGATTGGACGTACGCGGGCGCCTGCAAGGTGTTGACCGCGCTGGCGAAGAAGTACACGGACTCACCGCGAACGATTTCGTTCGTTGCGAGCTTGATCTCGGGGATGACAGGAGGCTTCATGGTGGGGTCCTTCCCGAGCGGTGTCGAGGGTGCGAACGCGAGCGGCTGGGAGGTTGGCGGAAAGTGGGGCGCGGGCGGGGCGGTGAGCGATCGCTCCGGTGAAGCGCCAATCGGGGCTTGATCGCTCGGAGACGCTTCAAGAAATCTGGTGTTCGCCGATACCGGAAACACCACGCCGAGTGTCGCGGCGGCGAAGCATGACAAGGTAAGGAGCGTGCGTGGTGTCATGGTCCGGCATTCACACAACGTTGAAGTTTGTCTCGCACGAGATGCCGGATTTACGGTACCGGATCCGGACAGTGCCCGCCCCCGTCGCATCAATAACCAAACAACTGAACATGTTTTGCGCATCGGTCGGGATGATGCGGTGCGTGACGGTCGCCGTCCCGGTGATGGTGAAGTTGGCCAGCGCGTTCGCGGCTTGGGGCTTCGTCAGGTTGATTCGTCCCTTGCGAGCGTTGTTGCCGCGATCGGTGAAATCAACTTCCGGGCCCAGGACAATCAGAGCTTTCCAGCCGCCAATCGCGATATTGGCGGGGACATCGGTGGCGGTGTTTGGCGTCGCCATCGGCTGGCCGGGCCCAATAGGCGGCGTGCCCAAGGTGTAGTCGTAGAACGCCGCGGGACCCGCGGCCTTCATCGACTGCTTCTGGAAACGTGCCGGGTCGGCGATCTTGACGCGATCAAACATCCGCAGCGTGAGGCAGCAGAGCCCGCACGGAGCGGCGCTGGACGCTCGCGTGTACGAGAGCAAACACGCGAAGGCGTCGTTCTGATCGTGGTCCAGCAAGTTGTTGTTGTACTCGCCATCGGGCACGATGATGTCGCTCGCAACGCCGCCGATAGTCAACTGCAGCGGCATGCGAAGCGTGTGCGAGTGGCGCAGGTACATCGCGTGCCCGAGCTCGTGGGCGCAGGTGCTGGTCGTGGAGGCCTGATTGCCCTGCTCGAAGAACCAAAAAGTACGATCGGAGAAGTACGCACCGACGGCTGTGCTGCCGGAATAGCTGCCCTTGCGACAGTAGAAGATGAACAACCCTTCGCTGTTGTCCTGGGCGGTGTTGACTCGGGGGGAGGTGACGCCGCGCCGATCGCAGGCTTTGTCCACGATCTCCAGGGCCAGAGGCTGAAGGTCCGCGTCGAGGTCAAACGTGGCGCGAAGCGAGGGGGGAACAAAGTCGGTTGCGTAAACCGGGGCACCGGTCTCGACGGCGGTGTCCAAGGCCGCGGTTTGTGCGGGAAAGTGGGCTTTGAGAAACGCTTTCCAGGTGGATCGGCGCACGGTGTAGATGATCTCGGGCTCGTGAACCTCGATAAACGCCTTCTTGTACACGCTCTTGACGGTGTCCCAGGTGATATCCGCGCTGGTCAGCCCGTTGCAGCAGGCCATGAGCTTGAAGTGAACGCGTTTCCAGAGGACGATGCGCCCCGCGCAATAGCCCTGCTTCTCTGGGATCCGCGAGCCGCTCGAATCTGTCATCCGTATCCTGAGGCCGTTTTTGCGAACCTCGCGCACGTCCTTGCCGTCGAGCTTGAGGGTGATGAGAAAGCGATAGTTATCGCCGCCAACGCTGGGCGGGCAGAAGGCGAAATCCACCACGCCGACTTTGCCTTCGGGCACGTCAACCTTCCTGGGCGTGAACTTGACGCGATAGGAACTCTCCGCGGTCGAGTCGGTCAGATCGCTGAACTTCACGCAGTTGGCAGGGCAGGCGCCAACGTCAGCAACCGGGGTCGCGACGTACTTCATGTTCTTGATGACCGCGGTGCCCTTGACCCCGGGATGCGTCGCGTCGGGCGTGCGCGTGCCGCCGAAGCGGATGACCGCGTTGTCATCGCCCTTGGTGCTTTTCTCGTTGGTGCGGTTGTACTTGCCGAAGAACTTGCGGTTGAACTTGCGGCGCTTGTGGTCGTCCGGCGAGCCGGTGATCACGCCAATCTCCTCCGCCGGGTCTTTGACGTGCAGGATCACGTCGAGATCTTCCTTGATGTTCACCTGGTCGCTGCCAATAAACTTCTTGATCACGATCCGGAACGGCACCGCGGGGTTGATGTCCGGGCGCCAATCCTTCTTCGAGGTCACCGTGCCGCTGGCGCCGATCGTCGCCTTGTAGTTCTCCACTTTCGAGGTCGTGTCGCCGGGCGTGCCCAGCAGGTCGTCACAAGACCGCATGGCGTGGTTGTCGGTGATCATCAACCGGAAGACTTCGTCGCTCACCGGCAACTGATTGTCGCCCTCGTGGGCATAGGGCAACGCGGCGCTGACAGACTGGTCGGCTCGGTCTTCCAGCGGTACGCGGTTGGCCAGGAGCGCCGGGCCGCTGGCGATGAGCGCTTCGCCGCGCTGCAGCTCGTACTTGCAGCGGTAAGTGGTGTTGTGGTGCTCGATCCGATCGTGACCGAGGTACAGCAGCGTGACCTCAAACTTCACCCGCCCCAGGCGGATGACGTTCTTCTTCCTGGTGCTTCCTGAAACGCTGGCAGTAGACATCCGCGAAACTCCTCACCAACCGGTATTGGACAGTTCTTCTGCGGGTGCGAGCGCGATGATCACGCTGGCGCGGGGGCGCCGTCGTCTTCTTCCTCGTCCACGGGAACCTCGGTGTAGACGTCCTCGCCGGGCTCGACCGGTCCGGGCTCGGGCTCTGGATCGGCCAGCGGCTTGGTGTCATCTCCCGACTCGACCTCTGCGACCTTGTCGTACTCGGGGTCTTCTCGATCAGGCAGGTCGATCAGCGGGTTGCTGTCGGCCGGCACGAGGTCATCGATCCGCACCAGCCCGTTGCCGTCGGTCTTCTTCGAGACGATCTTGCCGCTGCTGAACAGCACCTTGACGCTCTCGTTCTTGACCTTCTCGCCTTCGCTGTCGATCACTTCAATCTCGATCCAAGTCTTCTCCTCCTCGGGGTCCGTCTGCTTCTCCTGCAACGGAATCATTCCTGGGATTGGTTCTAGAGCGATCTCCGCCCGCTGCTTCTGCTCGGCTTGATACTCGATCATCGCCCCCGGCTCCGCGTTGATCGGCTCCTCGGCCGCGGCCGGCGCCGCCGGTGCCTCGATCGAGCACGCCGGCCCGCCCCCGGGCGGCGAGCCCGGGCCGGAGGCGATCTTGATCATGGAGCCATCGAGCGTGACCAAGCTGCCCTTGATGGTGACGCCGCTGGAATCGAGCACCACGCTGCTGCCGCCGCACTTGAGCGTGATCCCCGCTGAGCAATCAAGCACGATCCCCGAAGCGCCCTTGATCATCACGCCGCCGCCAGCATCGATGCTCAGGTCCGTCATCTTCTGATTCAGATTCCCGCCGACTTTGAGCGACGTGTTTCCGCCCACCTCGATCATCGTCTTCCCGCCCACCTTGAGCGAGTAGTCCTCACCGACCTCGACCGACAACGCGCCACCGATCGCCTGCCCCACCGCCCCGTCGATCTTCTGCGCGAGATCCCCGGTGATCGTGTCGTGCCGGTTCGCGCCCACGAACGTCTTCATGTCGTTCAACACGCGACGATCGAAATCCTTCTGCGCGTGGACAAACATCATCTCCGAGTCTTTCTTGTCCTCGAAGCGGATCTCGTGAAACCCGCCGCCTCCGTTGCTGGACAGCGTCTTGATCGTCGACACGGTCTTCATGTCAGGCAGCGCGTAAGGCGGCGTCTGATCGGCGTTGTGTACGCACCCCGTGATGATCGGCCGGTCCGGGTCCCCGTCGATAAACTCAACAATCACCTCGTGCCCAATCCGCGGCAGGAAGAACATCCCGAACCCCTTGCCCGCCCACCCCTGCGACACCCGAACCCAGCACGTGTCCTTCTCATCGCCTTTGCCCTGACGATCCCAGTGGAAATGCACCCGCACCCGCCCGTGCTTGTCCGTGTAGATCTCCTCCCCGCTTGGACCCACCACCTTCGCGGTCTGCGGCCCGACCGCCACCGGCTTCGGCGTCACCCGCGGCGGGCAGTAGTCCTGCGCCGCGAAGATCGCGGTGAACGAGGTGTCCACATGCGACTCGCCACCGGCTTCGGAACTCAGCTCGCTGTTCTGCCCCATGATCGTCACCGACGTCACCAGCAACTCCTGCTCCACCAGCGACGCGATCAGTGCCTCCATCGGATCCGCAAGTTCAAACTTCGTCCCCGCGCTCAACCCGCGGCACTTCGACTCACCGGTGATCACCTTCGACTGCGACGTCAGCTCGTGCGCGATCCGCTTGGAAAGTGCCTGGCCCTCCGGCATCTCCCAGTATTCACCGGGGTACTCGTACCGATGCGTCTTCATCAGTCGATCCGTCGCGCCCAGCGGCTGCTCCGTCTCCAGCGACGTCGCGGGCTTCATGAAGTCAAAGTCGCTGACGATGACCTTCTCGGTCGTCTGCATGCGATAGGTGTGAATCTCCGTGATCGAGTCGGCGTCGCCCGGGCCCGGGTTCGAGAAGCCAACCCGCGGATACGCCTTGGATTTTTTGAACGTCTCCGGCTCCGCCGCGATGACCAGGGTGTGCTTCTGCTCGGTGTGCTCGTGGAAGAACGAAAGCCCCGACTGCTCCAGCAACCGCATGACGAACTGGAGATCGCTCTCGCGATACTGAACGCAGATCTTGCGTTTGACCGTCTGGCCGGTCGCCCGCCACGCGAACTCGATCTTGTAGTTGCCCAGCACCTCGCTGACAATGTCCTTGATCGTCTTCTCCTGGAATATCCGCGAATCGGTCGTCAGGTCCATCATGGACATGGTCGGGACCACGCTCAGCCGGAACACCCGGCTCGCTTCGCGCGGACCGGGCTCGCGGATGGAGCGCACGAAGCCGTGGAACCACCGCATGGGGTCTTCCTTAAAGACCATGCGCATGCGGACGACGACGGCCTTGCCCATGAGCTGGTAGATGTCCACGTCGGGCTTGGAGAGCCGGACGCGCAGGGTCATCTGAAAGGGCTGGCCGATGGTCTCGGTGAAGGCCATCGAGTCCAGAACGAACAGCCCCTCTCCAGCGCCGGTCTGGAGTTCCATGTCGCGTTGCGTATCGGGCATGAAAGGCGGCTCCTCTTGTGGCCGCGTCTAGCGTACTACCGAGGAGGCGTTGCGCCAAGGGGCTGGAAATTGTGCCGCGCGGCACAGTTTTGGCGGCCAAGCCTGGTTTGGTGTGGTCAACCGGGGGGGCGGCTGGGTGCGTCACGGAATGGCGCTGCCCCTAGGGGTTGTCGGGCGGGTTCCGGAAGAGGGCGCAGGGGCCGGGGCAGTCGTCTTTGGGTGTCCAGTCGCCGGCGAGGATTCCGTCGATGACTTCGCGGATTTGTTTGTCGATTTTGGCGCGATTGAGGCGGTCCAGGGCGATGCTGCCGCGCTGGCCGGTGCTGAGAATCCAATACTCGGCGTGCCCGGCGAGGCGGATGGGGCCGGCTTGGGCGGGTTGGGACGGGGTGTTGTCGGGCGGCGGGTCGGCGTAGAGGTGGTCCAGGGCCATGGCGTAGAGGCCGAGTTGCAGGTCGTCCGGCGGCGGGGCGAGGAGTTTTTTCCAGGCTTGGCCGGTTTTGTAATCGATGATGCGCAGGCCGGCGGCGTCGCGATCAATTCGGTCGATCTTGGCGTCGATCGTGTGGTTGACGCCCGCGTGGGCGAAGATCCAGGTGACTTTTCGCTCGAGCTCCAGGACGTGGGCGTTCTCGTCGTGCAGGCGGTCGTGGAGCAACTCGAGCTGGGCCATGAGCTTGTCGAGAAGTTCCTTGTCGGCGCGGCCTTCGGGCGCGAGCGATTGGAAGAACAGGCGTCGGCCGATGGCCAGGAGGTCCGACTTGCCGGGGCGAGCGAGGCCCTCGGCGTCGGCGGTTGACCACTGGCGGTAGAAGCGTTCGAGAGCGGCGTGGGCGATGCTGCCGATCTCGGTGGCCTCGCGTTCTTGTTCGGGCAGGCCCAGGACGTAGCGCAGGAAGTAGCACATGGGGCAGCGGCGGTAGGCGTCGATGGTGGTGAAGCTCAGGCGGAGCGGCGGGCGGACGCGCATGGGCATCAGGCCGCGGGCGCTGAAGAGGGCTTGGACGGAGACTGGGTCGTTATCGCTTGCGGTTTCGCAGGCGCCCTTGTCCAGCCCCAGGGCGCGCAGGCGATCGACCATTTGGGCGACATCGGTCGCGAGGGCCGGTCGGCTGGCGCTTGCGAGCGTGTTTGCGATTGCGTCGCCGGATTCACCTCGGCAGACGGCGGCGAGCGCGGCGAGGCGAGCGGCGGCGCGTTCGAGGATGTTGATGGAGGCCGCGAGTTGGTCCGCCCACTGCGGCGCGCGTTCGACGGCGTCGAGCGCGCTGGCGGCTTCCTGGCGGGCGCGCTGGCGCCAGCGGTCGATGAGTTCGCGGCGGGATTGGCGGGTGTCGAGGTCGGCACTGAGATCCCAGGGCGAGGCGGGCGCGACGTTGCCGGATGCGAGGGCGTCGGCCTCGTCGATGGGCGTGACGAGGGAGGAGCCGGGGGCATCGAGTGTGAGTTCGTCGAAGAAGTTGATGCCCTTGGAGCGGGTCTTGGTTTTGGATGCGAGGAGGACGAGACGGTGGCGGGCGCGGGTGCAGGCGACGTAGAAGAGGCGGCGCTGCTCGTCCATGACGTCGGCGGCGCGCTGCTCGTCGGTGAGGAGAGATCCGCAGAGGCCGGGCGGGGCGGCGATGCCGGATTCGTCGCGCACGCGGGCTTCGGGCCAGCGGGCCTTGGGGCTGACTCCAGGGACGAAGACGGTGTCAAACTCGAGGCCTTTGGCGGAGTGGGCGGTGACGAGGAGGACTTCGTCGCGCGGCTCGTCGGCGGGCGACTGGTGATCATCGACCATGTCAGATGAGTCGAGCGCGCCGGAATCGTCGCCGCCGCCGGAGCGGAGGTCTTCGAGATAATCCTCGATGAATGCGCGAAGGTCGGCGGGCGGGCGGAGGCGCTCCTGGCGATCCGCGGCGTAGCGCAGCAGCGTGACAAGTGCGCTCACGCGCATGGCGCGTGCTTTGGCGTCCAGCAGTTCTGCATTGGCGACGGCGCTGGTGTGGACGATGCGACGCAGGGCTTCGCTGGCGGAGATGTGTGCGCTGACGGCGCGGAGGGCGAGGATGTTCTGGTTGATGGCGGGCAGTGACGGCGGCGCTTCGGGCTGGGTGAGGAGCCACGCGAGGTACTCGTCCGGAAGAATCGCGTCGGGCTCGCCGGCCTCGAAGCGCGAGGCGCTGGCGAGGTAGCGGTGTTCGAGGGTCAGCACGGCGTCGGGAGGGAGGTGGATCGGCGCGGCGAGCAGGAGCGGGCGAATGCCTGCCCAATCGCGGGCGTCGAGGATCGCGGCGGCCCAGGCCAGGACGATCTCCACGCCGGCGTCGTCAAGTTTGCCCTTGACGCGCAGGCGGCGCGAGGGAATTCCTTCCATGTCTAGCGCGGCGCCGATGCGTTCGAGCTGCAGGTGGCTCTTGGCGACCACGGCGAATGACGTGAGGCGGCGCTCGGGCGCGACGCGCTGGTCGGCACGAATCAACGCGGCGATCACGGCGCCG
>Ga0105049_10008454_pt1 | contig 11939 bp, 8 predicted proteins | sample MAT06_FD_78087 | JGI IMG/M metagenome (GOLD analysis project Ga0105049, IMG submission 78087) | Freshwater microbial communities from Lake Fryxell liftoff mats and glacier meltwater in Antarctica - MAT-06 | ecosystem: Environmental > Aquatic > Freshwater > Ice > Liftoff microbial mat | place...
AAAATTACTTGATTTTGCGAGTTTATCTCAACTCCTTTTTTGTCAACCAATTTCGGGCATGTCCATACCGTCCACCGTATACCGTCTACCGTCCACCGTCTACCGTTCGCCGTCCGCCGTAGTATCACCGGCAACAGTGACCCTTATCATCCTATTGGTAGGGAATTGTCTTCAATTTTGTAGCGTTCTCATTAAAAACACTATACCATGAAGAAAATACTTGTTCCAATTGATTTCTCCGATGACTCAAAAAACGCCTTGCGCGTGGCAGCGGCCATTGCGCAAAAGAGCGGCGCTAGTTTGGAAATGTTGCACGTTAACCTGACCACCATCTACACAGCGCCTGCACCTGCATTTGCATCAATAGCCAATTTGGCCATCGATAATGCAGAATATGAAGCGGAAGCTGGCAAAGCGTTGGAAAGGCTCAAACATGAAGTTTTTGCTCATGCTTCTTTTGCTGGCGTGCCTGTTGTCACGCGTATTAAAGGCGGCTTTTTCCACAGTGTCGTCAATGAAATAGCCAAAGGCGACAAGGTCGATTTGATTGTAATTGGTACCAAAGGCGCCTCTGGTTTGGATGAATTTTTGCTTGGCTCAAACACTGAAAAGATCGTTCGCACAGCACCTTGTCCGGTCTTGGCCGTACCACGAGGTACGAAGGAATTCTCCCCTAAAGTTGTTTTAATGCCCAGTACGCTCAAAGATGAGCAAAGCAGCGTATTCAATTACCTGGCTTCCTGGGACAAACTCTACAATTTCCATCTGAAGGTATTGTACCTCAACAACCCTGCCTGGCAGGCTTCAGATGAAGCAGCCGAAGCTCAAAAAAATACTTTTGCCAAAGCTGCTGGCTTGAAAAATGTCGATACGCTCATCACGAATCCATCTATTTATGAAGACAACTCCATATTGGGCACCGCCGAACAGAATCATGCTGACCTGATTGTTATGGGAACGCACCAACGAAAAGGCTTGTCTCACTTCTTCTTTGGAAGCATAACAGAGGATACCGTTAATCATTCGCACCTTCCAGTGTTGGCAGTACCTATTAACGGTGGATGGTAGACGGTGGACGGCATGGCCATCCACTGTCAGCGGCGACAATGACCGACATCATTGCGTGCAAAGACAAAAAAACTACAAATTTGTAGTACAACAATGAAAATAGCACCACCATTATGAATAAGATTCTTGTTCCCATCGACTTCTCTGAAAACTCAAAAAATGCACTCCGCGTTGCAGCGGAAATTGCCTGCACGAGTGGTGCAGCACTGGAAATGCTGCACGTAAACGTGGCGTCCATATATTCCACGCCGCTTTCTGAATACGTTGCGGTTTCCAATTTCGTCGTAGAAGACCAACAATATGACGAAAAGGCTTTAACAGAATTGGAGAAGCTTAAACTGGGACTTTTAGCCATACCTGGATTCTCAAAACTGGACGTTACCATGCGTGTTGAAGACGGTTTTTTGTATTCTACCGTCAATAATGTAGCCACCGACGACGATGTTGACTTGGTGGTGATGGGCACCAAAGGGGCATCGGGTTTGAATGAGTTTCTGGTCGGCTCCAATACAGAAAAGGTAATCCGAACAGCGCCCTGCCCAGTGCTGGCCATTCCGGAACATGCCGAAAAGTTTGATCCAAAGGTTGTTTTGATGCCATCTACCCTGAAAGACGATCAAGGAAGCGTTTTCCACTATCTTTCCAAATGGGAAGAAATGTATGGTTTTCTGATCAAGGTGCTGTACGTAAACAACCCGTCGGGCCTGCCAACAGACGGCTCGGCAGAAGCGCGAAAAAATCGCTTGGCCAAAGCTGCGGGCCTGAAAAAGACCGATGTAATCATGACAGCAGGCTCTTTTTCTGAAGGTAATTCCATCCTTTCCGCCTCCGACCAGTGCAATGCTGATATGATCGTAATGGGCACCCATCAACGGCAAGGCCTCGCACAGGTGCTATTCGGTAGTATTACTGCGGATACGGTAAACCACTCCCACATACCAGTACTGGCGGTGCCGATTGGATATTAATTCGGTAGACGGTGGACGGTTTGCACATCATCCGTTTTTTTTCTTGGATTGGGTGTTTCAGCACTGAAATCCAAAATATTGAGGCTCAAAGGTGCTGAAACACCAATGCAATGCCAATGCACAAACGTTGAGCTACAGTCCACCGTCTACCGTCCACCGTCCACCGTATTTATTGCCTCGCAGGCGAAATGAATCTCCTCTTCTGAAATCGTCAAGGGCGGCGCGATGCGCAGGCTGCGATCATTGAACAAAAACCAATCGGTGATAACCCCGTGTTGGAGGCAATGCCGGATGGCTTTTTGCACCAGTACTGCATCGTCAAAATCGACGGCCAGCCAGAGGCCGGCGCTGCGTACTTCCTTGATGGCCGGGTGGGTTAGGAGTTTTTTGAAGAGTGCTTCTTTTGCGTGCACTTGTTTTAATAAATCGCCTTGTACCAAAATTTCCAGGGTAGCCAGTCCAGCAGCTGCGCATACCGGATGCCCGCCAAAGGTTGTGATATGCCCCAGCACCGGATCATGTGTGAGCAATTGCATCAATTCGCGCCTTGCCACAAAGGCCCCCAATGGCATGCCACCGCCAAATCCTTTGGCCAACAGCAAGATATCGGGCACAATGCCGTAATGCTCAAAGGCAAACAAACGACCCGTACGGCCCATTCCGGCCTGTATTTCATCGAGAATGAGCAAAGCCCCTGTTTCATCACAGCGTTTCCGCAAAGCCTGAATCCAGGCCGCCCGCGGCGGGTAGAGGCCCGCTTCGCCTTGTACCGTTTCTACGATCACTGCGGCAACACGCTCATCAATTAGACGGAGGTCATCGTCATTGTTAAATTCAATGTGCTGGATTCCTGGAAGAAGGGGCATAAAAGCCTGTGTAAAATAATCGGGCGACATCAGGCTCGCGGCGCCTTGTGTACTGCCGTGGTAGGCATTTTTGCAGGCAACAAAATGGGGGCGATTTGTAGCGCGTTTGGCAAGCTTCATGGCGCCCTCGGTCGCTTCCGTACCGGAGTTGACAAAGTACACGGAATCTAGTCCTGGAAGGTTTTCGGCGAGCATTGTAGCGAGCTGCACTTGAGGGGCCAGCACGTATTCACCGTATACAAGTGTATGCCAGTAGGTTTCAACTTGTTGTTGTACAGCACCTTGCACGACCGGGTGCCGATGGCCCAACACACTCGGCCCAATGCCTGCGATCAGGTCGAGGTAACGCTTTCCGCTGCGGTCGGTAAGCCAGCAAGCTTCCGCCGAGGTAATTTCCAGTCCCATTGGCGCTGGCGAAGTTTGGGCAACATGTTGGAGGAACAGCGCGCGCTGAGAAATATTTTCCATAAAATTTTGAATAAAGGGCTGATTTTCAGGACAAAAGTCAGGCACAAAAGGTTGATTATTGTCAAATAAGGTTATTTTGGGAATAATAATTTTGAGCAGACAAATTTTGCGGCCATATTTGCCCCTTAGGGCGCTTCTTTTTTAGAAAGAATGTTGTCTTTTGTAGGCAAAAATCCAAAGAGGGCATTAAAAATTGAAAGCTGGGATATGGGAACGAACAACCTGCCCTACATCAGCGTTTAAGTCATCAGATATGACCGCTAAAACACTCATAGCACACGATATTCCCGCGCTCTCGCTTCAACAGACAGGCCGCGATGCCTTCCATTTGCTCAGCGACTACCACGTGAAGCACCTTCCAGTGGTGCACGATGACAAATTGGTTGGGATACTCTCCGAAGAAGATGTCTTCAACCACAAGCTCTACGACCCCATCAGCGCATACGATTTTTCGATGCTGAGCCGCGCGGCGGTATTAGAAAACGAACATGTTTTCGAAGTCATGCGCCTGATGGGCGATATGCGACTCACCGTTATTCCTGTGGTGGATGCCGAGGGCAATTACCTGGGGCTGGTTTCTCAAAATGACTTAGTGCGATATTTCGCCCAAACGGCTTCTTTTACAGAAAAAGGTGCCGTACTGGTACTGCAAATGGCGCGCCGCGATTACTCCTTGAGCACCATCGCGCATATTGTGGAAGATGAAAATGTAAAAGTATTGAGCGCTTTTGTTACATCAGTTTCTGACCCCGAACTCGTAGAGCTGACCTTGAAACTGGACAGCACCGACCTTGCCAGGGTAATTGCTTCACTCGAAAGGCATGAATATGATGTGAAAGAAACATTTGGAGAGCTGGAAAGAAGCGACTTTATGCGGGAGCGCTACGATGCCCTGATGCACTACCTCAATCTGTAGCTCGGTACTTATTTCTTCCAATTAGTGTAAAAATACGTCAATTACCAAAATACCCTGGGGAAAGCCCCTTGGTATCGATTCTTTTTTGGAAATTTGGCAATTCAAAATCAAGGAAAAAAACTGTTAACCAAACTTAATTAATCATGACAAAAATAATGACACTCAGAAGCTTGCTTGGCTTGCTTTTATTGTTTTTTGGCCTACAAAGCTCTTTGGCCCAAGCATCTTTTTGGAGCGAGACATTTAGTAGCCAAAGCGCCTTTAATTCTTGGACGGCAGGCAGTACTGGTGCGGGAACCCAGGTCTGGAATTGGTCTACTGATGCTGCTAATGCAATGGGCTTTGACGCATCACCAGCCTCTTTTAATGCTCCAAGTGCTGGAGATGGGTTTGCTTTTTTTAACTCTGATGCCAATGCCAGTGGAAATGTTCACGATGTGACCTTGACCTCTACAGCCATAAATTGCGCATCGCATACTTCTGTCGGCATTCGTTTCCACAGTCAATTTGCCGACTTTCAGGGCTCCACGGCTCAGGTACGCGTCAGCACCAATGGAGGTTCATCCTGGACAGCTTATGATATCTTTGATAACCAGCCATCTTATGGCTTTAATCAACAAGCCCTGGTTCCAGCTGATATTCTAACGGAAATGGCTTTACCTGCGGCAAATGGTCAGGCAATGGTATTGGTTCAATTCCGATGGAATGGAGAGTGGGAATATGGTTGGAAACTTGATGACATTGAATTGTATGACTACGTTGTCCCAACCGCTCAAGTGACCTTCCGTGTTAATATGGCGCTTCAAACCATCAACCCTAACGGTGCATTCCTTGCGGGATCCTTCAACGGTTGGACAGATGAAGCCATGACCAACATGGGCAACGGCATATGGAGCCTTACAAAAGCGCTTGACCTAGGCGAAACCTATCAATATAAGTTTAAAAATGGGCCAAGTGGCTGGGAACAAGCACCTGCTGCTTGTGGCGTGGATGATGGCAACGGCGGCTACAACCGCTCTATTACGCCCACGGCGGATGTCACACTGCCTGCGGTCTGCTTTGCGTCCTGCAGCCCTTGCGTATTGCCCTGCAACTTGAACCCGGACGCTATTATCTGCGACAACTTTGACAACTACCTGACTACGCAAAAACTTGGCCCACAAGCTACCTGGTGGACTACCTGGAGCGGCACAGAAGGTGGCGCAGAAGATGGCATTGTCAGCATTGAGCAGGCCAACACACCCACTAAATCGCTTAAAATCATCAGCACAGCGGCCATGGGCGGCCCACAAGACGTGATGTTGAACCTTGGTAACAAAACCACAGGCAATTACGAGCTGAATTGGAAAATGTACGTGCCAGCAGGCAGAAACGGGTATTACAACATTCAAAACATAGTTCCTATTGGTGCAGGCGATTGGAACCTGGATGTTTTCTTTGAAAATGCCGGTGCAGGCCGTATGCAAATCGGTGATGGTGCAGTCCTGGCTACTTTTGCTTACCCGAATGGAGCATGGTTTGATGTCAAGCATAAAATTGACCTCGACAACAATTTGCTAACCGTTTGGATTAATGGCAATTTTATACTTAAAATGCCTTACGCCAAAAATCTGGGCGGTATCGATTTTTACGGCACCAATAACATCAGCACCTACTATGTTGACGATGTTGAATACGTGAAATTACCCTCTGTGGTCTACAATGTAGACATCTGTGAAGCAGCTGTTGACATCTACAGCTACTTCGGTGCTGCTCCAGGTGTGGCACAAACCACTGGCCTTTACGACAACACCACTGCCACTACAATCGCCAGCGATCCTGAAGTGACCTGCTGGGGCGAAAACAATGTTGATGGCTCCATGTGGTACACATTTATTGGCGACGGCGATGAATATCATATTGAAACCGTGCCTTGCAATGCGACCAATTACATCAATTATGGCCCGACAGACAAAGGTGATACACAGATGCTGGTTTATGCTGGCGACAACTGCAGTGACCTGACAGAAGTAGCTTGCAACGACGATTTGTTCCCTGTGGGTGATCCCGACTGGCGTGCAGGGCTTGACCTGCAGACTGATCTCGGCGAGAATTACTACATGCTGATCGATGGATTTAACAACCTGGGGGTTGTTGCAAAGGGTCAGTTTTGCATCGAGATTACGAAAGTTCCTCAGGTTCCTTGCACAGCGGGTGCTGCTGGAGACTTTAGCATTCCAAATCCTTACTTGTGTTTTAACGGGCAGTTGGCTAACCTTTTCAACATTGACACTTCCAGCTTTGTACTTCCAGATGTAGGCGCGGTAAATGGTATGGCTTGGGCATTCACATCCGCACCTTTGCCCGCGGGAACTTGGCCTTCAGATTTTGCCGGTTATTCCGCCAGGACGCCTTTCTTACAGGTTCCGTATGCTCCCCCTTATGCAAATAATGGTACCATACCATACAATCAGTATTTTGTAACACCAGTAGTTCTGGGCGGAGGTACATTGATCAATCCAGCACTGGCGCCCAATCCTAACATCTTTGAAAATATTGACATTACCAACGCTTGCTTCTTTGTTGGCAATTCAATCCCAATATTCATCTTGCCAGCATTGACCAATGTATCCGCAACTGTCGTGGCGGGCAATGGATCAGCTAATCTGACACCTGGAGGTGGCATTGGAACCCTCTTATCTGATGATTCTTTCTATCGGTATATTTGGAGCAACGGCGCTACCACGCAAGACATTTCAGGCGTCGCTAGTGGAACCTATACTTGCACCGTGACGGATGTTAGCGGATGCGCCTTGCAAAAGGTCGTGTCTGTTCAGATTACCACTGTTGGCACGATAGATCCCGCAGGTGTACAATTGTTTACCCTGAGCCCAAACCCTACTTCTGGCAACCTGAACATCAAGCTTGAAATGGCAGCGTTTTCAGATGTTCGTATTGAAGTTTTGAACCTGCTTGGCCAATCGGTGCAGCAACAAAACATGGGTAAAGTGACATCTATAAACACAACCTTGGAACTCGGCAACCTGGCACAAGGCACCTATCTGCTGCGTGTCACGATTGATGGCGAAACCGCTATCCGTCGTGTCGTATTGCAACGTTAATGTAGCCCGATAGCCCATAGCGCTATCATCCCTGCATCTTCTATATCGGAGGCTGTGGCTTCATGTTGATTAGAGTTTGTCAATTCTATTCTACCTGAAGTTGTAGCCTCCTTTTTTTATCTTGCGTTTTGAAATATGATCTTACGGAAGCTTTACCATGAAAAAATACCTTATCCCAGTCTCGGCGATTACCATTTTCTTGATCTGCCTTTTTGTTTTCCATCCTCAAGAAAAGGCTTCCCAAAAGAATTTGATCCCCAACGATTACCTCTGGGCGCAGCGTGCGTTCCCATATCAAACCATTCCTTCAGCCGCCTATTATGAGGCTGTCTCCATGGCTTCCAATCAACCAGCGGCACGGGGCAGCGGTGCGTTAAACTGGACGCTGGCCGGCCCGACCAATGTCGGTGGACGCATCACCGACCTGGCCATGCACGAAAGCGATTTACAGACCATTTATGCGGCTACGGCTTCTGGGGGTGTTTGGAAATCAAAGGACGCTGGCGATAGCTGGGAGCCCATTTCCGATGCCTTGCCGAGCCTGAGCATCGGCGATATTGCCATTGACCCTTCCAATAAAGATGTAATCTATTGCGGAACTGGAGAAACAAACGGCGGCGGCGGCTCTGTCACGTACGATGGCTTGGGCGTGTACAAAAGTAGCGATGCTGGCCTCAGCTGGCAGTCCGTAGGGCTGGAGGCTACTGGCAGCATAGGCCGTATCGAGGTAGATACCAAGCAGCCCAACCGCGTATTTGTGGCAGCCATGGGACAGCTTTTTGGCAACAACCCTGAACGCGGCGTGTACCGCAGCAATGACAGCGGCAACAGTTGGGAACAAGTACTATTTGTAAACGATTCCGTTGGTTTTATCGACCTGGTGATTCACCCTCAAAACCCCGACACCTTGTTCACGGTGAGCTGGGAACGCACCCGTAAGCCCAATGCCCGCGTTTATGGTGGCCCTGGCTCTGCCATTTGGCGCAGTACTGATGGCGGCGACACCTGGGAGAAACTCAGCGGCGGCTTGCCCACTGGTAGTACGGTGGGACGTATTGGAATTGCTATTTCGGCATCTAACCCGGAAATTTTATACGCCACCATTGCCAGAACCAACGGTTCTTTCGCCGGTGTGTATAAAAGCAATAACAATGGCGACAGCTGGACGCTCGTGAGTGGCAACGGTGATCCAGGTTATGCTTCTTTTGGGTGGTGGTTTGGGCAAATCAGGGTACATCCGGAGAGTCCCGACCATATTTTCAACCTGGGTATAGGTTGGAAAGAGAGCAGCGATGCCGGTGCCTCCTGGGCGGAAGTCAGCAACTACCTTCACGCCGATTATCATGCCTTTTATATCCACCCCGCCAACCCAAGCTTTCAGGTGGTTGGCAACGACGGTGGTATTTACATTTCTACCGATGGTGGTGCTACCTGGCAAGCCCGTCCGATACCCACTACCCAGTTCTATACCTCAGAAATTGACTTTCAAAACCCGACACGCTTTTCAGGAGGCGCACAGGACAACGGTACCTGGGCCAGCCTTGATGGCGGCATCGACAACTGGAACCAGATTTATGGCGGCGATGGATTTGTTACGCTCATAAATCCCCTGGACAACGCCATATTTTATGCGGAATCCCAGTACGGGGGTTTTTCGGGCAGCAATGGGGCAAGCGCGCCCAGTGCCCCACGCTACAATTGGAATACACCCTACATTTTTGACCCAAACAACCCGGATATCCTGTATTTCGGTGCAGATAGGCTCTTTAGATCAAGCGACCGAGGCCTAAGCTGGGTGACCATCAGTGGCAACCTCAGTAATGGTATTATAGGCTCTGGTGGTGTTGTTTATGGCACTATTACCAGCATCGCGGCTTCTCCTATTGATTCAAACATCATATTTGCTGGAACGGACGATGGCAATGTGTGGGTCACCGGGGATGCTGGCGGCAATTGGACAAAAATATCCGACAATCTCCCCAAACGCTGGGTCACCAAAGTGGTGGCTGATTTATGGGATCCCCAAACGGCGTATATATGTCTTTCCGGGTTTCGGCACAATGAGAATATGGTACATGTTTACAAAACAAGCGACTTGGGCCAAACATGGGTCAGCGTTGCCGGCAACCTACCCGATATACCTGTAAATGACCTTATTCTTGATCCGCTCGACCCCACTCAATGGTTCCTGGCCACAGATGCTGGTGTTTTTTCGACCACAGATGCCGGGGCAAACTGGATGCCCGTCAACAACGGCTTGCCAATTGTGCCCGTGCTTGACCTTACCTTCCATGCGCCCACCCGTACCTTAGTGGCCGCTACCTACGGCCGCTCTATGTACAAAGCCACCGTACCAACACTCAGTGCCCTCTATGAACCAGCGGCATTTGAAAATATAAAGATTGCCCCAAATCCGACCCTGGCTGACTGGCAGGTTTCATTTGTGCTTTTAGAAAAACAAGACATTCGCCTTGACTTGTACAATTTGTCGGGTCAATGTGTGAAAACGGCGTACCAGGGAAGCATGGACAAGGGGAAACACGCGTTTTCCATCGATACGGAAGCACTCAGCGCGGGTGTTTACGTCCTAAAAATGAGCGCCGCTGGCAAAACCGGATTTTGCAAGAAATTGGTGAAGGCGAACTAGCGGTATAAAAAAAGCCCTTCACCAGGGAGGTAAGGGGCTTTACTACATTAAGTGTGTTGTTTGTTCATAGCGGTATGGTACCGCCGAGGCTGTCACGCAAATCAGAAAAATCGCTGAATGGCTTTTTGGTCTCTTTACCGCCTTCAATGCGATTCATCTCTGACTTTCCTAAGATTGTCAGGTCGGATTCAATGTCGTGAAGAGAGCGTTTTTTCTTGTCTTCTCCGACAACGGTTGAGTGATCATCCTTTTTTTTACCAAATGGAAAAATCATGAGACTACTAAAGCTTTTGTAATGTGAGTAAGACTGCGGGCAAAGGTAGTACGTTTTTGCAAATTGGCAAGGGAACGGGAGGAATTTTTAGGGAACGGTCGTGAAACTGTCATATACCTCCAATTGTTATTTTATCGAATTTCTCTCCTTGCTAGCTTGGAAACGAAAAACAATTGCTTAAAATAAGCCACAACAACCATGCCGCAGGCCCCAAAAAAGAATATTTTACGGCTCTTTGTTGAAAAATACCGAATTAGTGTTAGGCTGCGTTTCAAATTTTTGACAATTGCAGAACACGTCCTACCTTGCTAATCGATTCAGCTGCTCAAAACAATGACTGCTACAATATTTACAGGAATAGAGTGCCCCGTTGAAAGAGCTGTGTTGCACACTTTGCTCTATTTCGAGATATTCTCCTACCCCCTAACGGCAGAAGAAGCTTTTCATTATTGTGGAGAATCCGGTGTAGCCATGCACGAAGTGACTAAAAAACTGGAAAGCCTTGTAAGTCAAGGAAAAGTATTTCAATTCGGTATTTATTTTCAAACGAAAAACGATAACAGCTGGGCACCCGCACGGGTAGAATGCAACCGTCTTGCCGACCAATTTCTACCCATTGCCCATCGCCGCGCCAAGCTTATCGGCAACTTTCCTTTTGTGCGCGCCGTGTGCGTTTCGGGCTCACTTTCCAAACACAGCATGCGCCCTGATGGCGATATCGATTTTTTCGTGATTACTGAGCCTGGCAGGCTCTGGCTGGCCCGTACCTTGTTGGTGCTTTTCAAAAAAGTATTGCTCTTCAATTCGCATAAATACTTCTGTGTCAACTATTTCATCGATACCGATCATTTGGAAATCGAAGAAAAAAACCTGTTTACGGCCACGGAATCGGTCACCTTGCTGCCTATGTATGGGCGGGAAGTTTACGAAGCATTTTATAAATCCAATACCTGGGCCTGGACGCAGTATCCAAATTTCCCAAAGCGATCAACAAATGGCATCCCGAATCATGCAAATGGGTGGGGAAAAAGCCTGCTGGAAAAAATGTTGAATGCCCGACTGGGTGCTTGGCTCGATGAAAAAGCCATGCTGCTGACTTTGAGTTACTGGAAAAGAAAGTTCAAGCATCTCGACGATGATAATTTCAATATCGCGCTGAAATCAAGGCGCTATGTGTCGAAGCATCATCCGCTGCACTTTCAGAAAAGGGTGTTGGATGCGTTTGAGGCGCTAATCATTAGTGATGAGTTATGAGTTATGAGTGATGAGTAGCACAGCACCCTTTTCCAATTTGGGATTTGTTTTTCAGCACTTAAGGGTTTGAAAATCGATACGCTGGGGTGCTGAAACGCAATACTAAGCCGGGGCACAATCGATGTGCAGTAGTGGTACTGCAAGTCAGTTTCGACGGGTGAATGCTTACTGGGCAAGTGTCGTTTTCTACAAAAAACGTATCGTGGGAATTGGTTGTCCACAGTTTTACTTGGGCCCTGGGCGAGCTTTGACAACTTCAAAAAAAATTTTCAAAGCTGTTCGGTGGCTTGGCCTGCGGCGGAGTGAGAATTTGTCAACATTTTTTTTTCATGTTGACAAATTTGGGCGCATGTTCAGATCCTTTGCTCAGACAGATG
>Ga0105049_10008456_pt1 | contig 11937 bp, 15 predicted proteins | sample MAT06_FD_78087 | JGI IMG/M metagenome (GOLD analysis project Ga0105049, IMG submission 78087) | Freshwater microbial communities from Lake Fryxell liftoff mats and glacier meltwater in Antarctica - MAT-06 | ecosystem: Environmental > Aquatic > Freshwater > Ice > Liftoff microbial mat | place...
CCGATCCGGCCCATTTCCTCGGCGCACATCGCATATTCGAGATTGGTGAGGCCTGGGCCTTCGAATTCGAAACTATCGTCCACGTGATGGTGGCTGTCGTTGCGCGGCGGCATGAACAGGTTCCAGATACCGGCAGCCTTTGCCTTGGCCTTGGTTTCTTCAACGATGGGAAGCACCTTCCAGCGTTCACCTTCGTGTTCCTGCTGGTCATAGATAGCCATGTTGGGGCGCACATGCGCTTCGATGAAATCGCGCACACGGCCAGACCAATACAGCTGGCGTTCGGTGGGTTCGAAATCCATGGGGGTGTTCCTCTCTCGTCTTTAATTGCAATCGAATCTGCGGTTGACCGTGGCAGAGCCGTGGGGCTGCGCCAAGCTCTCATTTGTGGGGCGCGGGCACTCCGTCCGCAGCCAGAAATGGCACGTCGGGGGCTGCCGTTGCGGTATTGCGGCTGGCGTGCGCGCGCCGTTCAGCAAGCCGGTTGACCCGCTCCTCGTGCTCTTCGCGGGTAATTGGAAAGCGCGCCAGCCACCATGACGAAATAACCGCCAGCAGCAGCATTGCGCTGCCGTAAGACAGAAGCAGACTGGTCAGCACACCTTGAGGGACGCTTCCGGGAACGGCATTCGGTGCGAGCTGCGAGAAGGCGATGATCTGACCAGAAAGGAAGATCCCCGCACCGGTTGCGCATTTCTGAACCAGCCAGTTCCCAGAATAGAACGAGCCCTCTGCCCGCCTACCGGTGCGCTCCTCAAAAGCTTCGACAATCTCGGCGATCATAGAGGTGGCCGAAACCAGCGAGATGATCCCGAGCGCCGTTGCGATCATCGCAAAGCCGAAGAACAGCGCGGCAGAGGTAGTGCTGCCGGGCGTGGGCCAGAGGCCGAGCAGTAGAAGCGTATAAGGCACCATCCCCAGCACTGTGCCGACAATCATGCCAAGCCCTGCTGCCTTCGCCTTGCCAAGGCGTTGGTGCAGCGGGCCGATTAGCACAAACATCAGTACCACCGCTCCCAGCAGCACAAGCGGAAAAAACATCATCTGGTTGCGGGTGAGCTGCAGGACAAACAGGTTGATGTAATTGGTGATCGAGAAATTCAGCCCTTGGTGGATGTAGGCGGCCAGGCCCCCGGCAGCGAAAATCAGAAACGCACGTTCGGAAAACGCCTCGTGAATTTCGGCAAAGGCGCCCTTGATGGTGAAAGGCGCGGGCTTGATCGCTGGCAGGTGGGCCACCAGCTTGTGCTGACCTAAAGCCGAGCCGATAACCGAGACTGCCATCAGCACTGCGCCAAACACGCCGAAAGCATAGTAGCCCTCGCGCTGGAGCAGGCCTTCCGGCCCCGGCATAAACACGGTGTAGGCCAGTATCATCATGCCGAGTCCACCGATCCATCCGCCCAGCGCCCGGTACCGGAACAGAGTGGTGCGTTCATCATAATCCGCGGTGAGTTCCGGTACGATGCTGATTGAAGGGACTTCGCACGCAGACAGCAGAACGCGCACAGCGATTGCGATGGCTACCAGCCCGCCAAAACTGGGAGGTTCTCCCGTGGGCGGGCTCCACATCATGACCCATGCAAACGCCAACGGTATCGGCGCGGCGTAGAGCCACGGCAGGCGCCGTCCCCACCGGGTGTAGGTGCGATCCGACAGGTTCCCGAGGATCGGATCAACCACCGCATCCACCAACAGCGCAATCAGCAGCGCAAGGCTGACGAGCCCTGCATCCATACCCAAAACCTGATTGTAAAAGATCAGCAAAAAGAACGAAAAGCCGTTGTCCTTGATGCCAAACGCCACTGCGCCAAAGCCCTGAATAAGCTTCAGCCGCATCGGCAATTTGCCAGTAATGATGCCCGCACCACTGCTCACCCGTGCCTGCCTCTAAGGCATGGCACGTATGCGAATCCGGCCAATTTCTCTCTCCCGCTTTCAGTTTCGAACCTAGACTGATCGCGCCCGCCGTCAATCGCGCTGGGTCTGACGCTACGGCATCGCCGCGGCATTGCGGGTGGAGCGAAGAGCGCTTGCAGGCCCTGCCGAAATGCCGATAACGTAAGCGTCAAGTGGGAGCTTAATCGAGAGGAGAGTCGGGCCATGTCCGATACAAATATCGCCGATCTGGAAACATTCCGGGGCGAAACCCGGGCCTGGCTTGAGGCGAATTGCCCGGCCGAAATGCGCCAACCCGTGCGCGACGAAGACGACGTCTACTGGGGCGGCCGCCGCGCCAAGTTCAAGAATGACGCGCAAAAGGCGTGGTTTGAGGCCTGTCTGGCCAAGGGCTACACGGTGCCTGCATGGCCCCAAGCCTATGGCGGGGCGGGGCTGAACGCAGCCAAGGCCAAGGTGCTGCGCGAGGAAATGGCCCGCATCGGCGCGCGCCCGCCGCTGAGCAGCTTCGGCATCTGGATGCTTGGCCCGGCGCTGCTGCATTTCGGCACCGAGGGGCAGAAACTGCGGTTCCTGAATGAAATCGCGCGCGGCGAAATCCGTTGGTGTCAGGGATATTCCGAACCGGGTTCGGGCAGCGACCTTGTGAGCCTTCAGACCTTTGGCGAAGACCAAGGCGATCACTGGGTGGTCAACGGCCAGAAGATCTGGACATCCTACGCCGATCACTGCGACTGGATTTTCTGCCTCGTCCGCACCGACAAGGCTGACAAGTACCAAGGCATCACCTTCATGCTGTATGACATGGCCAGCGAAGGGGTAACCACCAAGCCGATCCTGTTGATCAGCGGCAATTCGCCGTTCTGCGAAACCTTCTTCGATGACGTGGCGGTGCCCAAATCCTACGGCGAAGATTGCCCGGCCTATGTCGGTCAGATCAATCGCGGCTGGGATGTCGCCAAGTATCTGCTCGGCCACGAACGCGAGATGATCTCGGGCGCGGGCGGCGGGGATCGCACTGCAGCGATCGGTTCCGCGATGAAGCGCGCTGCGGCCAAAACCGGAGACGAGGTTGATCCGGTGCTGCGCGCCGAACTCGCGATGTTCGATGTCGATGCGCTGGCTTACAGCGCGATGGGCGAAAAGTTCCTCGACGAAATCAAGGTTGGCAAATCGCACCCTGCGCAGCCCAACATGATGAAATATGTCGGGACTGAACTGAACAAGCGCCGCTACGAATTGATGATGGCGGTTGGCGGTTCGCGCGGTCTGGAATGGGACAGCGAAGAAACCGAAGGCGGCAAGGCACCTCGCGGTTGGCTTCGCACCAAGGCGAACTCAATCGAGGGCGGCACTTCAGAAGTGATGCTCAACGTGATCGCCAAGCGCATTCTCGACCTGCCGGGAGCTTAATTCGCTCCGCAACAATTCACGGGCCGCTCCCGTTCGCCGGGAGCGGCCCGAACGACACAAGAATTCGGGAGAGGAACCCCAATGCCCCTGTATCACAACGACGATCAGGCCATGCTGGCCGATACCGCACGCGGCTTCATTGCCGAGGAAGGCAACATCGCCAAGCAGTTGCGGCACTGGCGTGACCGCGATTGCAAGGATGGTTTTGGCCACGGGCTGTGGAAGCAGATGGCCGAAATGGGCTTTACCGGGATGCTGGTGGGTGAAGACGATGGCGGCCTCGGCATGGGCCATGTTGAAGCCGGGATCGTGCTCGAAGAAATCGGCCGCAACCTCACCCCTTCGCCGTTCCTGACCTCATCGGTGCTGGCCGCGACTGCGCTCAAGCATGGATCGGCGGACATGAAGGGGCGCTACCTACCCGGCCTGATTGCCGGTGACAGCGTGTTTGCGGTAGCGATTGACGAAACGGCCAAGCACCGGCCCTCGCGCATTACCACCCGCGCCGAAAAATCGGGCAATGGCTTCAAGCTGTCGGGCTCCAAAAGCTTCGTCATTTATGGCGGTAGCGCCGATATGCTCGTGGTCGCCGCGCGCACATCGGGCGCGGATGATGATGCCGATGGGATCACGTTGTTTGCGGTGCCCAAGGACGCCGCCGGGATGAGCCACAATGGCGTGCGCTTGGTGGATTCGTCGATGGCGACCCACACCAAATTCGAGAATGTCGAGTTGGACGGTGACGCGGTGATTGGCGAGATTGATGGCGGGCGCGCGGTGCTTGATGCGATGCTGATGGCAGGGCGCATCGGCGCGGCGGCTGAAGGCGTTGGCGTTGCGCGCGGGGCGATGGACATGACCGTTGATTACCTCAAGCAGCGCAAGCAGTTCGGCAAGCTGATCGGCGAATTCCAAGCGCTGCAACACCGCGCCAGCCATCTTTATTCGGAAGTCGAAATCGCCCGCGCGGTGACGATCAAGGCGCAGCAACTGCTCGATGCCGGTGCCGAAAGCGCAGATTTGATGACGTCGGTTGCCAAGGCCAAGGTCGCCAAGACCGCACGTCTCGCAGTACAGGAAGGCGTGCAGATGCACGGCGGCATCGGGATGACCGATGAATATGACATCGGCCTGTATATGAAGCGCGACCGTGCGCTCGCGGAATTCCTCGGCGATGCTTTCTTCCACGCCAACCGCGTGGCGGAATTGAGCGGGTACTGATCCACTTGACCCCTCCCGCGTGCGGGAGGAGAGCGAGACTTGGTCGCGCCAGCGGCCTAGTCCCAGCGGGGTGGGCCAGCCGGGCCCATTCCCACCCCCAACCCCTCCCGCAAGCGGGAGGGGGGTTTGGAGATAAACATGGATATTCAATCACTCTTCGGCCTTGATGGGCGCATTGCACTGGTCACCGGCGGTTCGCGCGGGATCGGCAAGATGTTTGTCGAAGGCCTGCTCGCCGCAGGATGCGCGCGTGTCTACATCTCGGCCCGCAAGGTCGATCAGATGCAGGACACGATTGACGAGTTTGGCGCGGATCGCGTCATCGGCATACCCGCCGATCTTTCACAAATGGATGGCATGGTCGCGCTCGCCGATGAATTGAAGGCGCGCGAGACCCGGCTCGATATCCTGATCAACAATGCCGGCGCAGCATGGGGCCAGCCCTTCCTCGAATTCTCCGAAGCCGGCTGGCACCGGACGATGGACTTGAACGTCAAGACGCCGTTCTTCCTCACCCAGAAACTGCATGGCCTGTTAGTCGAAGGCGGCAAGCAGGGGCGTCCTGCCAAGGTAATCCACGTCTCATCAATCGATGGACAGCGGATCAACCCTTGGGAAACCTATGCCTATCAGGCATCCAAGGCGGCGGTGATCCAGTTGACCCGGCGCATGGCGGCGCGGTTGATCGAAGACAATATCGTTGTCACCTCGATCGCTCCGGGCGCTTTCCCGTCGGAAATGAACAAAGCTGCCAAGGATGCGCCTGATACCAGCGCAGCGGGCATCCCGGCCAAGCGGATCGGCACCGCCGAAGATATGGCGGCCGCAGCAATCTACCTGTGCAGCCGCGCGGGTGATTATGTGGTGGGCGATACGCTGACGGTAGATGGCGGCGTGGTCAACGCCCACTTGCCGAGCCACTTCGCTGATCCGGGCGGTAAGGGCTAAGCCGCCGCCTAAGGCTGCCCATAATCAAGCGATTGCGGCGGGTGACGAGGTTGCCTAGACTGGCACCTCGTCACACTTGTAAGGGCCGCGATCATGCTCCGATTCCCCCGAACTCTGGCCGCTGCCTTCGGGTTGGCGTTGCTGACCCCGGTTGTCGCCAACGCGCAGGACGCCGCGCCTGACGTGCCGCCTGCCGAAGAGGAATTCTCGCTCGACGAAGAACCCGCCGCGCCTGCGGAAATCAGCCCCGAATTAACTGCCGTGCTGGGTCAGATGGACGAGGTGATCAAGGCGCTCGACAGCAAGGCAACCCGCACTGGCAACAGCTGGCAGTTCACGCTGGAGGAGCGGGTGATGCTGGTGGTCACCGATGCGACCGCAGGCAGGATGCGGATTATCACCCCGATCGCGTTGATCGCCGATCTGCCCGACGGCGCCATGGCGCGGTTGATGCAGGCCAATTTCGACACCGCATTGGATGCGCGTTACGCGGTCGCGCAGGATCTGGTGTGGGGCGCGTTCCTGCACCCGCTCGATACGCTGACGCAGCGTGATTTCGCCTCGGGCATCTTGCAGACCCACAGCATCGGCGAAACCTTCGGCACCACCTTTTCAAGCGGTGCGGTCAGCTATGGCGGCGGCGATAGCGGCGCGATCTTCGAAGAGCAGTTGAAGGAACTGCTTGACGAGCTGGAAAAGAATAGGACGACTTAGGCCGCTATTGCATCAACCCCCGCACGAACGGGATCAACCCGCTCTGGCGTTGGCGCTTCATCCGCTCGGCTTCAAGAATCGCGTGCACCTTGGCGAAGCAATCGTTCACGTCATCATTGATGATCACATAATCGTACCCGTCCCAGTGGCTGATTTCGGCCTGCGCGCGTTCCATCCGGGCGGCGATCACCTCGACGCTGTCGGTGGCGCGGCCTTGCAATCGCCGGTGGAGTTCATCGATCGAGGGCGGCAGGATGAACACCCGTACCACGTCCTGCTGATCTTTTTGAAAGAGCTGCTGGGTGCCCTGCCAATCGATATCGAACAGGAAGTCCTGTCCTTCTTTGAGCGCGCTGCGGATGATGCCCTTGGGCGTGCCGTAGCGATAGCCGAACACATGCGCCCATTCGTAGAAATCATCCTCCTCCACCATCGCATCGAACTTGGCATCGGAGACGAAGTGATAATGCACCCCGTCGATCTCACCGGGGCGCGGGGGACGGGTGGTGGCGGACACCGACAGCTTGATCTCGCTATCCGCAGCCAGCAGCATCCGCGACAATGTGGTCTTGCCCGCGCCTGAGGGTGAGGACAGGATGAACATCAGGCCGCGGCGGTGAAGCTGATCGGCAGGATTGTGTGAGGTGTCGCCCATAGTCCCCGTTGCCCCAAAGCGGGCGCACAAATCAAGGGGGGCTCAGGATTCGCTGTCCGCAGCCGGTTTTGCGCGTTTGCGCGCGCTGCGTTTCGCCTCCAGCCGCTTGCCCCGGTCATACAGCACTTTGGCGGCTAACCCGCCGGCAACCACCGCGAGGCCGGCAGGTGAGCGCGTGGCGAGGCGGCTGGCGCCCCACAACGCCAGACTGGCCGCGACCGAACGGCCATCGACCAGCTTTTCGGCCTTGGCCCTCCCGTCTTCGGAGGCGTCATAGCTGGCGACAATCAGGCCCTTCGTCACGCGGTTGCGCAGCAAGCCGCCCGCTGCGCGCAACACAATGTCGGCAATGGCAAGATTGGTGCCGGCAATCGGGCTGGGCAGCGGCAAACCGCCGGGGCCGGTCGGCGCTGTGTCGCTCGGCGCAGCAGGGGACTGGGTGCTGCGCGTTGTGCCCTTTGCTGATCGCCCGGGCCGCTTCATCGCGCTTATTTCTTGCGCCCGAAATCGACCGACACGACATTGGAGCCATCGCCATCGCCATCGCCATCGCCGTCGGGATCAGTGCCGTCATTCTCGGCATCTTCGTGCGCTTCCGGGGCGAGTTCTTCGACCGCCGCCTCGAATTGCAACCCGAAATCAACCGCCGGATCGACAAAGGCGGTGATCGCGGCGAACGGGATCTGCAACTTGGCTGGCACCTGATTGAAGGTCAGGCTGACCGAAAATCCATGTTCGCCCACTTCAAGATCCCAGAACTTGTTCTGCAAGACGACGGTCATTTCGTCGGGGAAACGTTCGCGCAGACGCGCCGGAATCGACACCCCTGGCGCGCCGGTCTTAAAGGTGATGTAGAAATGGTGCGTGCCCGGCAGCATCCCGCCGCCAGTCACGATCGACCCGAGCACTCGGCCCACTACCGCGCGCAGGGCTTCCTGCACGATCTCGTCATAGGGGATAAGGCTGTCGGGCGCGTCTGGGTTCATGGCTTGCAAATTCGTGGCGCGGCGCGCGGGCTTGGTCAAGCCTTTTGCAGCGTGAGCTTGCGATGCTTGTCATGTGGGCCAAGCGGACTATAGCGCGAAAACCATGGAAAACTCCTCCGCCCGCACCGGCTCAGTCGAGCGCAATACCACCGAAACGCAGATTGCGATTCACGTCGAGCTCGACGGGACGGGGGCCTATGACGTGTCGACCGGGATCGGGTTTCTCGATCACATGGTCGAACAGTTCAGCCGCCATTCGCTGATCGATGTGACGATGAAGGTGGCGGGCGATCTACACGTGGATCAGCACCACACCACCGAGGATTCCGCGATTGCCTTGGGGCAGGCGATTGCGCAGGCGCTGGGCGACAAGGCCGGGATCGGGCGGTACGGCGCGGCCTATTCGCCGATGGACGAGACGCTGAGCCGGGTGGCGCTGGATATTTCCGGGCGGCCGTTTCTGGTGTGGAAGGCGAAGTTTACGCAGGAACGGCTCGGCGAATGGGATACCGAGCTGATCGAACACTGGTTCCATTCGGTGGCGCAGGCAGCTGGCATCACGCTGCACATGGAACTGCTGTATGGCAGTAACAACCACCACATTTGCGAGAGCCTTTACAAGGGCTTCGCCCGCGCCATGCGGCAGGCGGTGGAACGCGATCCGCGCAAAGGCGAGAGCGTACCGAGCACCAAGGGGCAGCTCGGTGGCTGAAGTGGTCGCGCTCGTGGATTACGGCGCGGGCAACCTTCACTCGGTTCACAATGCGCTGAAAGCAGCCGGGGCGGAGGTTACCGTCACCGCGGATCCTTACGTGGTGCGCGCCGCTGATCGGATCGTGCTGCCCGGTGTCGGCAGCTTCAAAGCTTGTGCCGAGGGGTTGCGTGCAATCCCGCACATGGTCGAGGCTATGACCGAGCGGGTGCAGGTGGGCGGAGCGCCGTTCCTTGGCATTTGCGTGGGGATGCAGTTGCTCGCGGATCGCGGGCTTGAGCATGGCGAGACGCCGGGCCTGGGCTGGGTGCCGGGCGAGGTGCGGCTGATCCAGCCTTCCGACCCGGCGATCAAGGTGCCGCACATGGGCTGGAATGATGTCGCCATGCTGCCCCATGCCCGAGACCATGCGGTGATCGAGGAGGGCGAGGCCTATTTCCTCCACTCCTATCATTTCGCCGCCGCCGACCCGCACCATGTCGCCGCGATGACCGATCACGGCGAGGGGCTGGTCGCAGCCGTGGCGCGCGAGAATATCCTCGGCGTGCAGTTTCACCCGGAGAAGAGCCAAGGCTATGGTCTGGCAACGCTCCGGCGCTTTCTGGAGTGGTTCCCATGAGGAGTTTGGCGTGATTGTATTCCCCGCCATTGATCTGAAAAACGGACAGGTCGTGCGCCTTGCCGAAGGCGATATGGACCGCGCCACGATCTACGGCGATAACCCAGCCGCGCAGGCGCTGATCTTTGCCGAAGCGGGCGCGGAGCATTTGCACGTGGTCGATCTCGACGGCAGTTTCGCGGGCGAAAGCCGCAACCGCGCGGCGGTCGAAGCGATCATCGAAGCCTTCCCCGGCTATGTGCAACTGGGCGGCGGCATACGTGATGCCGACGCGGTTGAAGGTTGGTTCAACCTCGGCGTGGCGCGGGTGGTGATGGGTTCCGCCGCGCTCAAGAACCCCGAATTCGTCAAGGACATGGCGCGCGAATGGGAGGGCGGCATCGTTGTCGCGGTGGACGCCAAGGATGGTATGGTTGCGACCGAGGGCTGGGCGGAAGTATCCGATGTGCCCGTGGTCGACCTCGCCCGCCGGTTCGAGGATGCAGGCGTTGCCTCGCTGTTGTTCACCGACATTGGCCGCGACGGCATGCTGAAAGGCGTGAACATCGAGGCGACGGTCGATCTGGCCCGCCGCGTGGACATTCCAGTGATTGCCAGCGGCGGGGTGAAGGGGCTGGACGACATCCATATGCTGGCGCTGCACGCGCATGAGGGGCTTGAAGGCGTGATTACCGGGCGCGCGCTGTATGAAGGGCGGCTCGATCTGGCGGCGGCGATTGCGATGGGCCGCAAGGCGGAAGGGTAATGACAACCGTCGCCATGATCATGGCCATTCTTGCCGTTCTGTTCGGATTTCTCGTCGTCCGAGATGTCCGCACTGGAGATGCCGGTTTTGTATTCGCTACGCTGCGCAGGTGGGAGTACCCGGTCCCATTCTGGGGACTCGTCACCATAGAGGCAATCGCCGCGCTGCTGAGCGCAATTGTAGCGGTATTTGCCTTTACCACGCCCGCAACCTGTGACGAGGCAGGCACCTGCACAGTCGTCATTCAATCCGCGGAACCACCACAATGACCGTCCGCATCCGCGTCATCCCCTGCCTCGATGTGGCCGATGGCCGCGTGGTCAAGGGCGTGAACTTCGTTGACTTGAAGGATGCGGGCGATCCGGTTGAGCAAGCGCGCGCCTATGATGCGGCGGGCGCGGACGAGCTGTGCTTCCTCGATATTTCCGCCAGCCACGAAGGGCGCGGGACGTTGCTCGACATGGTGCGGCGCACCGCCGAAGTGTGCTTCATGCCGCTGACTGTCGGCGGCGGGGTGCGTTCGCCCGAGGACGCGCGCGCGCTGCTGCTGGCCGGGGCGGACAAGGTCGCGGTGAATTCTGCGGCTGTCGCCCGGCCTGAACTGGTGGGCGAAATCGCCGCGCGGTTCGGCAGCCAGTGCGTGGTCGCCAGCGTCGATGCGCGCCGCGTTGCGTTTGCTGGAGGGGGGGGCGCGGCAAGATGGGAAATCTTCACCCATGGCGGGCGTAAGCCGACCGGGATCGATGCGGTCGAATACGCCATGCAGGTCGCCGGGCTGGGGGCGGGCGAATTGCTCGTCACCTCGATGGACGGCGACGGCACAAAAGCCGGTTTTGACCTTGCATTGACCCGTACGATTGCCGATGCCGTCAGCGTGCCGGTCATCGCCAGCGGCGGAGTGGGGAGCCTTGATCATCTGGTTGACGGGGTGGTGAAGGGCCACGCCAGCGCGGTGCTCGCCGCCTCTATCTTCCACTTTGGAACCCACACCATCGCCGAAGCGCACGCTGCCCTCCGAGCGGCGGGCCTGCCCGCCCGAGGCGTCTAGAATGCGCGCAGTAGGCTTGCCCGCGCGCGGGGTTTGAGGGAGACTGCCGCCATGCACATGCTCGAACGCCTCGAAACCGCCATCGCTCAGCGCCGCAAAGCCTCGCCAGACGAGAGCTATGTCGCCAAACTGCACGCCAAGGGCCTGCCCAAGATCGCGCAGAAACTGGGCGAGGAAGCGACCGAGACGGTGATCGCCGCTCTCACAGGGGATGAAGCCGAGCTGGTGGGTGAGGCTGCCGACCTGTTGTTCCACCTCATGGTGCTGCTTGGCGCCAAGGGCGTTTCGCTGAAGCAGGTGCTCGCCGAACTCGAACGGCGCGAAGGCATGTCCGGCCTTGCCGAAAAAGCTGCACGGAGCGAATAATGGCGATCGACCCGACCTTGCCTTATGATGACAACAACATCTTCGCCAAGATTCTGCGCGGAGAAATCCCTTCGCGCAAAGTCTACGAGGATGACTGGGCCTTCGCGTTCGAGGATATCAACCCGCAGGCGGAAATTCACACGTTGGTGATCCCCAAGGGCCGCTATGTCAGTTGGGACGATTTTTCCGCCAAAGCGTCCGATGCCGAAATCGCCGGGTTTATCCGCGCGGTCGGCGAAGTGGCGCGTGCCAAGGGGCTGGTCGAGCCCGGATATCGCCTGCTCGCCAATATCGGCGCGCATGGCGGGCAGGAAGTGCCGCATCTGCACGTCCACATCTTCGGCGGAGAGCCGCTCGGCAGGATGATTTCTAGGTAATGCAGCCCATGCGGGCAGCATTTTCCTCGCTCCTGCGACCTGAAGGTCGCATCGCTGCGGCCGCGCAGTCGCGCTTGCGGTCGCTGAGCGACCGTTGATATGGAAGCAATAAGGCGCGGTTAGCCCGCATTCCACCGCTGTTCATCGACAAAACGCAACACCCGGCTTTGCAGCGATTCCCCGCTGCGCTAGGGCGAGTTGCGATGATTTCTCCTCCCCTCCCCGGCGGCATCC
>Ga0105049_10008460_pt1 | contig 11935 bp, 22 predicted proteins | sample MAT06_FD_78087 | JGI IMG/M metagenome (GOLD analysis project Ga0105049, IMG submission 78087) | Freshwater microbial communities from Lake Fryxell liftoff mats and glacier meltwater in Antarctica - MAT-06 | ecosystem: Environmental > Aquatic > Freshwater > Ice > Liftoff microbial mat | place...
ACCAGGAGGCCATGATGGCGAAGGCAAAGTTTGAACGGACCAAACCGCACGTGAACGTCGGCACGATCGGTCACGTTGACCACGGCAAGACCACGCTGACGGCGGCGATCACCAAATATTTCGGCGAATTCAAGTCGTACGACCAGATCGACGCGGCACCGGAAGAAAAGGCCCGTGGCATCACGATCTCGACTGCCCATGTCGAATATGAAACCAAGGCCCGGCACTATGCCCATGTCGATTGCCCCGGCCACGCCGATTATGTGAAGAACATGATCACCGGCGCGGCGCAGATGGATGGCGCGATCCTGGTGGTGAATGCCGCCGACGGCCCGATGCCGCAGACCCGCGAACATATCCTGCTGGGTCGCCAGGTCGGCATTCCGTTCATGGTGGTCTATCTGAACAAGGTCGATCAGGTCGATGACGAGGAACTGATCGAGCTGGTCGAGATGGAAATCCGTGAGCTTCTGTCGAAATACGACTATCCCGGCGATGATATTCCGATCGTCAAGGGCTCGGCGCTGCATGCGATGAACGGCACCCGGCCCGAGATCGGCGAAGCCTCGATCCGCGCGCTGATGGAGGCGGTGGATACCTATATCCCGACCCCGGCGCGCCCGGTTGACCAGCCGTTCCTGATGCCGGTCGAGGATGTGTTCTCGATCTCTGGCCGCGGCACGGTTGCCACCGGCCGGATCGAGCGTGGCATCGTGAAGGTCGGCGAAGAGATTGAAATCGTTGGCATCCGCCCGAACAAAAAGACCACCTGCACCGGGGTCGAGATGTTCCGCAAGTTGCTGGATCAGGGCGAGGCGGGCGACAATGTCGGCCTTCTGTTGCGCGGCATCGACCGCGAGGGGATCGAGCGCGGCCAGGTTCTGTGCAAGGTCGGCTCGGTCAAGCCGCACACCAAGTTCGAGGCCGAGGCCTATATCCTGACCAAGGAAGAGGGGGGTCGCCACACGCCGTTCTTTGCCAATTACCGCCCGCAATTCTACTTCCGCACCACCGATGTGACCGGCACGGTGATCCTGCCGGAAGGCACCGAAATGGTGATGCCGGGCGACAACCTGAAGTTCATCGTCGACCTGATCGCGCCGATCGCGATGGAAGAAAAGCTGCGCTTCGCCATCCGCGAAGGCGGCCGCACCGTTGGTGCCGGCGTCGTATCGAAAATCATCGCGTAAACAATGGCGTAGGGTGGGTGCCAACCCACCTTACCCCGCCGAGGGCACAGAAATGCAAGGTCAAACCATCAGAATCCGGCTGAAAGCCTTCGATTACCGTGTGCTGGATGCCAGCACCGCGGAGATTGTCAGCACAGCCAAACGGACCGGCGCCACCGTGCGCGGCCCGATCCCGCTGCCCAACAAGATCGAGAAATTCACCGTTCTGCGCGGCCCCCACATCGACAAGAAGTCGCGCGACCAGTGGGAAATCCGCACGCACAAGCGGCTGCTCGACATCGTCGACCCGACCCCCCAGACCGTGGACGCGCTGATGAAGCTCGACCTCGCTGCCGGGGTTGATGTCGAAATCAAGGTTTAAGGTGACGCCATGATCCGTTCCGGAGTTATCGCAAAAAAGCTGGGCATGACCCGGCTGTTCCTGGAGGACGGTCGGCAAGTGCCGGTCACCGTTCTGCAACTGGACAATCTGCAGGTCGTGGCACAGCGCACCGCCGAGCGTGACGGCTATTCCGCCGTTCAACTGGGTGCAGGCACTGCCAAGGCCAAGAATGTGACCGCGCCGATGCGTGGCCATTTCGCTGCCGCCAACGTGGCACCGAAGCGCAAGATCGCCGAATTCCGCGTGTCCCCCGAAAACATGATCGGGGTTGGCGAGGAAATCACTGCTGACCATTACTTTGCCGGTCAGTTCGTCGATGTTGCGGGCACCTCTGCCGGTAAAGGCTTTCAGGGTGTGATGAAGCGCCACAACTTTGGTGGCCTGCGGGCCACCCATGGGGTGTCGGTCAGCCACCGCAGCCACGGGTCCACCGGCCAGTGCCAGGAACCCGGCAAGCTGTTCAAGGGCAAGAAGATGGCGGGCCACATGGGTGCCGTTCGCGTTACCACGCAGAACCTGCAGGTGGTGAAAACCGATGCGGATCGTGGTCTCATCATGATCAAGGGCGCGGTTCCGGGCACCAAGGGTGGCTGGGTCACGGTGAAGGATGCGGTCAAGAAAGCCGCGTCTGACAGCACGATCTATCCGGCGGCTTTGAAATCGGCGGCCGCTGCGGCGCACAAACACGCCGAAGAAGCGGCGGCGCAGGCCCATGCCGCCGAAGAAGCCGCACGTCTGGCCCATATGGCCGACGAGCAGGCGGCGATGGAAGCTTCGGGCACCGCGCCGGTTGCTCATCCCGAAGGAGAGGCACAATGAAGGCTCAGGTCATCAAACTCGACGCCGGGAAATCCGGCTCGATCGAGCTCGACGATGCGATTTTCGGGCTGGAACCGCGCGCCGACATTCTGCACCGCGTGGTCAACTGGCAGCGCGCCAAGGCGCAGGCCGGAACCCACTCGACGCTGGGAAAGAGCGACGTCAGCTATTCGACCAAGAAGATCTATCGCCAGAAAGGCACCGGCGGCGCACGCCACGGCTCCAAGAAAGCGCCGATCTTTCGTCATGGCGGTGTATACAAAGGCCCGCAGCCGCGCAGCCATGCCCATGATCTGCCAAAGAAATTCCGCGCCCTTGGCCTGAAGCACGCGCTTTCGGCCAAAGCGGTGGCCGGCAATCTGGTGATTTTGGAAGACGCCGTGATGGCCGAAGGCAAAACCGCGTTCCTCGCCAAAGTGGCCAAGGAATTGGGCTGGAAGCGGGTGCTGGTGATCGACGGTGCCGAGGTGAACGCCAATTTTGCGCAAGCCGCGCGCAACATCGACGGCATTGATATCCTGCCGACCATGGGTGCCAATGTCTATGACATCCTGCTGCGGGATACATTGGTGATCACCCGTGCCGGTGTCCAGGCGCTGGAGGCCCGACTGGGCGGAGGGACTGTGAAATGACTGCGAAACCGGAACATTACGACGTGATCCGCAAGCCGATCATCACCGAAAAGGCCACGATGGTCAGCAACGCCAATGCCGTTGTATTTGAAGTGGCGATGGCTGCCAACAAGCCGCAGATCAAGGAAGCGGTCGAGGCGCTGTTCAACGTCAAGGTGAAAGCGGTCAATACCTCGATCACCAAAGGCAAGGTCAAGAAGTTCCGCGGCCATACCGGCACAAGGAACGACGTGAAAAAGGCCTATGTGACGCTGGAAGCAGGTTCGGCTATCGACGTCTCTACCGGCCTTTGATAGAAGGCTGCCGATCAGCGGCCTCGGCATCCCGGGGCCGCTGATATTTTGGAAAGACGGGGATCTTCGGAGCCCTTCATTGTAACTGGACCAACAGGTCCAAGGCAAACGGAAGACAGAAAGCATGGCACTCAAGTCGTACAAGCCGACGACGCCTGGCCAGCGAGGGCTGGTTCTGATCGACCGTTCGGAGCTTTGGAAAGGTCGCCCGCTCAAGGCCCTGACGCATGGGTTGCACAAGCACGGTGGCCGGAACAATACCGGGCGGATCACGATGTTTCATCAGGGTGGGGGTGCCAAGCGCCTCTACCGCATCGTCGATTTCAAGCGCACCAAGTTCGATATGCCTGCGGTGGTTGAGCGGATCGAATATGATCCGAACCGCACCGCCTTCATCGCGTTGATCAGATATGCCGATGGCACGCTGAATTATATCCTGGCACCGCAGCGCCTCGCCGTTGGCGATCAGGTGGTTGCCGGGGCGAAAACCGACGTGAAGCCGGGAAATGCGATGCCGTTCGCGGGCATGCCGATTGGAACAATCGTGCATAACGTGGAGCTGAAGGCAGGCAAGGGCGGGCAGTTGGCCCGCGCGGCCGGCACCTATGCCCAGTTCGTTGGCCGCGATGGCGGCTATGCCCAGATCCGGCTGTCGTCGGGTGAACTGCGCATGGTCCGGCAGGAATGCATGGCCTCGGTTGGGGCGGTGTCGAACCCCGACAACTCGAACCAGAACTACGGCAAAGCCGGCCGCATGCGCCACAAGGGCATCCGCCCGACGGTGCGCGGTGTGGCGATGAACCCGATTGACCACCCGCACGGCGGCGGCGAAGGCCGCACCTCGGGCGGCCGTCACCCGGTCACCCCGTGGGGCAAAGGCACCAAGGGCACCAAAACCCGCAAGAACAAATCGACCGACAAATACATCGTCCGGTCGCGCAACGCCAAGAAGGGTCGTTAATCCATGGCACGCTCAACTTGGAAGGGCCCGTTTGTCGACGCCTATCTGTTGAAGAAGGCGGAAAAGGCAAAGGAAAGCACCCGCAGCGAGGTCATCAAGATCTGGTCGCGCCGGTCCACCATCCTGCCGCAGTTCGTTGGTCTGACCTTCGGCGTCTACAATGGCCGCAAGCACATTCCGGTGCAGGTGTCCGAAGAAATGATCGGCCAGAAGTTCGGGGAATATTCGCCGACGCGGACCTATCACGGTCACGCCGCCGACAAGAAAGCGAAGAGGAAGTAAGCCATGGGCGCTGATAAGAATCCCCGCCGCGTGGCTGACAATGAAGCGATGGCCAAGCTGCGCATGCTGAAGACCAGCCCGCAAAAGCTGAACCTGGTCGCCCAGCTTATCCGTGGCAAAAAGGTTGAAAAGGCCATGGCCGATCTGACCTTTTCCAAGAAGCGCATCGCGATTGATGTGAAAAAGTGCCTGCAGTCGGCGATTGCCAATGCGGAAAACAACCATGAACTGGATGTTGACGAACTGGTTGTGGCCGAAGCCTTTGTCGGCAAGAACCTGACGCTGAAGCGGGGCCGCCCGCGGGCGCGTGGCCGGTTTGGCAAGATCATGAAGCCGTTTTCGGAAATCACGATTTTGGTCCGCCAGGTCGAAGCCGTCAGCCAATCGCCAGTCGGGGAGCAAGCATAATGGGTCAGAAGGTCAATCCGATCGGGTTCCGGATGCAGGTCAACCGCACCTGGGACAGCCGCTGGTTCGCCGACAGCAAGGAATATGGCATCTTGCTGCTGGAAGACCTGCGGATGCGGGAATTCGTGCACAAGGAATGCCTGCAGGCCGGGATCTCCAAGGTCATCATCGAGCGTCCGCACCGCAAGTGCCGCGTGACGATCCATACCGCCCGCCCCGGTGTCATCATCGGCAAGAAAGGCGCGGATATCGAGACGCTGCGCAAGAAGCTGGCGGCATTCACCAAGTCGGAACTGCATCTCAACATCGTTGAGGTGCGCAAGCCCGAGCTTGACAGCCAGCTGGTCGCCGAATCGATCACCCAGCAGCTGGAACGCCGGGTTTCATTCCGCCGCGCCATGAAACGCGCCGTGCAGAACGCGATGCGGATGGGGGCGCTGGGCATCCGCGTCAACGTCGGTGGCCGTCTGGGCGGCGCCGAGATTGCCCGGGTGGAATGGTACCGCGAGGGCAGGGTGCCGCTGCACACGCTGCGCGCCGACATCGATTATGCGACCCACGAAGCCAAGACGGCTTACGGGATCATCGGGGTGAAGGTCTGGATTTTCAAAGGCGAAATTCTGGAACATGACCCGCAGGCGCATGACCGCCGCGCGCAGGAGGCCAACGATTCAGGCGGAGCCTCGCGCCCGCCGCGTCGTGAAGACCGCCGTGACGACCGCAGGTAAGGGAGAAAAAGAATGCTGCAACCAAAGCGCACAAAATTCCGCAAGCAATTCAAGGGGCGGATCCATGGTCTGGCCAAGGGCGGGTCAGAGCTGAACTTCGGCACCTATGGGCTGAAATCGACGGAGCCCGAGCGGGTGACGGCGCGGCAGATCGAGGCGGCCCGCCGCGCGATCACCCGCCAGATGAAGCGCCAGGGCCGGGTCTGGATCCGGATCTTCCCGGATGTTCCGGTCACCTCCAAACCCACCGAAGTGCGGATGGGCAAGGGCAAGGGCTCGGTCGACTACTGGGCGGCACGGGTGAAACCGGGCCGGATCATGTTCGAGATCGACGGCGTGGCAGAGGATATTGCCCGCGAGGCCCTGCGGCTTGGCGCGATGAAGCTGCCGGTCAAGACCCGGGTCGTGGTCCGCGAGGATTGGTGAGCCAGAGTCGGGGTTTACCCCGACCTACGCGATGGCCCCTGCCGGGAACGGCGGGGGTTTTTTGTTTGGGGGGATAACTTTGAGGCGGGTGAACAACAGAATTGCCAAGCTGGGGAAAGGCTGTTTTTCTCTGCAGGGGCTAACAGAAGGGTGTTCATGCCATATCTTTTTGTCGGGGCTATTGCGGGCGGTATTCAAGCGAGAGTGACATTGCTCTCGCACCGAGGAGGTTGGTTTCTGGATGACCAGAACCGCAAGTCCACGGGAATGTTGATTTTTGACGTATTTGCAACAGTGGTCCGATTGGTTGCATTGGCCCTCAGCTTTTTTCTATTTGTGTGGTGGATGCCAATATTATCTGTCACCGTTGGCTACTGGTTGGTGCCTCCATCGCTGATTTCCCGTGAAAACTATGGATATTTCTACAGAAGACGGTTCTCTATTTCTGTGGTGTCGTTTGTTTGTGCGCTGTTGATCGGTGCGACATACCTTGGTGCCATTTAGAGGCATGCTGGTTCGCTATTGGGTGTTCAGGCTGGAAATTCACTGTTCGACCGGCGGGAGCTTGCACTTAACCAGATCTTGAAAATCGGCCAACTTCCCCCTTGCCCTCTCCCCCCCCAACCCCTATACGGCACCATCCAGCGATTCCGGGCGACCGGACCCGATGGTATCCAATTGATCCGCCAGATCAACGGTGACCCTGCCGCGGGGCCGTCTGGCGATTGTGAAAAGGAAACCGGCATGACCGCCGATGAGCTGAAGACCAAGACGCCGGACCAGTTGCGTGATCAACTGGTGGCGCTGAAAAAGGAAGCGTTCAACCTGCGCTTTCAAAAGGCAACCGGCCAGCTTGAAAACACCGCCCGCATGCGCATCGTCCGCCGTGACGTTGCCCGCGTGAAGACGGTGTTGAACCAGAAAGCCGCACAAGCGGCTGCGAACTGAGGAGCGGCCCATGCCCAAACGCATTCTGCAAGGCACCGTGACCAGCGACAAGAACGAACAGACCATCACGGTTCTGGTCGAGCGCCGCATCACGCACCCCGTGCTGAAAAAGACCATCCGCAAGTCCAAGAAATACCGGGCCCACGATGCCAACAACACGTTCAAAGTCGGCGATCAGGTCCGCATTCAGGAATGCGCGCCGATTTCCAAAACCAAGCACTGGGAAGTGGTGATCGAAGCCTCGGCTTGACCCGCAACCCGGTTTGATCGAAACCCCGGGGCCGAATACGGTCCCCGAAGGTCGGGAGAAACCTAAATGATCCAGATGCAGACCAATCTGGATGTGGCTGACAACTCCGGCGCGCGCCGGGTGCAGTGCATCAAGGTTCTGGGCGGGTCGCACCGCCGTTATGCGAGCGTGGGCGACATCATCGTGGTGTCGGTGAAGGAAGCGATTCCAAAAGGCCGGGTGAAAAAGGGCGACGTGCGCAAAGCCGTTGTCGTGCGCACCGCCAAGGAAGTCCGCCGCGAAGACGGCACCGCCATCCGCTTTGACCGCAACGCCGCCGTCATCCTGAACAATCAGGGCGAACCGGTCGGCACGCGGATCTTTGGCCCGGTGGTCCGTGAACTCCGCGCCAAGAACTTCATGAAGATCATCAGCCTTGCGCCGGAGGTGCTGTAGTGGCCGCCAAGCTCAAAAAAGGTGACAAGGTCGTGGTGCTGACCGGCAAGGACAAGGGCAAGCAGGGCGAAATCCTGTCTGTCGCGCCGAAAGACCACAAGGCGGTGGTTGACGGCGTCAACGTCGCCGTGCGCCACACCAAGCAAAGCCAGACCAGCCAGGGCGGCCGGGTTCCCAAGAACATGCCGATCGACCTGTCGAACCTGTCGATGATCGACAAGAACGGCAAGGCGACCCGCGTCGGCTTTCGGATGGAAGGTGACAAGAAAGTGCGCTTCGCCAAGACCACCGGGGAGGTGCTGTGATGCTGGATCAGGCAACCTACAAGCCGCGCTACAAGACGATCTATCAGGAAACCATCCGTGCCGCGCTGAAGGAAGAATTTTCCTATCGCAACGACATGATGATCCCCCGGCTGGAGAAAATCGTGCTGAACATGGGCGTTGGCGAAGCGGTGAAAGACACCAAAAAGGTGAAATCAGCTACGGACGATCTGACGACGATTGCGGGCCAGAAAGCCGTGGTCACCCATGCGAAAAAGTCGATCGCCGGGTTTCGCGTACGTGAATTCATGCCGCTGGGCTGCAAGGTCACGCTGCGCGGCGATCGGATGTATGAATTCTTTGACCGCCTGATCACCGTGGCACTGCCCCGTGTCCGCGACTTTCGTGGCGTCAAGGGATCGTCGTTCGATGGCCGTGGCAACTATGCCTTTGGCCTGAAAGAGCACATCGTGTTCCCCGAGATCGAGTTCGACAAGGTCGACGATGTTCTGGGAATGGACATCATCATCTGCACCACCGCGAAAACCGACGCGGAAGCGAAGGCATTGTTGAAAGCGTTCAACATGCCCTTCAACAGCTGATCGCGAAGGATACGCACAATGGCTAAAAAGTCGATGATCGAACGCGAAGTGAAGCGCCAGAAGCTGGTGGACAAGTTCGCCACCAAGCGGGCCGCGCTGAAAGTTGCCACGCACAACATGGACCTGTCAGTTGAGGACCGCTTCAAGGCGTCGCTGAAACTGGCCGCTCTGCCCCGCAATTCGTCCGCCACGCGGCTTCATAACCGGTGCCAACTGACGGGTCGTCCCCATGCTTATTACCGTAAGCTGAAACTCAGCCGCATCATGCTGCGCGATCTTGCCTCATTCGGCCAGATCCCCGGCATGGTAAAGTCCAGTTGGTAAGGAGGTCGCAGAATGAATTTGAACGATCCCCTCGGCGACATGCTGACCCGCATCCGCAACAGCCAGATGCGCGGCAAATCGACCGTACGCTCGCCGTCATCGAAGCTGCGCGTCTGGGTTCTGGATGTGCTGGTCGAAGAAGGCTACATTCGCGGGTATGAGCAGGTTGCGGCGGCCAATGGCCAGCCGGAACTGGAAATCAGCCTGAAATATTACGAAGGCACCCCGGTGATCCGCGAATTGAAGCGCGTGTCCAAGCCCGGTCGCCGGGTTTATATGGGCGTCACGGAAATTCCGACGGTCCGCAATGGCCTGGGTGTTTCCATCGTCTCCACGCCGAAAGGCGTCATGTCCGATGCAGCAGCACGGTCCGCCAATGTTGGCGGCGAAGTGCTCTGCACCGTGTTCTGAGGGGGCCCGCATGTCACGAATTGGCAAGAAACCGGTCGAACTGCCCAAGGGCGTTTCCGCCACCCTGTCGGGCCAGACCGTTGAAGTGAAGGGGCCGAAAGGCACCCGCAGCTTCACCGCAACCGACCATGTGTCGCTGACCATCGACGGCACCCAGGTAAAAGTAGAGCCGCGCGACAAGACCAAGGCCGCGCGGGCGCAGTGGGGGCTTAGCCGCACCATGGTCGCCAATCTGGTGACCGGTGTAACCACTGGTTTCAAGAAAGAGCTGGAGATTCAGGGTGTTGGCTATCGTGCCGCCGCTCAGGGTTCCGTGTTGAAGTTGCAGCTTGGCTATAGCCACGAAGTGAACTTCGCGGTGCCCGCCGGGGTGACGGTGACAACACCCAAGCAGACCGAAATCATTGTGGAGGGCATTGACCAGCAATTGGTTGGTCAGGTCGCCGCGAACATCCGCATCTGGCGCGGGCCCGAGCCGTACAAAGGCAAAGGTATCCGCTACAAGGGCGAGTTCGTCTTCCGCAAAGAAGGCAAGAAGAAGTAGGGGCGCATCAGATGGCAAACAGCAAACGAGATCTGTTCGTGAAACGCCGCCTGCGCGTTCGCAACAAGTTGCGGGCCGTGGCAAACGGGCGTGCGCGCCTGTCGGTTCATCGGTCCAACAAGAACATCAGCGTGCAGCTGATCGACGATGTCAAAGGGATCACGCTGGCATCGGCTTCGACGCTGGAAAAGGATCTGGGCATGGTTGGCAAGAACAACGTCGAAGCCGCCGCGAAAGTCGGCACTGCGATTGCGGAGCGGGCGAAGAAAGCAGGGGTCGAAGACTGCTATTTCGACCGTGGTGGTTTCCTGTTCCATGGCCGCATCAAGGCTTTGGCCGAAGCTGCGCGCGAAGCCGGCCTGAAGTTCTAGGGGATAGATGATGGCAAGAGAAGAAAACCGCCGGGACAACCGCCGCGAAAGCCGCGAAGAAACCCCGGAATTCGCCGATCGTCTGGTTGCGATCAACCGCGTGTCGAAAACGGTGAAAGGCGGCAAACGCTTCGGCTTTGCAGCTTTGGTCGTTGTCGGCGATCAGCGCGGCCGTGTCGGGTTCGGCAAAGGCAAAGCCAAGGAAGTGCCCGAAGCGATCCGCAAGGCCACCGAGCAGGCCAAACGCAGCCTGATCCGTGTGCCGCTGCGCGAAGGCCGCACCCTGCACCACGATATCGAGGGCCGTCATGGCGCCGGTAAAGTTGTGATGCGGACAGCCGCTGCCGGCACCGGCATCATCGCCGGCGGCCCGATGCGCGCCGTGTTCGAGATGCTGGGCCTGCAGGATGTGACCGCCAAGTCGCTGGGCAGCCAGAATCCCTACAACATGATCCGCGCCACCATGGATGGTCTGACCCAGGAAGCCAGCCCCCGCCAGATCGCGCAACGTCGCGGTAAAAAGGTGGCAGACATCCTGAAACGGCCCGACACTGAAGCAGCGGAGGCGTGACCATGGCCAGGAAAACCATCGTTGTGCAGCAATATGCCTCGGCCTCGCGCCGCCCAGCCGTGCAACGCCAGACCCTGATCGGGCTTGGCCTGAACAAGCTGCGCCGCACCCGCGAACTGGAAGATACCCCCTCGGTGCGCGGTATGGTGAACGCCATCCCGCATCTGGTGCGCGTCATCGAAGAGCGAGGCTAGGCTTTGATCGGGTGCGGTGCGTGCGAGCACGCACCCTACGCCAACACAACGCTCCGCCGAAAGGTGGGGCGTTTTGCATTTCGCCGCTGAAACAATTCTTCCCCCAATGATTTCCCGTGCTAATCTCGCCCTGCACCCCGAGGGACGTCGGGGTCATTCAGGGAGGAAATTATGGCCGAGAAATACGCTGGTGGCTGCGAGCATGTTCATGTGACGTCTGCCGCAGAGCCGATCGACAACCACGAATGCCACTGCAATGTCTGCAAGGCCGTTACCGGCCAGCAGATGACCCATGTCGCCTTTTTCAACTATGGCGATCTGAAAGCCGACCACCCCGAGAAGATGAAGCGGGTGCCGTTCAATGCGGGTAACCCGGATGGCCCGCTGGAAATCTGCCTGTGCACCGAGTGCAACGCCGTTCTGATGCTGGATGACAAACAGCACCGCATCCGCGTCGCCGTGCCCAACGTGATGGGCTATGATGATGCCGCATTCCCCAAGGCCAGCTATCACGCCTTCTGGGATGAAACGAAAGGCTACGCGAAACCCCACGACGGCCGCCCGGTCTATGACAGCCTGCAACCGAGCTTCGTCTGGCCGATGGGGGCGTAAGCGCTGATTCTGCAGTGTTTTTTGGCCGCAGGGCTGGGAAGTAACCTCGGCCCTGTTTGCACCGAGAGCGAAGGATTGAAGTGGCAGTGCTCTTTGATTCAAGTGACGATGATTACCGGCAATGGCTTGCCGACAATCCTGCCGGCTTTGTCTTGAATACGCGCAGAAATCCGACGACGAGCTACGCCGTCCTGCATCGCGCGGGATGTGGCCAAATCCGCAGCATCAAGGTTAAATCTGGAGCCTATACCGAGGGGGATTATGTCAAATTCTGTGCGCAGACTGTCGA
>Ga0105049_10008462_pt1 | contig 11934 bp, 15 predicted proteins | sample MAT06_FD_78087 | JGI IMG/M metagenome (GOLD analysis project Ga0105049, IMG submission 78087) | Freshwater microbial communities from Lake Fryxell liftoff mats and glacier meltwater in Antarctica - MAT-06 | ecosystem: Environmental > Aquatic > Freshwater > Ice > Liftoff microbial mat | place...
CGAGCTCGTCGATCGCTTCCGGACTCCACTCGATGGTGACGCCGTCGGTGGCGAGCAGCGCCGCGTACTGGCGGGTCAGCGCGTTCTGCGGCTCGGTCAGGATCCGCACGAAGTCGGCGGCGAGCAGCGGCTGGAGCTCGACGCGGATCGGGAACCGGCCCTGCATCTCCGGGATCAGGTCGCTCGGCTTGCTCATATGGAACGCGCCTGCGGCGATGAACAGCACGTGGTCGGTCTTCACCGGCCCGTACTTGGTGGTCACCGTCGAACCCTCGATGATCGGCAGCAGATCGCGCTGGACGCCTTCGCGCGAGACGTCGATGCCGTGGCGATCTCGCGAGGTCGCGATCTTGTCGATCTCGTCGATGAACACGATGCCGGCGTTCTCTGCGCGCCACACCGCTTCGCGCGTCGCGGCGTCGTGATCGATCAGCTTCTCGACCTCCTGCTCGGTCAGCGCCTTCCACGCGACCGGGACCTTGAGCTTCTGACGCTTGGTGTTCTTGCGACCGAGCGCACCGAACATGTCCTTGAGGCCGGAGAGCGCGGACTCGTCGATGCCGGGCTGGCCACCGAGCACCGACATCAGCGGGTTCGATTCGTCGGCGAGCTCGACCTCGACCTCGCGATCGTCGAGCTTGCCCTCGCGCAGCATGACGCGCAGCTTCTCGCGGCTCGCATCGCCGCCGGTGCTGACCTCGCCCGGACGATCGGTGAACGTACGGCCGCTGTTGCGAGGCAGTAGCAGCTCGAGCAGCCGCTCCTCGGCGGCGTCCTTCGCGCGCGAGCGGACCTTCACGGCCTCCTCGTCGCGGACGAGCTTCACCGAGACCTCGACGAGATCACGGACGATCGAATCGACATCGCGGCCGACGTAGCCGACCTCGGTGAACTTGCTGGCCTCGACCTTGAGGAACGGCGCGCGCGCGAGCCGGGCGAGCCGGCGGGCGATCTCGGTCTTGCCGACGCCGGTTGGCCCGATCATGATGATGTTCTTCGGCGCGATCTCGTCGCGCAGATCGCCCTCGACCTGCTGGCGGCGCCAGCGATTGCGGAGGGCGACGGCGACGGCGCGCTTTGCATCGTTCTGGCCGACCACGTAGCGATCGAGCTCCTCGACGATCTTCGCGGGCGTCAACACCTTCTCGGACAACAACGAAGTCATGGCAACTCCTCGATCGTGAGCGACGTGTTCGTGTAGATGCAGATCTCGGCGGCGATCGCCATCGCGGACTCGGCGATTGCGCGCGGCGCCAGCTCGGTGTGGCGAACCAGGGCGCGGGCCGCAGCCAGCGCGAAGCTGCCGCCCGAGCCGATCGCGCAGACGCCGTCGTCGGGCTCGATCACGTCGCCGGAGCCCGACAGGATGAACGTCGCATCGGCATCGGCGACCACGAGCATGGCCTCGAGGCGACGGAGTGCGCGATCGGTGCGCCACTCCTTCGCGAGCTCGACCGCGGCACGGCGCAGCGGAGCGCGTTGCTCGCGGAGCTTGTCGTCGAGGCGATCGAACAGCGCGATGCCGTCGGCGGCCGAGCCGGCGAACCCGCCGATTGCCCTGCCCTCGCCAAGCCGGCGGACCTTGCGAGCGCCGCCCTTGACGATCGTGGTTCCGAGCGTGACCTGGCCGTCGCCGGCGACCACGACGCTGTTGCCGCGCCGGACGGAGAGGATCGTGGTGCCGTGAATTTCGACTTTCACGATCGATCGTCTAGCACGCGCGGGGCGCTAGCGATCGCAACGAACGAAGGCTTCGTCGACGGCGGCGAGCCGGTGCCGGTAGCGGCCCGACATCAACGACCGTCCGTTCCCCGGCGGTGTAGTGCAGATCATCCGGATCGACCCTCGCGACCTCGGTCGCGAGGGCAGCGATCAGCCGGCTCACTTTTTGGCGCGCGGGTGTGCCGAGTCGTAGACCTTCATCAGGTGATCGAGCGACACCTTGGTATAGATCTGCGTCGACGCCAGGCTCGCATGACCGAGGAGATCCTGGATCGTCCGCAGGTCGACGCCCTCGTCGAGGAGATGGGTCGCGAACGAGTGACGCAGGCCGTGAGGCGTCGCGATCTCGTGAACGCCGCCTGCGATCGTCCACCGCTTCACCATGCGCTGCACCGAACGCGGGGTGAGCCGGGTTCCTGTGGCGTTCACGAAGATTGCTCGATCTCGCCCGGCCCCGAGCGCGTGGCGCGCAGGCAGGTACGCGATCAGCGCGCGATCTGCTGCGCCACCGAGCGGGACCTGCCGCGACTTACCACCCTTACCATGGCGGACCAGCACCATCGGCGAGCCGTAGCGATCGCGATCGACGTCGGTGGTGTCGAGGTCGCACGCCTCGGAGACACGCAGCCCGGTCGAGTACAGCAACTCGAGGAGCGCGGCATCGCGAAGGCGCAGCAGCGTGTGACGCGCCTCCTCGGCCGGTGACAGCGCGCGGTGGCTGATGCGGCCGGTCGAGGTCGGTGCCTCGACGAGCTTGAACGCGGCGTCGACGTCGAGCGCGCGCGGCAATCCGCGCTGCTTTTTCGGTCCCTTGATCGCGGCGGCCGGATTGCCAGCCAGCGCGCCGCGCTTGACGAGGAACCGGCAGAACGCGCGGACGCTCGAGAGCTTGCGCGCGATCGTCGCCGCGCCGTTGGCGCCGAACAGCGCCGCCAGCTGGCTGCGAACGTCGATCGCGGAGAGCTTCGCGAGGGAGGGGTCCTTACCCCCGCGGTTCTCGCGCAGGTGCTCGCGGAGCTTGCCGACATCGCGCGTGTAGACCTCGACGGTCTTCGGTGAGTAGCCGCGCTCGACCGCGAGGTAGCTCGCGAACGCGCTCTGGGCCTGGTCCCAGTCCATGCCCGACGATCGGACGGGACGACCCGATGGGCCAGTATTCGGTCGTCCGGAACTACAGCGCGCCGGCAGGTGGCGTCAGGGTCACTTCTTCGACCGCGATCGACGGCCGCGCCACGATCGACACCACAAACCCTGCCACCTCCTCGGGCTTCATCATCTTGCTGCGATCGAACCCCGGGCGGTCATCCCAGATCGCCGTATCGGTGGCACCTGGCAGCAGCGCGGTCACCCGGATGTCGTACGGGCGCGCTTCCTCGGCGAGCACGCGTGTCAGCCCGAGCTGGCCCGCCTTCGCCGCCGTGTAGCCACTGCAATCCGTGAACGCGCGATGCGACACATGCGAGTTGATCACCACGATGTGCCCGCGGCGGCGCGGCATCATCCGGCGGATCGCCTCGCGCGCGCACAGCATCGTTCCGACGATGTGGACGTCGAGCATCGCGCGCAGGTCGGCGACCTTGGCATTCGCGATCGGGCCGAACGTGCCGGTGCCGGCGGAGAGCACGACGATGTCGAGCTCCGGCAGCTCCGCGAACCGCGCGCGAACCTCGGCCTCGTCGGTGACATCGAGGTGCGAGGCGAAGACCTCGCCGAGGGGAGGCACCTGCCCCGCCCCACCAACGACGCGCCGCCCGCAGGCGAGCACCCCGGCTCCCTCGGCCGCCAGCGCTTCCGCACAGGCCGCGCCGATCCCCGCCGTGCCGCCCGTCACGATCGCGAACTTCCCGAGGAGTCGCTTGCTCACCGGGTGACGCTACCATTAGCGTCCCTGGATGCGCTCGTGCCTGCTCGCCCTCGTGATCACTGGATGCGGAGGCGGACCGAGCATCATCGGTCCGGATCCCGCGGTCGCGCTGACCTCGAGCCAGCAGCGTTGATCAATCAGGCTTCGTGGTCGTCAATGCCGAGTACGCCGTGACGCTCGGCTTCGGAGGAGCGTTCGAGGCCGCGGTCGAGGTGCTCGGTGGCCAGCAGAGCCAGCCCAACAGCTCGTTCACGTGCGGTCCGTGGCGCAACACGTTCGGGGCATCGGCGTTGCAGCGCGTGCGGTCGATGATCCGCGGATCGATCGCTGCTCGCTGGCTGGTTGTCGGTCGACGAGCACGCCGGATGCAGCAGCCCGAGTACGACCTCGCCGCGCGCTCGCTCGCCATCTTCGTCGCCAGATGAGCTAGCGTCGGCGCATGCGCGCTCCCGTCCTCGTCCTCCTCCTCGTCCTCGCTGCGTGCGGCGGAGGGGCCAGCATCGAGGACGGCCCCGCCGCGCAGGTCGCGAGTGCGGCTTGCAACCGGCTCGGCCCGGACGGCACCGGGTTCATGATCGAGCTCGAGTACGCGGTCACGCTCGACGTCGGCCAGGCATTCACGGCCGACTTCGACTTCCCGACCAACAGCCCTCCGCTGAACCGCAGCGACATCTACAGCTGCGGCTCGTGGTCGAACACGGGCATCGGTGGCGACTCGCAGGGCTGCCAGCGCGATCCCGGCCAGGCGGCGGCCTCGCAGCGGATCTTTCACAGCCTCGCGATCGAGTTCCCCGATCCGCTGCCATCTCCGGTCGCGGTCACGGTGAACGCGAACCCAGTGGTCGCGCCGGAGTCCTCGACCACGATCGGACTCACCGACTCCGAGACCGTGAGCTGCATGTGACGTGCGGCGATTTCCAGGACGTTCCCGGCATCTGACGGTGGTAGCGTCGCGGCCATGAAGTGGACCGTGATCGCGGCCGTGGTCACCGCTTGTGGTGGCGGAGCGAGCATTCCCGGTGGCGATGTCGACCCGATGACGCGGGTCGTGGGCTCGAACTGCCAGCTGATCAACACCACGGTCACCGTCGACGTCGCGTACGAGACCACGATCGCGGTCGGCCAGGGTTGGGAGGCCCAAGTCCTGGTGCTCGACGGTGGCTCGTTCGGCGCGCAGACCAGCGAGTCGTCGTTCTTCAACTGCGGGCTGTGGAACGAGATCGGAAGCGGCCAGAGCGCGAAGGGCTGTGCACGCAACACCGCCGATCAACCGGCCACACAGAATGTCAGCCACATGTTCTCGGCCTCATTCGAGAACCAGATCACGCCGTCGCTCGACATCATGATCTTCGCGAGCACGGTCGATCTGGCCGGCGACTTCAGCGTCGGCAACGGCGCCAACGATTCGTTCACCTGCTTCTGAGCTCGCGCTACTCGTCGCAGAACACTGACTGAAGGCCGCCGGAACGCGCGTGGCACTCCAGCTGCCTCTGAGACCAGCTTCCCTTCACGCAGCGGTCGATCCAGTCGGGGTGGTTATGGCTCGTCGAAAGCATCGCAAACCGCGTGCAATGCTCTCGCTGATCGCCCTCGCAGGCCGCGAGCAGGACGAGCACGGACACGCTACGACGCATCCCGCAGCCTCGCGATCTCGCCGAGCCACGCATCGAGATCCGCGTTCGCCCGCTCGGCCATTCGCGGCTTCTTGTTGTCCTTGCGCGTGCCCGGCAGCGGCGGCAACAGCCCGTAGTTGACGTTGGTCGGCCCGTACTTGTACTTCGGCGGCCGCTCCGCGGTGACGTGGTGATAGAGCCCGCCGAGCATCGTCGTCGGTGGCGGCGGCAGGATCTCGCGCCCGGCGAGCTCGCCGGCGAGCAGCCACGCGACGACCAGGCCCATCGCGCACGACTCGATATATCCCTCGACGCCGGTGAGCAGCCCGGCGAAGCGGATGTTCGGGCGGGTGCGCAGCTCGAAGCGCGCGCCGAGCTTCGCGGGCGCATCGATGTACGTGTTGCGATGGATCGAGCCGAAGCGCAGGAACTCGGCCTTCGCGAGCGCGGGCACCATCGCGAAGATCCGCTGCTGCTCGGGATACGCGAGCCGGGTCTGGAACCCGACGAGGTTGTACGCGGTGAGGTACTTGTTCTCGGGGCGGAGCTGGACCACCGCCCACGGCCGATGCCCGGTGCGCGGATCGCGAAGGCCGATCGGCCGCATCGGCCCGAACCGTAACGTCTGTGGACCACGCTCGGCCATCACCTCGATCGGCATGCAGCTCTCGAAGTATTTCGGCTCCTCGAAGTCATGCGGCAGGATCTTGCGACCGCCGTTGACGGCCTCGATGAAGTCGTCGTACTCGGCCTTGTTGAGCGGACAGTTGACGTAATCGCCGACGCCGACATCGCCACCGGCCGCGCTATCGTCCGCCTCGCCTTGGCCGTGGCCGTGGCCGTGGCCTCCGGATATGAGCTCGCTGTTGCGATCCCAGCGCGACGCGCGAAACGCGTGGTCCAAGTCGATCGAATCGGCGGCGACGATCGGCGCGATCGCGTCGTAGAAGTACATCTTGTCGCCGCCGAGCTCCTCGCGGATGACCTCGCCCAGGCGACCCTCGGTGAGCGGACCCGTCGCCACGATCACCGGCCCCTCGGGAAGCTCCTCGAGTCGGCGCCGCTCGATCCGGATCCGCGGATGCAGCGCGAGGCGTTGCGTGATCGCGCGCGCGAACCCGAACCGCTCGACGGCGAGCGCCTGCCCTGCCGGCACGCGATGCTGATCAGCGCAGCCGATGACGAGCGAGCCGCAGCGCCGCAGCTCGTGCTTGAGCAGCCCGGCCGGTGCGATCGGATCGTCGCTGCGCAGCGAGTTGCTGCACACCAGCTCACCGAGCAGCGGCGTCTGATGTGCGGGTGACATCGCGCACGGCTTCATCTCGACGAGCGAGACGTCGAGCCCGGCCTCGGCGAGCTGCCACGCGGCCTCGCTGCCGGCCATGCCGCCGCCGACGACGGTGACCCTCATCGGCGAATCCGGGCGTCTGGCAACGGCTGCCGCACGGGTCGGGACGCGTTGCGCGACTTGACGCCGAGCGCGATGAAGAACCCGGAGCACGCGACGAAGGCGAGGCCGACGAGGATCTCGTTCATCGCCGCTCCACGACCCGCGCCTGCGGCACCGGCTCGCGCGTGCCGGCATCGAATGCATCACGCGGGATCAGCGGTCCGCCGTTGAGCGTGCGGAGCTCGGCGCGGCAGTGCTTGCAGCGAAAGCTGACGATGTTGATCTCGCCGTCGGTGTACCCGTCGGTGAAGCGCATCGCGACTGCACGGCGCTGACACACCGGGCACTTCTTGCGCTCGATCGCGAACACGATCGCGAGCACGCCGACGCCAGCGGCGAGCGTCAGGATCATCAGCGCGATCGTCATCGCAGCCGCTTTCGCGGCGTCGCGACCGGCAGCTCGACGCGCTGCGCTCGGCTCGCACGCCAGTCGAAGGCGAGCACGAACGTGATCGGCGCGACCTCGAGCACGCACGCGATCGTCAGCACGCTGGACGTCATCGCCGCACCGGAATCGGCTCGTGTGTGCCGGCCTCGAATGCTCCCCTGGTCACCAAGCCGACCTGATTGTAGCCCGCCACTCCGACTTGGCGAAGACGCATCGAGAGGTCGTGATCGAGAATGGCATCCGCCTGGGCCTGCGGCTCGCCAGGACCGAGCATCGCGAGCACGAGCTTCATCGTGGGAGCTTGGGGCGTGCGGTCGCGACCGGCACCTCGGTACCGCGCACGCCGCCGTCCCAGTCGGCACGTGTGATCAGCGCGCCGCCATCGAGGTTGCGCCACTGACCGCTGCACCCGCGGCAGCGGTATGCGGCATCGTGCGAGGAGCCTTGCTGCTCGGTGGCGAACTCGGGATCGGGCTCGAGCGTGCGGGTGCGGCAGATCGGGCAGACCTTGCGCGCGAACAGCGGCTCGACCAACCGGATCGCCCGATCACGCGCACGCATCGCGGCACGCACGAACGAGCGTGCGAGCGTCGTCGAAGTGCCGTCGTCGCGGACGCCCGCGTCCCAGGCGGCGAGCGGGATCAGCGGGCCGGCCTCGAGGCTGCGCCACTGCCCGCTACACGATCGGCAGCGATAGCCGGCGATGTAGCCCTCGTCGCTGCGCGGCGCGAGATCGGGGTCAGGCTCGAGCTGCCGCTGATGACACGTCGGGCAGATCTTGCGCGCGAGCAGCGGCTCGACCAGCCCGCGCGCCACCCGCGCGAGCCGATCGCGCATGCTCATCGAGGCACCGTGGCTCGAGAAAGCTCCTCGCGCACACCGGCGTCCCATGCCGCGCGCGAGATCATCTGACCACCATCGGTGCGCCGAGACTCCGCCAGGCCTTGCGAGCAGCGAACCTGCTGCGCACCGGGAACCCCGTCGCTACCGCCCGGGTGCGTTCGCAGGTCGACCTCGAGATCTGCTTGACATCGCGTGCGCACAGCCGCGCACAGCCGCGCGACGATCACGATCGCCCCACCGGAGGCGAGAGCGTCACCGCCATCCCCACCACCCGGCGTCGGTCACTACGCGGCGCTCTCCTCGGAGTCGTCGACGCCCTGCTTCCAGTCACACTCGAGGCAGCGCAGCGTGGTGCCGCTCTTGTTCTCCTTCTTGACCACGAACTTGGCGTTGCAGATCGGGCACGGCTGCGGCACCGGCTTGTCCCACGCGACGAAGTCGCACTGCTTCTTCGCCCAGTTCGAGCAGCCGTAGAACGGCTTGCCGCGCCGCGACCGCTTCTCCGCGATGTAGCCACCGCAGCCAGGCCGCGGGCACTTCACGCCGAGCGAGATCGCCTTGGTGGTCTTGCACTCGGGATACTTGGTGCACGCGAGGAAGCTGCCGAACCGGCCACGCTTGATCGTCATCGGCGCACCGCACGTCTCGCAGATCTCGTCCGTCGTCTGCGGCGGGACCTTTTCCCACGTACCGTCGAGGTTCTTCACGACCTCCATCGTCGTGCGGCACTCGGGATAGCCCTGGCACGCGAGGAAGCTGCCGTTGCGCCCCCACTTGATCACCATCGGCTTGGCACACTTCTCACATGCCCATTCGGTGGGGATCTCCTCGCGCTTGACGTTGCGCATCTCGGAGCGCGCCTTCTCGAGCTCGTCCTTGAACGGCGCGTAGAAGCCGCCGAGCAGCTTGCGCCACTCGACCGAGCCCTCCTCGACCTTGTCGAGATCCGACTCCATGTTCGCCGTGAAGTCCGACGACACGATCTCCGGGAAGCTCTCGACGAGCAGCCCGTTGACGAGGATGCCGAGCTCGGTGGGCCAGAACCGCGCCTCCTTCTTCTCGACATAACCGCGATCGACGATGGTCGACATGATCGCCGCGTACGTCGACGGGCGACCGATGCCGCGATCCTCGAGCTCCTTGACCAGCGACGCCTCGGAGAACCGCGGCGGCGGCTGGGTGAAGTGCTGCTCGGGGCGGATCGACTCGAACATGATCGCGTCGCCGACCTCGAGGATCGGCAGCGTGCGATCCGCCTCTTCCGCGGCCTCGGCCTTCGCGTCGTCGGTCTCGGAGACCTCGTACACCTTCTTGTAGCCGGCGAACTTGAGGATCTGACCGTTCGCGCGCAGCTGCGCCGCACCGCGCTCGATGTCGATCGTGGTCGCATCGAACACGGCTTGCGTCATCTGCGACGCCACGAAGCGCTGCCAGATCAGCGTGTACAGCTTGACCAGCTCCGGGCCCTCGGGATGGCTCGCGAGTGCGGTGGCGACGCGCTCCGGCGTCCACTCCATCAGCGTCGGCCGGATCGCCTCGTGAGCGTCCTGCGCGCGACCCTTGTTCGCGTAGACGTTCGGCTCCTCGGGGAGGTAGTCCGCGCCGTACGTCTCGAGGATGTGCTGGCGAAGCGCCGCCATCGCGTCGTTGCTGACGCGCGTCGAGTCGGTACGCATATAAGTGATGAGACCCGTCGGGCCTTCATCGCCGAGCTCGACACCTTCATAGAGCCGCTGCGCGAGCGCCATCGTGCGCTTCGCCGAGTACCGCAGCTTGCGTGCGGCATCCTGCTGCAAGCGCGACGTGATGAACGGCGCCTGCGGCTTCCGCTTGCGCTCCTTGCGCTCGACGCTTGTCACCACCGCGGGCCCCGCGGCGAGCTCGGCGGCGATCGCGTCCGCCTCGTCCTTGATCTGCGGATACACCCCGATGCCGCCGGCCTTCTCGCCGTGCCACTTGATGACCTTGGCCTCGAACGGTGGTTGCTTCGGACCGACACACGTGGTTTCGACGGTCCAGTACTCCTCGGGCTTGAACGCCTTGATCTCTTCCTCGCGTTCACACACCAGGCGCACCGCGACCGATTGCACGCGACCCGCGGAGAGGCCGCGCTGGACTTTTTCCCACAGGATCGGGCTGATCTGGAAACCGACGAGCCGATCGAGGATCCGGCGCGCCTGCTGCGCGTCCGTCAGGTTCATGTCGATCGGGCGCGGCGACTTGAGCGCCTCGGTGACGCCCTTCTTCGTGATCTCGTTGATCAGGATGCGGGTGAAGTTCGTGTTGACGTCCTTGATCTCCTCGGACAAGTGCCACGCGATCGCTTCACCTTCGCGATCGGGGTCGGACGCCAGGTACACGATCTCGTTCTCTCGCGCCGCCTTGCGGATCTCCGCCACGACCTTCTTCTTGCCCTCGATCACCTCGTACGTCGGCTCGAAGCCGTTCTCGATGTCGACGCCGTCCTTCTTGCGAAGATCGCGGACGTGACCGACCGACGCCTTCACGACGTACATCGGGCCGAGGTACTTGCCGATCGTCTTCGCCTTCGCAGGTGATTCGACGATGACGAGCGCGGAGCCCGGTTTGACCTTCTTCGGCTTGCGGACCTTCTCCGCTGCTTCCATCGCCTCGGCTTCGCGGTCGTCGGCCTTTGCCTTCAGCTTGCGCTGCTGCTGCTTGGTCAGGACCTTGGCAGGCTTCCCCTTGCCGCCGTCGCTGGCCTTCGCCTTCTTCTTGACGTTGACGGGCGCTTGCTCGTCGGCGTTGACTGGCTTCGCTGCCTTGACGGCAGTCTCCTTGCTCGCAGGCTTGGCCTTCTTCTTCTTCGGCTCGGCCTTGGGCTCGCCGGCCTCCGTCTTGTCGGGCTTGGCTTTGGCCGACGACGCCTTCGGTTTTGCTTTCGCGGCTTTCGCCCTGGGCTTCGCCTTCTTGTCGTCGGTTTTACTCACTTCATTCCTCTCATCGAGTCGATCGCCCGGAGCACGGCCGGAACGGACAACTGGGTGGCATGCACGATCTGATCGATCCCGCGGGCACCCGCGAGAATCGCGTCGCGAACCCGAACCCCATCGTCATCGAGCTTCGGCGGAACCCGCCGCCGCGGAGAGCCCGCGAGCAACGCATCGACATCATCGAGGTGCTCGACCAGCGCGGCACCCTGCACGAGCAACTGCTCGCAACCCGGGCTACCGGGCGACGCGGCGATCACGCGCTGGTACGTCACGGCTGCCGCCGCGGTGGACAACGAGCCGGAGCGCCGCTCGGCCTGGACCACGATCACGATGTCCGCGAGCGCCGCGATCAGAGGATTGCGCTGCACGAACGAGCTGCGCCGCGGCTGCATCCCTGCCGGGAACATGCTGATCAGCGCGCCGCCTGCAGCGAGCACCTGATCGAACAGCGGCGCATGCCGCACCGGATACGCGACGTCGATGCCGGTGCCGAGGACCACGGTGGTGGTACCGCCGCCGGCGAGCGCACCGCGATGCGCCGCACCATCGATCCCGAGCGCGCCGCCCGACACGACATGGATCCGGCGACCCGCGAGGTGCTTCGCGATCGCGTGCGCTCGGTCCATTGCCTTGGAGGTCGCGGCACGTGCACCGACGATCGCGACGCACGGTCCCTCGGAGATCACGCCTCGAACGTCCAACGACGTCTTCCAGCCGACCGCTTGAAGGCGGCCCGGGAGGTATCTGGTAGTCAGCTGGACGGTGGTCACAGGGGGGAAGCAATTAGCTACCTGGCCACCCGCCGTCAAGTGTGCCCAACGCACATCTAGCAATTACAGCTGGTTAGACGACGCAGTTTTCGCCGTCCTCTTTATATACAGGTCGCTGAGCGCCTACCCGAGCGACCTGGGCGAGCTACTTCGCCTTCTGCATCATCACGAGGTCGCCGATGCTCATCTCCTGCACCGAGAGGGTGACGACACCGATCGAGATGTTCTCCCCGATCTCGACGATCACGACCTCACCGAGTGCACGCGCCGGGAACTGGCGATCGTCCTTGCCGACGTTGCGGCTCATCGTGTTCGGGTACCCATCGCCAC
>Ga0105049_10008463_pt1 | contig 11934 bp, 11 predicted proteins | sample MAT06_FD_78087 | JGI IMG/M metagenome (GOLD analysis project Ga0105049, IMG submission 78087) | Freshwater microbial communities from Lake Fryxell liftoff mats and glacier meltwater in Antarctica - MAT-06 | ecosystem: Environmental > Aquatic > Freshwater > Ice > Liftoff microbial mat | place...
CCAACTTTTAAGACTTATTTTACCGATCCCTAATAACACTTTTTGAAGAACTCCCTATTCCCCCGTCATTTCTGACAAAGCGGACAAAAGTGCGCCGATCGCCCAGCCATTTTGAGCCGTTGGATGAGGGTGCCGCACGTCCGGCAAGGCTGGCCATCGCGGTTATAGACCCAGGCTTTGTGGCCATAGTTGCCATTGATCCCTTTGACATCGCGGAAATCGCTGAAGGTGGTGCCCCGTAACTCAATGGCCTCGGCGAGCACCGCTTGAATGGCAGCATGGAGGGTTTTGTATTGCTTGGGGCGAATGCGATCGCACAAGGTCTGAGGCCGAATGCCGCTGGTAAAGAGGGCTTCATCGGCGTAAATATTGCCAATGCCTGCCACGATCGCTTGATCGAGCAGGGCATTTTTGATGGGGCGCACCCGCCGCCGTAATTTCTCGGTTAAATATTCAGCAGTGAACTCGTCAGAAAACGGCTCTGGCCCCAGCCGTTGTAACCCCGTGATCACGATTTCGGGAGCCACCCCCGCTGGCACATACCACATTTGGCCGAAGGTGCGCTGATCCACAAACCGAATTTCGGAATGCGGTTCGACAAACAACCGGACTCGGCAGTGGGTTTGTACGGGGGTGTCGGGGGTTGTCCATAGTACTTGCCCGGTCATGCGGAGGTGAATGCCTAACCACCCAGACGCCTCGGCTAGTTCACCGATCAGGTATTTACCCCGGCGGTGCCACTGGGCGATCGCCCGCCCCTCTAACCCAGCCAAAAAAAGGCTAGGTTCTGGGTGGGCGATCGTTCGAGCCAACAACACTTCGCCCCCTGTAATTTTTTGGTGCAGCGTCGTTTGGTTTAGCCCCCGACGCACCGTTTCAACCTCAGGCAGTTCTGGCACAGTGGTGGTGTTAAAAATAAAACGTAAGCACTACTCTACCGAAATCTTAGGCGAATTGCGGGCGAATTTGGCGGGGTTAGGGAGAGGCGGGCCGGGATGAAGGGCGATCGCCTAACCCACCCAGCCAGCGCTCGGAGAAAAAGGCGGCTCAAACTGGGTTGAAGTCTTAAAATCCATACACAACCTGTTGCAGCTATGCTTGGGGGCAATCCGCTGCCACAGGTTCCTGCCAGCCCTTGCTACTCATGAGCCGTGCCGTCGGGCATTAATACAGCCGTTAAGTTGGCGTTTTGGAAATTTGCCTGATCAATTCGGGCGTTGAGCAACAACGCTTCGATCATGTCGGTTTCACTCAAGTTGGCCCAATTGAGTTTTGCCCGATAGAAATTTGCCTTCCGCAGGGTAGCCCCGCGCAAAGAAGCCCAGCTGAGATTGGCTTCTCGCAAATTTGCCCCCGTCAGGTTGGCCTTGATCAAGCTGGCACTGGTCAACCGGGCACGGCTCAAATCAGCCCCCTGAAGTTGGGCTTCTTCTAAGCTGGCACCATGCAAAATCGCATTGATTAAACTAGCTTTTTCTAAAGATGCCTCATTCAAAATGGCATTCGAAAGATTAGCGTTATCTAAAATGGCACCGCTGAGGTTCGTGCCAATAAACTTCGTCCGGTTTAGACAGGCATCATTGAGTAGCGCTCCGGAGAGGTTAGCGCGGTCGAGGGTGGCCTCGGCTAGATTTGCGTTCTTGAGCATCGCACGGGTTAAATTTGCTTCGACCAACTTGGCTCCGCGTAACCCAATTTCTTCGAGGTCGGCATCTGTCAGGTTGGCATGGTGCAACTCTGCCCCAATTAAATTGGCACGGCTGAGGGTTGCCCCCCGGAGATCAGCCCCGGTGAGGTTGGCCTCACGCAGATTCGCCATGGTCAAATTCGCATTCTGCAAGTTGGCGCGGCTTAAATTTACCCTCCGCAGGTTTACCTCTCGGAGGTCTCTACCGCTGAGGTCTGCTCCTACAAAATCGACTTCTCGAAAGTCGCGAATACCTGTGGAATAGTGACTCAGCAACTCCTGTACATCCATAATTTAGAGTGACTCATTAAGTTCTTTATTCTCTTAAAGTTCCCGGCTTCCGGCAGGAACACTGCATCTTTGGCAAAAGTGGCAGGGTTCCCACATGGAGTGAGCATCTTTAAGAGATGAAGGACAAAAACTTTCTCACGCCCGTTTGAGACGCGAGATCAACATTCAGGAAGTCTGCATTCTCCCATGACCAAGGCTATCCAAACTAGGATCTCATCTGAATTTCTGCACAGATAAGGAGTCAGGCATCGTCTGAGTGTTATTTGAGCGTTGGGTGGGGGGCGATCGCCAGGGGTTCAATATCTGTGTTACTTTCAGCCCCCCTTGCATAGCTAAATCGGCTCAGATGCCAGTGTCAACAGATGTATCGCCTCTCAATTATTTAGCTGACTTCAAGACAGAAAAATAGTAGGAGCCGCAGATCTAGAAACTCGGGATCAAGATCTATCTCAAATCTCGAATGAAGCTCATATTGAGCAAGCCCGCATAAATGAATAGGACAGGCTCAGCCGACGGTATTTTGCAACCCTAAAATAGCCGTTTAAGTTCGTTGAAAGCCTATTTGGTGAGGCTTTTAAAGTTTTTTGAATTTGGGGCTTGTCTCACTTGAAATAGAAACTATAGCAAGTCTAGATTTCGCATAAGAGATAGCTACTTCCAGAACAAGGGGCTTAAGCCCGTTGCCTCTCTTAATTGATGAGAAGCCTTATAGGACGGGCTTTTTCATCGTAATGAATTTAAGGAGGCAGGGTCAGCTTTCAGTCAAATCAAAAGAAAATAGGCTGTTCTTAAATTGTGACACAGTTAGAATTTTCTTGCTTTTGGCAAAATCTATTTTCGTAGAAATACTTTGAACCTGTTTAGCGCTGAACTCGATGTCTAAATCATTCCCTTGTCATGCTGAGAGGCGGCTTGAAACAGCTCCTTGAAACGACCAGATGCCTCTATGAATCCTGGATGAATAGGGATTCTATTAAACCAAACCTGGTCGTCGTAGACTTCTAGCGCTTGCCTGTTCTCGAATTTATGATCCCGAATTTATGATCCCGAATTTGTAATTCTGAACTGAACCTGTGATCCTGACCCTTACCTGAGGATATTCTCTGGCCTCTATCTATTTTAGATCTGACTCTGGATAGGGCGTCTAGGGCACTCCCCATAACAAAATCCACAAGGGAATTGTCAGAAATAGCATGAGGGTAGAGATAACGATGCTGCTGGCAATGAGTTCTCGTTCTAGTTCGTATTCTTCAGATAAGATTAGGCCGGCAAAGGCGGTGGGCATTCCGGCCATCAGCACGAGGGCGAGGCGGGGGTCGGCGGGCAAGTGCAGCGCTCCGGTGATTAGACCAATGCTCATGGGGATTCCTAACATTTTGATCAGAGCTGGGACGATGCCCCGCTTCAGCCCTTGCCAACCTTGGATTTGGCGCAGCCGAATTCCCATGAGCAATAAAGCGGCAGGAATAATTACCCAGAGTGAGCCTCTAAAGCCCATTTCTAGCCAGTTAGGAAAGGCAAAGCGACGACTGAATAGCCCGATGGCAAACGCCCAAAGCGAGGGGACGGTGAGGATGTCGCGGAAGGTTTTGAACCAAGGGTTGTGGCCGTGGGATCGCGCATAAAAGCTAGCCAGCAGAACCCCAATGCCGTAGGTGCCGATGAGGTTGTGGGTGACGCTGTAGAGTACGATCCAGCCGCGATAGGGTTCTGCGACAAAACTAGGAACGACGGCCAATCCCACAAATCCCGTATTGCCCAAAATCGAAGACAGCATAAACCCACCCCGGCGGGCAGGATTGAGCCATGGTTGATCGGGAAGCTGCTCGACGACGGGGGCGGCGGTCTCTAGGTCGGGTTCGGCGATCGCCCCTGCTTCGGGAATGACGCCTCCTGTAGAGTTGGGCGGCGGCGTGGCCAGAACCCAGCGGCGCTGGAGATACCATAAGCCCAGGCTAGCCAGCACAAGCCCTATCAAAAGACCGAGAAGGGCGATCGCCGGAACTAAGGCCGCATCCCGATCAAAGGCGGTTTGTCGGGCCAGCGTAAAAATTTGTACGGGCACCCCAACCCAATACAAACTCCGCCCTAGCAACCGTGGAAACGAGTCTGGCAAAAATTGGACGAGTATTAACCCCAAGCTTGTCCATACGATCAGGGGCACGTAGGCGTGCAGCAACGTGTCGGTCATGGAGGCTCTAGCTCAGGCTCACGGGGGATCAGGAAGGCAATGGAAGGAGCCGATGCTAGAGATCGGGGGCCGTTGGATCGACCGCAGAACCGGGCGAATCTAACCCTTGGGGGCTAGGGGAGGGGGCTGGGGTAGATTCCCCAGTCGTACCCGCTCCGGTGGGGTCTGTGCTGCTGGGGGCGGCACCGGGCAGGGGCGCGCTGCTGGGCAACTCAGAGGATGTATCTACCTCTGGTGCCGCAGCCGCAGGCTCACTAGAAAGTGCTTCGATGCCTTGGATCAGCCACCGCCCATTTTGGCGCACAAAGTCATAGCGGACAGATAACCGCTCTGGTGTTTCGTTGTCTACCACTTCCACAACGATGGCCTCAGCCTGGGCTTGATCGGGGGTTTGAGGGTTGGGCGGGGCTATTTGGACATCGAGGAGTTGGTGCCGATATTGGCGAATTCCGCCGGTTTGGGCGGCTTCTTGGCGTTCTGCGAGGATGGAGCCGGTTAAGACCTCGGAGAGTTGGCTGAGGTCTTGCTGGGGGCTACTGGCAGCGGTTTTGGCATCGAGCCAGCCCTGAATCGCGCCCCGTGCTACCGCTGCGGTCATCGGAGCGTTGGGGTTGACCGTGGGTTCGGGTTCGGGGGCTGGAATGTCAATAAATGGATCGCTGAGACTGATTTCGAGCTGATCCCCTTGGAGGCTTGGCCCTCCAAACATGGAGCGCGCAACCCAGTTGAGCAGCAGCCATGCCACGCTGATGCCAAGGACGCTGAGGGCAATTAAAAATAGGATGCGGTCAAGTCGGGGCGATCGCCCTCCCTGGCTGCTGCGCGAGGCTGGAACCTTTGACGGAGAAGCCGTGCGTCGGGCTAGGGGTGGGCGATCGCCCATGCGTCCCCCATTGCGCCCGTCCCCCAAGCGCCCTTCAGGTGATAACTGCGCCACCCGTTCCGCCGTAGGCACGCCATCGCTCCCAGCCAAGGCGGAGGGTTCCATGGTGGCCGTCCCAAGAATGCGTGTGCCGCCGAGGGCTTCGTAGGAGGCTCCTTGCTCCGCCATATCTTGGCGGTTGCTCGTGCGCCCAAACCCCGTCGAGTCCATTTCGCGCAAATTGGTGATTTCGGGATCGTTGGGCAGTTCTTCGAGGTACGACTGCACTTGGGGATCGGCAAAATAATCTTTCAAATAGGCTTGCTGATTGGCGAGATCGCGGAAGTGTGGAAAAACCTCGCCTTGTAGCCAGCGTTCACTATATAAGCACAGCCCCGGCAGCAAATCAGGAGAGCCCTTAGAATGTTCGCGGATAAACTCAATGGGTTCGTGTTCTCGGCTCAGTTCTAAGGCGCGATTGGCCTCCTCGGTTTGCCCCAACAACAAGGCGCAGACCGACTGCTCTAGATGCACATCTTGGCGGGTGCTCAGGCGCAGCAACAGGTGCTTCGCTCGCCGAATGAGGGCGGGTTGGCGGTAGGCAAACCCTCGCGCCAACAGTGCATAAACCGCCAAGTATGTCGCAACCGCAGATGGGCGGCGGGCTTCGGCTTCAAACAAGCTTTGTTGTTCGGCAGCGGTGAGGTACCCGCGTAGTTGTTGCACAAACCGCAGAAAATCATCTACGTTTAGCCCAGACTGATCGTTGCCGGTGCCATCAATTCCGCCGCGCTCATGCAGCATATCTTGCAGCAGCCCTAAGCCTTGCCGCCGCTCTCGTTCGCTAGCGGTCGATAGGGATAGCAACTCTAAAATGCGATAGGGGCGCAGTTTAAATAAATCCGCCTGCATTTCTCCTCTCACGCTGGCAAACACTCCCTCTCGCAACAACAAGTCTTGTCCGGCTTCGAGGGAACTGGCGGCGCTTTCATATTGGCCTTGTTGCCACTGTTCCCGCCCTAATTCTAGGTGCGCTAGCGCTAATGTGAGCAAAATATCAGAGCGCACAATATCGAAGGATGCAGGCTGCCCAGCCGGAATGCCACGAGCGCTATTGAGGGAGGGGCGTCCGAGCTTTAGCACTAACTCGTATTCCCCTAGATCGAGCAGAATGAGCAAGGCTCCGACAAACTGCGGTTCTTGAACGTCGATGCTGGAGGCGTAGGAGGAAGGGGCGATCGCCCCCATCCCAGCATCCTCTGGCTCCCCATATTCTTGGGATTTGCCCAAAAAATTAGAGTCATATTGGCGGCGTTGTTCTGGGTCAGATAACACCCCATAGGCTTCATCTAAAAGCTGTTTTCGAGACGCGATCGCCGCCTCCGAATATTCGCGCCGGGGCAGTTGCAACGCCCGATCTCGATGCGCTTGCTGCAATTGCTCAACAGTCGCCTGGATGGGTAACCCCAAAATTCGGTAATAATCTAGCGGAATCCTCACAGTTTACTATCCCCAAATTCCAGTTCTTATAGTGGTTCGGACAAGCCAACGACAAACCCATCAGCGACCCAGTCCATCTTGCCCCAGTTCGTCTTTTTTTCCAGCTCGTCTTTAGTGTCTCGTCTTTAATGTATAGCTGACACCCTGTTTATAACCAGCTTACTAACCAGCCTCTTGGTTTACCGGCCACGTTTAGTGGTCACCCTATCACTGGTGCTCTGAAATTGCCTCTGTTCGCAGGCTTTATCCTTCGCAGGTTTTACCCTAGTCACTTTTCTGAAGTTGAACGTCCTTAAATTTGTCTATGGATTAAGCCATATAAATAGAGATGCTTTGATCGCAGTGACAACCCTGCATAGAATTTTATCCACCAGCATACAGAAATCTATGGACTTTGCCACAAGTGTTTATCAACTTGGCCTGTATGGTTCAACGGCTAACCATCGAAGACATTAAGCTAGATTGACGAATAAAGCGTTCAATCGATGCCTTAAAAAGCCTACGCTGCGCAAAGCCATTTCATCCTGCGCTCTGTTCTGATGGCAAATCTGATGGAAAAGGTAATTTTTAAGCGATTGGAGAGTTGTCCTTCAATCCTGAGCGAGCGATTTGGATTCTGGATCTCCGTCTGCCAAACTGTCTAAAATAAACATTCGGCTGAACTATTCGGCTGAACTTATGAAGTGTCCTAGGTTCCATAGACATTCTTGCAGAGGATACCAAGGTAGGCAGGGAGATTTCTTGGATGCAACGGTGTGATGGCTCGTCAACAGGGGGCGATCGCCAACCCTGCCCTTGCCGCGCTCAACCTACTAGCAAAATCTGCACCCCCATACTAGAAAGATGTCAGAGTCCATCGCCTAGATTGACCCATGGTCATGCCCCCAATGGCTATCGGTGTGGTGTAACCTTCCTCCTCCGATTGTCACCGATGATTTGAGAATGTTGGCCACAATACTTGCATTTCGCAATATCTCCTTATCCTCTATGCACAATTTAGATCCTCCATGCACAATTGAGATTATAGATGGCTATATTTGAGAAATTGTATGGGAATCTTGGCAGCCCCTAGAAATTCACCGGGCTATGCTTTACCAGGTTATGGTTAGATAGAATGTGCCACTGGAATTGATCGTTTAGGAACGCATTGATGGTTCAAGAGCGCGTATTGCCGTCGTTTTCAACCTCTCAGGTCACCATGACACGGGAAGAGGGGCTGACCGTCTACGAAGATATGGTGTTGGGGCGGTTGTTTGAAGACAAATGTGCCGAGATGTATTATCGCGGCAAAATGTTTGGCTTTGTTCACTTATACAACGGCCAAGAAGCGGTCTCGTCTGGCATCATCAAGGCGATGCGGAGCGATGACTTTGTTTGTAGCACCTACCGAGATCACGTCCATGCCCTGAGTGCAGGGGTTCCTGCACGGCAGGTGATGGCTGAGTTATTTGGCAAAGTCACGGGTTGCAGCAAAGGCCGGGGCGGCTCGATGCACCTGTTTTCGGCTGAGCACAATTTGCTAGGCGGCTATGCATTTGTGGCGGAAGGCATCCCTGTTGCTACTGGGGCGGCTTTTCAAAGCAAATATCGCCGCGAGGCCATGGGCGATGAAAGTGCTGACCAGGTAACGGCTTGTTTCTTTGGTGATGGTGCCAGTAACAATGGCCAGTTTTTTGAATGTTTGAACATGGCGGCGTTGTGGAAACTGCCGATCTTGTTTGTGGTTGAAAACAACAAGTGGGCGATTGGGATGGCCCATCACCGCGCCACTTCGCAGCCTGAAATTTACAAAAAAGCCAGCGTTTTTGGCATGGCTGGGGTTGAAGTCGATGGGATGGATGTCTTGGCCGTGCGAGAAGTGGCGAAAGAAGCGGTTGCCCGTGCCCGTGCTGGGGAAGGGCCTACGCTGATTGAGGCGCTTACCTACCGCTTCCGAGGACATTCTTTGGCCGACCCTGACGAACTGCGTGGCAAAGCTGAAAAAGAGTTTTGGTTTGCCCGCGACCCCATTAAGCGGCTAGCCGCCTACTTGATTGAGCAAAATCTTGCGACCCAAGATGAGTTGAAGGGGATCAACAAAAAGATTCAGGCCACGGTAGATGAGGCAGTGAAATTTGCCCTCGAAAGCCCAGAGCCTGATCCCGCTGATCTCTATCGCTACGTGTTTGCGGAAGACGAATAGCTTGGTAAAGGAATGGGGGCGATCGCCCCCATTCTGGTTTTGTTTGCGGCTTCGGTCATCGTCTCAAGGTACCTAAAATGCCTAGTTCCATCCTGTTTCAGGAAGATGCCTTTGTGGTGCTGGAGACCAACCAGCCCGAAGTGTTTCTCACCTCTGAAGAATTGCTGCAAAAACTGATCGGCATTTTGCAACAGCGCCAAGACGACCTCCCCTATGAGCTGCAAGCGTTTGACCAGGTATTAGACCAGGCGCGGCACCTAATGGAAACAACCTGTGAGTTGGATGTCGGGTCAACTCAGTATCTCCAGTGGTATGCTGTGCGGCTTGAGAAATAGCCAGCTTTGCTCTAGGTCAAGGTCTAAGCTGTTTAGTTCTAATCAGGCTTACGAGTGACGGGTTGCACGCTTCAACTCTCTGTGGGTTCAACGGTAGCTTTAACCCAAGCCTTAACCTATTTCAAGCCTCATCAGGGTTATGCTTGCCCCCAATGGCTGGAGGCTAAGACCTGGGAGTAACGCCGCTTTAGGCGGCTGTCTGAGCAATGAGCGTCAGTTCTACGGTATCTGGGGCTGTTGTTGCTACCTCGGCGCGCACGCCGGGGCCAAAGAAGCGCTCGATTTTCGCGCGCTTAGCTTGCCAAGTATCGAAGTCAACATATTCTGAGTCAAACTCTAGGATGAGGGCGTAGGCGTTGGCGATCGCCTCTTCGCGAATGCTTTTCAAAATGGGGCGTTCGTCATCTAGCCCTCCTAGTTGCAATGATTCGAGAGACGAGTCGAGGTGGGCACTTTGGCCATAGCGAAAGCGCGTCACATCATTGCGAATTTGATTTTGGGTGTCGGTTGCTTGTTGATCTCGCAGGGCGACGACTTCTGGAGACGTTACTTGGGAAAAGGGCACTGGAATTAATTCCGATGCGATGAGCGCCAGCCCCCCCAATAGCACGGGAATTCCGTAGAAAAAGCCAATTAGATTGAGGGTTGGGCGATCGGTGAAATAGGCGGCAAAGCCCACTATCGTCAACGTACCACCGACCCATAAACCTAATTTTCCGAGGGAGAAGCGACCAAGAATAGTCATTTTTTGTCGTTAGGGAGTAGTGAAAACTGCGGTATTTCAGGACATTTTGAACCAAAACATCCTTATTCATTATTCCCTATGGTTGGAACGGTTTGATAGGATCGAGACTGTGTCAAATTCTGGTGGAGCGCACCATGCTAGATCCGCAGATGTTACGAGACCGGTTCAAACTCATTCAGAGCAAGCGAGATTCGTTATTGCGGTTGCTAGAGCAGCCTGATTTGGGTACCTTGCGGATTGATGTGAATCAGGCCCTTGAGGAGTTGGACGATTTGATTGATGATTTTGATCGCACGTTTCCTGAAAATAACGAGGTGAATTGAGCCATGGCTGAGAGCTACACCGTCGAAATTCAGCACCAAGGGCAGGTGCATACGATCCAAGTGCCTGCCGATCAGACTGTGCTGTTGGCGGCTCAGGCGGCAGGGCTAGACTTGCCATCGTCTTGTAATGCTGGGGTTTGTACCACCTGCGCCGCGCAGTTGTTATCGGGTTCCGTTGATCAAAGCGATGGCATGGGGATCAGCCCAGAGTTGCGTGAGCAGGGCTATGCCCTGCTCTGTGTGTCGTACCCCCTTTCTGATTTGGTTGTAGAAACGGGCAAGGAGGATGTGGTGTATGAGTTCCAATTTGGGCAACCCCAAACCTAGGCCGTTTCTATGAATGCCCAGCCGCCCGCTTGCTTGACACAGTTTGTTCGTTTGGAGGTGGCTTGGGTCGCTGATCCTCGGGCGATGGAGGGGGCGATCGCCCTAGCCCTCCAAGTCTACGGAGAGCCGTTGCGCTGGGCGATTACGGCGGTAGATGAAGCCCGTGGGATCGCCGTGTTAGAAGCTGTGGTTACGCTCAGCCCTGAAGCGGTGCCCCAAGGCGTTTAAGCGTGGGATTGAAGGACACAACGATGAACCAACCGCACATGGCTCCTAGCACGGCTCCCTATACGGTGATGGTGATCGTGCCGACGGGCGTGGGAGCCGCCATCGGGGGCTATGCCGGGGATGCGCTGCCGGTGGTGCGGGCGATCGCCCAAGTGGCCGATCGCGTCATCACCCACCCCAATGTGCTGAATGGCGCGAGCCTCTATTGGCCGTTGCCCAATGCCTACTATGTCGAAGGCTATGGCCTTGATCAGTTTGCCGCTGGGCGCTGGGGGTTGCGCCCCGTGATTCAAAACAAAGTGGGGATCATTCTCGACCAAGGGATTGAGCCAGAATTGCGGTGGCGGCATTTGCAAGTGGCCGATGCGGCGCGGGCAACCCTGGGGTTGCCCCTGACCGATTATGTGGTGACCGATCAGCCCCTAGGGGTGGAGTTGCGAACGGCGGCCTCTGGGGCGACCTGGGGCACCCTCCAACGCCCCGATAGCCTCCTGCGGGCGGCAGAAACCCTCCTGACAGAGGCCGGGGCAGAGGCGATCGCCATCATCGCCCGCTTCCCTGATGACATCGATAGCGCGGCACTCCAAGACTATCGCCATGGTCAGGGGGTTGATCCCCTGGCCGGTGCAGAGGCGGTGATTAGCCATCTGGTGGTGCGGCAGTTTCGGGTGCCCTGTGCCCATGCTCCCGCCCTCACACCGTTGCCCCTAGATCCGGCTATTTCCCCGCGTTCAGCGGCGGAGGAATTGGGATATACCTTTTTGCCCTGTGTGCTGGCGGGGTTGAGCCGCGCCCCGCAGTTTGTGACCCAGGCTCCGGCGCAGGCCACTGATCTCTGGGCGGATCAGGTGAATGCCTTGGTGTTGCCAGCGACGGCCTGCGGCGGCGCGGCCACCCTGAGCTTGGGGCGATCGCGCACCCAAATCATTACCGTGGCCGACAATACGACGCGGATGCAGGTCACCGCCGCCCAAATGGGGATTCGGGCGATCGCCGTACAGTCTTATCTCGAAGCCCTAGGAGTCTTGGCCGCGCACCGGGCTGGCATTGACCCCGCCGCCCTCCAACCCCACATCCCCACCATTCAGCCCTGGGAAAAAGCAAGGTAAACCAAGTCCACGTTGAGAACTGTAGGTTTAACCCTCACCCCCAGCCCCTCTCCCAAAGGGCGAGGGGAGCCGGAAAAGCTTTCAAAGTCCCTCTCCCTGGGGAGAGGGATTTAGGGTGAGGGAAAACTCTGGGTTTCAAGTTAGACGAGGTTTA
>Ga0105049_10008464_pt1 | contig 11933 bp, 9 predicted proteins | sample MAT06_FD_78087 | JGI IMG/M metagenome (GOLD analysis project Ga0105049, IMG submission 78087) | Freshwater microbial communities from Lake Fryxell liftoff mats and glacier meltwater in Antarctica - MAT-06 | ecosystem: Environmental > Aquatic > Freshwater > Ice > Liftoff microbial mat | place...
TGATGTAGCCGCCTTTATTGTGGAACCGCTGGTACAGGGCGCGGGTGGAATGGTCATGTATGAGCCAGAAATTTTGAACGCGCTCATGGATTTAGCTCATACGCACGGCGCTCTGATTATTGCCGACGAAGTAATGACGGGTTTTGGCCGGACGGGCAAGTTATTTGCTAGCCATTACTTGCAGAAAAAACCTGATTTGATGTGCCTATCGAAAGGACTTACAGGCGGTACGATGGCCCTTGGGGTAACCACTTGCACAACGGCTATTTATGACGCTGTTCTGTCGGATAGTGCCTACAAAACGCTCTTTCATGGCCATTCATTCACAGCCAATCCACTGGCATGTGCTGCTTCCTTAGCCAGTTTAGATCTGTTGCTAAGCGCTGAAACACAAGCTAGTATCCAGCGGATTTCGGCTCATCATGAAACGTTTGCGGATACCTTACGAAAGTGCCAGGCTGTGGAGAATGTCCGACAGCTTGGCACTATTCTGGCTTTTGATCTTAAAGTTGCTGGAGAAAGCAGTTCTTACTTTAGTAGCATTCGGGACCTGGCCTACAACCACCTTCTTGACCGGGGAATCTTGATGCGACCTTTGGGCAATGTATTGTATTTTTTGCCACCTTATTGTACGACCAATGAACAATTAGATGAAGCATACGGGGCCGTTTTAGAGCTTGTGAACAAGCTTACTCCTCCTCTTCTTTCTTCTTATACTGCTGAATGATTTTGTACAAGGCTTTCTGTTTTTCCAGTTCAGGGAAAAACTCGAATAATTGCACGTGGGCATCATAATCGAGCGTCAGCGCTACTTCCAGTTGGAGGAGAGCTTCGCGATACAAGCCAGCATGAATCAGGTAAACGGCAGAGCGGTAATACAAATCCGGGTCTTCGGGCGACTCATTGATGCCCAGCTGAATAATGTCGTTAGCCTTATCGAAGTTACCCTGATCGAACGGCACCAGCGACCAAACCAAATAAACATCGGGGTTTGTGGATTCAACCTGGGCCGCTTTCTCGAACGCTTCCACGCTCGAAATGACGTTGCCAATTTTGTACTCTGTTTCGGCCAGAGCAAGGTAATACTCTGCGTTGTTGTCGTTTAGCTTAATTGCCTTCTGAATAAACGGCAGGGCTTCATACCACTTCCCCGACTCACTCAGACACACGCCAATACCATACCAGCCTTCGTCCCACAGATTGTCGAGCTTGATGGCTTCGCGGTATTCTTTGATGGCTTCGGGTAGGCGATCCTGTTTTTCTAAGCTGGCTCCCAGATGGCAAAACGTATCGGCAGTGGGTTCTTCGTGCTTCAGCGTCAACCGATAACATTCCTCCGCCTTATCGAACTGCCCTAAATTCATGAGCGTATTGCCCCAATTAAAGTGTGCCGACGCAAAATCTACTTTAATTAAGGTTGCGTATTCGTATGCCTCAGCCGCGTCCTCAAACCGCATCAGCTTGCTGTAAGCAATACCGAGGTTGTACCAGGCATTGTAGGAGTACGGATCTTTGTCGATTAATTGTTGGTAATACGGCAGGCTCGTTTCCAGTTCACCAGTTACATCATAACAGAACGACAGTTCGTACAGCGCGTTCTCGTTGTCCATATTGAGCGCAATAGCCTTTTTATACTGGCCTATAGCCTCATCGTATTTGCCCCAGTTCTGATAACTCTGGCCGATCTGGAAATAAATATCGTCTTTGTCGTCGGTGTTATCGAGCATTTCCTCCAGCACCTGAACCGACTCTTCAAATCGCCCGGCCATACTCAACACCGTTCCCTGCATGTACTGCACATCAAGATCGCCGGGGTTAAATAATCCCGCCCGGTCGAGCAGTTCAAGCGATTCGTCGAAGCGATTGAAATTGGCCAGAATCTGAGCCTTGTCGAGCATCAGCTCCAGCGCGTAGGGAAAGTTTTCAAGTCCAGCTTCAGCCGCCTGAAATGCTTTTTCGAGGTTTCCCTCGCCCAAATAATGCTCAACGAAACGCTCATAGACATCGAGGTCGAAAAATTGACGCTCTTGCCGAACCAGCATTTGTTCAAACCGCTGGAGAGAATCGTTTATATCACCTTCTCGTTCGTCAAACTCTTGCTCCATGTTGAGTCCTCAATGGGTTATGTTGCTAGGATAGGGGCCGCACCACAGGCGCGAACTATCCAAAAACTGTAAGAAATATAAGCACAAATTTGACACTCCCAACGCGTCGGCCTAAAAAATTACGACCCGACATAAGCACGGGCTGAGCGCGCGAGTGTCTGAGAAAGCGGTCGATACTGAAAATCAATCGTCTCCGTGATCTCGTGTCCATCATACGTATATCGCGAACTCGACGACTGTGCCGTTTCGCGCGTAATGAGTGGGTTACTACCCGTGAGCCAGGCCCGCACAGCCTCTACCGGCCAAAGCAAGTGAGTAAGTGCGGGTGCTAGCCGCTTTTTGGGCGGCTGTTTATGCAATACAGTCGCCATTTTCTCAAACAATTCTTTGTATGGAATGGTGCCAGCGTTCAGGATGAAGCGTTCGTTGGTAACAGAATCGGCCTCCATGAGCTGGAAAAGGCATTCCGATACGTCGAGTACGTCAACATAATTGACCAAACCCGCTGGATAAAATGGCTTTTCATCGAACACATATTTAAAAAGCTGTACACTGCTCCGATTCCAGTCACCTTCGCCCAGCACGATAGTCGGATTTACCATTACTGTAGAAAGCCCTTCGGCCGCACCCCGCCAAACCTCTAACTCTGCCCGGTACTTGCTCTTGGCATACTCCGAATTGTTAGGCGAGTCTTCCCATTTCTGATTTGTATCGATGCGGATCGGTTCGGAAGTGGTTCCTTTATTAGCTGGTCGGCCCAGCGCGGCTACCGAACTTACATAGCCGAGTTTCCGGACACCTGCTTTCAAACAAACATTCACCACATTGGCTGTCCCTTCGGCATTGACGTGCCCCATGCGCTCGTGATCTTTAGGAACAAACGACACTATGGCAGCCGCATGAATCACGTCGATACCTGCGGTGCCGCGATTAAACCCAATGGCTACTTCCAGCGACGGAATATCCATAATATCGCCTTCATGCCAGTTAATTTGATCGGCTACGTCGGCTAGCAAGCCAGTATTGCCAAGAGAACGGGTTAGGGCCTCTACCCGGTAACCAGCCGCCAGATAGCGCCGGGCAACATGAGAACCAATGAAGCCCGTGGCTCCGGTGATAAAAACGGTTTTATTGGACAAGTATGAATTCATGCAATAGGCGTTCGAGGGTTAATAGACCGGGAGCCTGTTTGGTTCGGAGGTCGGCGAGAAGTTGAAGATAAGTTGGGTCGGTTTCGATCGACGGTGTTTTAAGTTGTAAGCCAAAATGCTTTACTGACCTATCAAAACCGTACTGTCGCACGTCTATACCAACGGATTCTGCATTCCACAGCAGAAAACTCTCAATGGCTTTATCTACAATAATTATGTGCTGATTCGTGAGGGGATGCTTTCTGACGAACAGTTTGTCGTAGTGCTCAACAATACCAAATGCCCTAAAAAATCCTTTACAGTGTATATCTAGCTTTTTGTCATTATCAACAATGCCAATCAATGAATAATTACTGGCGCGAGGGGACATCATAATTTTAGCCACTTCAGTGTAACCCAATGCATGAATGCTCAACAGCGGATCTGGAACTAGAAAGCGAACCAAAGCCGTATCCGCATGACATTCGGGTAAAAACTGCACGGGGCGATTAGGCATTTGGCTCGTAGCGACTGAGGTTGTAAAATAAGTCGATACCCAGGTCTTGAGCCTCCTGTAACTCATCGGCAGTCAGTAACCGAACATGAGTTTGATAATCCTTGTAGTAAGTAATATAAACAGCTAATTCTGAATCGTCTAACTCTCCAATTAGCGTTTGCAGTAGGTAGGGGCTGTGCGTAGAAATAAAAAACTGATTCTGTTCGCTATAGACAATCCGATGAGCTAAGGCTTTGGTATAAGGAGGAAATGAATGCACCTCCGGCTCCTCAAAAATGATCACCGAGTTTTTGTTAGATTCAACAGCTGCGATATAAAACACGAATCTCTGAAATGTATCCGCAACGTTTGAGTAAGGGTACAAATAGACGTAATCGTCTTCTTTTCGCTGTAAATAAAATTTTCTGTCTTTTTTTGATAAAACAAAATCAAGTTTATCTTTTTCAAACAGTTTTCCTATTTCCTGCCTTAGTTCGCGATTGCGATCAATTACACTAAACAAGTTTGCACCATTGGGGGGCAGTAGATACTCAATTCCAATATCTGTGTACTCTGGCAAATACTTGTAATCATACTTCCTCACCATGAATTGGTCAGTGAAGCCATCAAAAAATGTTTTAGATAATTGAAATTGAACGGTATCATTATCACCTTGTTTCTTTAAGGGAAAATATATTGGGTAGTAGCTACTGGTTTCTATATTCTTGATACCATCTATCCATTTTCCTCCCCCATACAGATGGTTAGTATTCTCTAAAATAAGCTGACGATTACTGTTAAACCATTGGGTTTTCCCACTAATAAACGCGAAAGGAAAATCAATTACAGAAAATGACCGTAAAATGCTGACCGTTTTATCAGACTTGATTTGAATAGGTTGTTGAGTATCATTGTCACGAAACGCTTCAACTAATTCATTGTATCTAAATAGGTTGGAAAGATAGCGATGTTGACCGTAGCCAAAAACAGGCCCCAACATTCCCAACCCCTCCAGAATATTTGATTTGCCTACGTTTGGCCTGCCAATGAAGATATTAACCCGCTTGCAATCGAGCCGGAGATCCTTAATAGACTTAAAGTTTTTGATTTCAACCCAGTTGAGGAAATTACTGGTATCCTCTTTCGTGTTATCCATAGTAATGCAACCCTGTTTATGTAAACTTAACAATCCTAGGGCCTGAATTGCTAATTTTGTGCCAAAATCAGTTGCTGACACTCCAGACTATGTTAGAAAACCCCCAACGATATACCGTCACTGCTGCCCTTATTTATGCCAACGGTCCAATTCATATCGGGCATTTAGCGGGCTGCTATATTCCCGCTGATATTTACGTGCGCTACCTCCGTGCAACGGGCAAAGATGTGGCCTTTATCAGCGGTACCGATGAACACGGCGTACCTATTACTATTCGCGCTCAGAAAGAAGGTATTACACCCCAACAGGTTGTTGATAAATATTATAGCCAGATAAAGCAGTCGTTCGAGGATTTTGGTATCTCGTTCGATATATACTCGCGGACATCAAACAAGGTACACCACGAGACTTCTCAGGAAATTTTCCTCAATCTGAACAAGGGCGGTAATTTTACTGAAGAAGTAACTGAGCAGTATTATGACGAAACGGCCGGGCAGTTTCTGGCCGATCGCTATATTGTGGGGGTATGCCCTGTCTGCGGCAACGAAAACGCCTACGGTGACCAGTGTGAACGATGCGGCTCTACACTCAGCCCCACTGAACTCCGAGAGCCACTGCGCTCGATGCTATCCGGCTCCAAGCCTGTATTGAAGGCTACTAAAAACTGGTACTTGCCCCTCGACCGGATGCAACCGCGCATTGAGGAATATGTAAACAGCCACCCTGAGTGGAAAACTAACGTATTTGGGCAGTGTCAATCGTGGCTTAAAGAGGGCCTTCGACCCCGTGCCATGACCCGTGACCTCGATTGGGGCATTAGTGTCCCCTTGCCCGATACCGAAGGCAAGGTACTCTATGTTTGGTTCGACGCACCCATCGGCTATATTTCAATGACCAAAGAGTGGGCTGCTGAGCAGGGCTGTGATTGGGAATTGTATTGGCGCGACCAGAATACAAAACTGGTACACTTCATTGGTAAGGATAACATTGTGTTTCACTGCATTATTTTCCCCGCGATGCTGATGTATGATAGCAGTGGTTATATTCTGCCCGATAACGTGCCCGCCAACGAATTTATGAATCTCGAAGGTGATAAAATCAGCACTTCGCGTAACTGGGCGGTGTGGTTGCATGAATACCTGGAAGAAATGCCCGACAAGCAGGATGTGTTGCGGTACGTGTTAGCGGCTAACGCTCCCGAAACAAAGGATTCGGAGTTCACCTGGAAAGATTTTCAGACTCGTAACAACGCCGAGCTGGTGGGAATTTTTGGCAACTTCGTGAACAGGGCCGTAGTGCTGACCCAAAAGTTTTGCGATAATCGGGTACCAGCGCTCAGCGACACAACTGATTACGACCGGGAAGTGCTCAACGATCTGGCGCAGTTCCCCGACCGTATCGGCCAATCTATTAGGCAATATCGTTTCCGTGAGGGGTTAATGCATCTTATTGACCTAGCTCGATTAGGAAACAAATATTTGGCCGAGAACGAGCCTTGGAAGGTTGTGAAGACCGATCCGATACGGGCCAATACTATCCTGCATATTGCTTTGCAGATCACGGCAAACCTCAGCGTATTGTGTGAGCCATTTTTGCCATTTACAGCACAAAAGCTCCGGCGTCAACTCAACGCCGATGCGTTGGATAAGGATGTTTTGACCTGGCTCAATGCGGGCAAACCCGATCTCCTCACCGAAGGGCATACACTCGGACAAAGTAGTCTGCTGTTTGAAAAATTGGAAGACGACGTAATAAACAGACAAATAAAAAAGCTACACGACGCCAAGCGAATGAACGAGTTAGCAGGGTCCGGCCTCCCGGCAAAAGAAATACCGGAGCCAAAGGGTGAAATTTCTTACGACGACTTTGTGAAGATGGATATCCGTATTGGTACCATCACTGAAGCCGAGCGCGTCCCGAAAAGCGATAAACTTCTTAAACTTCGCGTTGATGACGGTATGGGTGGACGACAAATCCTGAGTGGTATTGCCAAACACTTTACTCCTGAAGAGTTAGTTGGGAAGCAGGTTACGTTTTTAGCCAATCTGGCCCCGCGTAAAATGATGGGTATGGAATCGCAGGGTATGATTCTGATGGCAGAAGATCGTGATGGGACTCTGGCGCTGCTACCGCCAGGTAAGCCTGTCTGGAACGGTGGAACTGTAAGCTAAAAGCTAGGAAACAAGTATTAGGATTACACAACGTAAAATCCCGATAAGCAGCCTGTTTATCGGGATTTTGCGTTACGAGAAAAAGTCAGCAGAACACTGTTTAAGCATGTATTTCAGGGTGAAGATGTAGAAGATTTAACAAAACAGGAAATTAAAATAGATAAAGACTCCTTAAATTAAATCAAAATATAGTATATTATTGTTGATTAAATCCAGCAAATAGACGATTTTATATATAATTAGCCATATCTTAACTCTTCATTGAGGTAATTATAAGACTTTGCATTACATATGTCGTTACCGGAAAGCAAATAGGGAGTCTAAACGGGGTAGATCTAACCCATCTCTAAACATAAACAAAATGAAATTAAAGTTTCACTTGCTCATAGTGGATGAAAATCCCTATGTGGTTGGGATCCTTGTGCAAACGCTCAAGAAAGACTTCGACGTCACAGTAGCGAATAGTGGTCAGGATGCAGCCAGAATGCTTATAAAAGGCCACCGCTTCGACTGTGTTCTTACTGAACTCAACCTTCCCTTCTTTAGTGGACTTGACCTCACAAAACTCATTCGGATGAGTAAGTTGCAGGCCAAAGTACCTGTCATTGTACTGTCTAACGCTACTGACAGCGACACTCGGATCGAGTGCTTAGAACAGGGCGTTGACGGGTATATTGCTAAACCGTTTAATCCCCTTGAAGTCAAAGCTAAATTACATGCGTTGTTGCGTCGCGTGGCTACCCCTGTAGAAACGATTGAGGAGCGATTGGTCTCCCAGCAACCTTTCAAAGAAAGTAAACCGTTATGGCAAGGAAAGTCGCGCATTTTGTCTATGCTTTTCAGGGGTTATAGCGTATCTCAGAATGCCTAAAGAGCTAGTTAAAAAAACTGGACATCTAAAAGGACACATTAACTAAGATAGTTAGGTAAGAGAATGAGCAAATTCTGTGCCAAGAACAAGACAGTATTTTCATCTCTTTTTATTTTCTTGACCTTGTCTTGTGGATAGTACCCATGCGCTTCGCCTTTTGCTGATAGACGATGATGATTCGATTGTCTCATGGCTGACTGCCCTAACCGGCAATGAATATTCAATCAGTCGGTTCCGGAATACCAAAAGTGCTGAGGTATGGCTTGAAGGCGATGCACAAGCTGACCTGATCATTGTTAATCAAAGTAGTATAAAAGACTTGGTTAAACTGATAAGTGAAAAAGATAATTACCAGTTTGTCCCTATCCTTGTTATGCTCGAAAATAGTGTTCTACAGTCTCAAAAGACCATTTTAACTGCTAAAATCATTGATGTCATTGATATGAATGAAGATGTTGATACTATCCAGGCAAAACTTCAATATTATATGAATCTTAGTTTCGAATTGCATTCGTTCGAACAGGATAAAAAGCCTGATGCTGACTATATATTTAGGCTTCCCTGGTGGAAGAGGAGCATCGATATTGTTGTTTCGTTATGTGCCTTAGTGGTGTTATTGCCCATTTTGATTGTAGTCGCGGTACTAATTGTACTGGATTCGAAAGGGCCAATTTTTTATAGGTCTCCCCGTGCTGGAACTAACTTTTATGTGTTCGGTATGTTGAAATTCAGAACAATGAAGGTGCGAGCAGACCAACAATTGAAAGATTTGGCCCTTCACAATATCTATGCCAAAGATGAGAAGCCTTCGAAGGTAGACGCTGAGATTGTAGACGGTGCCACTTTTTTATGTTCAGCATGCCGGGAGAAGGGCGTAGCCTGCCAACGGCCACTTTTCGATGAATATCAGCCTGTTTGTGAGAAGCTATATCTACGGGAGAATGAAGAGGAAGCCAAGTTTATGAAGTTTCGTAATGATCCTCGCGTAACCCGGCTAGGGAAATTTCTCCGGAATAGCAGCATTGATGAATTACCACAATTGCTGAATATTTTGCTGGGTGATATGTCGCTGGTTGGTAATCGTCCGTTGCCTTTGTATGAAGCAGAAAAACTGACAACCAATGAGTTTGCCGAACGGTTTACCGGACCGGCGGGCCTAACGGGACTGTGGCAGGTTAAAAAGCGAGCTAAAGGACAGGGGCCTATGTCGGACAAAGAGCGGACGGAGCTAGATATCACGTATGCCCGGACTTTTTCGTTCAAAACAGATCTGTATATTATCTGGAAGACTTTGTTCAGCTTATGGCAGAAGGAGAACGTATAGTGAATTTCAGCCAACCATTAGTATCGCTTATCACGATCAACTATAATCAGGCTGAGACGACACGGCAGTTTCTGGATTCGTCGCGGAGCTTGCTATATACGAATTACGAGATCATTATTGTTGATAATGCTTCTGAATCGAAGCTCGATACGCAGATTGATCAGAGTCAGTATCCCAAAGCTCAATTTGTGCGGAGCGATAACAACCTTGGCTTTACCGGAGGCAATAATTTGGGCATGCAAAAGGCACGTGGCGACTATTTTTTTATTGTTAACAACGACACGGAGCTTACACCTACTCTATTGGACGAACTGCTACGTCCTTTTGCCGAGAACCCTCAAATTGGGGTTGTATGCCCAAAAATTAAGTATTTTGATCACCCAACGTTAGTACAGTATGCCGGCTATAATCCGATGAACATGCTGACAGGAACAGCGCATATTATTGGTTTTGATCAACTCGATAAGGGTCAGTTTGACATACCAGGACCAACGCACTTTGCGCATGGGTGCGCCATGATGGTAAGCCGCAGGGTTGTTGAGCAGGTAGGGCGGTTTGCCGAACGTTTTTTTCTCTATTACGAAGAACTTGACTGGTCACAGCGCATCAAGGATGCGCATTTTCAGATATACTACCAGCCATCGGCCATGATTCTGCACAAGGAATCGGTGTCGGTTGGGCGGCAAAGTACACTTAAAACGTATTACATGACCCGCAACCGGATTTTGTATATGCGTCGACATTGTACACCGATTCAGCGACTGTTTTTTTATGGGTATTTTGTGGGGGCAGTACTACCCAAGCATCTGTTTAGTTATCTTGTGAAAGGACAACTAGCTCATGCTAAAGCATTTGCACTTGGTATACTGTGGAATTTAAAATCAACCAGTACTTCGCCGATTTAACCTACCTATTGCTTTTTGCTGATGACAATGTTCTACTACCTGCTGGTTAGTTTATTTGTGGGCTTGAGTCTGTTAATTTTATATACCTACATAGGTTATGGTATTGTGGCATGGCTCTTGGTGAAACTTCGGGGGAAGCGTAGGGCGGGTGCCGCGCTGACCGATCTGCCCCATGTGACCATGATTGTGCCAGCCTATAACGAACGCGATTATTTACTGGGAAAACTGAAGAACTGTCTCGACCAGGACTACCCGGCTGACCGACTTCATCTGTTGTTTGTGATTGAAGGATCGACTGATGACTCGGCGGAGTTTTTGGCGCAACAGAACTTGCCCAGTCTGGGTATTTTATCAGGAACGGAACGTTTGGGTAAGATTGCAGCCATGAACCGGGCCATGCAACAGGTGGAAACGCCGATCACGATTTTTACGGATGCGAATACGCAACTGAATCGGGAGGCCGTGAGCCGGTTAGTGAGCCGCTTTACGGAAGGCGTTGGGGCCGTAACGGGCGAAAAGCGCATTCAGGTAGACAATGCGGAGTCGGCAGCGGGCAGTGGAGAAGGGCTGTACTGGCGGTATGAATCGTTTTTGAAAAAACTGGATGCCGAACTGCACACCATTGTCGGAGCTGCGGGAGAGTTGTTTGCCATCCGAACTGATTTGTACGAACCTGTTGAGCCTGACACCTTACTCGATGATTTTATTATCTCGCTGCGGATTGCCGGGCGGGGCTACCGGGTTGAGTATGCACCGGATGCCTATGCCCTCGAACGTCCGTCGCATTCTGTAGGGGAGGAGAAAAAACGTAAAGTTCGTATTGCAACTGGAGGGTTTCAGGCAATGAAGCGGCTGGCTTATTTACTAAATGTATCAAAATACGGCTGGCTTAGTTTTCAGTATGTCTCGCATCGAGTATTGCGTTGGGCAGTGACACCCTTTTGTTTGCCGCTTTTAGTGGTGCTGAATGCGCTTATTTTGATTGTTATCCGTTTGGAGGCAACTCACCCAGCAGCCGAATTAACGTGGTGGCTTGTTTTACTGGGACAAAGCATCTTTTATACAGCAGCTTATGCAGGATATGTGTTGGAGAATCGCCAGACACGGTGGAAGCTTACCTTTGTGCCATTTTACTTCGTATTTATGAACTGGTGTGTCTTGCTAGGGTTTGTTAGGTTCAACCGGGGTAACTTGTCTGGAGTGTGGGAAAAATCGAAACGAGCAATCTAATAGTTACTATTCTGATTATCATTCGTATAATAACTTACAGCGCAGATGAATCACCATAACCATTGACTTGCCAATGTCTAATGACTATTACTTTACCGAATCATTAACAGACCGGCTCCTGAACAGGGGTTGGTTGGTTGGTCTATTGGGAATTGTAATGGCTATTGCCGGGGGGTGGCTGATTGGTACTATGGGCGTGAAGGGCGCACTCATTACGGCCGGTTTACCTATTGTTTTGGTCGTAGCTTTGGTCGTTTTGTTGGAGCCTCGCATTGGTTTATATATCTATCTTAACCTTAGTTTTTTAGTTGGAGCAACACGTTTTCTAGAAGGAGAGACACCGGTCGGCACCGGCCTTGATGGATTGTTGGTGCTGACGTTGGTGAGTACCTTCCTAAACGGAAAACGCATGAACTGGAAGCGGTTGCAGAATCCTGCTTTTTACTTGCTTATAGTGTGGCTTTGCTATACCATTCTGGAATATTTTAATCCCAACGCCCCCTATGGCCCGGCCTGGTTTTACCACGCGCGCTCGTTTTCGCTAA
>Ga0105049_10008467_pt1 | contig 11931 bp, 10 predicted proteins | sample MAT06_FD_78087 | JGI IMG/M metagenome (GOLD analysis project Ga0105049, IMG submission 78087) | Freshwater microbial communities from Lake Fryxell liftoff mats and glacier meltwater in Antarctica - MAT-06 | ecosystem: Environmental > Aquatic > Freshwater > Ice > Liftoff microbial mat | place...
ATTTGGCTGAATTTGAAACTGTGATCATTTTCTATTTATTCTTATTGTAAAACAGCGTAGTTATGGAAAAGTTCCTTAGCATGCTTTTTATTTAGACTAATTCTAAACTATTGCAAATATAAGGCAGTAGATGCATCTTTTCAACAATTATGAACAGAAATAATGCTTACCCCCAATTCTGATAGGCAATTACAGGCTAGAGATTAGGCTGAATGACCTGTTTTAAAGGGTGAAAAGCATAATTTTCCTGGAACTTCTAACGCTGTTGAAGGAAGATTAACAAGAAAGTACTTAGTACATTTACCCCGATAACCTTTTGAAAGTGACTGGAGAACCGAAAAATGATGTCACCAGAATAATTAAAGAATGGATTAGTGTTACGAGCAAGCTGGACATCAACAAAAACACGACAAGAATAATTGAGCAGATGGCTCCGGGCATGCAGTTGCTTTCGGATGCCAGGATCGGAGCTTTCGTTTTCGACTATGCGAGAGCGAATTATCTGTATTTCAATAACCATTTCGCACGGATGATGAATATGACCCACGAAAAAATCCTGCAACATGGATTCGCCATCATGCAAAAGAATGTGCATGCCGAGGATTTTCTTAAGTGCCTCAATATCACGATGAAAAGCCAGTTAGAGTTCAAAAAAATGAAAGACCATGAGGCCAATTCTTTCAGCCTCCGTCTATTTTACCGCTTAAAAGTTGGAAAAGATCAATATGCCTGGATGATGCAGTCGAATATGCACGTGAAGCAGAAAGAGGGAGAAGAGCGGATTGATATCGGGTACATCATCGAACTTTTTGATTCGCAGCAGCCCATCAAAGTGATGGGAATAATGGAAACCAACAACAGGAGAATGGTGCTTTATCCTGACGGTGAAATGGATTTGCTTAGCAGCTTATCGTTGCGGGAACTTGAAGTCCTCCAACTGATAAAGCACGGCTTGGGTAGCAAGGAAGTAGCTGAGAAACTAACCATCACCGAACACACGGTAAAAGCACACCGAAGAAACCTGCTTAGAAAACTGAAGGTTCGGAATATGGTGCAGGCGGTGGGGATGCTCGACAAGATTTAACCATTTGCGGACGCCCGGAATTTACGTCCGTAGAAATTAACTATCCCATCATTTTCCAGATTACAAAGCTGAAATCAAGGGCAAGCAACACCAGTGGCTCCCATAGCTTTCGCGGTATTCGTCAATTGTCTATTAAATGGACAGAAACTATTTTTTCGAAAATCGTCTCTGCCCATTTCAAGTACATTTTTCCACTTGGGTGCAAACCATCACTCGCAACCAGTTCAATGTCTGTCGCCGCCTTTTTAGATCCGGGTGTTATGTCAATAAAAATTACACCAGCGGCTTCTGCTTCCTTTTTCCCGATGGCATTGAAAACGCCAATCATTTTCGCAATTTCTGCACGATCTCTTCCTTCAGCAAAAGGTGTTACGCCCCAATCAGGAATCGAAACCACAAAAACATGCTTCCTTCTTCCGCCAGCAAAACCGATCGCCTGTTCTAACAATGCTTTGAACTCCTTTCTGTATTCTTCCGGATCATTGCCACGGTACTGATTATTTACCCCGATCAGCAAGCTTACAAGATCATAAGTGTCGATAATAGTAGCTTCGCTGACAGCCGATTGAAGTTCTCCGGTCGTCCAGCCAGTTTTTGCTATGATCCTTGGCTCAGTATAGTTCTTTCCTTTCTTGTTAAACATGGCCACCAACTGCATCGGCCAGCGTTCTGATTCGGAAACAGACTCGCCAATTGTGTAGGAATCGCCTAAAGCCAAAAAAGTGTGCTTCTGCTGCATCGGTTGTTTTGTGTTGCAGGATAAAAGGACAATAAATGAAAAAAGCAGCCGTATCAAAGCTCTTTACGAAGTCGGGCGACAGGTATATTCAGCTGCTCGCGGTATTTTGCAACGGTACGCCGCGCGATGTTATATCCACGTTCACGCAGCACCTTAGCTAGCTTATCGTCGGTTACAGGTCGTTGTTTGTTTTCTGCTGCCACGCATTCTTCCAGAATCTTTTTCACTTCACGCGTCGAAACTTCCTCTCCTGTATCAGTAGATAGCGATTCAGAGAAAAACGATTTTAACAAAAATGTTCCGAACGAGGTCTGAATATATTTGCTGTTTGCAACCCTGGAAATCGTAGAAATATCCAACATCACTTTTTCAGCGATGTCCTTAAGAATCATCGGACGAAGTTTGGTTTCATCGCCATTCTGGAAATAATCGTACTGGTATTCAAGAATCGCATGCATGGTAAGCATCAGCGTTTGCTGCCGTTGCTTTATCGCATCAATAAACCATCTCGCTGAATCAATCTTTTGCTTCACAAAAAGGACCGCATCCTTCTGCTCTTTTCCGCTAATTTTCTTTGTTTTGCTGTAATGCTCCAGCATTTCCTGGTAAGTGCGGCTTATCTTAAGATCAGGCGCATTACGGGCATTAAGCTGCAGTTCAAGTGTTCCTTCATTATTCACTAGAATAAAGTCGGGAATAATATGTTGAGTGCTTTTTGGTGAATCGCTCAAAGAGTTACCGGGACGCGGATTCAGCTTAAGAATTTCTTTTATCGCACCCCGTAATTCATCCTCTGTCAGTTCAAGCTTTTTTGCAACACGATCATAATGTTTGCGGGAAAATTCGTCAATACATTCGCGAATAATTTCAGCAGCAGTCTTTAATTCAACGGTCTGATGTTCTTTTCGTCTAAGCTGAATTAATAGGCATTCCTGTAGATCTCTAGCTCCGACACCTGGCGGATCAAGCTCCTGGATTTCTTTTAACAGGCGCTCAAGCTCTTTTTCATCTGTCATGATGTTCATCGAAAAAGCCAGATCATCACATATTGAAGTAAGATCACGCCGCATATAACCGTCCTCGTCGATATTTCCGATAAGGTATTCGGCGATCATATAGTCGCCGTCATTCAGATTACGCAAACCGAGCTGATTGTAAAGCAGCTCCTGGAATGACACACCTCCGGCAAACGGGATTTCCTTCCGCTCATCGTCCGGACTATAATTATTAGCCTGAAGCTTATAAGCAGGAGTCTCGTCGTCGTCAATGTAAGCATCAAGATTAAAATCCTCACGGTTTTGCTCGGCATGCGCATCCGTATCGCTTCCGTCCTGCGATCCAAAAGGATCTTCCGGAGCTATTTCCTCGTTATTGTCATCCTTTTCTGCACCTTCCTCAAGGGCTGGATTAATCTCAAGCTCTTCCTTTATACGTTGCTCAAGTGCTACTGTCGGAACCTGCAGCAGCTTCATGAGCTGTATCTGTTGCGGCGATAATTTCTGAAGTAATTTCTGTTGAAGACCTTGCTTAAGCATACGTTGCAATGATACCAAAAAATGAGGAAATGAGGGCATTTTCTTCATCACCCATAAAAAACGCGTTTTAAAAAACGAAAAAACTCAAAAGGGCTAAACACTAATAATCCTAGGGTTTACAGCCGGATTAATAATGAAACTGATTTGCAAAAAACTGATAAATAATCAAAAGCGAATAGGGGTGGTTTAAAAAGTGAGCGTCATAAGGTAAATCGGGCAAATTATGCTTCAGTCATTCCTAAACGGGGCACACCAGCAAAAAGTGTATACAATTATCACTGGCGCAAGCCACGGGCTGGGTGAAGCGCTGGCAATCGAATCTGCGAAGAACGGCCGCCATATAATTCTGCTTGCGCTCCCGGATTCAGGCCTGAATGAAACAGCAAAACGCATCCGGGAAACCAATTATACTGACGTTCTCACTTACGAGCTTGACCTTACACAAGAACAAGCATTGTATGACTTTCATGACTGGACAGAAAAAAACGGCTATCAGATTGACACTCTGATAAATAATGCAGGAACAGGCGGTTCAACTCATTTTGCGGAAGCGCCTGCGGATTACCTCAACACTATTATCCTATTAAATATCAGAGCACTTGCAATACTAACCCGACTCTTTATTTCAGAGCTTAAGAGGCATGATCGGGCGGGTATTCTTAATGTTTCGAGCATGGCAGCTTTCAGCCCTATCCCTTTCAAATCTGTTTATCCTGCAAGCAAAGCTTTCGTCTATTCATTTTCGATTGGGCTTAAAGAAGAGCTTCGCGGAACTAACGTCTCGGTATCTGTTCTGCATCCAGGGCCGATGGCAACCAGCGAAGAGATTAAAGTGAGAATGGGAAAACACGGTTGGCTCGCGAAGAAATCATTGATCTCCACAGAAAATATGGCCAAAGCTGCATATAAAGGAATGCTTTCAAAACGAGGTGTAATTATTCCGGGGCGCCTCAACAGAATCTCAATGAGGTTAATGGCCCTATTGCCTTTAAGCATAAAGCTTCCAATGCTTTCAAGAATGTTCCAACGTGAATTAACTGTAAGACATGAAATCTAAAGTTCTATTAACGGGAGGTACCGGATTGTTAGGCAGCAATATCGCCGAATTGCTTATCATGAAAGGATTTGATGTGAGAACAACAGTCCGGAAAACATCTGATCTAAGAGCGTTAAAAGATCTGCGTACAGAGTTGTACGTGGCCGATCTTCTTGACATTTCGAGCCTCCGGGCGGCAATAAAAGGCTGCGACTACGTAATTCATGCGGCCGCAGACACATCTCAAGCCGGGAATGAAGAAGAATTACAGGCTGTTAATTGTGATGGGACGTCGAATATTATTGATGTTTCGCAGGAAGCAGGAATAAAGAAATTCATCCACATAAGTTCCGCAAATACTTTTTTGAGGAGTGAAGGAAGTAATGCCGTGATCGTGTTTAATCACTACATGAATTCCAAATTAGAAGCAGAAAACAGGGTAATGAGAGCATTTTGTGAAGGCGGTCTTCCGGTTGTGATAATCAGCCCTTCTTTTATGATTGGAAGCAGGGACGCCAAACCTGGCTCAGGAGAAATAATAACCCGTTTTCTGAATAATAAAATAGTTATTTCGCCCAACGGCGGAAAAAATTTCGTTCCAGTAAAAGATGTAGCCGCCTGCGCTGTTGCTGCAATGGAAAAAGGAAAAACCGGAAGTAATTATCTTATTTCGGGTGAAAACTTAACCTACACCGAATTTTACCGTACAATGATTACGGTGAGCGGAATGAAACGGACAATCATAAAATTACCAGTTGCTTTAACCAGCATCGCGGGATGCCTTGGGACCATGATTGAAAAGATCACCGGAACAAAAAGGCGCATGAACCATGAAAACGCTGCGTTGCTCAACACCCGTTTATTTTATCCTGAAACCATGGCATTTGAACAATTGGAGATTAACAGGACGAGCATCGTTGAAGCGATCCGCGAGGCCATCGTCTGGTTCGGAAGCAACGGAACGAGAAAAAACATGTACCCGAAATCATCCGCCCATAATGGAAAATTCTCTTTATCTTCACGCTCCCGCCTGAAATTGAAGACAAGAATCGCCCTTTTTTCTTTCCTGATAAGCCTTTTGTGCACGCCAGCGTTTATTCAGGCCCAGAATCTGCGTTATACAGTGTATGCTGCAGGTAGCGATGTTGGCGGATTAAAAGCTATTTGCACCCGTGTTAGCGGAAACTCTTTCACCATTAGCCTTGAGACAAAACTGAACCTGCCTTTCAAGAAAATCGTCTCACTCATTCAGGCCCGGTACGATGGCAACAAGCTGGTTTTTGCGTCCTCAGAAAAACGAATCAACAGCAGGCTTGACGAATGGATTACCATCTCCCTTCAAAATGGCAAATACAAGATTGAAAATGAGAAGGGAAACAAAAGCACATTTACCGGGCCTATTGCCTTCAGTGTTGGAATGCTTTATCATTTTGAGCCTATGGGACAAACGCTTGTATTTTCTGAGCGGCTTGGAACCTTTGTACCAATCAAAAAAACCTCGACCGGCGTTTATGAGCTCTGCCAGCCGGATGGCAAAAAGAACATCTTTAAATACTCCAACGGGGTTTGCACAGAAATGAAAACCGAAATACTTGCAAGTTCGGTTAGGTTTAGGCTGGACGAATAGTTCTGGATTATTCCGGAGCCGCAGCGGTTTCGTCTGTCTGCTCCCGGGTGACCGGACTCAATTTAAGATTATTTGCTTTTGCAAAGTCATCCTGTGCCTTACTGTAGTTGTTTCCCGCCTGGTTCGTTACGCGATCGATCTGCTTATAAAGAAGCTCCAGCCTTGCCTCATCGGAAGGTGAATAAAGGCTGTCGGGCTTTGAAAGCAATTCCATGGCATCACCGTATTGGTTCTCCGAAAGCCTTTTATAGGTCGAAAGTAGATCCATCGTGGAATTTTTAAAGGCCGCATCACCTTTGAATGCATCAATCTGCTTCACTTTTTCGATCGAGCGATCAATCTGAACTGTAAAACGACCGTAAACGGATTCCATGTCCTCCTTCACATAGGTATCAAAAACCTCCTGAAGCCTGTCTGCCGCTTCAACAACCCGCACCTGTTCTATAACAAGGGAATCATTATACTGCACAGGGGTGATATCGGGCCCTGTGCAGGCACAAAAAAACAATACAGAAGCAGTTAAACTGAAACGAAACACCCTGGATAATTGAAGTTGAAAAGTAAAAAAAGATCTTTAATAAATTCCAGGTTCTAAATTTTATCTGATCCGGGTAATGACGAATCCTTCCATAGTAACCCCGTTATTGACTACGTTGTCTTGCTGAGCCGTAATCTGGAACGGCGCTGCAGCAGTGAGATCCTGTAACCCATTGATTGAAACCGCCAACGAATTCCCAGCCGCAGTAAGTGTCCCGGTCATTTTAATTTCCCCTGAATTCCTGCGGTAAATCCGTATCACTGCATTCCAGCTTCCGGTCACGTTTACAGGAAATACCAACGCATTGGGTCCGGCTTTAAACCTTATTATGCTGCTATCAGTAGTAATTTCCCCGAAAGCATTTATTTCGAGCGCTTCACCATCTATAAGAAGCGTGTTTGCCGGAATAACATAAGAACCGATCGCTGATTCAGCCGTTCCGTTTAGTCCGCTCTGGTCTAGAATACTAAAAAGCAAATTTGAATTGGACGGTGGTGTCGAGGGATTAATTTCGCTCCAGACAGTTCCATCAAAATACCAGAACGTGTTAGTGTCGGAATCAAAAACCATAAGTCCGGCTGCAGGCGCAGAAACGGCAACTCTTTGAGCGGTGGTAAGCCTGGGCATTAAAAAACCCTGACTGTCGGAAGCTATTTCAAGCCTCGCGCTTGGATCCGGGTTTAATGTTCCGATGCCAGCGTTCTGGGCCTGCGAAATTCCCGCCACTGTGAATAATAAAAAAATCAGGCCGATTTTGAAAATGGTGTTCATCGCTGCAAATCTAATGAAATCAATTTTTTAATGATCTTTGCAAGGATATTAAATGCATGAAGCGAATTCTCATTATACTTTTTTCAATTCTCTTGATTTCCGGACTCCAATCCTGTAGAATGTTTAAGAAAAAATGTAATTGTCCTGATGTAAAGCGCTCAAAAAGGATCGCAATGATTTTAGAACATCAGCATGATCTTTATCAGGTGCTATAGAAGATAAAATTTGTAATTTCGCCGCTAATTAGAATCATTCTTAATAAAGCGCATGCAGTCCAGTCTTGCAGATCTTTCAATCGGAAAAAGGGCAGTAATAAAGGGGTTTACGAATACCGAGATCTCCTTAAAACTCATTGAACTGGGATGTATTCCCGGGTCCGAAGTTACAATGCTAAGGCACGCACCTTTTGGCGATCCTGTTGCTTTTGCCTGTTCTGGTTCGATCATCAGCATTCGTCTGCTTGAAGCAGCAACAGTACTTTTAGAAACCGCTTAAGTTGCCTGATACCGGAAATAAAGTCTTAAATGTAGCCCTTGTCGGAAATCCGAACAGTGGCAAATCAACGCTGTTCAATGCGCTAACAGGGTTGAACCAGAAAACCGGGAATTTCCCGGGAGTTACCGTTGAAAAGCGATCCGGCCAGGTTAGAATATCCAGCTTAACGGAAAAAACGAAACGGACGGTTAATTTTATTGACCTACCCGGAACGTATTGTCTTTTCCCTAAATCGCTGGACGAACTTGAAACGTTCAAGACGCTGACAGAGCCGACCGACCGTCCCGACGCGGTGATCATAGTTGTGGATTCCTCCAACCTTAAGCGGTCGCTGCTTCTCTGCATGCATGTGATTGATTTGGGAATTCCAGCTATTCTGGCAGCAAACATGATCGACCTGTTGGAAAGAAGCCATCTTTCGCTGAACACCGAGCGACTTGAGCAAGAGCTTGGTATCCCGGTAGTTACCATGAATGCAAGGGACAAGAAAGGACTTTCCGCACTAAAAAACCTGGTCTTGAAAGGTGTGTCTGCACCCAAAAAAAAGTTCGAGAATCCTGCGGCATTTTATCACCCAACGATTGCTGGAATCCAAACGCTTTTTAAGAGCCTCAATGATTATGAGGCGTTTCTGGTTGCTGCAAATTCCTTCATGATCACCGACAAGAAAGAATATCCGGCAATAAAAGAAATACTTGAAAAAAATGGCCTGAATTCTTTCCAGATGCAATCCGAAGAATCGCTTCGGCGGTTTGCTAAAATTGAGGAGATTCTTAAAAATGTGGTGGTGGAAGGTAAAGGGACCAGAGCTTTACGATTCACTTATGCGATTGACAAAATACTGACACATCCGGTTTTCGGCTTCGTGATTTTTCTTGGAATCCTGTTCCTCATTTTTCAGTCAATCTTCAGTCTTTCTGAAATTCCGATGGATATTATTGACGGGCTGTTCCAGAAGACCGGAGCATTCATATCTGAAAACTTGCCTAAGGGGCGACTAAATGATCTTCTGGCGCAGGGAATTATTCCCGGACTCGGCGGAATTCTAATGTTTATTCCACAAATCGCCATTCTGTTCGCATTTATTGCAATCCTGGAAGATAGCGGATATATGTCTCGGGTAAGCTTTATCATGGACCGCCTGATGCGGAAGTTCGGGATCAACGGAAAGTCAATCATTCCGTTGATAAGCGGTGTGGCCTGCGCCGTTCCTGCAATTATGGCGACACGCACGATCAAAAACCGAAAAGAACGACTGATCACTCTACTCGTCACCCCGCTAATGAGCTGCTCGGCAAGACTGCCGGTTTATACGCTGCTAATTGCTATTGCGGTTCCCGAAATGGAGATCGGATGGTTCAATATTAAAGGACTCATTCTGATGGGCTTATACCTGATCGGATTTCTTGCAGCAATGGGCACGGCACTTCTTTTAAAATGGATTATTCGTTCTAAAGAGAACAGCTATTTTATCATGGAATTGCCTGTTTACCGGATGCCCAAATTTCCGGTAGTAGCTTACACAATGTACGATAAAGTAAAGGTTTTTGTGCTGGAAGCGGGTAAAGTAATCATTGCAGTTTCAATCGTGCTTTGGGCGTTGTCGTCGTTTGGCCCAGGTGATCGTTTTTCGAGTCTTGAAAGGAAGTACACCGATCCAGTGGTTGTGGAACAAATGGGAGAAAAAAGTGCTTCCGATAAACTTGCGTCTGAAAAGCTTAGAAATTCGTACGCCGGATTGCTGGGGAAATCAATCGAACCTGTAATCGCTCCTTTGGGATTTGACTGGAAAATTGGTATTGCTTTGATCACTTCGTTCGCTGCCAGAGAAGTTTTCGTGGGTACAATGGCAACGATTTACGGAGTTGGTGCTGATGACACGAGCTCGAATCTAAGAACGCGGATGAGCAGCGACATAAATGCGGGAACCGGAAAGAAACTATTTACACCTGCCGCCGCATTTGCCCTAATCATCTTTTATGCATTCGCAATGCAATGTATGAGCACGCTTGCGGTTGTTTTCAGGGAAACCGGCGGATGGAAATGGCCTACATTGCAGTTCATATATATGAGTGCCCTGGCCTGGATTTCTGCATTTGTGGTTTATAATCTTTTTAAATAGTCTTCCGTGGCAAAAAAAGACAACGCATTCTGATCATTACCGTTGGTGCGATAAAAGCACTTGTACAGCAAGGACCTACCCTGGCATAATCTCTGGCAGAACATCCCGGGTATTCAACGTCATCAATTGTCATTTGCCAATCAACATTAAGCAAACACCAGGCGGCCGGAAACAAATGATGCGTAAGCAACATTATCCATTGTCCGTTGTCCATTGTCAATTCCCCGCCCTATCTTTGCCCCCCATGAACGAAAATGACCATAAGGCCTACATGCGTGAGGCAATATTGCTTTCCGAACAAGGCATGAATGAAGGTCACGGCGGACCTTTCGGTGCTGTGATCGTAAAAGACGGAGTGATAATCGGCCGGGGGTTTAACCGGGTGATTTCTTCTAATGATCCCACAGCTCATGCAGAAGTTACGGCAATCCGTGATGCCTGTAAATACCTGAATAATTTTCAGCTGGACGATTGCATCATTTATACTTCCTGCGAGCCATGTCCGATGTGCATGGGTGCGATTTACTGGGCGCGACCTACAAAAGTTTATTTTGCAAATAACCGAACTGACGCGGCAGATATCGGTTTTGATGATGACTTTATCTATAACGAGTTAGAAATTCCGCTCGAAAAAAGGAAGCTCCAGATAATTCCATTATTGAGAGACGAGGCTTTACCTGCTTTTGAACGTTGGAAAAAGCTTGGAGATAAAACATTGTACTGAAAATGCAAAGAAAAGAATTAAGCCTTCTTCTTATTCTGGCGCTCGTGCAGTTTACGAACGTGATGGATTTTATGATCATCATGCCGCTGGGAAACCAGATGATGAAGTTCTTTGATATCTCCCCGCAACAGTTCGGTTTTATTGTTTCTGCTTACACCATTACCGCTGGTCTTGTTGGTTTCGCAGGAGCATTTTTTATAGACAATTTCGACCGCCGTAAATTATTACTTGCGGCCTACTTTGGCTTTATTCTCGGTACGCTGTCCTGTGCTTTTGCCACCAATTTTGAAATGATGCTCGCGGCCAGGATACTCACCGGTGTTTTTGGAGGTGTTTTGGGTACATTGGTTTTGTCAATTGTTGGAGATGCGATCCCCAATGAACGCCGCGGCCGAGCGATGGGATTTGTAACTGCCGGATTTTCCCTGGCTTCCGTTTTCGGAATTCCGTTCGGAAATTTCCTTGCTTCTATGTATTCATGGCATGCGCCGTTTCTATTTATAGCGGGCGCCGGAGTGTTGATCGCCGTCGGGATTATGAATTATATCCCTTCAATGAACGCCCATATCCGTAATAGAAGTAGTCGTCCTGATCCTTTTCAGGTTCTGAAGAATTTATTCGAAAATAACAACCAGCGCCGGGCTTTGCTTCTTATGAGTTTAATGATGTTATCTCAGTTTACGATCGTGCCGTTCCTCGCCGCTTTTATGGAAAAGAATGTAGGGTTTGAACAGCAGGAAATAACATATATCTATCTGTTCGGTGGTTTGTGCACAGTCTTCACCTCTCCTCTCGTCGGGAAATTATCCGATAAAATTGGAAGACATATAGTTTTTGCAGTGGCAGCAATTCTCTCGCTCATTCCAATTTTCCTGGTCACAAATATGACTGAGGCATGGCCTATTTGGGGAGCGCTCCTCGTTACCAGTTTCTTCTTTATAGTAATTAATGGCCGTATCGTTCCTGCAATGGCGATGATCACCTCAACCACAGAACCTCAAACGAGAGGCAGTTTTATGAGCTTTAACTCATCGGTTCAACAGCTGTCGGCCGGCATCGCGGCCTTTATTGCAGGAAGCATCGTAACCGAAAAAGGCGGGCATCTTCAGAATTATCATTATGCTGGCTATCTGGCAATGGCGGCCTGCCTCTTAAGTGTCTGGGCAGCAACCCGGATAAAAACTGTTGACGAATACAAGGCGTTTCTCCTTACACGCTCCAAAACAAGAGTTGCAGACCATCGCCCGGAAACTGTAAATC
>Ga0105049_10008469_pt1 | contig 11930 bp, 14 predicted proteins | sample MAT06_FD_78087 | JGI IMG/M metagenome (GOLD analysis project Ga0105049, IMG submission 78087) | Freshwater microbial communities from Lake Fryxell liftoff mats and glacier meltwater in Antarctica - MAT-06 | ecosystem: Environmental > Aquatic > Freshwater > Ice > Liftoff microbial mat | place...
CACCTATCGGCTCGGTCCTCAGTCGGCCGGAGCGCGCCGAGCCCGGCGCGCTCGCGACAGGCGCGGACGCAGCGCAGCCGCGACGAGCACGGGCGGGATGGCGGCGTAGACGAGCCAGCGGCTAGCGCCCAAGTCGAACCGGCCGGCCAGCTCCCGCGCTTGGGTGGTGAGGAGCAGGCCCGCCACCGCCAGCCCGAGGAGGCGGGCCGGGAGGAAGCGGACGACGTAGGCCGCCATCGGAGCGGCGACCATCCCGCCGGTGAGCATGGCGAGCACCACGCCGACCTCGAGTCCGGCTCCACCCAGGGAGCCGATCAGGGAGGCCGCCGACACAACAGCCACCGCCACCTCGGCGGTGTTCACGGAGCCGATGGCGTAACGAGGCGGCAGGCCCCGGTGTAGGAGGAACGGGGTCACCACCGGGCCCCACGCCCCCACCAGCCCGTTGGTGACACCGCCGGTCGCCGCCGCCACCTTCACGCCCCGCTCGTTGAACGGCGGCATGGTGGTGTCCACGTCACCGTCCGCTCCGACGCTGGGAGTCGGGAGCGGCTGGCTGAACCGCACGAGGATCCGAAGGCCCACCAGCAACAGGACCAGCGCCAGGACGGGTCGGAGATCGTCGCCGTCGACGTTCACGAGCACCGTCGTGCCGACGAGCGCGCCCAGCGCCCCGGGAATGGCGAGCTGAAGCACCAGGCGCCGGTCGATGTTGCCGAACCGCCAGTGGGAGACGCCGGCCACCAGCCCCGTGGCGACCTTGGCCAGGTTGACGGTGGTCGACGCCGCGGCAGGGCTGATGCCGCTGCTGAGCAGGATGCTCGACGAGGTAGGCCCGAAGCCCATCCCGAGCGCGCCGTCGACCAGCGAGGCGAGAAAGCCGGCCAGACCTACGACGAGGAGGTCGCTCATGGCGAGCAACCCTATCGGACTAGTGGGGAATGCTGAACCGGGGGCTATCGGGCGTTGACGAGAAAGTCGGCCGCGTTGGCGAAGTAGTCCAACATCTGCGCTTCGATCTCGGGCGGCGTGCCCCGCTCCGCCACCAGCGCATCAAGGGCCGCCGCCATGTGTCCGAACCAGGCGTCGCGCTCGGCCTCGCCGATGACGAACGGCACGTGCCGCCCGCGCAGGCGTGGGTGGCCGCGCTCCTCGCTGTAGGTGCCGGGTCCGCCCCAGTACTGTTGCAGGAACAGCGCCATGTGCCGCCGCGAGTCGGTGAGGTCATCCGGGTACAACGGCCGCAGCAGGAGGTCCGTGCCCACCCGCCGGTAGAAGCGATCGACAAGGTCGACGAAGAACTCGGCTCCCCCCACCGCCTCGAACACGTTGACGTCCTCGCTCACAACCGTCGACGCTACCGGCGCTGTCGTCTGGCACCATTCGGCGCATGCGCTTCTGCATCATCGACGAAAGTCACGACTGACCGTCGTCGTCTACTTGTCTCGCCGGTGGCCGTGACCGAAGAAGCCTCCGTGGGGCCGGGCGTGGGCGTGGTAGTGGTCGGGGATGTTGCGCATGGTGTCGTCCACGTAGTGGGCCTCGAACACTGACACGCTGATCCGGGCCAGCTCGGTGTGCATGTGGGCGAGCTCGTGCTCCGACGGGTCGATGCCGTGCCAGCGCCACACCACCATGGGCGTGTCGCAGATCTCACACTCGGCGATCCAGCAGACCTCGTCCTCGTGGAACCAGTGCGTGATCTTGGCGGCCTCGCACAGGTCGCAGTGATCGACCTTCTCCCCCGTGGGCATGGGGCCAACCTACCCAGCGCCGCTACCGTGCCCGGATGGACCCCCGGCGAGCCGGCACCGGCTACCTCGTGCTCCCCGAGGGCGACCGGGGCCCCGGGGTCCTCGTCCTCCACGCGTGGTGGGGCCTCACCCAGGCGGTGAAGGACACCTGCGACCGACTGGCCGAGGCCGGCTTCGTGGCCTTGGCGCCCGACCTGTTCGACGGCGTTGTCGTGACCACGATCGACGACGCGGAGGCGCACCTAGCTGAGGTCGACGCCAACGAGCTCGCCCATCGCACGAGGTCCAGCCTGCAGACGCTGCGCGACCTCCCCGCCACCACTGGCCAGCCGCTCGGGCTGCTCGGCTACTCGATGGGAGCGTCGATGGCGTTGTGGCTCGCCGCCCGGGTGCCCGAGGCCATGGCCGGCACGGTCGTCTACTACGGGGGCCAGGACATCGACATGGCCGACGCCACCTGCGCCTTTCTCGGCCACTACCTCGAGTCCGATCCCTACGTCGATGACGACGAGCTCGCTCTCCTCGAGGCCGAGCTCCACCTCGACGGCCTCACGGTCGAGTTCCACCGCTACCCCGGCGCCCAGCACTGGTTCGCCGAACCCGATCGTCCCGAGCACGACCCCGCGGCCGCTGCGCTCGCGTGGGACCGCACCGTCGCCTTCCTCCGCACTCACCTCTCTCGCGACTGACCCAACCTTCCAACCTGGGTGCGAAGTGCTGCGTTTCTGCTGCTTTTCGCACCCAGGTTCGATGGGGATTGGGGCTACCTGGGCTGGTCGAGGCCGGCTCGTAGCTCGGCTACGTGGGCGCCGAGATCCTCGGGGCCGGCTCCGTCGAGGCGGAGGCGCATGAGGGCGGAGGCGACGATGACGCCGTCGGCCTCGACGGTGGCGGCGCGGGCGTGGGCGACCGTGGCGATGCCGAAGCCCATGATGACCGGCAGATCGGTGGTGGCCTTGAGGCGAGTGGCGAGGACGGTGGACGACTCCGCCAGGTCGGTGCGGGCGCCCGTCACCCCGAGCAGGTTCACGCCGTAGACGAACCCCTGCGAACGCGCGCAGAGGCGCGCCAGGCGCTCGTCGGCGGTGAGGGGCGAGGCGAGCTGCACCGTCGCCAGGCCGGCCTCCTTGGCAAACGGCTCCCACTCCCCCAGCTCCTCCATGGGGAGATCCGGCAGGATCACGCCGCTGACGTTGGACGCAATCGCCTCGGCGGCAAAGCGCGCGTAGCCAGCGTGGAACACGAGGTTGACGTAGCTCATCAGCACGAGCGGCACGCCTGCATCGATGTCACGCAGCTCCTGGAGGATCGCGCCCAGGTTGGCCCCTTGGTCGAGGGCCGCCTCCGACGCCTCCTGGATCGTCGGTCCGTCCATGACCGGGTCCGAGAACGGGATGCCGATCTCGATGGCATCGGCGCCCGCGTCTGCGTAGGCCCGCACCACCTCGGCCCAGTCCTTGCCGAGCCCACCGGTGACGTAGGGGACGAGGAGCTTGTGGCCCGAGTTTCGGCGCTCTCGGAGGTGCGCCTCGAGGGGGAGGAGATCAGCCATCGGCTCGGTCGAGGATGTCGGCCACCTGGGCCACGTCCTTGTCGCCCCGACCAGACAGGTTGAGGACCACGACCTTTCCCGCCAGCTCGTCCTTGGCCCGCAGCACCCAAGCGAGCGCGTGGGCCGGCTCGAGCGCCGGGATGATGCCCTCGGTGCGGGTCAGCACCTGGAACGCGTCGAGCACCTCGGCGTCGGTGACCTTCTCGTACCGGGCCCGGCCCATCTCGGCGAGGTGGGCGTGCTCGGGCCCGATGCCCGGGTAGTCGAGGCCAGCGGAGATCGACTCGGCCTCCGCCACCTGCCCGTACTCGTCCTGGAGCAGGTACGACTTCGAACCGTGCACGATGCCCGGCACGCCGCGCCCTACCGCCGCGCCGCCCGCAGGTTCCACGCCCACCATCTCGACGGCCGGCAGCTCGGCAAAGCCGGAGAAGAGCCCAATGGCGTTGGAGCCGCCGCCCACGCACGCGGTGACGACGTCGGGGTCGCGCCCCAGCAGGGCTCGGCACTGCTCCCGCGCCTCGTCACCGATCACGCGGTGGAGCTCGCGCACCATCCACGGGTACGGATGCGGGCCCATCACGGAGCCGAGGAGGTAGTGGCTCGTCTCGACGGTGGCCACCCAGTCGCGCATGGCTTCGTTGATGGCGTCCTTCAGTGTGCGGCTCCCCGAGAGCGCCGGCCGCACCTCCGCGCCCAGGAGGCGCATGCGGAAGACGTTGAGCGCCTGGCGCTCCATGTCCACCTCGCCCATGTAGACGACGCACTCGAGCCCGAGCAGGGCCGCCGCCGTCGCCGCCGCGACACCGTGCTGACCGGCGCCCGTCTCGGCGATGACGCGCCGCTTGCCCATCCGCTTCGACAGCAGCGCCTGGCCGAGCACGTTGTTGATCTTGTGCGAGCCGGTGTGGTTCAGGTCCTCCCGCTTCAGCAGGAGCGTGCAGCCGAGCTCCGCCGACAGCCGCGTTGCCTCATAGAGCAGCGACGGCCGCCCGGCGTAGTTCGTGAGCAGCGAGTCCAGCTCGGAGCGGAACGCGGGATCGGCCCACGCCTCCCGGAACGCGGCATCGAGCTCCGCACACGCCGGGATCAGGGTCTCTGGGATGTACCGTCCGCCGAACTCACCGAACCGCCCGGTGCCCCCGGGATCTCCCATGACAGGCGCAGCATCGCTCACAAGCCAAAGGATCGGCCGAGAGCGCCCACAGGCGCCAGTCGGTTCGGCCCGCCACGACAAGGGGACCCGGGCCGCGTCGATGTTCAATCTGCCAACGAGATCTCGAATCGCGGCCGGGTGAGGTCCCCGATGAGGACGTGTGCAGGAGAGGCCGGGCGGGAGGGGGGAGCCCGAGGGGGGAACGCTCCGCGTGCCCCATTCGGCCGCGAAGGTGCGGCTTGCCGTGCCTGAGCAGCAAGCCCTCAGCGCGCCGAAGGCGCACCAAACAAGTTCGATCCCGACGCAGTTGGTCGGGATCGAGTGCTAGTCGTCGAGCATCCAGTCGAAGGGCTTGTGGGCCTCGCTGCCGTGGTAGTCGGCCGGCTCGGCTTCCTTGGCGGCGCTGATGAAGCGGCGGACGAGGGACGGGTCCTTCACGCCAGGAGCGGACTCGGTGCCGGAGGCGACGTCGACGCCCCAGGGGCGCACGCGCTCGATGGCCTCCCCCACGTTGTCGGGTGTGAGGCCTCCGGCGAGGAGGATGCGCAGCCCCGAGGGCGCGCCCTCGGCGAGGGACCAGTCGAAGACCTGGCCGGACCCGGGGCTGGCCGAGTCGAGCATGACGACGTCGGCGCCGTAGGCCGTGGCGCGGGCCAGCTGCGGATCGCCACCGGGGAACACCTTGATGACGAGGGCGACTCGCTCTCGCACCCACCGGGTGTCCGCCGCACTCTCGTGGCCATGGAGCTGTGCGGCGCGCAGGCCCGCCTGGTGGGTGAGGTCCACCACTCGCTCCGGCGCTTCGTTGCGGAAGATCCCGACCGTGAGGATCTCCGCCGGGAGTCGCTTGGCGATGTCGGCCGCTCGGCTCACCGCGAGGAATCGATGGGAGGAGGGCACGAAGTTGAAGCCCACGGCGTCGGCCCCCATCGCCACCGCGAGCAGGGCGTCTTCCTCGCTGGTGATCCCACAGATCTTGACGAACACGCGGTGGAGGCTACCGACGCGGCACGCGGAGGCGGGTGACCGATCCGGCGCGGTCGCCGCTGGTCACCACCGACTCGCCCACCAGCACGGCGTGGAAGCCGGCGGCGGCCAGCGTGAGCGCGTCCTGGGTGCCGCGGATGCCCGACTCCGCCACCCGCACCACGTCGTCGGGCATGCCGCCGCCGACCCGCACCGCGCGCGCGGTGTCCACCTCGAAGGTCACGAGGTCGCGTTGGTTCACGCCGATGAGGGTGGCGCCCACCGTGAGCGCGCGTTCGAGCTCGGCTTCGTCGTGCACTTCGACGAGCACGTCGAGGCCAAGGTCTCGGCCCAGCGTGTGCAGATCAGCGAGCTCGGCGTCGTCGAGGGCCGCCACGATGAGCAAGACGGCGTCGGCGCCCATGAGGCGGGCGTCGGCCACGTCGCGCGGGTCGACGGTGAAGTCCTTGCGCAGCACCGGGAGGTCGACGGCGCCTCGCGCCGCCTGCAGGTCGTCGGCCGACCCGCCGAACCACTCCTCGTCGGTGAGGACCGAGAGGCACGTGGCCCCGCCGCGGTCGTAGGCGAGGGCCACCTCCGCAGGATCGAGGTCGGGAGCGAGGTCGCCCTTCGACGGCGAACGACGCTTCACCTCCGCGATCACGGCGAGCTGACGCGCCCCGGTGGTTCGCAACGACGCCTCGAACGAGCGCGTCGGTCCCACCGCGCGGGCCTCGTCGAGCAGCGGCTCGAGTGGCCGGGGGTCGGCCGCGGCCGCGGCCCGATGGCCGGCGAGGATGCGGTCGAGGTAGGTGGCCATGGGCGCGGCGAACCTACCGGTTGGCCCGCTGGGAGGCGTAGAGCGCGACGAAGGGGGAGACGAGGAACAGCGCGCACGACACGAGGAAGGTGATGACGGCCACGGCGATCAGTGGCGGCGCCAGGAAGAAGACGCCGAACAGGCCCAGCAGGATCGACAGCGCGAAGGCTCCCACCGGCAGCATGGCGATCCAGCGCGGGAGTCGAATCGTGCCGCCGATCGGGTTGTCGTCGGCGAGGTCCGCGAGGAGATCCTCCTCTTCGCTCCGCACCCGATGGAACCCGGGCTCGGTCGCGATCGCATCGGCTGGAGGCGCCCCGATCTGCCGGTCGTAGAGGGCTCGCCGCCCCGGATCGCTCAGCGCCGCCCACGCCTCGTTCACCGCCCGCATCGCGTCCGGATCCCCGCCGCGGTCGGGGTGGTGGCGACGAGCCTGCTCGATGTAGGCCTGACGCACCTCGGCCACCGGCGCGGTCGGTGCCACGCGGAGCACCTCGTAGTGGGTCACCGCATCGGGAGGGCGGTGACCGTGGCCGCGGCATCAGCCACCCGCACCGCGGCACCCACGTCGATAGATCGAGGCAACCCGGACAGCCCGATCGTGCCCAGCTCCACGGAACGACCGGCGGAGGTGAGCAAGCCCACCTCAACGCCGTCGAGCAGCACGGGCGATCCCACCTCCACAGCCTCGCCCTCGATGCGCAGGCCTCGCAACGGCCGAGGCACGTTGCCGCCCCGGCTGTCGATGCGGGCCACGAGCTCTTGGCCCGTGAAGCAGCCCTTGGTGAAGCTCACCGATGCGTCGATGAGCCACTGGCCGGCCTCGGCGGGGATCGTGTTCTCCGTCAGCTCGGCTCCCATGGCGGGAACGCCACACTCGATCCGCAGCGCCTCGAGGTCATCCACGTCGACCACCGACACCAAGGGAGTGTCCACCCCGTTGACCGCCAGGAGGTCGTATCCCTCGACGCCGGGCCAGTCGGCGGCCCAGCCGGCTCCGGTGGCGCCGGGACCACGCACGGCCCAGCCGGTCCAGGTCTCGAGGTCCAGCTCGGCCTTCGTACGCAGCTTGAACCGCTTGAGGCGGGCCAGGACCGCCTCTCCGAAGCCGGCGGTCACGTCGAGTAGCACCGTCTCCGCCTCCACCCGGGTGGCCCGCAGCCACGCCTCGACCTTGCCGGTGGGTTGGAGGAGGAGCGTGGGCGCACTCGCCGTCACGGCCAGGCCGTCGATCTCCTGGCTGAGCTGACCCTGGAGGAAGGCGATCGCCTCGGGACCCTGCACCCGCACGACGTCACGTTGGATCGGCGCCGCCCCGATGGTGGTGCGCAGATCGATGCTCGCCATGGGACGGAGGCTACTGGGGAGCAGCCGAGGAACCAGCGGCGTGAGCCCGGCGACGCGCGGTCATCCGACGAGCCGCGGGAATGGCCGCCAGGAGGGCCTGCGCCTTGTTGCGGCACTCGAGGTCTTCATGCTCGGGAACGCTGTCGGCGACGATCCCCGCGCCCGCCTGCACCGACGCCCGCCCGTCGTCGTCCACCACCAGCGTGCGGATGGCGATGGCCGTGTCTATGTTGCCGGAGAAGTCGAGGTAGCCCACCACGCCGGCGTAGGGGCCGCGCTTGGTGGGCTCGAGCGCATCGATGATCTCCATGGCGCGGACCTTGGGAGCGCCCGAGACGGTGCCCGCGGGCAGTGTGGCCCGCAGCACGTCGATGGCGGTGCGGCCCGCCCTCAGGGTTCCGGACACCTGGGAGGTGAGGTGCATGACGTGGCTGTAGCGCTCGAGCGTCATCATCTCGTCCACCTTCTCGGTGCCGTACTCGACGACGCGGCCCACGTCGTTGCGAGCCAGGTCGATGAGCATGATGTGCTCGGCCACCTCCTTGGGGTGCTCCTTGAGCTCGGCGCCAAGGCGCCGATCTTCTTCGTCGGTGCGACCGCGTCGACGGGTACCGGCGATCGGGCGGGAGATCACCTGGCCGTCGAGGAGCTGCACCATCGGCTCGGGCGACGAGCCCACGAGAGTGACCCCCGGCTGGCGCACGAAGTACATGTACGGGCTCGGGTTCACCTGGCGGAGCACCCGGTAGACATCGAAGGGATCGGCGTCGAGGTCGAAGTCGAAGCGCTGCGCCAGCACGACCTGGAAGATGTCGCCGGCGAGGATGTGCTCCTTGGCGGCCTCTACGGCCTGGCGGTAGCCGTCGGCGCCCATCGTGGAACGGACCTCGGGCAGCGGATCGTCCGGGTGCGGTGGTTCGACGAGCGGCTCGTCGATGGCACGGGCACCGTCCCGGCCCAGCTCGTCGATCCGCGCCACCGCGGCGTCGTAGCGAGCGTCGAGATCCTCGTCGCTGAGGCCGGGCTCCACGATCACGTTCTCGATCAGGTGCACCCGCTGACGCCAGTGGTCATAGGCGGCGAGCTGGCCGATGATCGAGACCATGGCGTCGGGATGGCCGAGGTCATCGCAAGGCATGTCGGGCAGGTGCTCCACCTCACGCACGACGTCGTAGCCCAGGTACCCCATGATCCCGCCGTGCAGCGGCGGGAGGTCGTCGAGGGCGGGTGCCTTCCACGCCGCCAGGATGTGCTCGACCGCGGCGAGGATCCCCTGGTCGAGCGGCACGCCGGCGGGCAACGGGCCGGTGGTCTCCACCGTGCGCCCACGGGCCACGAGGGTGGCGAGCGGGTTGCGGCCGATGAAGCTCCAGCGACTCCAGCGCTCGCCGTGCTCCACCGACTCGAGCAGGAAGCCGGGGTCCTCGCCCACCACGCGCAGGAAGGCCGACACCGGCGTGGAGAGATCGGCCAGCACTTCGCGCCACACCGGGATGACCGTGTGCTCACGCGCCAGGGCGCGGAACTCCTCCCGCGACGGGCGCAGGGTCACCCGAACGCTCGGTAGAAGCAGGAGCGCTCGCCGGTGTGGCAGGCACCCTTGCCTTCCTGCTCGACCACGAGCAGCAGCGTGTCGCCGTCGCAGTCGTAGGAGGCCCGACGGACGAACTGGCGGTCGCCGGACGTGTCGCCCTTGCGCCACACCTCCTGCCGGCTGCGCGACCAGAAGACCGTGCGCCCCTCCTCCAGGCTCTGCCGAAGCGTCTCGGCGTTCATCCACGCCATCATCAGCACAGCGCCCGTGCCCTGCTCCTGCACGATGGCCGGCACCAGACCGTCGGCGTCGTACTTCACGAGGGCGAGCTGGTCGTCGCTGGCGGCGATCGGGGTGGCAACAGGCATGGCGGCCATCGTAGGCGCCGGTTCTGTGGACGCTCGCGCTCGATATGCGGGCGTGAGCGTCCACAGAACGGGTCGGCCCTAGGCTCCGCCAGTGTCCGAGCCGTGGGTGCGCTTCGAAGACGAGCACCTGGTGGCGGTGGCCAAGCCCGCCGGGGTGAACACGCACCGTGCCGACACGCACGCGCAGGACGGCATGTACGAGTGGGTGCAGCGTCAGCGCCCCGCCGACACGCTCTCGGTGCTGCACCGGCTCGACAAGGGCACGTCGGGGCTGCTCCTCTTCGGCAAGTCGCGAGTGGCCAACCAGTCGCTCACCGCGCAGTTCACCGATCGGACGGTGGCGAAGCGCTACGAGCTCCTCGTCGGTCGAGAGGACGGGCGACCGCGAGCGATCACCTCCCGGCGGCCGGTGGACGACGCTCCCGCCGAGACCGACTTCACCCACGAGGCCACCGGGGTCTCGCTCGAACGTTGGTCGGCCCACCCGCACACTGGGCGCACGCATCAGGTGCGGGTCCACGCCACGGAGGCGGGCATGCCGATCCTCGGAGACGTCGATCACCACGGCCAGGCCGCCGCCCGGGTGTTCCTGCACGCGGCATCCATCGGGGCCCGCCACCCGGTCGACGGTCAGCTCGACCTCGTCGCCGAGCGGCCGGGGAGCTTCGACTACGCGCTCGCGGGGACGCACGACGACACCCACCTCGCCGCCCTCGTCGCCGACGAAGCGCGGGCGCTGCTGTTCGACGACGACACCGACGCCTACCTCTGGGTCGACCGTCACCACGACGGGTTCCCCACCACCCGCGTGGAGCGATTGGGCGATGTGGCGCTGGTCCTCCGCTACGGCAACGAGGCCATCCCGACCGCCTGGCTCGACGCGTGGAACGACACCGTTCCGCTGCGCGCGATCTACGAGCAGCCCAAGCCCCGCGGCGGCGGGGCCGCGCCAGCCCACCTCGTCAGCGGTACCGCCACGGACCGCTTCGAGGTGCGCGAGCTAGGCGCTCGGTACCTCATCGACCTGACCGCCAGCGCCACCTCCAGCGGGCTGTTCCTCGATCAGCGCGAGGCCCGCCGCGAGCTCCTCGGCATGGATCTCACCGGCCAGACGGTGCTCAACACGTTCGCCCACACGGGATCCCTGTCCGTGGCCTCCGCGCTCGCCGGGGCTGAGGTGCTCACGCTGGACCTGAGCAAGCGGTACCTCGATTGGGCCGCCGACAACCTGCGCGCCAACGGCATCGACCCTGCCGATCACGACTCGATCTACGGCGACGTATCCGAATGGCTCGACCGCTTCGCCAAGAAGAAGCGTTCGTTCGATCTCGTGCTCGTCGACCCACCGAGCTCCAGCACCCCGCGCAAGAAGGGGGGCCGTCGTTGGGTGGCCGACCGCGATCTGCACACGCTCGTGACGCAGGCCGCACGGGTGACCGCTCGGCAGGGCACCGTGTACGTGTCGACCAATCTCCAGCGCATGACGTGGCCGATGTTCCTCGACCAGCTCGAGGCGGGGGTGGCCGAGGCCGGCCGCATCGGCTCGATCTCCACCCGCACCCTGCCCCTCGACCACCGCAGCGGCGCTGGCGATCCGCCGTACCTCAAGGCCGCCTGGATCCGCCTGGACCGCTGATGGCCTTACAGGTAGAGGCCGGTGCCCGACTCCTCGAGGCGCTGGGCGGCAACCGCGTGGATGTCGCGCTCGCGCAGGATGATGTAGTCGTCGCCGCGAACCTCCACCTCGTAGCGATCCTCGGGGCTGAACAGCACCTGGTCGCCGGCTTCCATCGTGCGCACGTTGGGCCCGGCCGCCACCACCTCTCCCCACACGAGCCGCTTCTTCATCTCGGCGGTGGCCGGGATGAGGATCCCGCCAGAGCTGCGTCGCTCTCCCTCGATGTGGAGATCGACCAGGATGCGGTCGTTCAGCATCTTGATCGGCAGCTTGTCGCGCTTCGAAGAGGCGGCCATCGGCCCACGATAGGGTCCCCGCTCGTGGGTCACGACCTCCCCACCGCCCATCGGGTGGGTCAGCGATCTGGGATCGACGCGACGGCGGGTACGTTCGCGCGGTGAACGCGCCCCGCTCGCGTCCCTCGACGTGGGCAGCCCTCGGCGTCGCGGCCCTGCTCGCCCTGCTATCGCTCGCGGTCTACTCCACGCGAGACGACCAAGCCATCACCGATGTCGTGCTGCTCGGCGACTCGATCGCGCAGGAGGCCTTCCCCTACCTGCAACCCCTGAGCGACGTCACAGTGCTCGAGCGATACTTCGGTGGCACGGCGCCATGCGACTGGTTGGACAAGGATCTGCTGGCCGCCCGCCGCCGCGTGGTCGTGGTCTCCTTCACCGGCAACTCGTTGACGCCGTGCATGGCTGACGGCGCCGGCGGCTTCCTGCGCGGGCAAGCGCTGGTCGACAAGTACCGAG
>Ga0105049_10008472_pt1 | contig 11929 bp, 7 predicted proteins | sample MAT06_FD_78087 | JGI IMG/M metagenome (GOLD analysis project Ga0105049, IMG submission 78087) | Freshwater microbial communities from Lake Fryxell liftoff mats and glacier meltwater in Antarctica - MAT-06 | ecosystem: Environmental > Aquatic > Freshwater > Ice > Liftoff microbial mat | place...
AGCCTCTATTTGCAATTGTCAGCAGCTTAACTTAAATCAATCTTTTTGTTGGTTATTGACAGGAAAGCGGGTGTCCGTAAAACGGATGGAAGCCGAAATAAGGGAAGAAAAAGGGAAGAATGATTAAAGGAGATTACTTCCGAATTCCTACTTTTTTATGTAGTCAATTTATACTTTTTCCCCGGAAGCGATTTGATAAGTCCTTCAAATTCAAGATTCAATAGGGTAGAAGCTAAACTTGAAATGGATACGTTGAGCAATATCGCAATCTGATCGATTTCCAGTTCTTTTTTCTCAATCAGGATAGTCAACACGCTTCTTTCTTCTTCATTGTATTTAGTGAGATCGAATATTTTATTTTTAGTATTTGTGGCTGTCAGGTTTTCCTTTGACCATGACAGTGATTCTTCAAGGTCTTTTGGGCCGGTGTAAATAGATGCTTTCATGGATCGGATCAGGTTATTGCAACCTTCACTGTAGGTGGACAGCAAGTTACCCGGCACGGCAAAAACCTCTTTATTGTAACTGAATGCAATCTCAGCGGTGATCAATGCCCCTCCTTTTTGTGCTGCTTCCACGACAATCACAGCATCCGACAAACCTGATATAATCCTGTTTCTCCTCGGGAAATTGCTTGGATGCATCACTGTTCCCGGTGGATATTCGCTCACAAGACCACCTCCGTTTTCCATCATTTGGTCAGCGGTATTTTTATGTATGGCTGGATAAATCTGATCTACAGAAGATCCCAATATGCCCAAAGTGGGAATGTTATTTGCCAAGGCTGTCTTATGGGCTTCGATATCCACGCCGTAAGCCAATCCACTGACGATGGTAGCGTGGTAGGGAGTTATATCCTCTATGATCTTTTTTGTGATGTTTTTTCCGTACTCTGTGGCGTTTCTAGTTCCTACGATAGCAACTGACCTGTTTGGATTGAGATTTACCTGTCCTTTGGTGTATAATACCATCGGGCAATCGTCCATCACTTTGAGCCTTGCAGGAAAATTCTGATCAGAGAAAGTAAGTAATCTTATTCCTTTTTTTTCGCAGTTTGAAATGATATCTGCAGCTTGCCTAAGGTATTGGTCCTTGTCCTTCCTGATTTCAGCAAGCTTTTTATTGAGACGAGGGATTTTTGAAATTTTTCCCGACGCAAGGTCAAAAAAATCCTTTGCCGAGCCGGTGTAGGCTAGGATATTTCTGTATAAAGTAGGGCCGATATTAGGGATTAGATTAAGCGCTAACTCAAAAATCAATTCCTTATTATTTGGATTCGACATGCATGATATCCCGTATTTCTATTAAAAAACGTTTGATCTGATTGAGCCTGTCCACCATGGCTGCTTTGTCAAAAACTTTTAGGTGATCGCCTTTGATTACCTCTTGGGCACCTTGAAGCGTGTATCCTTTGATTTTTACCAATTGATAGATATACCTGATTTTCTCAATATCATCTTTGGTAAAACGCCGGTTGCCTTTCTTGTCTTTTTTGGGTTTGATGATGTCAAATTCACCTTCCCAATAACGTATAAGAGATGGTGCAACTTTGAACATGCTAGCTACTTCTCCAATGGAGTAGTATTTTTTTTCGATTTCTTTTTCTTTGTACGGCACAGGATTTAAAGCATTACTTTAACCAAAAATATGAAAAATAATTAATTTTCAAGTCTCAAATATTTTTTTCATCAGTTGCCACTTTTCATTTTCTGCTGTACCGGGCAACTTTTGTTGAAAGCTTGACATGAGGTTTTCCCATTCCTGAACTTTCGGGTTATTTGCATCCATTTCGGCTTTCTTTTCAAATGAAAAGCTTGAATCCACCTCAATAATCATGCACAACCTATTTTCCCAACGGTATAATTCCATGGAAATTATACCCGCATCTCTGAAGCTTTGAAGGATTTCAGGTTTTACGGATTTGTGATAACCTTCATATTCCTCAATGAGTTGAGGGTCATTTTTTAAATCAAGGGTCAAGCAATATTTTCGATTCATCCGTATTATACTAAATAAAGGCTTTCGGAAGATTAATTTTATATCTCCCGAAAGCCTATGTTTTTGACCTTACTTGAATGGAGTTATTTATTTGGGATCTTTTTCTTCAGGTATTTCTTTGGCATCCTCAGCCCCTTTCAGATAGGTAGGAAGATTCAATCCTGCCATATTGAATAAATCATTTAAAGGAGGTACACTTTTCATCAATCCGGAGATAAAGTTGGCTGTTGAACCGTTTCCGTTTTCACCATTTGCACCGGAGTCCCAAACTGTGACTTTGTCGATTTTGATATTTTTTACAGCATCTACCTGGGTTTTGACAAGCTCAGGGAGTTTCTCAATCAATAAGAGTTGGAATGCTTTGTTTGGATCTCCGCCTGCGGCATCCACGACCTGCCTGTAACCTTCTGCCTGTTTGGTCAATATTTCATAAAGGCCTCTAGCCTCGGCATCCATTTTGGCAAATATCGCATCAGCTTCACCTTTTGCCTGTTCCCTGATTCTCTCAGCTACGGCCTGGGCTTCAATGATTGCTTTTTGTTTGGCGATTTCAGCTGGAATAACTTCATTGGCGATTTGGGTGGACCTATCCCTCTCAGACCTGGCAGCTTCTGCTTTTTGCTCGGCGACATACGATTCTTCCAAGGCTCTTGCCTGTTGGACTTTTTCAGCGGCGAGGGCTGTTCTTTGAGCTTCTGCTTCTCTTTCTCTACGGATGGCGTCGGATTGTGCAATGGAAATCTTGGCTTCGTTTTCTCCTTTTACTGCCAATGCATTGGCTTCGGAAGTTTTGACCCTGGTATCTCTTTCAGCCTCGGCCTTTCCGATGGATTCATCCTTGAAGGCTTCGGCGATACTTACCTCTCTTGACTTATGGGTAATTGCGATTTTCACATCCCTATCTCTGTGGGTTTCTGCGATTTGAACATCGCGCTCCCTGTCGGCCATTGCCTTGCCTGTTTCACCTATTTTTTCCTGTTCGGCAACAGAGATTTTGGCTTCGTTGATGGCTTTTGCAGCAGCTTCCTTACCCAATGCCTCGATGTATCCTGATTCGTCTTTGATGTCGGTCACGTTGACGTTGATCAGCTTGAGACCGATTTTTTTCAATTCATTATCAACGTTTTTTGAAATGTTATCCAAAAATTTATCCCTATCAGAATTGATTTCTTCAATCGTCATTGTCGCTATGACCAATCTCAACTGGCCAAAAAGGATGTCCTTTGACAATTCTTGGATCTGTTCAGGGCTAAGTCCCAGTAACCTTTCAGCGGCGTTTCCCATGCTGTCTGTTTCTGTAGAAATGGCAATTGTGAATCGGCAGGGAACATCTACACGGATATTTTGACGGCTTAGGGCATTGGTAAGGTTGGCTTCAATAGAAATCGGCTTGAGATCGAGGTAGGCAAAATCCTGGATCACAGGCCATATGAATGCACCACCTCCATGGATACATTTGGCAGATGTCCCTCCTGTACGGCCATAAACTACGAGGATTTTGTCAGAGGGACATCTTTTGTATCTCGATACCAAAGCTGTGATTGACACAAAAAATACTGCTACTGCTGCTACTAGAATATAAATTGTTTCCATATAAGAATTGAGTGTTAAAGTTTTTCTACTACCAAAATATTATCAGAATCCATAGACCTGATTTTTACCAAAGTCCCGGATTTCAGGGTTTCGGATTCCGTGATTGCGCGGAGTTCTTTGAATGAACCTTTGATGCTAATCTGCACTTTACCTATTCCGGATTTTTTTGCCGGAATGGTCAGGTAGACCTCACCTGTTTTTCCCAATGTTTCTTTGATCTGAAATGTGTTGTCTTCTGCCAGCTTTTTTATTTGTGATATGATCAGGAAAAATACCGCTACAAAACCCAATCCCACTAACAGAGAAATTCCAATCAAAAGGGTTTTATTCTCGATGATGTTATAAAATGAAATCCCCGTCCAACCAAATCCAAGCATAAAGTGGATCAAATTACGGAAGGAAAAAAACTGAAAAGGCCCTTCAGCACCTTCCAGATTGCTGTCAAAATCGGCCTCAAGTCCGTCTGTAGCGTCTGCTCCAATAAATGTCATGATGGTCTGTACCAAAAAGACCAAAGTAGATGGAATTGCCAAATACCAAAAGACCTTAAGCAAAGAATCCATTTCGCTAAAATTTTCCATAGTCGTGTGTAAGTTTATTTGGCCAAACTAATTAATTTATTAATTGGTACAAGCAATAAGGCTGAACTTGTTTAAAAATTTTTTTTCCAAGGTCAAAAAATACTATTGGAAACAGGGTATTTTTAATCATATCCAGCTTCACTAAATCTTGGCATCTAGAAATGACCGGAGGATAAAATTTTTATTTAATCCATATTTTAATATAAAATATTTGATTTCAAAAATACTTAAAACTGGGTTTGATTCAGGATATTTAACATGTCATAAAAAGAAAATTGCATTTCATTCTAAAATTTGTTTTAATACCCAAAAGATTATTTTATATTTTGGTCTGAATTTCGGAGTAATGAGTATTAAAAATCATAAGGCCTTCTTTTTTTTGCTAGCAGCGTTGCATCTGACCATTGTTTTTGATGCCCATTCCCAAATAACAACCTTAGGTAAGGAGTTCTATTTTGGGTTTATGGAAAACAACGGGATTCCTCCTGAGGCACCGGACAGGGGAGTCGTCGTGGTCACAGCAAGTGAACCATCAGCCGGCGTCTTGGAATATGCAGGAAGATCCTATCCTTTTTCTTTGGCTACCGGTCAGCAGTTTTTCCACCAAATAAATGATTTCGACATACTTCACAGGACCTCGGGAGTGATCGAATCAAAAGGTGTATATATTATTTCTACGGGAAATGTGTCCGTATATGCTTTTAATGAAAGATTCAGATCTGCGGATGGGACAGTGATTTTACCGATAACTACCTTGGGAAAGGATTACTATATCACTTCACATTTTGAGGTAATGACCACAGTAGTCAATTACAATGCAAATATAAATAACGAAAGCACGCTTTTGGTGGTCGGCGTAGAGAGTAATACCAAGGTCGAAATCACACCATCGGTTGAAACATTGAGCGGACAAGCTCCTTTGGTTCCGTTTTTAATTTCGCTCAACCGTGGTCAAAGTTATCAAATCAAAGCGAGGGGAGATCTTACAGGAACAAGGGTGAGGGTAGTGGGCGATAATGCGGAAGAATGTAAGAATTTGGCCGTTTTTGGAGGAAATAAATGGACCAGTGTGGGTGATTGTGGCCTAGCCAATGATAACCTTTTCCAACAGGCTTATCCTGTGAATACATGGGGAACAGAATTTTTTCACATTCCGTTGGCAGGAAGGTCTTCGGGGGAATTGGTCAAAATATTGGCTTCCGAAGATAATACCTCCGTTTTTATTGACGGGATTTTGAGGGGTGTGATCAATGCCGGAAAATTTATTTCCCTCGATTTTGAAGCTGATCAATTGGCAAATATTAGAACTGATAAACCTTCCTCTGTGACAGTTTTTGCAAAAAGCCAGGCTTGTAATGATTCCACGCTACCGCTTTACAATGACGGGGATCCTTTTATGATCACTTACAGCCCAAACCAACAATTGTTAAAGAACATCACTTTCAATGCACTGCAACTGCCTTCCATCACAAGCCACTATGTAAACATCATAGTAAAAACGGCCTCCAAAGACCAGACTAGGCTTGATGGGAGCAATGTTGGTAATCAGTTTGCTTCGATTCCGGGAAGTAGCGAATATTCATATGCCAGGATTTCCATTTCCCAAGGCGCACATACGTTGAGTAATCCTGAGGGATTGATCGGATATGTTTATGGATTTGGATACATAGAATCCTATGGCTTTGCAGTCGGTGCCAATTTGGACAACCTTAATTTTGAAACTAAAAATCAATATGATTTTGAAGTGTCAGGGGATAAAGTAGCTTGTTATAACAATGAAAGTTTGTGGGAAATTAATCCTGAAAATGAGCTTTTCACTTATTTCATATGGGATTTTGGTGATGGTTCCGATCCGGTGGTCGGCAAGGAAGTCCCGCATACTTATACTGAAACCGGTGAATATGAAATCAAAATCATAGCTGCAATCAGTGAAAACTCCTGTGACGAACAGCAGGAAGTCAAGTTCACAGTGACTGTCATCAAAACCGAAGGGGAAATCAGGGGAATTGCAAAAGCTTGTCCATTGGTAGAAGAACTTACTTATGGGGTGGTATCCGAAATGGATTTTTCAAAAGTGGAATGGAAGGTTGAGGGTGGGGAAATTATTGATGTTGACGAAGAAAATCTCCAAGTGACAGTCCGTTGGGGTGTCGCAAATCCAAATGCTAAAATCATTGCATTGCCTTTTACCACTGAGGGTTGTCCTGGGGAAGAAATAGTGTTTGGCGTCGTTATCAATCCTTTAATTGATGCTGAAGTTCCCGAAGGTTTGAGTGAAATCTGCTTTGACCCTGAGCGCTTGGATGAATATAAAATACCTCAAGGATTTGCCAATAGAGGGTATGAATGGTTCATTGAAGGGGGAGAATTTGCAGATGGCAATGAAGGAAGTAAAATTCAAGTGAAATGGGTTAATCCTGGAATTACGGGGAAAATCTGGTACCGGGAATACAGCTTGTTCGATGATTTTTGTGAAGGAACTTCACCGGTTTTGGAAGTTGTGGTCAATCCACTGCTTGAAGCTTCTCTGTCGCAACAATCTGAGGTCCTTTGTTTCGGAGAATCCAATGGGCAAATCCAACTTACCATTACAGGAGGAAAAGCACCCTATAGGTACGAATGGAGTCACTCCTCTACCTTAAACTCTCCAAATGCACTCAATTTACCTGCGGGAAATTATTCAGTAAAAGTTACTGATTCCTTCGGCTGTTTTGTTTTGATTGAAAATGTGGAAATAGATCAACCTGAACTACTTGAATTGGTAAGTTTTGGCACAGAAAGCACCTCATGTTTCGGTAGACCAGACGGGACGGCGAATATCCTCGTACAGGGAGGAGTTGGTCCATATACCATTGATTTTCAATCGGTAATTATCATGGGGGGCGAAATTATACTTGAAGGGCTTGAAGGGAGGTCCCATTCTTATCTGATTACAGATACCAATGGATGCAGTATTCCGGTGACATTTACGGTGAATTCTCCTATATCGGCGGTAGCAGATGTGAGAATCCAAAAGGCAAGCTGTCCCGGCCAATCCAATGGAGAACTGTATGTTGCCGATACCAGAGGAATCGGTCCATTTACCTATAATTGGGAATTTGATAATTCTCCAGGATCCACGCTGACAGGAATTCCCAGAGGAGTATATGAGGTAAGTATCCAAGATAGCAGAGGCTGCATCAGTGAAGGTAAAGGAGAAATCTTTGAAGAGTTACCTGTTACAAGAATGCCAACAGGTTTTATCCCTAGTGACGGACATTTTGGCCCTGTGGCAAATTGTGAAGTGCCATACCTTTTAAAAATTTTTAACAGATGGGGAAGCATGGTTTATTTTGGGGACACAGGTTGGGATGGGAGCGTGAATGGTGAAGATGCGCCCGTAGGGGCCTACACATACCTCATTTTATTTGAAGTCAGTGTCAACGGGAAAATAACAACGAAAGAAAGTAAAGGAGTTTTTACCTTATTGAGATAAAGAAAGTTGAATTTAAGATTGGAAGGGGCTTTTTCTAAAATTCTAAATATTTGGTAACATCATCTTAAAATAGAAAAAATGTATAAATGGGTGTTTTATTTTAAAGATTGGAGAAATTTTTTTGAACTTCATAATAACAAATTCCTTCAAAAACTACTTCCACAAAAGTGAATGGTCCCTATTCAAAAAAAAATTATTGATAAATTACGTCTCATATAATGTATTCTAATTGAGAATGCGGTTCCAAGGTAAAGTTTCTATTTATATTTTGGGTTTGTTGCTGATTTTCGGCTGCTTCAATCCTGTGTTTGGACAGTTATCCACCATAGGGAGAGAGTTTTTTGTAGGTTTTATGGAGAACAACCGCATTGTCCCTAACAGAATAGACCAAGCTTCCATTATTATTTCTGCAAATGAAGATGCAAGCGGCATCATCCAATATGTTAACAATACCATTCCATTTTCAATAAAATCGGGGGAGCAATTCGTTTATGATTTTCCCCAAGAAGGAGTAGACATTATCCACCGTACTTCTGGAAAAGTTGAGAATCTGGGAGTGTATATCAGCGCAGACGGGAATGTTGCTGTCCACGCATTCAATTTTCGGCAAAGGAGTGCAGATGGAACTGTAGTCCTGCCGCTTTCTTCATTGGGAAAGGATTATCTGGTAACTGCCCATGCTGAACAATTTGGACCAGGTGTTTCCGGAGGAAGCAATATTAATTATGAAAGTACTCTTTTGGTGGTCGGCGTGGAAGACGATACCAATATCGAAATCACAACCACTACAGCTACGGTCAATACCATTCCGGCAGGAGCGCCTATCAATATCAAACTCAAAAAAGGAGAAAGTTACCAGATTAAAGCCAAGGGAGACCTGACAGGGACTAGGGTCAGGGTCATTGGAAGTCAGGAAGGCGATTGTAAGAACATTTCGGTTTTTAGTGGTAATAAAATGACTTCAATAGGCACGGACTGTGAAGGGACCACTGGAGACCATTTGTATCAGCAAGCCTATCCTTTATTTTCATGGGGCAAGGAATACATCCATGTACCTTTAAAAGGAAGGACGTCAGGGGAAATGGTCAAGGTTCTTGCTGCTGAAAACAATACAATAATCTCTATAAACGGTGTTTCTCAAGGAAATCTAAATTCAGGGAAGTTTTCTACTTTCTTTTTTGGGCCGGAGGAATTGGCTAACATAATTGCCACAAAACCAATTGCTGTCACTGTTTTTTCCAAAAGTCAGGGGTGCAATGTTCAAAACGGTCCTCTAGCCAGCAATGGTGACCCAACAATGATTACCCTTAGCCCCAATCCACAGTTGATCAAAAGTGTAGCCTTTTCCGCTGTTAAGGTGGTAGGAATTATCAACCATTATGTTAATATCATTGCAACAACAGGTACTCAGGGAGAAACTGTCATAGATGGCCTCAATGTAGGAAATCAATTTTTGCCAGTACCGGGAAATGAAGGTTATGTTTATGCCCGGGTGGAAATAGCTGAGGGTGTCCATACCCTATCCAATCCCGACGGTGTGATCGCCTATGTCTATGGTTCGGGCTTTATTGAATCCTATGGATATTCGGCCGGAGCGAGCCTTTCCAATCTGAATTTTGAAACTGAGGTAGCCTATGATTTTGAAGTAGAGGGAGATAAAGTGGCTTGCTTAGGTGAAACTGGAGCATGGAAGATTATTCCTTCCAATCCCAAATTTGAGATTTTTGAATGGTCTTTTGGTGACGGAACTGATATGCAGGAAGGGCAGGAGGTCGATCACTTGTTTGAAGAACCGGGAATTTATGAGATAAAAATCGTGGCGTTTACCGGTGACCGGGCATGTGATCAGATTGAAGAGGCGTTTTTTGAAGTAGAAGTGGTCGAATCTTCGGGGGAAATATCAGGCCCGGATAATGTCTGCCCCTTGATAGATGAGGGGACTTATGTTTTCGAAAATTATCAAAACACTCAGAAAGTCATATGGGAAGTAACCGGTGGAGAAATCATTGACTCAAGTGGTTATTCTGTCCAAATCAGGTGGGGGGATTTTGACCCTGATGCCAAAGTGATTGCTGTTCCGGTGACAAACCAAGGATGTCTTGGTACACCTGTTGAATTGGGTATTTTGATTAATCCTGCCATTGAACCAGAGCTCCCAGAAGGAAAAAGTCAGATTTGTTTTGATGAAAGTGAATCTTACTCCTATAAAGTCAAGAACCTTATCCCTGATAGGACATATCAATGGTATGCAACGGGCGGAACAATTGTTTCTGGTGAAAATACCAACGAGGTCACAGTCGAATGGCAGGGTGTTGGCTCAGAGGGTGAAATCTGGTTTGAAGAATACAGTAAAATCAATGTTTCCTGTGGAGGGGAATCCAAAAGGCTCAAAATCAAAGTCAATCCGCCTATCGAAGCAAATTTGATTTCTTTTACAGAAGAAATTTGCGTTGGATCCAGCCTTGGAAGGATAGAGGTTTTGGCAATTGGAGGATCCGGGGAATTCACCTACGATTGGTCTCATGACCCTTTGCTGGAAGGATCTTTAGCTGAAGGATTGGGTATCGGGATTTATTCGGTTTTGGTGAAAGACTCAGGCGGATGTGAAATATTTTTTGAAGGGCTCGAGATTGCATCCTCTGGGGAATTTGAATTGATAGGTACACCTGCAATCACCAATGCCAGCTGTTTTGATTTGGCAGATGGAAAGGTTGTCTTTGAACTACGAGGAGGAACAAAACCATATAGGATTGAGGGATATGATTTTATTGAAGTTGATGATAAGTTACAGATTTTTAAATTGTTAAGAGGTGAATATGAAATTATTGTCAAGGATGTACTAGGTTGTGAGTTTGTCTTGGATGTCAACATCGATTCTCCTCCAATAATTGAAGTTAATTTCCAAATCGAAAAATTTGCCTGTTCAGGTCTGGCAAACGGCTCACTTTTGGCCATTCCAAAAGGGGGTGTTTCTCCGTTTTTATTCCAATGGGATTGGGACAGCGGTACCGCTCCGAGGGTTGTTGACATTCCTTCCGGAGAATATGGTTTGTTTGTGGAAGACGCCAATGGTTGCCAAAAGAAGGTTTTTGGAAAGATGGAAGAAGGTGTTCCGATACTCAGAATGCCGACAGGATTCCATCCGAATGACGGTCTTTTTGAAGGGGTAAGCAATTGTGATCTAGAGTTTCGGTTGATGGTATATGACAAATGGGGAAGTCTTGTCTATGTAGGAGAAAAGGGCTGGGATGGAAAAATATGGAATCAGGAGGCTGTGATCGGCACTTACACCTATATGATTGAGTATTTTTTCAATGTTGAGGGTCAAAAACAAACTCTCCAACAGCGGGGCGCTTTCACTTTATTGAAATAGAATTTGATTTGCTTTTAATATTTTTTGTTTGCGGGATCGGGAGTTTAATTAATTTTAACGATCCTAATATTTTTAAAGAAAACCATTTGTTTTAGTCATGAAGAAAATTTTGATCACAGGGGGCGCAGGTTATATTGGCTCTCACACTGCTGTTGCTTTAGTCAATTCGGGTTTTGAACCTGTCATTGTTGACAATTTTTCCAACTCCGAAAAATCTGCGTTGGATGGAATCAAATCGATTCTTGGAAGAGAAATTGTGTATCATGAAGTGGATTGCCTTGATAAGATTGGCATGGAAAAAGTTTTTCAGGATAATGATTTTCTAGGTGTAATCCATTTTGCTGCTTCCAAAGCAGTTGGAGAGAGCACAAGATTACCTTTGAAATATTATTCCAACAACATAGATTCATTGATCATCTTATTGGAGTTGATGTCCAAATACAAAGTCAAAGACCTTGTTTTTTCCTCCTCTTGCACAGTTTATGGCCAACCAAAGGTATTGCCGGTCACAGAAGCTACTCCAAGACAGGATGCAGAAAGTCCTTATGGCAATACAAAGAAAATCTGTGAAGACATTTTAAGGGACTTAATCTTGAGTGGTGCTGAATCAAGGATTGTTGCATTGCGCTATTTCAATCCGGTAGGTGCGCATCCAAGCGCTGAGATAGGGGAGTTGCCTATCGGTGTTCCTGCTAATCTGATTCCTTATATCACCCAAACTGCGGCAGGAATCAGGGAAAAAATCACTGTTTTCGGCAATGATTATGATACAGCAGACGGTACCTGCGTCAGGGATTACATCCATGTGATGGATTTGGCAGATGCGCATGTCAAAGCCTTAAAATTTCTATCTGAGCAAAAAGATAACTTTTATGACATCTTCAATGTCGGTACAGGAAATGGAAATAC
>Ga0105049_10008473_pt1 | contig 11928 bp, 14 predicted proteins | sample MAT06_FD_78087 | JGI IMG/M metagenome (GOLD analysis project Ga0105049, IMG submission 78087) | Freshwater microbial communities from Lake Fryxell liftoff mats and glacier meltwater in Antarctica - MAT-06 | ecosystem: Environmental > Aquatic > Freshwater > Ice > Liftoff microbial mat | place...
CGGCGTCCCACGCCGACCACCGTATCGGCCGCCAGCACGCGCGCGCCGGGGTGACGCGTCGCCACTGTGGCGCATTTTTCGCGGGCCAGCCGCTCGGCATGGCTGCGCGGTGTTTCGCCTCGCGCCGGGGTTTCATCGATATCGGCCGGGTCGATGGCATCGGGCACCAGCCCCAGCCGCGCCAGCAATTCCACCCGGCGCGGGCTGGCCGATGCCAGGATCAACCGTGCCAATGGACGAAGCCGTAATGCGGATGCGCGTGCGCCAGCAAGTGTTGGTCGGGCACGCTACCGCGCCGCAACGTCAACGGCAGCGTCCGCTGCGCCAAGGCGCCGGCATCATCCATTTCATTTCGCAGCAAGGCCAGCTGCGCCGCCGGCGGCGCCAGTTGGCCTTGCGCTACCTCAGGCGCGGCAATTGGCCCGGGCAGTGCCGATCCCGCAACTGCCGTTGCCACTCCGGTCAATCTTCGGGAGCGATGGTGACCTTCAGCCCGTCGAGCGCGGCGGTGAAGGCGATCTGACACGACAGGCGCGAATTGGGCTTTTTATGGTCCGAACTGTCAAGCAGGTCGGTTTCGTCGGCACCGGCCTCACCGGCATCACCCGCTTCGACGTAAACATGGCAGGTCGCGCACGAGCAACAGCCACCGCACAGCGCCAGCAATTCGTCGATGCCGCCATCGCGGATGATTTCCATGACCGACATGCCGGGCTTGGCGGCAAGTGCGACTTCATTGCCTTCGCGGGTAGTGACGAATATTTCGGCCATAGCGTGCAGTTTCCTTGAAGAAAGAACAGGATCAATCCGCGCTTCATAGCGGGGGATGACGTGCCACGACAAGATGGCGAAAGTTATCGACAGTTGTTAGGGGCAGCCAAGGCCTTGGGGAATCAGCATGCGCATCGTTCATCAGTTCGCACCAGCCATGTCGGCAATGATTGCCGGCCTGCCAGGCGTGACCAGCGCCGAGCATGTCCCCCTGGAAAACCGCTGGAACCTGCCGGCCGATGCCGATGTGCTGTTTGTCATCCATGGCGAAGGCGATACCCGCCCCGCTGCCGATGCGCCGCGCCCGCCTGGTTGGCCGGGCGCGACCAAACTGGTCCAGATCGCCAGCGCCGGTCTCGATGATTATCCCGAATGGCTTTTCGAAGCCCCGGTGGTGGCCAGCGCTTCGGGGACCAATTCAATCCCGATCGCCGAATATGTGCTGGCGGTGATGCTCGCCCATGCCAAGCGCCTTGCCGATGTGACGCTTAACCCGGGCGACGGCTGGCCCGATCGCAACGCCATGATCAACCAGCCGCTGGGCACGCTCGGCGGGCGCACGCTCGGCCTGCTCGGGCTCGGCTCTATCGCGCTTCGGGTGGCGCGTCATGCCAAAGCCTTTGACATGAACATCATCGCCACCCGCCATTCGGAAGCGCCGTCGCCCGATCCCGATGTGACCCTGGTGCCGTTGGCCGAGTTGGCGGCCCGGGCCGACATTCTCGTCATCGCGGCACCGATTGATACCAGTACCCGCGGGCTGGTTGGCGCCGATTTCCTCGCGGCCATGAAAGCCCAGGCCCATATCGTCAACATTGCCCGCGGGGCGATCATCGATGATGACGCCCTGAAAGCCGAATTTGCCAAGGACCGGCTATGGGCATCACTCGATGTCACCGAGCCTGAGCCGCTGCCCGCTGGCCATTGGTTGATCGGCCACCCGCGCGTTAAAGTCACGCCGCACATCTCGTGGAGTTGTCCCGAGACATCACAACGTGTCTTTGGACGGCTGATTGACAATATCGCGCGGCTGCAAGCCGGCAAGGCACTGCTCGGGCAATTGAAGGGTTAGAAGGGCACCAGCTTGCCTTTTTTCGAAAACTTCAGATAGCCGGCGTTTATCCCCAGCCGCCAGCCGACCCCAAGCTTGATCGGCACAATGACGACATCGTCGCGCTGCAGATAATTGGCCGCAAAGCCGCCGACGAGATAGGCTTTGCCCTCTGCCGCCGGGTAGCGGCGGAACAGGTCTTCGGTGTTGTTGAGGTTGTAGACCAACGCAAAGGTCTTTGATCCATCGCCACCGAAGTCAAAACCTACCGACGGCCCGGTCCAGTGCACCGGCATCTGGCCTTCGACCTTGTGGTAAAGTGTGCCCGAGCCATATCGCAGCCCGAAAATGATGGCACCGCCGGCTTCGCGGCCGACGATATAACCGTTGGGCTGGCCGCGCTCCTTGAAGCTGCGCCGCACGATTTCGGCAAGACCCTCGGCGCCCCTGCCAAACACATCTTCGGCCGCGCCAAGCACATCCTGTTCTGCATAGGTCGGCGGCTTTGCCGGTGGCAATGGGGCCGGCTGGGCGGGCGGCGATGCAGCTTGCGATGCCGCTATCGGCTCCTGCCCGCGCACTGCCACAGCCGTGGCGGCAAGCAGCACACCTATCGCCAGAGCTGCAAATTTCATGTTCGTCTCCCGTGACCTTACGCTGTATGATCGTCGCCGCAAGCTTAACAGCCAATGACCCGAATGGGCAGTCAGCACGTTTCGCGCTGAATGGCTTTTCGCCGCCCCCCTGGCCATGCTACCGCTGTACAGCTTTCTGGATGCCAATCCGTGCCTGCCCAGCGGCCAAGATAATAAAAGGTTCGCCATGCGCGTCGCAATGATCGGTTCGGGTTATGTCGGCCTTGTCTCCGGGGCATGCTTTGCCGATTTCGGTCATGATGTCGTCTGCGTCGACAAGGACCCTTCAAAGATCGACCGTCTGAACAATGGCATCATGCCGATCTTTGAACCGGGCCTTGCCGAACTCGTAACCGGCAATGCCAAGGCAGGGCGGTTGACCTTCACCACCGACCTGATGAGCGGCATTGCCAATGCCGAAGCGATTTTCATTGCGGTCGGCACACCCTCGCGGCGCGGCGACGGCCATGCGGATCTCAGCTACGTCTATGCTGCCGCACATGAGATCGCGCGGGCTATCAAGGGCTATACCGTCATTGTGACCAAATCGACCGTGCCGGTCGGCACCGGCGACGAAGTGGAACGCATCATCAAAAAGGCCAACCCGACTGCCGAATTTGCTGTCGTATCAAACCCCGAATTCCTGCGCGAAGGTGCCGCCATCGGTGATTTCAAACGGCCGGACCGCATCGTCGTCGGCACCGAAGACCCGCGCGCCCGGGACGTGATGACCGAGCTGTACCGCCCCTTGTTCCTCAATCGGTCCCCGATCCTGTTTACCGCCCGCCGTACCGCCGAACTGATCAAATATGCAGCCAACGCCTTTCTCGCCACCAAGATCACCTTTATCAACGAAATCGCAGACCTGTGCGAAGCCGTGGGCGCCGACGTCCAGGACGTGTCGCGCGGCATGGGACTCGACAACCGGATCGGTTCCAAATTCCTCCACGCCGGCCCGGGCTATGGCGGCAGCTGTTTTCCCAAGGACACGCTGGCGCTGATCAAGACCGCGCAGGATGCCGGCGCCCCGATGCGCATCGTCGAAACCGTCGCTGCGGTAAATGACCAGCGCAAGCGCGCCATGGCGAAAAAGGTGATAGCGCTTGCCGGCGGCGATGTACGCGGCAAGACCGTTGCAGTGCTTGGCTTGACCTTCAAGCCCAACACCGACGACATGCGCGACAGCCCTGCCATCGCCGTCGTCGAGGCCCTGCAGAATGCCGGCGCCAGCATCCGCGCCTTCGATCCTGTGGGCACCGAGCAGGCGCAACTCGTGCTGAGCAACGTCGAGTATGCTGCCGACCCCTATGCCTGCCTGACCGGCGCCGATATCGCCGTGCTGGTCACCGAATGGGATGTGTTTCGCGCGCTCGACATGGACCGGGTAAAATTGCTGATGAAAACACCAGCTATCGTCGATCTGCGCAACATCTACCGGCCCGAGGAAATGGCGCGCCGAGGCATCGACTATATCAGCGTCGGACGATGAAGGATTTACAGATTTCCGCATCTTTTAAAGGCTATTCCCGTTACAAAGGTTGCCAAGTCCGGCCAAGGCCGGTTATAGGCCCCGCTTCGCGGAGTCGTGGGTGAGCGGCTGAAACCAGTAGTTTGCTAAACTGCCGATCTGGGTAACCGGATCCGAGGGTTCGAATCCCTCCGACTCCGCCAATGAATTTCTGAAGCGGGCGCTGCGTTTGCGCCCTCAGTCGCCAGCCGAGCCTGTTAAAACCGCAACCGCACTGGCTGGTGACGACACCCGCATTCGACTGGCGGGTTACTGTGCTAACCCCGATGGGGCCTGCCACTGCCGCAGATTTTTCATCGAACTGTTGTGCTGGCCGCTCGACTTCTGCATGATTTCAATAAGCGAGACACATCATTTTCCGGTGCCACTCCGGACATCAAAGCCGCTATCTGCGGGCCAAAACGCCGGATTTTGCGCAAAAAAAGGCAGCTCCTTGCGGAACTGCCCTCTTTCATGCCTGGCGGCGCATGGGTGTCGCTATGCGTTACCGATGCGCCGCCTGTGCAGTTTACTTCAATTCAACAGTCGCGCCGGCATCTTCAAGCTGCTTCTTGAGCTTTTCGGCTTCGGCCTTGTTGATGCCTTCCTTGATCGCCTTGGGCGCTGATTCGACCAGCGTCTTGGCTTCGGTCAGACCGAGACCGGTGATGGCGCGGACTTCCTTGATGACGTTGATCTTCTTGCCGCCGTCGCCGGTCAGGATGACGTCGAATTCAGTCTTCTCTTCAACGGCAGGCGCTGCAGCAGCGGCCGGACCGGCAACAGCGACAGCAGCGGCGGCGGAAACGCCCCACTTTTCTTCGAGCATCTTGGCAAGGTCAGCCGCTTCGAGAACGGTGAGCGCCGAAAGCTGTTCGACGATCGAGTTAAGGTCAGCCATGGTAATTCTCCAAATCTAAAGTCTTGTGAGGGCCGAAATTGGCCGGAATGTTACGCAGCGTCCTTCTCGGCGTAAGCCGAAATGACACGGGCCAGCTTGCCGGCGGGCGCAGTGGCCAGCTGGGCGAGCTTGGTTGCCGGGGCATTGACCAAGCCGATGATCCTGGCACGAAGCTCGTCAAGCGACGGCAGTTCGGCCAGCGCCTTGATGCCATTCACGTCGAGGACAGTGCTCCCCATTGCGCCACCAACGATCTCGAACTTGTCGGTCGTCTTGGCGAACGCTACCGCTACCTTGGCCGCGGCGACCGGATCGGTCGACGTGGCAAAGCCAGTCGGGCCGGTCAGCAGGTCGCCGATCGGCTGATAGGGGGTGCCTTCGAGCGCGATGCGCGCAAGGCGATTCTTGGTCACCTTGAAGCTGGCACCTGCCTGCCGCATCTTGTTCCGAAGGTCGGTGACCTGAGCCACCGTCAGCCCATGATTGCGGGCAACCACAATAACAGACGTTTCGGACAAGGTCTGGGCAAGACCAGTGATCAGCTCGGATTTTTGAGCGCGATCCATGCTCTCTCCTTGCTATCTGTTCCGGCCGCACGCAGCCGGAACCGTTGCCAATACCGCGGATGCGGTACTGGTAAAATGCCGCGGATGCGGCACCGGTTGAGCCTCTGGCCAGAACTGTTGAAAGGTCCGGGCCGTTGGCCCGTCCGAGGGATCGTCGCTCGACGTACGGTACAACCCGCCATCACAAGCCCGGCGCACATCCAGGGGATGCAGCCGATAAAAACTCTCCCCGTCTCATGCAGGCCAGATGCTTAAGTCATCCCCCAAAAGGTTCAGACACCTGTAATCTCGGACGGTATGCCTCGGGCAAGCCCGCAGCAGAGAGGGCCATATACAGGCTCTGCTCCGCCGGTCAAGGTTGCGGATAGAATCGGGTCTTGCTTTGACGCATTTGCCGGACAATGGAATTCCGATCGTCTGCGCCTGCGCCAGCTGCCGGACATCGTTGGTCCGGTCGCTCACCAGTCGCTGCCGGTCAGCGGCGCTGCGCCAACCCCAGAGCGCGAGCAGTGCCCGAACCACGACCGCCGTCGCCATGGCCGCCAGCAGCCATTGTGGCCGCACAGATAAAGAATCTCAGCTGGCGCCAGGTTCGATCAATGCTTTCGCAGTTTCGGGAGCATCGCGCGATTGCAGCCTGTTGGCCAGCTCGCCTTCATAGGCAAAGACAGGCGCGCGCCGCTTTTCGGGCGTGGCGGTCCCGGGCCCTATGGCGGCTTCGGCTTCAACGGCATCGCCGGCGCAACGACGGTTCAGCTCGATGGCTGCTATCTTGGCGATACCATCGACTTTGGCGCGCAGATCCAGTCTGGCAGCGCGCAGCGCGGCGTTCCCGAGGCTGCCAGCTGAGCCATGCTGACAACCGGCTTCGGGCTGACGGGCGCAGTGGCGCGTCGTCGCCGGATCGATAGCGTCGTCGCCTGACATCGCACACCGATATGAAAAGGGCCGGGATCGCTCCCGGCCCTTCGCATGTCATCGGTTGAGAACGATCAGACGTTGTGACCAACCGTCGTCGTATCGACCCGCACGCCGGCACCCATCGATGAGGTGAGCGCGACCTTCTGCAGATACTTGCCCTTGGCGCCCGACGGCTTGGCCTTGACCACGGCATCGAGCAGCGCATCGAAATTGGCGCGCAGATCGTCCTGGGTAAAGCTCGCCTTGCCAAGCCGCCCGTGGATGATCCCGGTCTTTTCAACGCGATATTCGATCTGGCCGCCCTTGGCCGCCTTGACGGCTTCGCCAACGTTCATCGTCACGGTGCCAAGCTTGGGGTTGGGCATCATGCCCTTTGGCCCCAGGATCTTGCCGAGACGCCCGACCAAACCCATCATGTCCGGCGTGGCGATGCAGCGATCGAAATCGATGGTGCCGCCCTGGACGATTTCGAGCAGGTCTTCGGCGCCAACGACATCGGCACCCGCAAGGCGTGCTTCATCGGCCTTGGGGCCACGGGCGAACACACCGACACGCACCGATTTGCCGGTGCCCTTGGGCAGGGTGACAACGCCGCGGACCATCTGGTCGGCGTGGCGCGGATCGACGTTCAGGTTGATGGCGACTTCGATGGTCTCGTCGAACTTGGCCGTGGCGTTGGCCTTTACCATCGCCAGCGCCTGATCGAGATCATAAAGCATTTCCGGGTTTACGGCGGCGGCGAGCGCCTTTGCCTTCTTTGACTGTGCCATGATCTCAGCCCTCCACCACTTCGAGGCCCATTGCGCGGGCGCTGCCTTCAATCGTCTTCATCGCCATTTCAATCGTGTTGGCGTTAAGATCGGGCATCTTGGCTTCGGCAATTGCCTTGAGCTGGGTCGTGGTGATCTTGCCGGCGGGCGCGCCCTTGCCCGGCGTGGTGCCACCCGACTTCAAGCCCGCGGCTTCCTTGATCAGGAACGATGCCGGCGGCGTCTTGGTGATGAAGCTGAACGAACGATCGGCATAGACGGTGATCACGGTCGGGATCGGGGTGCCCTTCACCAGGGATTCGGTCTTGGCGTTGAACGCCTTGCAGAATTCCATGATATTGACGCCGCGCTGGCCCAGTGCCGGACCGATCGGCGGGCTGGGGTTTGCGCTGCCGGCCTTCACCTGCAGCTTGATATAACCAGTAACCTTTTTTGCCATTGTGGCTCTCCTTTTGTGGTGCAAGCGGCAGTTTCACCTGCCTCCCACGGTTGAATGTCGATCGGCAGTTTTTGTTGGCCTATCGCGCTTCCGCTGTCGGCTTACTTCTGCTTCTCGACCTGTTCGAAGCCCAATTCGACCGGGGTTGCCCGGCCAAAGATCGACACCGAAACCTTGACGCGGCCATGGTCGTAATCGATTTCCTCGACCAGGCCGTTGAAACTTGCAAAGGGACCATCGAGAACGCGTACCTGGTCGCCGATCTCGAAATTCGCCTTTTTCTTCATCTTGGCCGCCGGAATTTCCTCGGCCTTGGTGTTCAGGATCCGCGCCGCTTCGGCTTCGCTGATCGGCTGCGGCTTGTTCTGCTGCCCCAGGAAGCCGGTAACCTTGGGCGTATTCTTGACAAGGTGATAGACGTCGTCGGTCATGTCGAGCTTGGCCAGCACATAGCCCGGGAAGACCTTCTTCTCGACCGCGCGCTTCTTGCCCTTGAACACTTCATTGACCGTTTCGGTGGGCACCGACACTTCATCGATGAACACATCAAGGCCCTTGCGGGTCGCCTCGGTCAGGATCGCTTCACGGACCTTGTTCTCAAAACCCGAATAAGCATGGATGATGTACCAGCGCGACATGTTGGTCCTTAAGCTTAAGCAGCGAGGCTGAGCAGGAATTTCACGATCCGGCCCAGCACCTGATCGATTCCGACGAAGAATACCGACAAGAGCGACGTCATGATCAACACCATGATCGTCATGCGCACTGTTTCGGGCAGCGTCGGCCATGTCACCCTGGCAAATTCGGCCCGCACCTGACGCACGAATTCGCCCGGGGATACCCTGGGTTTTGGAGCGGCCGGAGCCGGCTTTGCCTTTACCTCGATTGCCATCGAATCACTTACTCTTGCCGAATCAAACCACAACAAACACCAAAATCCGGCTGTTGCCCCATTTTACAGGAGCGGACAACCGGTGCCCGAACAGACCGCCCCGACCCGGTCGATCCTTCACACGTCTGTCGCCGGCCTCGCTTTTTCAAGCGGGACTGGCAGGAGCGGAGGGGCTCGAACCCCCGGCCCTCGGTTTTGGAGACCGATGCTCTACCAACTGAGCTACACTCCTACGGTCGGGATGCGGGCTATACCGATGGCATGTCGACTGCGCAAGGGCGGTAAAAGCATGACGGTGGTTGAAACCCGGCGTTGCTGCCTGTAAGCCGTTCTGCACGCCGGGCCCTGCGCCGAAATCGCGGGTATAGCTCAATGGTAGAGCACTAGCCTTCCAAGCTTGTGATGCGGGTTCGATCCCCGCTACCCGCTCCAGCGCCACCGCTTTCGTTTCCGTAAAAATCGCCCTTAACCACCCCTGCCGCGCGCCGTTCCCCACAAGGTGCAGAACGGAGACGGGCAATGACAATCGAAACAGGTCGGCTGGTAGCGGATGTCGCGACGGCGGTAGGCGGCAACCCGGCGCTGCTCTTTTTCGACCAGATCCGCACGCTGCTGCTTGCCACTCACCTGCCACCTCGACCCGAAGTCTATGACCTGCTCTGGCGCTACGTTCGCGACGAAAACCACAATCTGTCGTTGGCCGTGGATTCCGCCATCACCCAAGGCGCGCTCGATCTTGCTGCTGTGATGGCCTTGCGCCGCGCGCATTGCGGCGAAGTCGGTCGCGACGAAGTGCAAGCCCTGGTCGAAGCCGCGCATGATCAGGCCGAAGCCCTGACCCACCGTATCGAAGCCGGACGAACCGACCTCGCCGATTATGGCCGGGCCATCGCCGATGGCGGCGTCGCGCTGGCCAACCCGCTCGATGCCAATGGTTTAGCGATGTTGCTTGAACAACTCGGCGCCGCCACCGCGACCATGCAGGCCGCCAATGCCCGGCTGGAAGGCGAACTCGCCGCGGCCGCCAGCGAAGCACTGTCGCTGTCGGAAAAGCTGGGTGCCGCCGAACGCGCCGCGATAACCGATCAATTGACCGGTGTGCTCAACAGGCGCGGCACCTTCGAAGCGCTGCAGCGCCTGCAGGTGGAAACGCGGACGGCAGGCCGAAAACTGGCAGCTGCCATGCTCGATATTGATCATTTCAAGCGCTTCAATGACCGCTTCGGCCACGCGCTGGGTGACGATGTGCTGCGTTTCGTCGCGCACCATGTTGGCGTCGGCATTGCGCCCATGGGTGGAATCGTCGGCAGGCTGGGCGGCGAGGAATTCATCGCCTTGCTCCCCGACCATGATGTAGGCGCAACCGCTGCGATCATCGATCGAGTCCGCTCCGATCTTGCCGCCCAGATCATCCGCAACGCCGGCGACGGATCGAGCATGGGGCGAATCAGTTTTTCCGCAGGCGTTGCCGGCGATCACCCCGACGATGACGCCGACAGCCTGATCGACCGGGCCGACAAGGCGCTCTACAGCGCAAAGCGCATGGGCCGCGACCGGGTGGTCCCCGATCGGAGTTGAACCACAGCGCTGGCCCCGGCGCTTTTGGTGCCACCAAAGTCGTTGACACCCGCCGCCCCATTCGCCACTAGGCCGTCTCTTTCGTCCGCCAAGCGAAAGTCCCGTGGAGGGGTGGCCGAGCGGTCAATGGCAGCAGACTGTAAATCTGCCGGGTTCGCCCTACGTTGGTTCAAATCCAACCCCCTCCACCACGTCTTGTTTGTGGTCCGGCCCGGATGGAGCACGTTTCCTCTCGCGACCCGAGACACGGCGCCAACTTTGTGTCTATCTTGGCAGTGAAGCTTTGAGGAGACGAGACACGTGAGGATCATTGCGACAACTTTGTTGGCTGGCGCCGCGCTTGCGATTGCCACTGCAACTATTGCCCAGCCCGCACCAGCCCCCGCCGTCGGCGAAATGGTCCATGGACCGTCGGGTGCCGACATCGGCAAGATTACCGCTGCTGTGGGCGGCGATGTCATCATCGATACCGGCAGTCACAAGGTCGCTATCCCGCCGGCGTCCTTCGCACGAGATGACGACGGCCTGATGCTGTCAGCCACCAAAGACCAGGTCGATGCCTTTGGCCAACAGGCCGAGGACGCTGCCAGTGCAGCCCTTGCCGCAGCGCTCGTTCCCGCCGCCACCGTCAGCGGCCTCAACGGCAATGTCATCGGTACCATCAAGACGATCGAAGCCGGCCTTGTTGAATTGACCACGCCCAAGGGCGATGTCAAACTGCCAGCGACTGCTTTCATCTTCGAAAAGGGCGCGTTGAAAATTGGCATGACTGAGGCAGAATTCGACGCTGCTGTTACCGCAGTGGTCAAGCCCGGCTGATCGCTGGTCACCTTAAGGGCATGTTGCCGCCCGGGGGTTCCCACACGTCCCCGGCGCACCAGACCCGGAACCGATCACATTTGCATCGTCAGGTCGTGCCGGATGGTTTGCTGGGCAGGCGGCGCGTACAGCACAGGCGCTTTTCCTGTGCAATCGTGCCGACGCCCGCAGCGCGCCTCTGCCTGCGAAAAGAATGTGCAATTGTGATCGGTTTCGGGTCTAAGCCCGCAGCATGGGACGCAGACCACATCAGAAAACACCGGGAGCCCTGAAAAGCCCTTACCCCAGGCTTTATGGACGCCACGCGGTGTTTGCCGCGCTCGACAATCCCATGCGGATGTTTCGCAAACTCCATCTTACCCCGGCGACGGCAAAAACCATCGTCATCCCCCGGGGCCTCAACGTTCAATATGGTGATGATGCCGATCTTGGCCGGCTGGTGCCATCGGATGCGCCGCACCAAGGGTTTGTGCTCGAAGTCGAGCCGATGGAATCGGTCTGGCTCGGCGACATTCTCGCCGATGCAGCGAAGGACGGCGATAACCGCCCGATCATCGTGCTCGACCAGGTCACCGATCCGCACAATGTCGGCGCGATCATGCGCAGCGCCGCCGCCTTCAACGCCCGCGCGCTGGTGACGCAAGATCGCCACGCACCGGGCGAATCGGGCGTGCTGGCGCGCTCGGCCTCGGGCGCCCTCGAAACCCTGCCCTGGTGCCGCGTCGTCAATCTGGCGCGCGCCCTCGATGAAATCGGCGATGCCGGCTTCTGGCGGATCGGCCTCGATGGCACCGCCGAAACCGATCTCGAAACCGCCATGGCCAAAACCCAGCCCTGCCTGATCCTCGGTGCCGAAGGCGAAGGCATGCGCGCGCTGACCCGCGAACGCTGCGACCAACTGGCAAAACTGCCGATCAGTGCGGCAATGGAGTCGCTCAACGTGTCGAATGCGGCCGCGATTGCGCTCTATGCGGCAGCGCGGCGCGGGCTGTAAAGAACACGCAACAGGCGGCTCCTGCCGTAGCCCCATTCCCCATTCGTTCTGTAATGTATGGCTGACTCGGCGACAACTATTGGC
>Ga0105049_10008474_pt1 | contig 11928 bp, 5 predicted proteins | sample MAT06_FD_78087 | JGI IMG/M metagenome (GOLD analysis project Ga0105049, IMG submission 78087) | Freshwater microbial communities from Lake Fryxell liftoff mats and glacier meltwater in Antarctica - MAT-06 | ecosystem: Environmental > Aquatic > Freshwater > Ice > Liftoff microbial mat | place...
CGCTGGCTCATGGATCGCTCGTAGAGGATAGTTAGGAGGTCGAGATTCTTCGTAGGGTGGGCACTGCCCACCTCTGGGTTCCGATGGTGGGCAGTGCCCACCCTCCAAAGCGATAACGGCTATTTGTGGTAAATCGGAAGCACGCCTTTTTCCAACTGCAAAATCGTCAGGTTGACCGCGGTGGAGAAGACGGGGCCGATGTAACCCGAAGTCCAACTGCCGTCCGCGTTCTGCTGGTTCTTGAGGTAGTCGAACATCGCCTCGCGGTAGGCGGACCAAGTCCACCACGTCGCCTTGGCCTCGTTGGGGAAGAGCTTGCCGTAGCGGTCGTCCCCGAGCACGTAAATTCCTTGGGCGAGGTAGTAGCTTTGGTACTCGTCGTGGGCGAGGCGGCCCTTGCCGATGGGGATGTTCTCTTTGCAGTACTTGATCCACTTGGCGGCGAGTTCGCCCTTGTACTGGCCGGCGCTGAACGAGCAGCAGATGGCCGCGGCGGTGATCGGGGCCCGCTCGCTGCCCGCCTGGGCGCTGCCGGTGTAGTTGTAAACCAACCCGCCGCGGGACGTGGTGCAGGCTTCGAGGTAATCGGTCGCCTTGTCGATGATCTCCTTCGGCACCGGAATCCCCGCGTTCTTCGCGGCCCGGACGGCCTGGAGTTGGGTGACGGTCACGGAGCCTTCGTCGAAATTGCCCCCTTCGTTCGCGCTCACGTAGCCCCAGCCGCCGATCTCGACTTCCTTACCGCTGGCCATGCGGTGCTTTTTGCTCGTCTGAGCTTTGCCGACGAACTCGACGGCCTTCTTGAGCATGACTTCGAGCTTCTTGCGGCGGTCGCCGTCTTCCTCTTCGCCGTAGACGCTGGCGAGGAAAAGCAGCCCGAAGCCGTGGCCGTACATGTAGCGGGACGATTCCGTGGGGTTGTTCGGGTTGCCGAGCAAGCCGTTGGGCTGCGAGCGGGCCATGAACCAGTTCACGGCCTTGACGAGGTTATCGCTGTACTTGCCTTCGCGGAGGGTCGAGCCTTCCATGAGCATGCACATGCCGGCGAGGGCGGTCATGGTCGTGGGGTACTGGCCGCCCTGGGCTTCCCAGTGGCCGTCCGCGGCCTGGTTCCGTTTGAGCCATTCGAGGCCCTTCTCGATCATCGGGTCCGCGTCGTTCTTCTTCTTGCCCTCTTGGGCGGAAGCCGTCGCTGAGACCAACGCGAGCGCCATCGCGGCGAGGGTTGCCGTGCGGGCGAGTCGGAACGAGACCATGCGTCACCCCGAACCGGACAGGGAATTCGACAGTTACAATTAAAGACGACCTAAGCCCCAGGTGCTAACCCGAGGCCGGTCGCGGGGAGGATCACGGTGCCGCTTTCGCGTCTTCGTCCGGGGCGATCCGGATGCGAACGTCGTAGCGGTAGAATTCGATGGCTCGGCTCTTCGGATCGGCGGTGACGGCGGTGAAGAAGCCTTGCTGCTGGTAGCCCTGGTAGAGCTTCAACTTGCCGAGTTGCTTATCGAGCACGGCCACCTGATAAACGGGGGCTTTGGTCAACTCGTTGGTCATGTTGTTCCCGGCGACCAAGCACGGGAGTTCGTCGAACCGCTCGACGTAGAGATATTGGCTCTCGAAGAGCCGTTCGTTGAACCAGAGTCGCTTGCCGGTCGTGCGGTCGAAGCCGTAGGCGACGCCGTTGACCGGAACGCTGCGGACGTACTGGTACTGGCTATTGTTGCCGGGCATGGCGTTCGCGCGGTTGAGGAACAGGTAGAACCGCTCCGCGTCCGCGAGCAGGAGCGGGGCGTTCGCAGTCACGGTGCCGTTCGGGTCTTTCATGTGCGAGTTGACCCGGTCCGCGTCGATCGCGCCTTCGAAGATCGAAGTACCAGTACCCGTCTCGAAGACTTCGAACTTGCCCTCGGGCGTGAGGTAGCCGGCGATCTCGGGGTTGATCGTTTTCAAGGGAATCGACTTCGCGGGGAGTTGCTTGGTCCAGAGGTCCTTGGCCGCGAGTGGGTCGTAGAGCCGCATCGTCCGGGTCGATTCTGCGGTGGTCGATTCCGAGAGCAGGATGTTCCGGCCGACCATGCCGACGCGGGCCGTGCCGCTGTGGAGCGCTCCGAAGTCTTTGACGTCTTCCACGGTGCTGCCGTCCAAAGCGCGGAGAACGGTGGTGGAGTTGCCATCCACGACGAAGATGTTGCGAGCGTCGCCGAAGATTTGCACCTTCGGCGAGATGCCCTTGCGAATCCACATTTTTTGGCCCGTGGTCGGATCGACTGCGACGAGGGCGGACTGGTTCGAGTCGCGAGCGATGAGGCAAGCGTAGGTCGGCTGCAGGATCGTGGCCCGCCCCAGACGCAGGCTCCAACCGTCCTCGAAGGAGAACTGGATGTCGCCGTCTTTGGTGGTTTCGATCCGCGGCTGGGCATTCGCGGGTTGGATCGCCGAACCGAGCAGATTGTACCGCCAAACTTCCCGCTTCTCCGCGAGGTCGAAGCAGTAGGCGAACTGGCCCAAGTTGACCAGCAGCAGGTTTCCGTTGGCCTGGGCGATGCGGTGCGAGGGAAGCGTTTGGCCGTAGCCCATGACGAGTTGGTGCGTACCCAAACCTGCGAACTTGCAGCGGTCTTCGCCGGTGAATTTGTCGGTCACGCGGAGCGTCCAACTGCCGTCGCCGGTCTGGCTGGCTTCCATTCCGAGTGCGAAGCGGCGGAAGAACGGGAAGAGTTCGCCGTCCGGTTTGAGGGCGAATGCTTGAGCGTAAGCGCGCTGGTTGGTCCCGACCTGGGGTTCGACCTTGTACCGCATCGAGGTCGGCCCGCGACCGGGTTCGAGGAACGGCAGCAACCGCTTGTCCGTAATCAACTCGCCGTAGATTTCGGCTCCCGTCTTCCCGTCCCGCACCACGACCTCGGAGTAGCGAGTCCCGAGTTGGGCGTACAGGCCGACGGCGTCTTCGAGCATCCCGCGGCGAGTCATGACGCGGGCGAGCGTATCGACCGCCTTCGCCGCGATAAGCGGGTCTTCGGACGTGGCCCAAAGTTGCATCAGTTGCGTTTGGGCTTCCCGCAAGTCGTCTTCGTTGTTCGTCTGGAGCAACTTCTCCGCGAGCGTGAGTTGAGCTTCGCGGCCCGCGGCGAAGTACGGGCCGAAGACCTTGACGAACTCCCGGAGACGGGGCAGGTCGTTCGCCGCGCGGATTTCATTCCAGTCCTTCAGCACCCGATCTTCGAGCGGCTTGCGCGCCGCGGCGTCCTTGGCTCCGCGGATCATCGCGTCGATGCGTCCGCGAGCCCAAACGTCCGGCCGAGTCATGCCGTTCGGTTCGTCGTAGATGCTCACGAGTTGCTTATTGTCTCCCAGGGCGGCGAACGCTCGGTAGTTCTCGAACGCTTCCACCAACCGACCCTGCTTCTCGCGGCCCTTCGCCACGAGCGAGAGGTAAAGCCCGCGGCGGCGGACGTTCTCGTCCATCTGCTTCTGCTTCTCGTTCGGATCCTCGGCATCGACCGTTACCGAACAGAGCGTTTCGTACTCCGCCAGGAAAGGCTCTCCTTCGACGAAGCTGTTTCGCAGGATTTCCGTATAAGCCACGTACTTTTTCTGGTCGATCCGCTTGACCGTCGCCTCGGCTGGCGAGTTCTTCTCGGCCGCTTTGAAGTCCGCGATCGCGGCTTTGACATCCCCTTCGTCGAGCGACAGTTCCCCGCGGGCGAACAGTCCCTCGGGGTCGTTCGGGTTCTGCTTCAAGAGCCGGGCCATCTCCTGCTTCTTGAGTTCGATCAAGGGGAAGGCCGAAAGGTCCGAAGGCGATTGGGCGAAGAGTTGCCCTTCGTGGAAGAGCAAGTTCCCGAGTAAGAGTCGCGGATCGACGGTATCCGCAGTCTTGCGGCGGAACTCGGTCTTCGACTTCACTTGGCCCGCGGCCACATCGATGGCCCACACGGCGGGGTTGCGATCGTCTTTCTGATCCGGGCTGCCGACGACGGGGAGATAGTACAAGTTGTCGCGGCTAACGGTGCCGTGCCCGCAGGGGGTGCCGACGCGCAAGTTCTGCCAAGCGAGCGAGGGCTTGCCCGCCGCGCCGGCCAAGCTGTACGCCCGGACGGCTTCTTTGCCCACGACCAAGACTTTGTCCCCGATCACGCCGCCGACGTAGAGGTCGTCGGTCTTGCGGGTGTCGCTCCAGAGCACGTCGCCGGTGCGGAGGTCGAGGCACTGGAGGAGTTCGGAATCGAAGGCGGAGACGACGACCTTACCGCCCGCAATGATGGGGGCGGACGCGCGCCAGCGGTCGCGGGGTAGCGCGCTCACATTGCCGGGGTTGTTGAACCCGGGCCGACCGATCCGCCCTCCACCGGGCATGGCATTCGGGTCGGCCTTGGTGCCGTAGTACTGAGCCCAAAGCAGGCTTCGAGCGTTAATATCGACGGCGATCACCGCGCCCGAATTGGTGGGGCAAACCAGCACGCCGTCCGCGTAAGCGAGGTACGCGGGTTGAACCCGGCGGTTCGAATCCTGCGTAACGCGAGTGTTCGGGGCGCCGAGGTCCTGCACCCAAACGAGTTCGGGGGCCTTTGGGTTCTTCGTGTTTGGCCGAGGGTTCGGCGTCACGCGGTTCGGGTCCACACAAAGCAACTTGATGTGGTTATTCCGCTCGTACAAAACGTAGAGTTTGCCGTTGAGCGGCAGCGGCGGACCGAGGAAAACGCTGTTCTCCGTGAGCAGCGCGGTGCTCTTCGTCTTCAGTTCTTCTTCCTCGGTCAAGTTCCCACCGAGTTCACCGAGAGACCAGACGACCTTGCCGGTCTCGATATCGACGGCAGCGAGTTGGCTGAAGTCCGTCAGGCCGTTCGTTTGCGACTGCTGGCCGCCGGGCATGGGTTGGAACCCGCCCATGTTCGGATTGAACTGTTGAATCGGAGGCGGCACCGCGAGGTCGTTCACGAAGTAAACGAGTTTGCCGTCGTGCGAAAGCGAACCGACCTGGGCGTTCTCGTAAAGGATCGTCGGATTGTTCGACGCCCACCACGACGCCCACCACGATTGCGCGTGCGGAGTCAGCGGGTTGTTCGAGTCGCCAATCAGCTTTTGAAGGGCTCCCGAAGCGGGGCTCATCCAGAGCAAGTTCCCCGGCGCTACGGGCTGACCGCGAGGGTTGAGCCCCTCCTTGGTCGCCACGGCGTAGACGCCGTCGTATGTCCGGTAGAGGATCTTGCCCTGGGCCGTGACGGGGAAGAACCCGGGGATTACAACCTGGCCCTTCGACTTGTCAGCCTGGCTGCGCAAGACGTCTTCTCGCTTCTCGCGGACCCAATCGGCTCCGTCTTTATCGCTGTCGCTGGTCCGGTAGATCATCGGGATGGCGAATGAGGGATCGAGGAACGGCGTGCCGCCGTTGCCGATGCCGGTGTGGGCGGCGTTGCCGAGCCGCATGGTCGCAAGCCCATCGCCGACGCGGCCGAAGAGTTCGGCCGGGCGGCCGAGCTCGGCTTTGAGTTCGTCAAAGGTGTACGCCTTCTTTCCGAACGTCAGGCCTTCGCGGGGATACTTCTGTTGAAGTCGTTCGAGCAGTTTTGCGACCGACTCTTCCTGCCGAACGTCGCCGGATCGCTGGAACGCGACCGCGGCCCGGAACAGGGTGCGCGGGGCGATCAGGTCGTTCGCGTCCGGACGGGCGAGCAACCGCTGGAACCCGTAGGCGGCTTCCGGGTAGTTCCCGGCTTCGAGGTCGATGACCGCGAGCAGAAGTGTAGCCTGGGCCCCGGCCTTGGTGTGGAAGTACTCTTGGGACACCGTGGCGATCTTCGCCTTGTCGTACCCCGCGACCACGGCTTCTTTCAACTGGGCGTCCGCGGTGCCGCCGAAGGTGAGTTCGTAGAACTCTTTGCCTTCCTTCGGAAAGCTGCCGATGATCTCGGTGATCTTCGTTTTGATGCTGACCCGCCCGCCCTTCTTCGCCGCGCCGGTCGCTTCGAGCGGATAGAACGAGTCGCTTTTTTCCTTTTGCAACAGCACCTGCGCGGCGTTGCAGACAATGTCCCACGGGATGCTCTTCTTATCCTCGCGGTCGAGGTAATCCGTCACAGCCTTGAGCTTTTGTTTCGAATCGCGGTCTTCGGGGAATGTGTACTGGAGGTAGCTATCGGGCTTCGGCCCTTCGTCGGGTGCCGTCGCCGGCGGAGCCCCTGGCGGAGCGGGCGGAACTTGTGCACCGCCGGGCCGCGGGTGCGACACGAAGAGTAGTGCGAGTGCGGTTCCGAGGAACGCGGCGACCCCGAAGCGGTAGGCTGAGCGGCGCATGAGGTTCTTCCGTGGCCATCGTCGTCCGGCCGACCCGGGCGACAAGGATTGTGGCGTTCGCCGGGGTTGCCCACAAGGAGAAATCTTCTCGGCTTGCCCACTCGCGGTCCGAAAAGTCCGGTTGCAACGGCGGGATGCTCCGAAGGGAAGGACGACCCGGACTCCGTATTCTAACCCGTGCCACGGGTTGGTCCTAACTCGGTAGTCCGCTAAAGTACACTTTCACTGCCACTGCTGGTCTTCGATTATGAGCGACTCTCGCCGGACACCGCCCCTGACTCGTGGGGAGGGCCGCCCGGTCCGCAAACTCACCCGGACGTTTCGGCCAAATTACCTCTCGTTTGCGGGCACATATCAGTGCAATCTGGCCTGTCCGCACTGCTGCGTGCCGATCGAATGGACCGATCGATTGCCAATTCCGGTGGCAATGCGGTTCCTCGAACAGGCCCACGCGGCGGGGATCGAAGTCCTCGGCTTCACCGGCGGCGAACCGTTCCTCTACCCCGAGTTCTTGGTCGCACTCACACGCCGAGCCTCGGAGCTGGGTTTCCGGTTCGACAAGCTCATGTCCAACGGGGTCTGGTATTCCGACGAGGCCCACCTCCGTTCGGTTCTCGTCGCTCTCCGCGACGCGGGATTTTCGGGCAAACTCGGGCTGAGCGTGGATAAATTCCACGGCCTGGAAATGGACAAGCTCATCGGCTACTGCCGGGTCGGCCGCGAAGTCTTCAACCGGGACAACATCCTCTCGCTCTCCTACGCATCCCGAGCTCCGGACCAGGGTCTCGAACCGATTCGCCGTTTGGCGAAGGCGCTGGACGCGGTCATCGATTGGTCCGAGTTACTCGGGCGATACCTTCTCGTGTCGGACGATTTCACAATGACCTGCAACTGGAACCACCTCGCCCCCGTCGAACGGGCGGAGAAACTCGACCGCGACTCGTGGGATGGAACCTGGTTCGAGGAAGATTTCTGCGAAGGCCCCGGGCAAGCGCTGATCGTCAACCCGAAGGGTGAGGTCAAACCCTGCTGCGGGTTCGCTTCGGACCTGGATCAACTCACCATCGGAAACGTCCACACCGACAGCGTCGAAACGATCATCGCGGCCGCGCGGAACCACCCCTACGTCGGCAAGCTCTTTCGCGAGGGACTCACCGCGATCCGCGGCGAAATCCTGGCGAGCGATCCGGACTCGCTGCCGGGGCAAACCTCGAACCACTGCTACTTCTGTTGGTATGTGTTGACGAAGGGTACGTTCGACGGATCGCGAACGAACGAGACGGAGAAACTCGGTGCTGGCGGGAGCCCGTGGGCGAGGATCGAAGCCGAGAAGGGAAAGATCGGGTTGACGACGGTGAGTGCGACGAAGTGTGCGAGCGGCGGGTGCGGCAATTGAGCATGCTGTCTGAGCCCGAACGCCAGTGAGGTCTAATTACGAAGACCTCACTGGCGTTCGGACTCAGATAAACAACGAGACGGCTCGATTCACTTCGCGATCTTCAACACCCGACCGTTATCGCTATCGGCAATGTAAAGCTCGCCCGTCTTCGGGTGCGGGCTCGCGCCGTGGGGTCGCTTCAACTCGATCTTCAACGGGTCGCCGTCGAGCCCTTCGGCCCCGGCTTTGCCCGTGCCGGCGACGAGTTCGATCGTCTCTTTTCCCGGCAGGTATCTGCGGATCTGGTGGTTCTCGGTATCGCAGATCAGCACGTTCCCGGTCGGTTCGATCCAGAGGAACTTGGGGCCGTTCAGGGCCGCTTTGAGCGCTGGTCCGCCGTCGCCCCACTTGCCCGCTTTGCCCGTTCCGGCGACCGTCTTGATCTTGCCTTCGGGGGACACGACCCGCAGGGCGTGGCCGCCGCGTTCGAGGATGTAGACGCTTCCCTTCGCATCGACCGCGACGGCTCGCGGGTCCACGAGCGGTTGGTCCTTGGCCGACTCGCCGTCCATCGGAATGCCTTTCATGCCATTGCCCGCCATCGTGAAGACGTTTCCGGTCTGCATGTCGATGACGCGGATGCGGCGATTGCCGATGTCCGCGACGAACATGGCCTTCGCACCGGGACCGAAGGCGATGCAGATCGTCTGGCTGAACTGAGCCTTTGCGGCCGGGCCGCCGTCTCCGGTGAAGCCCGACTTACCCGTACCCGCGAACGTGCTCACCATATTCGTCTTCGGGTCGTATTTGCGGACCTTGAAGTTAAAAGCATCCGCGAGGTAGATGTTCCCGTCCGGGGCGACGAGCAGGTTGTGCATGCCGTTGAACTCGGCTTCGAGAGCGGGGCCGTCCTTGTCCCCCTTTTTGCCGGACCCGGCGAGGGTCTTCACCGTGCCGTCGGCAGTAATCTTGCGGAGCTTTTCGCCGCCCGCCATCTCGACGAAGTACGCCGTCCCATCCGCTCCGAAATCGACGGCGAACGGCTGAGTGACTTTCGATTCGGTCCCCCCGGATTTGATGGGCGCCGTCGCGAGCACGATCTTGTCCGCTCGCGCGGTCGACACGGCGAGAGTCAAAACCGCTGCCGCGCTGACGAACGATTTCATGTGCGAGTACCTCATGGCTGTCGGTCGCTCTCGTTGGGGAGTACGATTCGTGAAAGGTGAGAGTACAGTAGCGGTCTAGCACTGGTCAACAAGCCGGGCGCCCATTCCTTGCGGAGGCCCGCGTGGCCCACCAAATCGAAATCGTCCTCGCGTTCCTCGCCGTCGTCGTCGTCCTCGGCGTGCTCGCCCAGTGGATGCGGATCGCGTACCCGATCCTGCTCGTCGTCGCCGGGTTGCTCCTGAGCCTGCAACCGTGGGTGCCTCGGCTCAAGCTCGAACCGGATATCGTCTTCCTGGTCTTCCTCCCGCCCCTGCTCTACTCCGCGGCATTCAACACGGAATGGCGGGCTTTCCGCGCGCAACTTCGCGCCATCAGCTTGCTCGCGCTCGGGCTCGTGCTCTTCACCACCACGCTGGTCGCTATCCTGGCCCACGAGTTCGTCGGCTTGCCGTGGGCGTCCGCGTTCATCCTCGGGGCGATCGTCTCCCCGCCGGATGCGGTCGCGGCTGCGGCGATCACGCAGCGGGTGAAAGTCCCCCGAATCATCGGCACGATCCTCGAAGGCGAAAGTTTGGTGAACGACGCTTCCGCCCTGGTCGCCCTGCGGATCGCGATCTCCTGCGTGGCGTACACCGCGTTCGACCCCGTTCACGCGGGGCTCGAATTCCTCTGGGTCAGCATTGGCGGCGTGGCCGTCGGGTTGATCGGAGCCATCGTCGTGATTCAGATTCACCGATTCTTGAACCGTTCGAAATTGGGCGATGCGAAGATCAACATCGCGATTACCCTTCTCACGCCGTATGCGGTCTATTTGCCCGCGGAGCAGTTGCATGTCTCCGGCGTGCTCGCCGCCGTGGCCGCGGGGCTCTGGATCGGCACGCGGTGCGAGCGGGTGTTCACGCACGAGTTCTACCAAGAGGCCCGGGCCGTATGGGAGATGGTCGAATTCATGCTCAACGGCGTGATTTTCATCCTGATCGGCTTGCAACTGCCGGTCGTGCTCGACAGCTTGAACGATTCGCTTTCGCCCTACGATCTGGCTTGCTTCGCCGTGATGATATCCGCCGTCGTGATCCTCGCCCGCATGGTCTGGGTTTTCCCCGGCGCATACCTTCCGCGATTGTTCGACCGTGCGATTTTCGGCAAAGGTGATCCGTATCCGCCCTGGCAGGCCGTCACCGTCGTCGGCTGGACGGGCATGCGCGGCGTCGTCTCCCTCGCCGCGGCCCTCGCGATTCCGACGACGGTCGATGGCGTCAACGTCGAAGGCCGCTCGATGATTCAGTTCCTCACCTTCTGGGTCATCTTCGCCACGCTCGTCGGTCAGGGGCTCACGTTGCCGCTGGTTATTCGCGTCCTCGGCGTCTCGAAAATGGCCGAGGACGAACCGGACGAACCGCAGCAGTCCTGTTGAATGTCTTGACCCCCGCGTAGCCGCGACGCGGAGTCCGCGGAGCGGAGCGCGGTGAGCCCTCAGCGCTCCGCTCCGCGGACTCCGCGTCGCGGCTACGCACGATTGCTATCATGATCCAACCGCCCGAAGCGCCGTTCACGCGAACCGCCGCGATCCGGGTACTCTCAGTTATTGCGGCGTCCAGGCCAAGGACTTCGCGGGAGGACGACTCGTGGCCAAGATCGACATGGCGAAGTTCGCCAAGTTCTGCAAAGACATGGGCTTCATCTATCAGTCGTCCGAAATCTACGGCGGCATCAACGGCTTCTGGGACTACGGCCCCCTCGGCGTCGAACTCAAAAAGAACATCAAAGACGCCTGGTGGCTGGACATGGTCCGCAACCCGCCCCCCGGCCCCGACGGCCAAGAAATCCGCATGGTCGGGCTCGATTGTTCGATCATCATGAACCCCAAGGTGTGGGTCGCGAGCGGGCACGTGGGGGGGTTCGCGGATCCGATGGTGGATTGCAAGAAGTGCAAAAAGCGATTCCGCGCCGATAAAGTCTACTATGCAGGCACTGCACGCAAGGATGGACAAGGTGGAGGAACAATCGATACAAAACTCGGCGTTAGGACTATCGAAGCAAATGACATTGCAACTGCTTCAGTCGAATTGCACAATCGCTGGGTAAAGTACAAAAGAAAGCATAAAATTGATGATTCGATCACTCAAGGACCAATCATGCCGATAACGGCAGTGCATGCAACTCTTTATGCAGATATGCCATGCCCGGAACTAGAGTGTGATGGAACGCTAACAGAGCCGCGGGCTTTTAACTTGATGTTTGAAAGTCATGCAGGTCCAATCGCATCAGATGAAAACAAGGTCTACCTCCGCCCGGAAACCGCCCAAGGAATCTTCGCCAACTACCGCAATGTCCTTGACAGTACGCGGCTCAAGCTTCCGTTCGGCGTCGCTCAGGTCGGCAAAGCCTTTCGCAACGAGATCAACCCTCGGAACTTCACGTTCCGCTCCCGCGAATTCGAACAGATGGAGATCGAGTTCTTCTGCCATCCCGATGAGTCCATGAAGTGGTACGAGTACTGGCGCGACTTGCGGAAGAAGTGGTACAGCACACTCGGCGTGAAATCTTCCAACCTCGTTCCCCGCGAACAGGGCAAGGAAGAACTCGCGCACTACTCCATCGGCACGACAGATATTGAGTACATGTTCCCGTTCAGCGACGAACCGCAGGAGTTGGAAGGCGTTGCCCACCGCGGCAGCTTCGACCTCACGGCCCACGCCAAGCACAGCGGCAACGACAAGCTCAACTACTTCGACGAAGACCGCTGGAACGGCGACAGCGCGGGGCGGACGACGAACTCGTTCAAGGAGTGGATGAAATCCAATCCCGCGGCCGAGGAGATCGCGAAGTATCAGTTCACCCCCCACGTCATCGAACCGAGTGCCGGGGCGGACCGCTTCACGCTCGCGGTGCTGTGCGAGGCGTACAGCGAAGAGGAAGTGAAAGACGCCAAGGGGAACGCCGAGACGCGGGTGGTGATGAAGTTCCACCCTCGCCTCGCGCCGATCAAGGCAGCGATCTTCCCCCTCGTCAACAAGGACGGCATGCCCGAGAAGGCGATGAAACTCTACCGGTCCTTGAAGCCGCACTTCAACGTCTTCTACGACGAC
>Ga0105049_10008476_pt1 | contig 11926 bp, 10 predicted proteins | sample MAT06_FD_78087 | JGI IMG/M metagenome (GOLD analysis project Ga0105049, IMG submission 78087) | Freshwater microbial communities from Lake Fryxell liftoff mats and glacier meltwater in Antarctica - MAT-06 | ecosystem: Environmental > Aquatic > Freshwater > Ice > Liftoff microbial mat | place...
CCACGGTGCGGCCCTGGCCATCCGTCAGCCGGCCATCGTCCAGCACCTGCAACAACACGTTGAACACGTCGGGGTGGGCCTTCTCCACTTCGTCCAGCAGCAACACGCTGTAGGGCTTGCGTCTGACGGCCTCGGTGAGCGCACCCCCTTCGTCGTAGCCCACGTAGCCCGGGGGTGCACCGATCAGGCGGCTGACGCTGTGCTTTTCCATGTACTCGGACATGTCGACGCGGATCATGTGGTCTTCACTGTCGAACAAGAAGCCGGCCAGCGCTTTGCAAAGCTCGGTCTTGCCCACGCCCGTGGGGCCCAGGAACAAGAAACTGCCCAGCGGGCGGTTGGGGTCGGACAGACCTGCGCGCGAACGGCGAATGGCATCGGCCACGGCGGTGATGGCCTCGTCCTGGCCCACCACGCGCTGGTGCAACTTGTCTTCCATCTGCAGCAGCTTGTCGCGCTCGCCCTGCATCAGCTTGCTCACCGGTATCCCCGTGGCGCGGCTGACCACCTCGGCGATCTCTTCGGCACCCACCACCGTGCGCAACAACTGCGGGCCCTGGCCGCCCTTCTTCTTGCTGGCCTCTTTGGACTGCGCAGCGTGCAGCTTCTTCTCAAGCTCAGGAAGCTTGCCGTATTGAAGTTCAGCCACGCGGTTGAAGTCGCCCTTGCGCTTGAAGTCCTCGATCTGCGCCCTGACGCCCTCAATCTCCTCCATGAACTGCTTGGAGCCCTGGGCGGCTGCCTTCTCGGCCTTCCAGATCTCTTCCAGGTCGGCAGCCTCGCGTTCGAGCTTGTTGATCTCCACTTCGATCAAGCTGAAGCGGCGCACCGAACCGTCGTCCTTTTCCTTGCGCACGGCCTCGCGCTCGATCTTCAGCTGGATCAGCCGGCGGTCGAGCTTGTCCATGGCCTCGGGCTTGGAGTCGAGTTCGATCTTGACCTTGGCCGCAGCCTCGTCGATCAGGTCGATGGCCTTGTCGGGCAGGAAGCGGTCGGTGATGTAGCGGTGGCTCAATTCGGCCGCGGCCACGATGGCCGGGTCGGTGATCTGCACGCCGTGGTGGACCTCGTACTTCTCTTGCAGTCCGCGCAGGATGGCCACGGTCGCTTCCACGCTCGGCTCGTCGACCAACACCTTTTGAAAGCGCCGCTCCAGCGCGGCGTCTTTCTCGACGTACTTGCGGTATTCGTTGAGCGTGGTGGCACCAATGCAATGCAACTCACCGCGTGCCAGCGCGGGCTTCAACATGTTGCCGGCATCGATGGCGCCTTCGGCCTTGCCCGCGCCAACCATGGTGTGCAATTCGTCGATGAACAAGATGATGCGACCTTCGTCAGCCGCGACTTCTTTCAACACCGCCTTCAACCGCTCTTCGAATTCACCGCGGAACTTGGCTCCGGCCAACAGGCCCGCCATGTCCAGCACCAGCACGCGTTTGTCCTTCAGCGTCTCGGGTACTTCACCGTTGACGATGCGCTGCGCCAAGCCTTCGACGATGGCGGTCTTGCCCACACCGGGCTCACCAATCAGCACCGGGTTGTTCTTGGTGCGGCGCTGCAGCACCTGGATGGCACGGCGGATCTCGTCGTCGCGGCCGATCACCGGGTCGAGCTTGCCCAGCCGGGCACGCTCGGTCAGGTCCAGCGTGTACTTCTTCAACGCCTCGCGCTGGCCTTCAGATTCAGCGGAATCCACCTTGTTGCCCCCGCGCACCGCTGTGACTGCGGCTTCGAGTGCTTTGCGCGACAGGCCGTGGCCGCGGGCGACGGCGCCCAGGTCGCTCTTGGCGTCAGCCAGCGCGAGCAGGAAAGCCTCGCTGGCGATGAACTGGTCACCGCGCTTGCTGGCCTCCTTGTCGGCCGCTTGCAGCAGTTGCAGCAAGTCACGGCTGGGTTGCACGCCCTGCCCGCTCTGCTCCACTTTCACACTGGGCAAATTGCGCACCGCCGTGTCCATGGCCGTGGTCAGTGCGCCGGTGTTGGCGCCAGCGCGGTCCAGCAGCGCCCGGGGGCCGTCGGGCTGGGCCAGCATGGCCGAGAGCACGTGGGACGGTTCAATGTAGGGGTTGTCGAGGTTGTTGGCCAGACTCTGAGCGTCGCCCAGGGCTTGCTGAAACGCAGTGGTGAGCTTGTCGGCGCGCATGGTGGGGCTCCTGGGTGTCGTCCTGGCTCAACAAATGGGGACCGTGGCGCTTGAATCAAGCGGCGTTTGGCATGCGCAAGATTCAAGCGTTGGCTTGACCTGCGTCTACAAAACTTCGCCCAGCACGTGGTAGTGGCCCGCTTGGTAGACCAACGGCGGCACCACTGTTTCAGCCACGGCCAGCACAAGGCCGATGAACAGCAGGTGGTCGCCAGCGACTTGTTGTGATGCCGCCTCGCACTCAAAAACGGCAGCGGCCCCGATCAAGACGGGGGCGCCGCCGACGCCAGCACCCCACTCGCCTTCAGCAAACTTGTCGTCCACCTTCGACGCAAACCGGCGCGACAGCGCGATCTGCGCTTCGCTCAAGACGTTGATGACGAAGTGAGAGGCACGACCGAAGGCGATGGCCTGGTTGCTGGCGCTGCGCAGCGACCACAACACCAGCGGCGGGTCCAGGGACAAAGCGTTGAAGGAATTGGCGGTCAAGCCCACGCGCTGGCCCTGGTCGTCCAGGCAGGTCACGATGGTGACGCCCGTAGCGAACCGGCCAAGTGCCGTGCGCAAGGCGCGGGTATCGACCGCAGCCAACACCTCAATGGTCGGTGCCATGTCGCCAGCAATGCCTGTGACACCAACAACTCCCGTCACGGCACCGCCCCATTGTCTGAGGCCACGCCCCAGCGCTGCAAGGCTGCGTCATCAGCCAAGCGGGCGTCCACCCAGCGCGAGCCACTGGGCGTGGTTTCTTTCTTCCAGAACGGCGCCTGGGTCTTCAGATAGTCCATCAAAAACTCGCAAGCCTGGAAGGCCTGGCCACGGTGCGCTGAGGCCACCGCGACCAGCACGATCTGATCGCCCAGTACCAGCGGCCCCACGCGGTGAACAACGCGAGCACCACGGATGTCAAAACGCTGCATGGCCGTGTCGATCATGGCCTCGATGGCGCGCTCGCTCATGCCTGGGTAGTGCTCCACTTCCATAGCGCTGACGGCCGCGCCTTCGCTGTGGCTGCGCACGGTGCCGACGAAGCTGGCCACCGCGCCCACAGCGGTATCGCCAGCCCGCAGCCGCGCCAGCTCAGCGCCCACATCGAAGTCAGCCCTTTGAATGCTGACGCGTGCGCCGAGCTCCATTGCCTGGTCAGCCACCGGTCACGGGCGGGAAAAACGCCACCTCAGCGGCTGCGTCAAGCACCTGTGTCTCATCAACCACCAGGGCTTGATTCACTGCGCAACGCACCGAGGTGCCACGCGCCAACAGCCGCGCATGGTCTTGGCTTCGAGCCAACAAAGCATCACGCAGGTCACACAGGCGGCTGCCTTCGGGCAGTTCCATGGGTTCGCCAGACCCCAAAGCCTCGCGCAAAGCCGCGAAGTAACGCACGGTGACTTTGATCGGGTGGCTCATCGGGCGATCAGGTCTGACATCGGCAAGAACCGAACGGTGTCACCGTGCGCGATCCGCTGTCCGGGCGGGTTGTCCAGCAGGCCGTCGGCCCACACCACCGAGGTCAGCACACCTGAACCCTGGTTGCTGAATAACTCCAGCTCGCCCATTGCATTCAGACGCACCCGCAGGAATTCGCGGCGCTTGTCGGGCTTGGGCCAATCGAACGCGGCGCGCAACGGCAGGCTGGGTGGCAGGGCCGTGGATGCGCCTTGCAGTGCACGCAGCACGGTGGTGACGCACAGCAGGTACGTGACAAACGCCGACACCGGGTTGCCGGGCAAGCCCACCAGCAAGGCCGATGTGCCGTCGCCGCGGGCAATCTCGCCAAACGCCAAAGGCTTGCCGGGCTTGATGGCGAGCTGCCAATGTTCCAGCCGCCCCTCGGCCTGCGCGGCCGGCTTCAAATGGTCTTCTTCGCCGACCGAGACACCGCCGCAGGTGACGATGAGGTCGTTGTGCGCAGCGGCCTGGCGCAGGGCCGCACGGGTGGCTTCCAAGCGGTCAGGCACGATGCCCAGGTCATTGACCTCACAGCCCGCCGCTTGCAGCAAGCCGCGCAGCGTGAAGCGGTTGCTGTTGTAGATGGCACCGGGCCGCAGCGGTTCGCCGGGCATCATCAATTCGTCACCCGTTGAAAACAGCGCCACACGCGGGCGGTGCACCACCGGCAGCTTGGCCGCACCGACAGACGCCGCCAAGCCCAACGCTTGCGGTGTCAGCCGCGCGCCCTTGTGCAGCACGGCCGCGCCAAAGCGCACGTCTTCACCGCGGCGGCGAATCCACTGGCCCTGTGCAGGCACGGTGTTGATACGCACTTGGCCCAAGCCCTGGCCAGCCACCGCAGCCACGGCCTCGCACTGCTCTTGCATCACCACCGCGTCAGCACCCGCTGGCACGTGGCCGCCCGTGAAGATGCGCGCCGCCGTGCCTGCGGCCAGGGGCTGCCCCGGCACGCCGGCGGGGATGCGCTGCGACACCGGCAGCAGCATGCCGGCGCGGGGTACGTCGGCCGAGCGCAGCACGTAACCGTCCATCGCGGTGTTGTCCTCGGGCGGCACGTCCAGCGCAGACAGCACGTCAGCGGCCAGCACACGGCCCAGCGCGTCCATGGTGGCGACGGTGTCGATGCGCTGGATGGCGTGTGGCGAGGTGCCGGCCACCAGGCGCGCCAGCGCGTCGTCCAGGCTCAGCAACGGGCGGGCTTCAGTCATGCGGTGCAGTGCTGTTGCATGTACTGCTTGACGGCAGCAACGTCGGGCGGCATCACGGTGAAGCGGCGCGGCAACGTGTGCAGTTGCGCCAGGGCTGCGGGCGGCGCGGGGCGCTGGCCGATGGCCTCTTCAATGGTGTCGGCAAACTTGGCCGCCAATGCGGTCTCGAGTACGAGCATGGGCACGCCCGGGTGGGTGTGCTGCAGGGCCACCTTCAGGCCATCGGCCGTGTGGGTGTCCACCACCAGAGCGTGCCGCTGCCAGGTGCTGCGGATGGTGGCCAGCCGGTCGGCATGGGTGCTGGAGCCAGAAACAAAGCCGTAGCCCGGCAACCGTGCAGATTCTTCGGCAGTCAAAGTGAAACAGCCGTCGCGCGCCAAGGTCGGGCCGAACAATTCAGCCGTCCTTGCCGCGGCCGCTGCGTCGTGCCCCAACAGGTCAAACACAAAACGTTCGAAGTTGCTGGCCTTGCTGATGTCCATGGATGGGCTGGACGTCTCGAAGGTTTCGCTGCTGCCGCGCACGCGGTAAGTGCCGGTGCGGAAGAATTCGTCGAGCACATTGTTCTCGTTGGTGGCCAGCACCAAATTGTCGATGGGCAGCCCCATCTGCCGCGCCACGTGGCCAGCGCAGATGTTGCCAAAGTTGCCGCTGGGGACGGTGAAGCTGACACGTTGGTCGTTCGACGTCGTTGCCTGGAAGTAGCCCGCAAAGTAGTACACGACCTGCGCCAACAATCGCGCCCAGTTGATTGAATTCACCGTGCCGATGTTCAACGCCCGCTTGAAAGGCAGGTCGTTGCTGACGGCTTTGACGATGTCCTGGCAGTCATCGAAGACGCCTTCGATGGCGATGTTGTGGATGTTGGCGTCCATCAAGCTGAACATCTGCGCTTGCTGGAATTCACTCATGCGGCCATATGGGCTCAGCATGAACACCCGCACCCCGCGCTTGCCGCGCATGGCGTATTCGGCCGCGCTGCCGGTGTCGCCGCTGGTCGCACCCAGGATGTTCAGTTCCGTCCCGCGTCGGGCCAGTTCGTATTCAAACAAGCGGCCCAACAGCTGCATGGCCATGTCCTTGAAGGCCAGGGTGGGGCCATTGGACAAGGCTTGCAGATAGACACCGCTTTGCAGCGGTTTCAACGGCGTGATGGCCGCAGTGCCGAACACCGCTTCGGTGTAGGTCTCAGCGCACAGGCGCTTCAGGTCGGCGGCCGGAATGTCGTCGATGTAGAGCGACAGGATCTCGAACGCCAATTCGGCATAGGGCAAGTCGCGCCAACGAGCCAGTGTGTCAGTGCTGATCTTTGGGTAGGTGGCGGGCAGGTACAGGCCACCGTCGGGTGCCAGGCCTTCGAGGAGGATGTCGCAGAAGCGGCGAGGTGTCGCGTCACCGCGGGTGCTCAGGTACCTCAATTCAGTTCCTCTTTCCTGATCCGCACGATCGGCGCCAGCACCGTCGGCAGCGCCTGCATCAAGGCCAGCGCGGCTTGCATGCGCCCTTCGACGGTGTCGTGGGTGAGGATGATCAGATCGGTCTGCTTCTCCCCTTCGGCACTTTCTCGCTGCAACACCGCGTCGATGGAGATTTCGTGCTCGGCCAGGATGCCGGTGATGCGCGCCAGCACGCCCGCTTTGTCGGCCACGACCAAGCGCAGGTAGAAGGCGGTCACAACCTCGGCGATTGGCAAGATTCGGGTGTCTTCCATCGCGCCGGGTTGGAACGCGAGATACGGCACGCGGTGACCGGGGTCGGCGGTGTGCAGCCGCGTGATGTCGACCAGGTCCGCGATCACGGCGCTGGCGGTGGGTTCACTGCCCGCGCCCTTGCCGTAGTACAGCGTGGCGCCGACGGCATCACCTTGAACCACCACGGCGTTCATGGCGCCTTCCACATTCGCAATCAATCGATTGGACGGGATCAGCGTGGGGTGAACGCGCAGTTCAATACCGCCCGCCATGCGTTTGGTGATGCCCAGCAGCTTGATCCGGTAGCCCAGTTGTTCGGCATAGCGAATGTCGGCCGCCTGCAGCGCCGTGATGCCTTCAACGTAGGCCTTGTCGAACTGCACCGGTACCCCGAACGCAATCGCGCTCATCAACGTGGCCTTGTGCGCGGCGTCGATGCCTTCGATGTCGAACGTCGGGTCGGCCTCTGCATAACCCAGGGCCTGGGCCTGCTTGAGCACCACACCGAAGTCCAGCCCCTTGCTGCGCATCTCCGACAAGATGAAGTTCGTCGTGCCGTTGATGATGCCGGCCACCCATTCGATGCGGTTGGCCGTGAGCCCTTCCCGCAGCGCCTTGATGATGGGGATGCCACCGGCAACAGCCGCCTCGAACGCCACCACCACGCCGCGCGCGCGCGCGGCGGCAAAGATCTCCGTGCCGTGCACCGCCAACAGGGCCTTGTTGGCGGTCACCACGTGTTTGCCGGCGGCAATGGCTTCGAGCACCAGGGTGCGGGCGATGCCGTAGCCGCCGATCAGTTCGACCACGATGTCGATCGTCGGGTTGGCAATGACGGCACGCGCGTCGGCCACCACTTCCACGCCATCACCCACGACCGCGCGGGCGCGGGCGATGTCCAGGTCGGCCACCATGGTGATGGCGATGCCGCGCCCAGCCCGCCGTTGAATCTCTGCCTGGTTTCGCAGCAGCACGTTGAAGGTGCCACTGCCGACGGTGCCGATCCCCAGCAGGCCGACTTGAATGGGTTGCATGGCGGGGCTCATGAAGACTGTCGTTTGCGGTACTGCGCCAGGAACCTGTCGATGCGGCCGATGGCCTCGCGCAGGTCATCGACATTGGGCAGGAAAACCACGCGGAAGTGGTCGTGTGCGATCCAGTTGAAGCCCGTGCCCTGCACGATCAAGACCTTCTGCTCGGCCAACAACTCGTAGGCAAAGTGCTGGTCGTTGCTGATGGGGTAGACCTTCGGGTCCAGCCGCGGGAACAGGTAGAGGGCTGCCTTCGGCTTGACCACGCTGACCCCTGGAATCTGCGTCAGCAACTCATACGCCAGATCACGCTGGCGACACAGGCGGCCCGTGGGTGCCACCAGGTCCTTGATGCTTTGGTAGCCACCCAACGCGGTCTGGATGGCCAACTGCCCGGGCGTGTTGGAACACAGGCGCAAAGACGCCAGCATGTTCAGGCCATCGATGTAGTCCCGCGCGTGGCGCTTCTCGCCCGACACCACCATCCAGCCCGCCCGATAGCCGCAAGCCCGGTAGTTTTTGCTGAGGCCGTTGAAGGTGATGACGAGCACATCATCAGCCAGGCTGGCCAGGGCGGTGTGGGTATGGCCGTCGTACAGCGTCTTGTCGTAGATCTCGTCGGCAAAGACCACCAGCTGGTGTTGGCGGGCCAGCTCGATGATCTGCAACAGCAACGCGTCCGGGTACAGCGCGCCGGTGGGGTTGTTGGGGTTGCAAACAATGATGCCCCGGGTTCTGGGCGTTATCTTCCTGCGGATGTCGTCGATGTCGGGCAGCCAACCTGCGGCTTCGTCGCAGATGTAGTGCACCGGCACGCCGCCTGACAAGCCCACGACGGCGGTGTACAGCGGGAAGTCCGGCGCGGGGATGAGCATCTCATCGCCGTTGTTGAGCAGCGCCTGCATGCTCAGCTGGATCAGTTCGCTGGCGCCGTTGCCCAGGTAGACGTCGTCCACCGTCACGCCTTTGACGCCTTGCTGCTGCGTGTAGTGCACCACCGCCTTGCGCGGCGCGAACAAGCCTTTGCTGTCGGTATAACCGGCCGCTGCGGGGGTGTGCAGGTTGCGGATCATGTCCTGCACGATCTCGTCGGGCGGCATCAAACCAAACGCGGCGACGTTGCCGATGTTGAGCTTGATGATGGTGTGGCCCTCGTCTTCCATCTGCCGAGCCTTGTCCAGCACCGGGCCACGGATGTCGTAAGCCACGCAGGCCAACTTGGCGGATTTGGAGATCGGGTTCACAAGCGTTGGGCCCAGTGCAGCAACAAGAAACGGTCGACATTCAGCGGCGGATTCAACCGCAGATTCGGCCGCGGATTCAGCAGCAGTTTTGACTGTCAAAGCCGAACTTAGAATTATCCACTCATGAAGTTTCAGCCCGACATCGCCGATGGCGTCAACAGCATCAACCGTCACGAGCCACACCAGGTGTGGGTGGGCAACACGCCCTTCCACGCGCCCGTGCTGGTGCCCTGGGTGGGTGCCGTGCAGGACTGGCCCGTGACGGGATTTGCCGCGCTGGAGGCGTCGCATTTTGAAGCCATCGTCGCGTTGCAGCCTGAACTGGTGATCTTTGGGAGCGGCCAGCGGCTGCGCTTCCCCACCCCTGTGCTGTTGCGCGCCCTCATTGACCGCGGCATTGGCGTGGAAACCATGGACACGCCAGCCGCTTGCCGTACCTACAACGTGCTCGTCAGCGAGGGGCGGTCGGTTGTGGCCGCCCTGTTGGTGGGGTCGGCAGCCACATGAAGAGCGCCGTGTGCCGCCGGACGGCCTGTACCGGCGGCATAGACAATATAATCTGCGATTGCGCCGGCTTCGGTACTGGCTTCCTACAGCGCTATCAGAGAACCCTCCATGACGCCCGTAGTCAATAAATCGCTCCCGGAATTCGAAGCCTCTGCCACCGGTGGCGTGAAGGTCACGCCAACGTCTCACCTCGGGCAGGCAGTGGTGTTGTACTTCTATCCGAAAGACAACACTCCTGGCTGCACGACCGAGGCCATGCAGTTCCGTGACCACCACAAAGACTTCGTCAAGGCTGGTGCCATCGTGTTTGGCGTGTCTCGCGACAACATGACCAGCCATGACAAGTTCAAGCAAAACCTGGAATTGCCTTTTGAGCTGATTGCCGACACCGAAGAAAAGCTGTGCCACATGTTTGGCGTGGTGAAGAACAAGATCATGTACGGCAAGAAAGTCAAAGGCATCGAGCGCAGCACCTTCCTGATCGACGCCCAAGGCGTGATGCGCGGCGAGTGGCGCGGCATCAAGGTCGCCGGACACGTGGAAGAGGTTCTCAAGGCAGTGAAAGCGCTGAAAAAAGCCGCTTGAAGCCTGGCGACGCCACTGCCAGCCCCGCGACTGCGCGGCAGCACGGCTGCTTTATTCTGGGCCACACCGGTACTGACCACTCTCACCAGCCGCACAGGTTCTGTGCGGCTTTTTTGTTTCTACGCTGAACACGACACCATGCCCTTGCCCAAGCCCCCCACCAAGCCGGCCGACATGCTGAACGGTGTTGACTTCGATACCCAGGCAGCACCCAAGGCCGACAAGCGCTCACTGAAGACACGGGCCGCAGCGCAAGCGGTTGAGCCCGCCGTGTTGGCGCTGCATGACGGTGGTGCTGGACTGACTGCGCCGATCCGTCCTGCCGCCCTGTCGCCCTCGCCTGCTGCCGGGCGCCCGGCCGCGCGCCCGGCTGCGCCCGTGGCCTCACCGCTGGTCCAGCGCCATGCACGCAAACCACGCGGTACCGGCCCGGCCAAGCTGTTTGTGCTCGACACCAACGTGCTGATGCACGACCCGATGAGCTTGTTCCGCTTTGAAGAACACGATGTGTTCTTGCCGATGATCACGCTCGAAGAACTGGACGGCCACAAGAAGGGCATGAGCGAAGTTGCCCGCAGCGTGCGGCAAGTCAGCCGTGAACTCGACGCGCTGGCCAGCTTTGTCGAAAAGGACGGCACGCTGGACGCCAAGGCCGGCATCGAACTGTCGAAGACCGGCCACCGCGAAGCCCACGGCAAGCTGTTTTTCCAGACCATGCTGCTGGACATCAAACTGCCCGCAGGCCTGCCCCAGGGCAAGGCCGACAACCAGATCCTGGGCGTTGTGCAAGCCCTGCGTGAACAGGAACAGAAGTCTGCAACGCCGCGCGACGTGGTGCTGGTGTCCAAGGACATCAACATGCGCGTCAAGGCCCGCGCTCTGGGCCTGCCGGCCGAGGACTACTTCAACGACAAGACGCTCGAAGACGGCGACCTGCTCTACACCGGCGTGCTGGCATTGCCGGCCGACTTCTGGGAGCGCCATGGCAAGACCATGGAGAGCTGGAACCAAGGCGGATTCACCTACTACCGCATCAGCGGGCCGCTGGTGCCCAACCTGTTGATCAACGAGTTTGTGTACCTGGAAGTGGCCGGTGCCGCGCCCTTGTATGCCCGCGTCAGCGAAATCACCGGCAAGACAGCGGTGCTGAAAACCTTGCGCGACTACGCCCACGTCAAAAACTCGGTATGGGGCGTGGTGGCGCGAAACCGCGAACAGAACTTCGCGCTGAACCTGCTGATGGACCCAGACTGCGACTTCATCACCCTCACCGGCACAGCAGGCACGGGCAAGACGCTGATGACGCTGGCCGCGGGCTTGAGCCAGGTGCTGGACGAGCGGCGCTACACCGAAATCATCGTCACCCGAGTGACCGTGCCGGTCGGCGACGACATCGGCTTTCTGCCGGGTAATGAAGAAGAAAAGATGGGCCCGTGGATGGGCGCGCTGGACGACAACCTGGAAGTGCTGGCGCGCACTGACGCCAGCGCTGGCGAGTGGGGGCGCGCGGCCACGAATGATCTGGTGCGCAGCAAGATCAAGATCAAGAGCCTGAACTTCATGCGCGGCCGCACCTTCCTGAACAAGTTCGTGCTCATCGACGAAGCACAGAACCTGACGCCCAAGCAGATGAAGACGCTGATCACGCGGGCCGGCCCGGGCACCAAGATCGTCTGCCTGGGCAATCTGGCCCAGATCGACACGCCCTATCTCACCGAAGGTTCATCGGGCTTGACCTACGCCGTCGACCGCTTCAAGGGCGGGCCGCATGGCGGGCATGTCACGCTGGCCCGCGGCGAGCGTTCGCGGCTGGCCGATTTCGCTTCCGAGGTGCTCTGAATTGCGCTGAAGATCGGGCCCCGCGCCGGCGGCGACGCGCGCCCTGCCAACTTCACTTCAAGGCCATCAGGTCCCGGATCTGCTGCAATGCGCCGGGGTCGTCCATCGTCGTCAGGTCGCCCGCATCGCGCCGTTCGCAGACGGCCTGAATCGCTCGCCGCAGCAGTTTGCCGGAGCGCGTCTTGGGCAGGGTGCTGACAAAACGCACCCGCGACGGCCTGGC
>Ga0105049_10008483_pt1 | contig 11919 bp, 13 predicted proteins | sample MAT06_FD_78087 | JGI IMG/M metagenome (GOLD analysis project Ga0105049, IMG submission 78087) | Freshwater microbial communities from Lake Fryxell liftoff mats and glacier meltwater in Antarctica - MAT-06 | ecosystem: Environmental > Aquatic > Freshwater > Ice > Liftoff microbial mat | place...
CTTCCTTGTGCCCCGCGAAGGCAGGGGCACGGTTCAAGTAAATTTTCACACCCGTTCTTTCAACACCTCGGCCAGCGTTTCGCCCAGCAAGGATGGCGAGGGGGAGACACGTACGCCCGCTGCCTCCATCGCTGCAATCTTGCTGTCGGCATCGCCCTTGCCACCCGACACGATCGCGCCGGCGTGGCCCATACGGCGGCCCGGGGGGGCCGTTTTTCCGGCGATAAAGCCGACCATTGGCTTTTTCCGGCCGCGCTTTGCCTCGTCGATCAGAAATTGGGCGGCTTGTTCCTCGGCATCGCCGCCAATCTCGCCGATCATGATGATGCTCTTGGTCGCCTCATCGGCGAGGAAAAGCTCCAGCACGTCGATAAAGTTGGTGCCGTTGACCGGATCGCCGCCGATCCCGACTGCCGTGGTCTGACCCAGGCCGACATTGGTTGTCTGGAATACCGCTTCATAAGTCAGCGTCCCCGAACGCGATACGACGCCCACGCTGCCGCGCGAAAAGATGCTGCCCGGCATGATGCCGATCTTGCATTCGCCGGGCGTCAGCACGCCGGGGCAGTTGGGTCCGATCAGCCGTGATTTGGAGCCCGACAGCGCGCGCTTGACCCGCACCATGTCGAGCACCGGTATACCCTCGGTAATGCACACGATCAGCGGGATTTGGGCGTCGATAGCCTCCAGGATCGAATCGGCGGCAAACGGCGGCGGGACGTAGATGACGCTGGCATCGGCCCCCGTCGAACGCTGCGCGGCGGCAACAGTGTCGAACATCGGCAGGCCGATATGGGTCGTCCCGCCCTTGCCCGGCGTCACCCCGCCGACCATCTGGGTGCCATAGGCCAGCGCCTGTTCGGTGTGGAAAGTGCCGGTCGCGCCGGTCATCCCTTGCGTGATGACCCTGGTATTCTTGTCGATCAGGATACTCATTCGAATGTCTCTCCGATTTTTGCCTTGGTCCGATGACTATCGAGCCGTGTTTTCAAATAGCGAACGCCCCGCCCAATACCGTGGACCAAAGAAATTCCTGCGATCAGTGCGCCCTGCAAATAAGGCAGGTATTCGGCGCCCGGCTTGTTCGACGTTGGGCCGTTCAAATCGCCTGTCCGGTCGAGATAAATACTATATATCAACCACAAGGCAAGCAACCCGACGATCGCTGCCGTCACCCGCCATTGCCTAGAATATCCTAGCAGAAACGCCATGGAAAGAATCAGGAATGAGATGGCGGCCATGTGTTTCCCTTAGGCCAGTGACGGATCCAGCTCCTTGCACACAGTCAGCAGTTCCTTGACCGCATCGACCGACACCTGCAGCCCCGCCTTGTCAGCGTCATCGAGTTCAATTTCGACGATCTTTTCCGCCCCGCCCGCACCGATCATCACCGGCACGCCGACATACAGGCCGTCAAGGCCATATTGGCCCGCGACATGCGCGGCGCACGGCAGGATGCGTTTCTGGTCGCCCAGATACGCCTCGGCCATCGCGATGCCGCTGGCGGCGGGGGCATAGAAGGCCGAGCCGGTGCCGAGCAGCGCGACGATTTCGCCGCCGCCGCCGCGCGTGCGCTTGACGATCGCGTCGATCTTTTCCTGTGAGGAAAGCCCCATTTTGACAAGGTCCGGCACCGGAATGCCGTTGACGGTCGAATACCGTACCACCGGCACCATCGTGTCGCCATGCCCGCCAAGGACAAAGGTGTTCACATCGCGCACCGATACGGCAAATTCATCGGCGATAAAATGGCTGAAGCGCGCCGAATCGAGCACGCCCGCCATGCCGACGACCATATGGTACGGCAGGCCCGAAAATTCGCGCAGCGCCCATACCATCGCGTCCAAGGGGTTGGTGATGCAGATAACGAAAGCGTTGGGGCAATTATTCTTGATGCCCTCACCCACCGCCTTCATGACTTTCAGGTTGATGCCGAGCAGGTCGTCGCGGCTCATCCCCGGTTTGCGGGCCACCCCGGCGGTAACGATGACGACGTCGGCGTCCGCAATGTCGGCATAATCATTGGAGCCGGTAATCTTGGCATCGAAACCCTCGACCGGGCCGCACTGTGACAGGTCGAGTGCCTTGCCCTGCGGCACGCCTTCGACCACATCGAACAGGACGATATCGCCCAGTTCTTTTTGTGCCGCGAGATGAGCGAGTGTCCCGCCAATATTGCCTGCGCCAATTAGCGCGATTTTCTTGCGTCCCACGGCGTCCTGATTCCCATTGCTTACGCCCGGCGGCAGCGGCGATTGACCAGCGGGCGCGCGGGCAATGTCACCAGCGCCGGTCTGCGGATGGCGGCGTCGATACGCGGAAATGGTAAAGGAAACAACCGCAAATAGTCGCGCATATCTGCAATTTACGCTAATAATTCACAATAGCGTTATTGAAAAAGACTGGTGCAAAGAGGCGGTCTTCTGTCAATTATCGGGATTGCAAAGGGTTGAGGGAGAAAAGCAGTGTCAGGAGTGAAATACCGCGCATTGGGAGTTGCCATCGCCCTGGCCGCAACCCCGCTGTCCGCCACCGCGAACGAACAGGGCTGGGATGATGCTGGCACCATCGCCCGCGACGCTCTGGTAGTCGCGGCATTCGGCATCCCGATCCTGGCAGGCGACTGGAATGGCGCGCTGCAGGCCGGGGGCAGCGTTGGGGCGACAATGCTGATCACTGCGGGGATGAAAGAGGCCTTCCCGACGCTTCGCCCCGACCTGTCCGACGACAAGAGTTTCCCGTCGGGCCACACCTCGGTCGCCTTTGCGGCGGCCGGGACGATCCACAACCGCCACGGGTGGGAGGCAGGGCTGCCCGCCTATCTGGTCGCATCATTCGTCGGGTTGTCGCGGGTCGAGGCGCGCAAGCACCGGGTCGGCGATGTGCTGGTCGGTGCGGCGCTGGGGGTGGGAACCGCGCATCTGATTACCCGGCGCAAAAATGATCAGGTCCAGATCATCCCGTGGGGTGACACCAACAGCGCGGGGGTGGCGGTGACGATGCAGTTTTAGCGCGTCCCGAATTCACCCTGCCCCATGCCCCAGCGCAAGCCAGTCGTCCGACTGCATTTCCGCCAGCCGTGATGCGGTGCGTTCAAATTCAAACGCGCCGTCGCCCGCGACATAAAGCTGGTCGGGCGCGGCCGCGGCACTGGCAAGCAGTTTGACCCGATATTCATACAGCGCATCGATCAGCGTTACGAAACGCGCGGCTTCGTTGCGATTGTCCGGCCCCATTTGCGGAATTCCGACGATGAAAACGGTGTGAAAGGCGCGCGCCAGCGCCAGATAGTCCGCCGCGCCGCGCGCCTCGGCACACAGGCGCTTGAAGGAAAAGACGGCGACGCCCTTCAGCGCCTTGGGCACATGCAGCGTCCGCCCGCCGCCAACCGCAAGTTCAAGCGTCGGGACATTGGCGCGGTCCTCGGGCGGATAATCGGTCAGCCGAAAGAAGGCTGCCGACAAGGCGGCACTGGCCACATCATTGGCGGGGACGAACCAGCGCGCGCCATCGCCCAAACGCGCGCGTCGGTAGTCAGTGGGGCCATTCAGTCCGATTACATCAAGCCGATCCTTGATCAGCGCGATAAACGGCAAAAAATGCTCGCGATTCAGTCCATCCTTGTAAAGATCGTCGGGCGGGCGGTTGCTGGTGGCGACCAGTGTCAACCCATGACCGATCAGCGCGGTGAACAGCCGCGACATAATCATCGCATCGGCGCTGTTGTTGACGACCAGTTCGTCAAAGGCCAAGCAGTCGAGATCGGCGGCCAGCGCCGCCGCAACCGGCGCGATCGGATCGCCGCTTTCCTTGAGCCGCTCGGTGCGCAGCCGCGCGTGAACCTCAGCCATGAAAGCGTGGAAATGCACGCGGCGCTTGCGGGTGATTGCCAGATGATGGAAAAACAGGTCCATCAGCATCGATTTGCCCCGGCCGACACCGCCCCACAGATAAACACCGCGCGGCGCATCCGGTTTGCGCCCTGCCAGCCGCCATAGCAGGCTGCCGCGCTGGGGCCGCTGTGCCAAGGCTTGGCGCAGATCGGCCAGCCGAACCGCCGCCGCACGCTGTTCCGGATCGGGGCGCAGCTGACCCGCCGCGACCAGATCATCATAGGCTGTGCTCAGCCCGGTCATTACCGGTCTTGAGAGGATTTGCGGATCGTGCCCGAAAAGGCCGCAACAATATGGTGGTCCGCGTCCCCCTGAACCACCAGGCCGCGCAGGAACACCAGTCGTCCCGTCTCGCGGACCAGTTCGACCACTGCGTCCAGCGGTTGATTGATGCGCCCGCCGCCAACAAATTGCGTGTTGAGGTCCAGCGTCACTGAAAAACCCGCGTTGAGAGATCCGAACTGGTGCGCCGCCGCGAACAGTGCAACATCGATCAGCGCCAGTGTGATCGCCCCGTGGACCGCATTGCCAAGGTTGCTGTGCTGGTGCGTCGGGTGCATCCTGACGCGCGCCACCGGACGGCCATCGGGCGTTGCCGCTTCGCGCCGCACACTGAGTGGTTCGATGAAACCGTTGAAGCGGGATGCGTCTTTCAGGTTCCAGCTGATCCAGCCATCCCCCTGAGCCGCGCCGTCGAAATGGTCGACCGGAGGCGGCGTTTCAATGCCGTCGTTCAAGCAGCGCGCTCCGCCACCATCTTCTTGACCTCGGCAATCGCGCGGGCGGGATTCAGCCCCTTGGGACACGCATTGGCGCAATTCATGATGGTGTGACAGCGATACAGACGGAAGGGATCCTCCAGCTCGTCAAGCCGCTCACCGGTCAATTCATCGCGGCTGTCGGCCAGCCAGCGATAGGCCTGTAGAAGGATGGCGGGGCCAAGGAATTTGTCACTGTTCCACCAGTAGCTGGGGCAGCTGGCCGAACAGCAGGCGCACAGGATGCACTCGTAAAGGCCGTCGAGCTTTTCGCGGTCCTCAGGCGATTGGAGCCGTTCCTTGCCTGACGGCGTCGTTGTCTTGGTTTTCAGCCAGGGTTCGATGCTGGCATATTGCGCATAGAAATGGGTGAAATCGGGAACCAGATCCTTGATCACCTCCATATGCGGCAGCGGGGTGATCTTTACCTCGCCCTTGCAATCCTCGATCGCGGTCGTGCAGGCAAGACCATTTTTGCCGTTGATGTTCATCGAACAACTGCCGCAAATCCCTTCACGGCACGACCGGCGAAAGGTGAGGGTCGAATCCTGCTCGCCCTTCATCTTGATCAGCGCGTCGAGCACCATCGGGCCGCAGTTATCGGTATCGATATCGAACGTGTCATAGCGGGGATTTTTGCCGCTGTCGGGGTCGTAGCGATAGACTTTGAACCGTTTGACATTGGTTGCCCCGTCCGCAGTATGAACGGTGCCGTCCTTGGTCGGGCGGCTGTTGGGGGGCAAACGAAACTCGGCCATTTTTATGTGTGTCCTAGGTGGCTGGGTGACAAAACAGGCGCCCGGTTAAACCCAATGTAGGGCAACGGCAAGAGGGCGCAAGATGCTCGTGATGTTTCGCGCTGGCGAGCCGCTAGTTCAGCCGCTAGAGCGCTGCGATGCAGGATGCCGCCCCTTTGCCCGCCAGCCGCGTGACCAATGACGAGGTTGCCAAGGGCTTTGGCACGTCAATGCTGGCGCGGCTTGGCGCGGTGATCGAGGTGGTAGCCCAGCCGCTGTATGTTGCGATGTTCGGACTGGCATCATTCGGCCTGTACGCCGTGCTGTGGAGCCTTGTTAATCTGGTCGAGAATTTCGCCGATTTGGGCATGACCAGCGCGATGCAGCGCACAGTGCCGCAAGCCGCATCGCGCCGTGAACAGGCCCATGCCTTTCGCGCCGCGCTGCTGCTGGGGGTGCTGCCGTGCCTGGCGCTGGCAATTGTCGCAGTGGTTTTTGCCGCAGACCTTGCGATGCTGTTCAATGCCGCGCCCGCTGATGCAGCGCGGCTGACCGGGGCGATCCAGATTTTCGCATGGGCGCTGCCGCTGTGGGCCTTTGTCGAGATTGCCACTGCGGCACTGCGGTCGCAGCGAGTGTTTGGCGCGGAAATCCGGCTGCGGGTGTTTTGGGAACAGCTGCTGCGGCTTGGCTTTGCTATAATTTTCTGGCTGCTGGATTGGGGTTTTGTCGGCCTGTTGGTCGCGCATCTCTTGTCGCTGGCGATCACCGCGCTGCTGGCCCTGCGGCTGACGTTTCAATATTTCAGCGTGGCGGACCTGCTGCGCGGGAAAGCAGAGGGTCCGATTTTCTGGGAAACGGCACGCGCGGGCCTTGCTATCATGCCTGCCAACTTTTCGCAGCGGGTGTACAGCGATGGCGGAGCGATCATTCTCAACTGGATCCTGCCGGGTACGGCGGGCGCCGTGGCGGCAGGCCTGTTTACCATCGCACGAAAGATTTCAAGCCTGATCCAGACGATCCGGCTTGGCTTTGCCTATGTCCTGTCCCCGCTTGCCTCGGCAGCGGCGCGCGGGGCGCGCGACGAGCTGCAAACCATCTATGGCTTTGCGACGCGCGTTCTGACCGCCATCGCGCTGCCCGCCGGGCTGGTGCTTGCCGCAGCAACCCCTGCGGTCATGACGCTGTTTGGACGTGAGGCTGCAGCGGCGGCGCCCGCCGTCATGATCCTGATTGGATCACGGATCATAGAGGCGCTGGCCGGGGCCGCGCAGCCGATCCAGCAGGTCATTTCAACCCACCGCGCCCAGTTGATCGCCGCCATTGCTGGGATGGCCGTGGCGGCGGTGGTCGGCTGGTTCCTGCTGCCGGCAGGGGGGCTGACTGGCATGGCCATTGCCGTGACCTGTGGCCTGTGCGTCGGCGCGATTCTGCCAGTCATCCAGATGGCTTATGACGAAGGCCTGACACCCTTTGCCGCGCCCTTTGCCCGCACGATGGCAGTAACGCTGGGGATCGCACTGGCGGGTGCGGCGCTGGCACATCTGGCCAACGCACTGCCCGATGCTGCCGCGCTGGTGACCGGGGCGTTGTTGATGTTAGCGACTACCTGGACCGCATGCCGCTTTGCGCTGCCGCGTGCGGATCGGGTGGCGCTGGGCAAGACCGGGCGGGCCTTGCGCCTGGTTTAGAACGAAGCACGATTCAGGACACACCTGATTCGAAGACGATCCATTCGTCATTCCGGCGCGGGCGGGAATGGCGAAGCGTTACTGTTCTATCCTAACTCCGTCATCCTCAGTCTTAATTCTGCCGCAAAAACACTTAGAGCGTGATGACGCTAGATTGATGCACCGTGACGGAGCCGATTTTGGCCGAGCACAAGAAGCGAGGAGGGCGCGATGCCAACGCATCGTAACCGACGAGCGACGCCGCGATCGGCCAAAAGGGGCCCGCCGCTCTGCGGTTGTCGCTGGAGGCCCCTCGGCCTTCGTCAGGCTGCAAGGACGGGCACCCGGCCCGCCCTTGCGCACCCTTTCTCGCCGAGAAGCCTCCAGCGACAATCACGGTGCTTCAATCTAACGTCATCACGCTCTAGAGGGGGCGGTCTTCCATAATCGGGTGTATTCAGCCCGGCGAAACAGGTGGGAATTTGCATGTATCAGCACGAACTGGCGCGCAGCGGAAAGTTTCTTTTCGTCATTCGCGGCACTTATATCTACGCGGTCATCGCGATTGCGATTGCGATCATGTGGGTTGCCCGCGACCTTGGCCCCTTTGCCAGCGCCGCTGCGGACCATCTGTGGTACGCCGCCGGAATTGCGGTTGCCGCGCTGGGCGCGATCATCCGTATCTTTACCAGCGGCTGGGCCGCACTGGGCACATCGGGGCGGGTCAAGGCCGCCGCCGAAGCCGCCGAGCTTAACACCACCGGCTCTTATTCACTGGTGCGCAATCCGCTTTATGTCGGGCGCATCGTTAATTACACCGGCATGGCGATGCTTAGTGGCAGCTGGGCGTTTGCCGCCATCGTCTTTCTGGTCTCGGTGCTGATTTACGAACGCGTGTCGATTTACGAGGAAGAGTTTCTGCGCGGCAAATTCGGGGATGCGCACGCCAATTGGGCCAAAGATGTGCCTGCGCTGTTCCCCCGCCTGACCGGCTGGGTAAAGCCCAAATACGGTTTCTGGTGGAAGCGCATGGTCTGGCGTGAGCGGCAGAAAGTGTTTTTGCTCGGCACGTCGATTGCTGGCACGCTGTTCGCCTGTTGGGGCTTTGATCTGGCCGCCGTACCCGCAGGCCAGATGTGGATTTTACAGGCGTGGGCCGTGCTGGCGGGCCTGTTCCTGCTCACCGAAATCGGCTCGTGGACGGGCTATTACAAGGATATGCGGTGAACCAAGCCGGGCCGCTCGCGCCACTGATCGCCATCATCGGCGCCGACGGTTCGGGCAAGTCGACGCTAGCGGCGGACCTTGCCGCTGAATTGGCGGTGGTCCGCCCGACCGCACACATCTATCTGGGCCTCGGTTCCGGCCCGATTGGCCAGCGTATCGCTGCCTGGCCCCTCATCGGCCCGCTGCTGGGCCGTTTCATCGGCAAAAAGGCCGACCGCACCCGCGACCCCAGAGACCGTATTCCGGGGCCCTTTACGGCACTTATCGTCTATTGGTTCTCGACCCGGCGCAAGGCCCGGTTCGATGCGATGATGGCGCTGCGGGCGCGCGGCGTGCTGGTCATCACGGACCGCTATCCACAGACCGAGGTGCCGGGCTTTTACGATGGCCCCGGACTTTCGGCCGCCCGCGCCGAAGGCTCGTTCCTCCGCTGGCTGGCGGCGCGTGAGGCAGCACTTTATGCCGAGATGGCCGCGCACCTGCCGACACTGGTGCTGCGGCTGAATATTGATGCCGACACGGCCCTTGCCCGCAAGCCAGAGCATGGCCGCGCACTGGTCGAACAGAAAATCGCCATCACCCCGCAACTGACCTTTGGCGGAGCGCCGATTGCCGATATTGACGCGACGATGGATTATGCGGCGGAATGTAAGCTGGCCCGCCAGCTGATCCATCAGGCACTCGCACCTGTCTGAAAATTGATCCCGCCTATCTGCTGAGCCGGGCGAAGGGGTGTTGTTTCTTTTCGTGACATTGACAGGGAAAGAAAGACCGGGCCTGGGCGAGCTCAGCCCGCACGGGATTTTAGGATCTGTTCAATCAGCACGATATCGTCCGGCTTGTCGGCATCGATGCACGCCTCGGGCTGGCGCATCGCGACCACCCGCGCATCGACCAGACCAAAGCGCCGCGCCGCGCGCTGCACCCCCTGCTGGACCGTGATCAGCCGCAGCAGGGTCGCCAGCAGCAGCGCGGGGCCAAAGGCCGCAATGATCCGCAGACCTTTCTTGCGGTCCTGTTCAATCGCAGACCAGAAATCAAGCAGCGGCAGCACCTGCCGCCCGCCAAAGCGAAACAGGTTCGCCCCTGACCACCAGCCACCCCGGAATTTGAGCCAGGTGCGGCGCGACCCTGGATAGCGCGCGATTAAATTGGCCCGCTCGACCATTGCCACCGCGACGTCACTGCCGCTGCTTTCGCCCAGAAAATCCGCGACCATTGCCGGGGTCAGCAGCACATTGTCCGCCGTCGTGACCAGCAGCGGGGCGGTGACCGTGCCAACCAATTTGGCCAGCGACATACTGATCCCGCCCCGGCTGTCGGCGAATTCAACACGGGTATCATTGGCGAGCGCGGCAAGATCTGGATGGCGGGCCAGTGCCGCGCTGTCCTGTGCCAGAATAATGATCCGGCCTATCAACGGGGTCGCTTGCAGCGCAGCGGTGACATGCAACAGCATCGGCCGTCCCGCAATCGGCAACAGCGCCTTGGTCGCCACGCCGCTGTCACCAAGCAAGACGTCGCGGCCCGGGCGGCGGCCCGCCAGCACTACCGCATCAATGGTCCGCACCGCATTCATTCGGCGACTAAGCGCGGTGCCGTTACACGCCGCGCGGTCACGCCGCGCAGAAAATCGCTGACATCATCAAACACTGTCGAGCGTGCGCGAAATGGCTGGGCAAGGGCCATGGCAATCGCCCGATGCCCCATTCCGGGATAGTTTTTAAAGTCGGCCTGTCCGCCCGCAGCGATAATCGCGGCATGAAGGTTGCGGCTGTTGTGCGGGCGTACGGTGGTGTCGTCGCTCCCCGTGGCCAGCCATAGCGGCGGGGCATCGCCGCGCGCGAAGCGGATCGGCTGGGTGCTTTGTGCGGGGCGAACATGGCCCATTGCCCGATCGGCGCTGCCACCCTTTTCCAGTGGCAGAAAATCGAGCGGAGCCGCCAGCGTCGCCACGCCGCGGATGACCGACGGGTCGCTGCCTACGCCGCGGAGCCATTTGCCATCAAGCGCAAGCATGGCGGCGTTATAGCCCCCCGCCGAATGGCCCACGAGCGCGATACGGTCGGGATCACCGCCGTGGCTTGTGACATTGTCGCGCACCCACGCCACCGCCGCCGCACTGTCCTCCAGAAAATCAGGCCAGCGACCTTTGGGTGTTTGGCGATAATCCGGAATGACCGTGACAAAGCCTGCGCCGGCAAAGGCGCGCCCGGCAAAGCCATAATCCGCGCGCGAACCGCTGTGCCAGCCGCCGCCATAAAAGAATATCACCACGGGCAGCATGGCATCGTGTGCCGTCCCCGGTGGAGCCCAGATATCAAGCTGTTGGCTTGCGCCAGTGCCATAGGGTTGGCCCGCAACGGTGCAGTCGCCCCTGCCGCCGCCGCCCAGCAGCTTGTCACCGGCATCAAGGCTTTTCGCCCCGCCCGCCGCGATCAGGCGTGCCGCCCCGCCAAACAACAAGACGAGCAGTCCGACAAAAAACAACAGCTTGAGCAAACAGCCTCCTTTGCGCGCGCGAATGTTCATCGCTTGCCTTCGTGCGCGCTACGCTTATCGTAAAGTTGCGCTATTGACGAAGAAACCGGGTCAGGCAAGCGGGAGAGCATCAATGAACGGCACTATGGCAGAGGGCCCGCGCGGCTGGGGCAAGCGGGTCAGCGGCACGGCGCGGCTGTTCGCGGTGGCCAGCCTTATCCTGGCGCTGGGCGGTGGTCTGGCCGCATGGTTCGGCGTCGTCCCGCCGCTGACCGGATTTACCTGGTTCGGATATGGTGTGGTGGTGGCGTTCGGTTCGCTGGTCATCAGCCTGATCGCGCTGTGCATCCACGCCGTCAAAAAAAGTGCGGCGCTGGGCCAGATTGGCTTTGCCTGGCTGCTTGCAGCGCCGCTGGTGGGCTATGCTGCCTTCTTTTTCACGCAAGCACGCAGCGTCCCGCCGATCCATGATGTCACCACCAATCTGGCCGATCCGCCGCAGTTTGAAAAGCTGGTGTTGCGCGCTGACCTTAACAAAATTGTTCCCGATGGTGGCCGCGCCGACTTGAAAGCCATGACCCCGGCGCAGCGCCGGGCGAAATTGCATGCCGAGGCTTACGGCGATCTCAAGCCCGTTAACGTTCCCATGTCGGTCGCCGTAACCGTTGACCGGATCACCGCACAGGCCAAGGCGCGCGGCTGGGATGTTGCCATCGCCGATCCTGCCGCTGGCCGTGTCGAGGCAGTTGAGCAGGTATCACTGTTCCGCTTTGCCGACGACATCGTCTTTCGCGTAACGCCGGACCCAGCCAACCCGGCGCGCGCGATTGTCGATGCCCGTTCGGTCAGCCGTGTCGGCGTGAGCGACGTCGGCGTCAACGCACGGCGGATCAGGACAGCGCTGGGGGAATTGACGGTGCAATAGGGTGCATCTGCTGGCCAATGGACACAGGGTCAGGGCCACAGCACGAAGAGCGCGAAAAACCGCCAGCATAAACCATGGCAATCATACCAACCTGAAGTAATCGTGACTAGTCCAGCAACGCGCGATAGACCCGCTCGACTGCGGCCGAAGCCTCGTCCCACGAATAGGCAAAGCTACGTTCCCGCGCCGCACGGGCCAGTTCGCGCCGCCATTCGGGATCCCGGATCA
>Ga0105049_10008487_pt1 | contig 11916 bp, 11 predicted proteins | sample MAT06_FD_78087 | JGI IMG/M metagenome (GOLD analysis project Ga0105049, IMG submission 78087) | Freshwater microbial communities from Lake Fryxell liftoff mats and glacier meltwater in Antarctica - MAT-06 | ecosystem: Environmental > Aquatic > Freshwater > Ice > Liftoff microbial mat | place...
GGCGGCGCGCGGAGATCTTCAGCAGGCGGCGTGATCGCGGCCCGGTCCGCCGGGCTGCGGGGAGAGGCTGCGCCTGACTCGGGTCGAGCCCGGTGAGGGGCCACGAAGCGTGCGGGTTTACCCAATGTCCAGGCGATTTTCAGGTCCGGCCGCAGGGCTGCGGCTGCGCAGCGTGCGGCCGGCCAGGCCAACACCCCCCAAAGAACTCCCCGGTGTACCACCCCGTGCGGGTGAGTCCGTCCCGGTGGGCACGAAAATACGGCGTTTGATTTTCCTATTCACGGGACTTCAGTTTGGCCGCAGCCGGCGGTTCGCCTAAACTCACAGGTTTTGCCTGCACCGTAACCCCACGCGTCCACCCCCGCCCGCATGAGCCCGCTTGCGCTGATCGTCCTGCTTCCCCTGGTCCCCGGCACCCTGTTGTGCCTGTGGTGCGGCCGGGTGAACACGCCGCTTCGCCGCGCCGCAACGGCGGCGCTGGCGGCTGCGGTAACGCTGTCGGTGCTGGGCCTTCTGTTGTGGCTGGCGCCGGCCACTTTCGCGGGCCAGGTGTTGCTGACCCAGGCCGAATGGATTCCGGCCATCGGCCTGAACGCCAACTTCCGGCTGGACGGTCTGGCCTGGATGTTTGCCGGTCTGATCAGCGGCATCGGGCTGCTGATCATCATCTACGCCGCCTTCTACCTGCACCACGACGACCCGGCGGGCAAGCTGTACAGCCAGCTGATGCTGTTCATGGCGGCAATGCTGGGTATCGTGCTCAGCGACAACCTGTTGCTGATGGTGGTGTTCTGGGAACTGACCAGCGTCAGCAGCTTCCTGCTGGTGGGCTACTGGGGTTCGCACCCCAAGAAGGGCGCTGAAGCCCGCAATGGCGCGCGCATGGCGCTGGCCGTCACTGGCGGCGGCGGGCTGGCCTTGCTGGCGGGCGTCATCGTGCTGGGGCAGATCGCTGGCACCTACGACCTCAGCGTGATGCTCGCCACGCCAGGCTTGATCGAACAGATACAGACCGACGCGCGTTACCCACTGGTGCTGGCCCTGGTGCTGCTGGGCTGCTTCACCAAGAGCGCGCAAATGCCCTTCCACTTCTGGCTGCCAGAAGCGATGGCCGCGCCCACGCCGGTGTCGGCTTACCTGCACAGCGCCACCATGGTGAAGGCGGGCCTGTTCCTGATGCTGCGCCTGTACCCGGTGCTGGGCGGTACGGCGCTGTTCGAAGGCGTGGTGGCCACGGTGGGCCTGATCACCATGGTGTTCGCGGCCTTCGTGGCCATCTTCAAGCATGACCTGAAGGGCTTGCTGGCCTACAGCACCATCAGCCACCTGGGTCTGATCACCTTCCTCATCGGCCTGGGCAGCCCGATGGCCAAGGTGGTGGCGGTATTCCACATCCTGAACCACGCGGCCTTCAAGGCGGCGCTGTTCATGAGCGCAGGCATCGTCGACCACGAGACCGGCAGCCGCGACATGCGCAAGCTCGGCGGCCTGATGAGCGTGCTGCCCATCGTCGGCACGCTCACGTTGATTGCCGCGGCGGCCATGGCCGGCATCCCGCCATTCAACGGCTTCATCAGCAAGGAAATGATGCTCGATGAAGCCCTGCGCGCCGGCCAGGCCATCTGGGGCAGTGCCGGCTGGTTGATGCCGGTGCTCGCCACGCTGGGCGGGCTGTTCTCGATGGCCTATTCGGTGCGCCTGGTGCACGACGTGTTCTTCAACGGCCCGCCTAAAGACTTGCCGGTGGCGAACCCGCATGAGCCTTCCTGGGGCATGAAAGCGCCGGTGCTGCTGTTGGTGTTGGTGTGCATTGCGGTGGGCCTGGCGCCCATGTTGCTGGCCGGTCCCTTGGTGCAAGTGGCCGCCAGCGCGGCGCTGGGCACGGCTGCCCCGGCTTTCTCGCTGTCGCTGTGGCACGGGCTGAACCTGCCGCTGCTGATGAGCGCCGTTGCCGTGGGTGGGGGTGCGGCGCTGTACTTCGGGCTGGCGCGTGGCGGCAGGCTGCACCGCTATCTGCCAGGCGCTTTCAGCGGCAAGGCCGTGTTCACGGGCCTGGTGGACGGCTTGTTCGGCGTTGCCGGGCGCTTCACCGCAGCCACGGAAAACGGTTCACTGCAGCGCTATGCGGCGCTGATGTTGGCCGCGGCCATCGCCGTGGCCGCCTGGCCGATGTTGCAGGGGCCCGCGCTGGGAACCGGTACCCGTGCCCTGATGCCGGCCACGCCGCTGGCTGGCGTGCTGTGGGTGGCCCTGCTGGTGGCCTGCGCAGCGCTGGTGCTGGGGCACCACAACCGCTTTCGCGCCGTGGTGTTGGTGGGGGTGGTGGGCCTGGTCGTGTCGCTCAGCTTCCTGGGCCTGTCGGCCCCCGACCTGGCGTTGACGCAGCTGAGCGTGGAGGTCGTGACCACCGTGCTGCTGCTCATGGGCCTGGCCCTGCTGCCGGCGCTGACGCCGCGCGAAAGCAGCGGCGCCCGCCGCACCCGCGACGCTTCGCTGGCCCTGGCCGCCGGCGGTGGCGTGGCCTGGCTGGCCTGGTTGGTGATGACGCGCGACCACGACTCCATCAGCTGGTACTTCCTGGCCAACAGCGTGCCCATGGGCGGCGGCACCAATGCGGTGAACGTGATCCTGGTGGACTTTCGCGCTTACGACACTTTCGGCGAAGTGGCCGTGCTGGGCATTGCCGGCGTAGGCGTGCTGGCAATACTGGACCGCTTCCGCGTCCGCCGCGAGTCGCGAGACCCGGGCGGGCGGGCCTGGTCGTTCGCCGAACAGCCCCTGATGCTGCGCGTGGCCGCGCGCCTGATGTTGCCGCTGGCGCTGGTGGTTTCGGTCTATATCTTCTGGCGTGGGCACAACCTGCCAGGCGGGGGCTTCATTGCCGGCCTGGTAACGGCGGCGGCCCTGGTGCTGCAGTACATGGCCCTGGGCCAGCAAAAGGCCGACGCGTTGCTGCATGGCGCCGGGGGGCAGCGCTACACGCGCTGGATTGCCAGCGGCCTGGCCATTGCCGGGTTGACGGGTGTGGGTTCCTTCCTGTTCGGCAGCCCGTTCCTGACCAGCTTCACCGGCTACCCCACCTTGCCCGTGCTGGGCGATGTGCCGCTCGCCACGGCGGCGCTGTTTGATCTGGGCATCTACATCACCGTCGTGGGCGCCACGCTGCTGATGCTGTCGGTGCTGGGTGCAGCCAGCAAGGAAGGCCCGGCCCATGCCCGCCTGGCCGCCGACGGTGAAGGGGCGCATTGATGCTGCTGAGCATGGAATTCCTGATGGCTTCCGGCATCGGCCTGGTCACCGCCAGCGGCATCTACCTGCTGCTGCGCGGACGCACATTCCCCGTGGTGCTGGGCCTGACCATGCTGGGCTACGGGGTCAACGTGTTCATCTTCGTGATGGGCCGGCTGTGGTCGGCTGCGCCGCCCATCCTGACCGCGGGTCCGAACGTGGCCGACCCCCTGCCGCAAGCCCTGGTGCTGACCGCCATCGTCATCGGGTTTGCGACCACCGGCTTCGTCATCGAATTGGCGCTGCGCAGCCGCCATGACGGCGGCAGCGACCATGTCGACGGCAAGCCTGACGCGCACGGCCGCCAGGCACACGGCGCAGGTGACGGTCGATGACTTTTTTCGACCACCTGCCCGTGCTGGCGGTGTTGCTGCCGGCCTTCACGGCCATGCTGTTGCTGCTGGTTGGCGACGGCGATGCGCAGCGCGTCTGGGTCCGCCGCATCGCGCTGGCCTCGGTACTGCTGGGTGCGGTGTTCGCAGTCGCTCTGGTGGCGTTGGCCGGCACGGGGGTTCTGACCGTTTACCGCCTGGGCGAATGGCCGGCGCCCTTCGGCATCGTGCTGGTGGTGGACCGGCTGTCGGCGCTGATGGTGGCCCTGACTTCGGCCGTGGTCGTGCCGGTGCTGATCTATGCCAGCGGCGGCTGGGACTCGCACGGCCGCCACTTCCACGCCCTGCTGCAGTTCCAGCTGATGGGGCTGAACGGCGCCTTCCTGACGGGCGACCTGTTCAACCTGTTCGTGTTCTTCGAGGTGCTGCTGATCGCCAGCTACGTACTGATGACGCACGGTCTGGGCCGCGAACGCCTGCGCGCCGGCACGCATTACGTGGTGCTGAACCTGGCCGCTTCGGCGCTGTTTTTGCTGGGCATGGCCTTGCTGTATGGGGTCACCGGCACGCTCAACCTGGCCGACCTGGCTGTGCGCGTGCCGCGCGTTCCGGCGCCCGAGGCGGCGCTGCTGCAGGCGGGTGCCCTGCTGCTGCTGGTGGTGTTCGGCTTCAAGGCGGCGCTGGTGCCGCTGGCACTGTGGCTGCCTGCCACTTACGCCGCGGCCAGTGCCCCCGTAGCAGCCTTGTTCGCCATCATGACCAAGGTGGGTGTGTACGCCATCTGGCGCGTGCACGGTGTCATCTTCGGCGCCGACGCCGGGGCCAGTGCCTTTACCGTGCAGCCGCTGCTGCTGCCGTTGGCGCTGGCCACCTGTGTGGTGGGCGTGCTGGGCGCGCTGGCGGCGCACACCTTGCCGCGACTGATCGCCTGGCTGACGGTGGCGTCGGTGGGCACCATCGTGGCGGCCATCGGCTTGTTTGGCGCAGCGGCCTGGTCGGCGGCCATGTACTACCTGGTCAATTCCACGCTGGTAATCGCCGGCCTGTTCTTGCTGGCCGAACTGGTGGCGTCGCAGCGTGGCCCGATGGCCGACCGGCTGGAGCCCTGCAGCCCGGTGAAGCAGCCGGTGATCCTGGGTCTGCTGCTGCTGCTGGCCGCTGCATCGAACGCCGGCCTGCCGCCACTGCCCGGCTTCGTGGGCAAGCTGATGTTGCTGCAGGCGTCCAGCGGGCACCCCTGGGCGGTGGCGGTGTGGGCAGTGGTGCTGGTGGTGGGCTTCTTCACCCTGGTGGGCCTGGCACGGGCCGGCAGCGTGCTGTTCTGGGCGGTGCGGCCTGAAGTGCCTTCGGGCTCTTCGGGCGCCAGCCCGAAACTGTTGCTGGCCCCGATGGCCTTGCTGGGCATGAGCGTGCTGCTGTCAGTCATGGCCGCACCCGTCCAGCGCTACACCGCCGCCGCGGCGCTGCAGCTGAGCGACCGCGACGCTTACGCCCGCGCCGTGCTGCCAGAACTGGGCGGCCCGGCGGCCGACTCTGCGCGCCCTTACCGACTGCCGCAGCCCCAGCCGCTGCCCAGAGGCCCGCAGCCCGGGGGGCAGCCATGAAGCCAGGCTGGTTCAGCTATCCGGTGTTGTCGCTGCTGCTCGCCGCGGCCTGGCTGCTGCTGCAGCAGAGCGTGGCGCCGGGCAACCTGATCACGGCCGTGCTGCTGGGCCTGCTGGTGCCCCGGCTGCTGCGCGGCTTCCTGGGTGCTCCGGTGCCGGTGCGCAGCTGGGGCACGGTGCTGCGCCTGACGGGCGTCGTGCTGTGGGACGTCGTGGTGGCCAACTTCACTGTGGCGCGCATCGTGCTGTCGCCGTTCAGCCGTCCACAGCCGGCGTGGGTGACGGTGCCGCTGGACCTGCACAACCCCACCGCCATCAGCCTGTTTGCCACCATCATCACCACCACGCCAGGCACCGTCAGCTGCGTGGTGGACACGGAACGCCGGCATATCCTGGTGCATGCGCTGGACTGCCATGACGTGGCCGCCGCGGCGGCTGAGATGAAGGCGCGCTACGAGGCGCCGTTGAAGGAGATCTTCGGATGATCCTCGCCTGGGCCCTTGATTTCGCGCTGCTGGCCTTCAGCGTGGCAGTGCTGCTGAGCTTGTGGCGGCTTTTGCGCGGCCCGCACGCCACCGACCGCGTGCTGGCGCTAGACACGCTGTACATCAACGCCGTGGCCCTGGCCATCCTGCTGGGCATACGCATGAGCACCGTGCTGCTGTTCGAGGCTGCGCTCATCATCGCGATGCTGGGCTTCGTGGGTACCGTGGCGCTGGGGCGCTTCCTGGCGCGCGGCGACGTCGTCGAATGAAAGGGCTGGCATGAACCTGGAAACCTTGCCGTTGTGGATTCAATTGCCCGTGGCCGCGCTGCTGGTGCTGGGCGGCATGTTTGCCCTGGTGGGCGTGGTGGGCCTGCTGCGCTTTCCGGACTTCTTCATGCGCCTGCACGCGCCCACCAAGGCCAGCACGCTGGGCGTGGGCGGCGTGTTGCTGGCCAGCATGGCGTTGAGCTGGGTGCAAGGCGAACTCGGGCTGCATGAACTGCTGATCACGCTGTTCGTGTTCATCACTGCGCCGGTGTCGGCCAATCTGATGGCCCTGGCCGCGTTGCACCTGCGTGTGCCCTCGACCGCGCCCGTGCCGCCGGGTCTGCCGCTCGACTGAAGCCGCCATGCGTGTTGCCGTCTTCAGCACTCGATCGTACGACCGCCAGTTTCTGAACCAGGCCAACGCCGACCAGCGGCACGAATTTTTGTTTCTGCAGTCACGCCTGGACGCATCAACCTTGGCCACGGCCAGCGGTTGCCAGGCGGTGTGCGCTTTCGTCAACGACCAGCTGGGTGCCGAAGTGCTGCGCGGTCTGCACGCCCTGGGCGTGCGCCTGGTGGTGCTTCGTAGCGCCGGCTTCAACCAGGTCGACCTGGCCACGGCGGCCGAACTGGGCATTGCCATTGGACGCGTGCCCGAATATTCCCCGCATGCGGTGGCCGAGCACACCGTGGCCCTGCTGCTGACGCTGAACCGCAAGATCCACCGCGCCCATGCCCGGGTGCGCGAGGGCAATTTCGCGCTTGAAGGACTGCTGGGTTTTGACCTGTACGGCCGCACGGTCGGCGTGGTCGGCACCGGCAAGATCGGCCGTTGCTTCGCGCGCATCATGCTGGGCTTCGGCTGTGTGGTGCTGGCGTCCGACCCCCGGCCCCACCCCGAGGCCCAGGCGATGGGCGTACGCTACGCGCCGCTGGCCGAATTGCTGCAGCACAGTGACATCCTCAGCCTGCATTGCCCCTTGACACCGCAGACCTGGCACATGATTGATGCCGCAGCCTTGGCGCAGATGAAGCCCGGCGCGATGCTGCTCAACACCAGCCGCGGTGCGGTGGTGGACACGCCCGCGCTCATTACCGCGCTGAAGAGCCACCAACTGGGCAGCCTGGGGCTGGACGTGTACGAAGAAGAGGCCGACCTGTTCTTCCGCGACCTGAGCGACAGCGCGCTGCAGGACGACGTGTTCGCGCGCCTGCTCACCTTCCCGAACGTGGTGGTGACCGGCCACCAGGCGTTCTTCACTGAAGACGCCTTGCGCGCCATTGCGCAGACGACGCTGGCCAACGTCGACAGCTTCATGGCCACGGGTGTGCCCTTGCACGCCGTCTCGGTCGAACGGCTGGCCTAGGCACACCCGGCATGGCCTGGCAGGCGGCAGCAGCGGCTGCACCGATCGCGCTGATCGTGGCGCTGATGCTGGGCCTGCGCTGGTCCGCAGCCAAAGCGGGTGGCGTGGGGTTGTTGCTGGCCTGGGTGCTGGCCCTGGCCGTGTTCGACTTTGCTTCGCCGGTGGGGGAAGTGTCGGCGCTGGCCCGCCACGTCGGCGTGCTCGCCGAAAGCGCATTTCTGGCTGTGGGCATCCTCTGGATCCTGCTTCCTTCGCTGGCCCTGCACGAACACCAGCAACGCTGCGGCGCGCTGGACGCATTGCGCGGCGGGTTGGCCCGCGTCAGCAGCCAGCGGCCGCTGCAGGTGCTGCTGCTGGGCTGGTGCCTGGGCCTGTTCTTCGAAGGCGCGGCGGGTTTCGGCACCCCCATTGCGCTGGTGGCGCCGCTGCTGGTGGGGCTGGGCGTGCCGGCGTTGACTGCCGTGGTACTGGCCCTGCTGGGCCATGCGGCCGGGGTGTCCTTTGGCGCGCTCGGCACCCCGGTGCTGGCGCAGGCCGGCTTGACTGGCGTGCCCGCCATCGATATTGCCTGGCGTACTGCGTTGCTGCACGCGGCGCTGGGCGGCGTGTTGATGGTTTTCTTCGTGCGCACGCTGGGCGCCGCCGGGCTGGGGCGCGTCGGGCCGGGCATGGCGACGCTGGCGGCAACGGGCTTCTTGTTGCCCAGCCTGGGCCTGGCGTGGTGGCTGGGGCCGGAACTGGCCACGCTGGCTGCAGCGCTGCTCAGCGCCGCAGCCGTGGTGGCCTGGCTGCGCTGGCGCCGGCCACTGCCCGCTGCTGCTGCTGTTACTGCAGCAGCAGCAGCAGATGATGACGCCGCCTCCGCGCCGGCGCTGGGCCGGGCCCTGTGGCCATACGCCGTGCTGGTGCTGGCCGTGCTGGCGACACGTGGCGTGCCGCCGCTGGCCGCCGCTTTGAACGAGGTGGTGCTGCAGTGGCAGCTGTTCGGCCGCTACAGCGGGCGCCTGCAGCCACTGACGCATCCAGGCAGCCTGCTGTTCATGGCACTTCTGGTCGGTGCGTGGCTGCAGGGCGTGCCGTTGCGCGCGCTGCGCGAGCCACTGTCTCTGGCGCTGCGGCGGCTGCTGCCGGTGGCGGTGGCCTTGTTGACGATGCTGTGCCTGTCGCGCCTGTTGCTGGACGCGGGCATGGTGCAGGCCCTGCAGGTCGCCGCTGTGGCTGCCCTGGGCCAGGGCTGGCCGCTGCTGGCGCCAGCGCTGGGTGCGCTGGGCAGCTTCGTCACCGGGTCTGCCACGGCGTCGAACGTGCTCTTCAGCAGCCTGCAGGCCCAGACCGCACAGGCCCTGGGCCTGCCTGTGGCCTGGTTGCTGGCCGCGCAGGGGTTGGGTGCGGCCGTGGGCAATATCGTTTGCCCGCACAACATCGTTGCCGGGGCTGCGACCGTGGGCCTGGCCGGGCGCGAAGCCGAAGTCCTGCGCCGTACGCTCGTTCCCTGCCTGGTGGTTCTGGTGCTGGGGGGTGTGCTGGTGTCGGTGCTGCTGATGTTCTGAATCTGAAGCTGGGGCTTCAGGCCTTGGGCCGCCGTATCGACGAGGCCACCAGCGTCACCACCGTCAGCGGAATCACGAAACCCAGCATGGCCTGGCTGTAAGCGGGCAGGGCGGCGTGGTCCTTCGCCGCCAGGATAAGGTAGGCGACATAGGCGAAGTAGTAGCCCAGGAAGATGCCGCCTTCCCAGCGCGCGATTTCGCGCCCGGTCAAGAACACCGGCAGGCAGGCCAGCGCCACCGCCAGCATCACCCACAGGTCGAAATTCAGCGCTGCATTGGGCACCACCAAGGCGCCGCCGCCGGCGCCGCTGATGGCCGCGGCCAGCCCGGCCAGTCCCACGCAGCCCAACACGTTGAAAACGCAACTGCCCACCACGTTGCCCACCGCGATGTCGCGCTCGCCCTTCAATGCCGCCACCACCGAGGCCGCCACTTCAGGCATCGAGGTGCCGGCGGCAATGATGGTCAAACCAATGACCAGTTCGCTGATGCCCAGGGCGCGCGCGAAGCTGACGGCTGAGGTGACCAGCGCTTCCGAGCCGCCCACCAGCAGGACCAGGCCGACGAGGATCAGGCCCAGCTGTGCGCCCCAGTGGCTGTCCCAACTGCCGGCCTGTGCGGGTTGGATTTCGGCTGCGTACTCGTCGCGCGCAGCCTGCGTCTCGGCGCGTGACTGCAGCACCAGAAACACGGTGTAGGCGATGACCAGCCCGAACAGCAGCGCGGCGTCGCTGGCGGTGATGCGCCCGTCCAGTGCCAGAACGGCCATCAACAGGCTGGCGCCGATCATGATGGGCACTTCCTGCCGGATGAGCTGCACGTTCACCACCAGCGGCGTGATGAGCGCACTGATGCCCAGGATGAACAGCACGTTGAAGATGTTGCTGCCGATGACGTTGCCCAGCGCCAGATCGACTTGACCGTTGAGTACGGCCCCGGTGGAAACCGCCATCTCGGGCGCACTGGTGCCAAAGGCCACCACCGTCAGCCCCACCACCAGGGGCGAGATACCGAAACTCAGCGCCAGTTTCGAGGCGCCGCGCACGAGCAGGTCAGCGCCCACGATCAGCCCGATCAGGCCGCCCACGAATAGCAATGTTTGCATCAGCATGTGGCGTCTCCGCGGGCGGGGCTGCGGCGCAGCAGTTCTCGCAGTTCTGCCATCTCGCCGCGCAGAGCGCGCAGTTCGGTCTGCAGTTGAGCCGTCGCGTCAGGGGTGGCGTCAGACTTCAGGCCGGGTGCTGCTGCGAGTGCCGTTGCGAGTGCTGTTGAGGGTGCTGCAGCGGTTGCGGTCGTGGTGACGGTTGGATTCGCGGTTGCGGTTGAGTTCGCGGTTGCGGGGTCGGCCTTGTCGTCGTCGCTGAAACTTTGCATGGCACTCACTATGACACCTATGAAAAGGTTCAACATCGTGAAGGTGGCAATCAGGATAAAAGGAATGAAGAAGACCCAGGCGTAGGGGTACACCGCCATCACCGGGCGCGCAATACCCATGCTCCAGCTCTCCAGCGTCATGACATGGAACAGCGTGTAGAGCGATCGGCCCAGCGTGCCGAACCAGTCCGGGAAGGCAGCGCCGAACACGTTGGTGGTAATGACAGCGAACACGTAGAACACCAGGGCCAGCACCATGCCGATCGAGGCCAGCCCGGGAATGGCCGCCAGCAGGCCGCCCACCACGCGCCGCATCGACGGCACGATGGTCAGGATACGCAGCACCCGCAGCACGCGCAGTGCGCGCAGCACCGCCAGCTGCCCGCTGGCTGGCACCAGCGCAATGGCCACGACCAGAAAGTCGAACACGCTCCACGGGTCGCGAAAAAAGCGCGTTCGGTGCACATAGATGCGCATGCGAATCTCGACCACGAAGACCGCCAGGATCGATTTATCCAACGCGACAAGCCAGTCTCCATACCGAGCCATGAGCGCGGGTCAGGTTTCCAAGCCCAGGATCACCGCATTGATGATGATCAGCGCCAAAATGACATGCTGGACCCTCGGTCGCTCCAGGAACGCAGCCAGTGTCGAGCGCAGTGCGGGGGTGGGCAGGTCGGTCACGATGGGTTGGGGCTCGCGGCCGTATCGACAGAGCGCAGGCGGCCGGTGGGTTGCGGGTAGGCAGACGCCCTGGCGGATGAAGGGTCCGCAGGCTGGACAGGCAGCCAAACGGGCGAGATTGTGCCCGTGCCGGCCCGCGGTTCACATTGGCCTGCCCGTTTGGGCGGGAATGCCCCTGCCGGCGCGCGCAACGATCTAATGCCCCGCAGAACGTAAAGTAAGGGCTTCGTCAGCGCCGCGGGCCACAGTGAACACGGCAAGTTTTTTCCGGACGTCGAGCCTTGCGCGCCAGCGCGGCTGGGCCTACGTGACGCCCCAACGCACAACGAGACAGGAGACCCGCAATGAGCGCACGCACCGAGGTCAGGGTTCATCAACCGCCCGCCAGCCTGGTGGCTGCGGCCACCATCAGCGGCATGGCTGCCTACCAAGCCCTGGTCGATGAAGCCAACGCCGATTTCGAAGGCTACTGGGGCCGCCTGGCGCGCGAGTTCGTGAGCTGGAAGACGCCTTTCACGAAGTGCTTGACAGCAGCAATGCACCGGTGCGCCAGTGGGTGCTGTCACTGCCCATCCCGCTGCGCCTGCTGCTGGCCGCACAACCGGTGCTGGTAACGCCGGTGCTGCAGGTCGTGCACCGCGTGATCACGCGCCACCTGCTGGATCAGACCGGTCTCAAGGCCTTTGAGGCCGACAGCGGCGCGGTCACGTTGATCCAGCGATTTGGGTCGGCGGCCAATCTCAATATTCACCTCCATTGCCTGGTGCTGGACGGCGTGTACCGGCGCACGGACGGCGAGCCGGCATTCGTCCAGGCCGATTCCCCCGCCGACGAGGAGTTGCAGGCGCTGCTGCAAAGGATCATCACGCGGCTGATGAAGCTGCTGACGCGCCGCGGCGTGCTCGTCGAAGAGGAGGAGGAGGGAGGATCGAGCTACCTGGCCGACGCCGAGGCCGACGCCAA
>Ga0105049_10008489_pt1 | contig 11914 bp, 9 predicted proteins | sample MAT06_FD_78087 | JGI IMG/M metagenome (GOLD analysis project Ga0105049, IMG submission 78087) | Freshwater microbial communities from Lake Fryxell liftoff mats and glacier meltwater in Antarctica - MAT-06 | ecosystem: Environmental > Aquatic > Freshwater > Ice > Liftoff microbial mat | place...
CTTCGCGCCAGTTTCTAGCTGTAGTCAAACGCGCGCCCGCAAAGAGCCTTAACTCTACCTCGCGTTGAAATAGCGCTAACTGCTCTGAGTTAGCACCCTCGGAAAGACCAGTTACCGAGATTGTAAGCTGGGAATTTTGAGCGGCATTGGCTTGTAGCAATAAGGTTTTGCCCACGCGCCGTCGCCCATAAATCGCTACAAATTCTGCTTTAGAAGAGATTGTAACATCTTGTAATAATTGAAGTATTGGTCTTCGTCCGATTATTGGCGGGGGTTTTATGACATATCGCTATCCAAAGCTCGAAAATAGAGCAAGTTGAGCAAGTTTTGGATCTATATGACACTTGATTGCTAGCCAATAATGACCAAGTCCACCAGGCCCGCTTCCTCGGTTCCAAAGCGCGCTGTTGGCCGAACCTGACCTTTAACCATACTCAATTGAAATCATTCAGTATTAAATTAGCATCGACACCGGTGAGCAGCATCCATAGGGCTTGGATAGCAGGGCATGCCGCCAGATGGAGGCAGAGTCTTTCGGCCTCTGTTGAGGATTAGCTACGCTGACCGCAGCAAACTAAGCGCAATCTGCGGCGCAAGATTAGCCTGAGCGAGCAACGATGTCGCTGCTGACTGAACGATAGACAACCGGACCCGCTCACTAGCCTCGGCTCCGATGTCAGCGTCGCGGATTCGCGACGATGCTGCGCTAGTCTCATCTCTTTGAGAGGTAAGTGTATTGAGGGCGCTCGATAGGCGACTTAGTGAAGCGCCGAGTTGCCCTCGCTCCTGTGCCAATCGGGCAGATATCCGGTCTATGGTCGAGAGACTGCTGCGCGCGTTGGCTGCCGTGGTAAGATCTAGTCGAGCGATACTGGTAGAGTTCGTCGTATTCTGGGAGTAGAACCGGTATCCGGTAAATGCTGGATCCTCACTAAGCGCCAGGAAATCAACCACGCCGTCACCATTAAAATCCCCGGCCGCGAGAGTAGTCAGCGCGGAAACGGTCGTTGCAAATGTCCGCTGGTCATTAAAGCCTCCGGCGCCATCGTTAAGCAGGTAGCTCACCCCATTTGACGAATTTGCTCTCGCAAGATCTAAGTTTCCATCTCCATTAACGTCGACTATCGAGAAGTCGGATGCGATAGAGGAGGTCGCGTAACTTTGCGTCGACCCGAAGGCGCCGCCACTTGAGCCCATCGAAACTCTTAAGTGCGTACCATCGCCCCAAACCAGGTCATCGATCCCATCATGATTAAGATCCCTTGCTTTTAGGTTGCCGACGTTTAACGAGGTAACAGTGGAGGAGGCCCCCAAGGCGAATGTTCCGGACGAAGTCCCGGTGAGAACCCGCACAGCGGTCCCGTTCGTTGCCGCTACGTCAACGATACCATCGCCGTTAAAGTCTCCGGAAACTAGAGCGCTCACGGTTAATCCAGCGGACGTAGTGGCACCAGCAGAGAAAGATCCCGTGCCGAACCCTAGTTGCACAGCAAGCTGCGCGAAGGAGCCATCTAGAATCTTCCGGCCATTAAATTCGGTGGATTAGCTCTGGAGTTCAAGATGTCGTAGCAGCTTGGTAGAGAATGAAGTGCACGTTTACTGGGGACCAAGGCTGGCTGCAGAAAGCTAGGTCAGCATATCCAAGAAAGCGTATGACCACGCCTAAGCATGGATTCAGTAACAGCAACAAGATCGCCGCGGTCCTGACCTAAGACGTAACCGAGCGACTCCCAAAAGTGATCTTTTATTTCTCGCTGCCGGTTGGTGCGTATGCACTCAGTGATGGTGAAGGCGCTCAGCCAGTGGAACTGTTCTGTATCTGAGACCTCGCCGAGAATCGTAGGAGAAGAATACCGCACGGTCCCAAATGCTGCTTCGCGGCCACATCCTGCTGCTGAAAGAGTCATGGCGCTAATCTGAAGCGGGTCCGCCCCATAAATCGCCATTCCCACATCTTTAATCGGCTTACCTGCAGCGAGACCTTCGAGAGATCGGCGCGCTTGGTCAAGCTCGCCCGAGGCGATTAGAATCGCTAGTCCTGCGCGGCCAGCAAAGCCGGCCAACATTCCGCGGCCAGCTCCAAACTCCCTCTTTCGCTCTCCAACGAGGAAACCAATTTGAGCGCGCAGGAGCGCATCATCAAGGATAGGACGCCAGATTCTCTCGAACTGACAGGTCGCAAGACGCCGGCAAATTGCATGAATTACGGCAACACTAGCAATTACATCTGGTGAGAGAATTTCAAGAGCTCGGTGAATGCTGTTAATCTTCTTTCCGGTGCCTAGAAAAGGATCGCTGGCAGCAGCAAAAACGAGCCGCCGCAAGCCTATCAGGCCCCCATCAGTCAGGGGCTTTACCTGATCCCGCGCAGAGAAAACTGAATTGCTAAGACGCCAAATAAACCATGGGACGGGCTGGAAATTCTTCACCATAGTTCGAGCGAGTCCCCAGCTCATGAGGACCCGTTCATCGGAAGCTTTCTGAAAGGCGATGACTTCGTTCTGAGCTTCGGCCAAGGAAGCCTCAAGTTCAGCAGTAAATGAGGCTGCGTTACCATCACCCTCTGGTTCTGCAAGCAGCCCAGCATCAGAGGGAACTCCGGCCTCAGCGTCCTTCAGTACTAAGTCTGAAAGTATGTCTCCTGAGGGTCGCTCTTTCATGGGTCCCTTCGCAAAAATTCAGGCCTGCTGTACACACTAGCTATCGGCACTTTCATGCCCAGCTCGATAGGCTTGAACTCCTAAACAACGGTTTATTTCAGCGGCTTATAGGCAACGTGGTGTGGCGAGAGGGCAAGAAAGTTAAATCCTTTCTCCAGCGGGGCGCGTCTTATAGAAAGAATAGACACTTGGGACCTAACTCCTTGTGTTTGTTAAATATCCGAAGTAAGAAACAATGATAGATTGGCTGCCGCTTTTCCTAGTAATTGCGGTAGGTTGAAAGATAGCTTCGGCTTTTATGAATGGAAGCCGAAGAAACCTGTAAGGCTGGATGTTTCGGAAAGAGGTCAGATGATTCTCAATGAAAGTTGAGAATGAAATGCTCTCAAGCGAGTTGCGCAAGAACAGCGCTGAACTCAATTCTGAAATATCTCTTAAGCCGTTAACCAAAGAGTGGACTTAGACTTTATGGGGAATTCACGCTACTGCCTCACCAAAGCTGACTTAGCAGACGCGATCTACGCCACCCTTCCCGTAGATAAACAAAAAGCTGCGCAGATCGTCGAGGACTACATCGAGCTTATCAAAGACTCTCTCGCCAATGATGGAAAGGTCATGCTTTCTGGCTTTGGGTCCTACGAAGTGAAGTTCAAGCCGGCCCGACGTGGCCGTAATCCTCAGACTGGCGAGTCCATAATCCTCCGTCAGCGTAAAGTTGTTAAGTTCAAGCCCAGCCAGCTCTTGAGAAAGGCCATAAACGGCAATACCTCTATCGAGCCAGGCGACGCAGACTCATACGACGGCGATGAGGGCGAAGACGACGACGAGAAATAGTGCTCTGAAGTAAGAGCCTGTTATTTGTTTTCTAACTCGAATGGCGCCAAGGGCACGAAGAAAATTTATCTTCGTGCCCTTGGCGCCATTCGAGCGATGGGGAGTAATGCCTCAATGTTGCCGGATTTTTTTGGTATCAAGACAGCCGCAAGCTTCTCAATCAGAAGTTCGGGCAACAGTTCAGGAAAGTGGTGTTCCTCCTACAAGAATCTCCGGCTTAAGCAGCTTAGCCGTCATTGCTCACAGCCGGGGCGGGCTTGTGAGCAATGACGGCTAGCTACCGCCCGGATGGCGTTAGCAAATTGCGACACCAGGGAGCGATTTGCAGCGCACCGGAGGGCGGCGCCGTGTGCGCGGCGCTCGCAGGTGCTGGGTGCTCTAAATCCGCCCGGATGGCGGATTTTGAGCTCAGTCTCACGGACCTGAGTAGGGATCCCGTGAGACATGACGGTTAGCTGCAAGAGGTCGAACCTGATATTTCCGACCGTCGGATAATTATTAGGACCTTGAAGGACACGACGGGCGCAAAAAGGAACGATTTATTGGCCTTTGTGTTCTTGGCGACGGTGTCCTTTGCGACCACTGCGGTCCAAATGAGCTTCGAGATTATCCCTGAGAAGCCGCAGCACCATTAATCTCATCAGGCCCGAAAAGAAGCCCTGGCATGCGAATCTGAAGCCCGGACTGTTTAATTCGAAGCCAGATATCGCGCGCGATCTCCTTATTCTCGTTATCAAGAAGATTGTAGATATCAGGAAGCGTAAGAACGAAATTCATCGCTGACATAGCATATATCGGGGCCGCGATACCCTCGGTCACTTTGTCGCGGATGCTGTTGAGGAACGTTTTGAGCTCCGGCTTTGAAGAGATACGACCGAAGGCTTCCTGGCCCTGCGCACCGTCTGTCCCACTATTAGTCACTGATTTCTCAGCCATCTTTGCCTTTGGGTCCTTCTTCTTGTTCATGTCAAATCCTGAAAGCAGCAAGTTCCACTAATGGGATGAAGAATACAGCGCAATCGTTGCGCCTCGCAACACCTCGAGGGGTCGATTTTATTGACGTTTCTCCCTAACGATCGAGCGCAATCAGCTCAAGGGCCTGATTAAATCGATCTGGCCTATCGAGAGGGTCTATGAGCAGCGGTGCATTCGTGAGCACCGCCCTGGTCTGTAGGCGACGCGGCTCAAGTCCCCCACGGACAAGCTCATCCACAATCTCCCGGGAACGCCTCTCGGCGAGCCTTTGCCCATACTCCGAGTCAGGACTCGCTGACTTAACATAGGAAGCAACTACGAGCCTTGACCACGATGCGCGCTCCTTATTGAGCCGAGCTATCTCATGCACCAACGCTCGGGCACTAGGCCGGAGCCGAGTTTCATCCCCATGAAAGAACAAGTCTGCAGGGTAGATATCCCTCGTTGGGTGGAGCTGCAGACGCCTCTTAAACTGGTCTTCCAGGGTCTCCTGGGCAAATATACGGGCCCGCTCGTCGCGCGCTTTAGCGGAAAGCTTGAGCAGCTGTTCGTCGAATGAATCCTGAACTGCCCCTTGAATCCCACCAGCAACGGCTCCAAATCCTGCACCCACCAAGGCACCAGGCCCCGTGCCCGAACCAATTTGGAACCCGGTCACGGCCCCAGCGCCTGCGCCAGCAAGCGCTCCTTCAAGCGTGCCTTCCGCCTGCCGATCGGGCCCGGGACGTGGATTGTTATTCGATTGCAGGAAGCCACATCCTCCGAGGAGAACAACCCCGAGGGCGAAAGAGAGAGGGACTCCGAACCGACCCGCAACAGAGAAGTGCTGGACACGTGCTTCTGACACTCTATATCTATTTTTACTTAGCATGTTGTTACCCCTCTCCTTGGAGAAGTTGCTCATTAAATCGCACGCGCTTAAGCGGCAACCCTTCAAGGAGACCTGGCGAACTCTTTAGAAGTTCCTCTAGCTTCTCATAGGCCTCGTGACTCCCAACCACCAGCACCACAAATTGCGAGGGGTCCCACCTACGCTGAGCAACGGATCTGATATCCTCTGGCGTGAGTCCCTGTACTCCGGAGATATACCGCTCATCATAGTCCTTCGGATACCCCAGGAGCTCTAATGAAGCCTCGCGGTTCATCGCGCGCGCCGGTGAGTCAAAATTAAATACGAAGGAATCGACAAGAGCACTTTTTGTCTCGGCGAGCTCGGAAGCGGGAACGAGCGTCTCTTGCATATCCTTAAGCTCAACAAGAGCCTTTGCCAATGCAACTCCCGTCGTTTCTGTTCGAGTTTGAAGGAAGATAATGTTTCTCCCTTGCACGACTCCTGGAAGAATCGAGCCATACACCGAGTAGGCCAGCCCGCCTTCCGTGCGCACTTTCTTCATCAGGCGAGATCCAAATCCGCCAGAACCGAAGAAGCCATTAAAAGCTTCAATTGCTAGATTGTCGGGAGTAAGACGAGGGACGCCGCGCTGAGCCACGGTCACCGTCGACTGTTGCAAGGGGAGCTCCACGAAATAGATTCCCGGGGTGACCTTGGTGGTAATGGCAGGCGGAGCTGGGAGGGCGCCAACGGCCGGCTCCCAATCACCGAACACTGCCTTCACCTGCTGCTCGAGCTGGACGCGAGTGATGCGCCCGCTTATGGCCAGTAGCGCTCCATTTGGACGGATGAAGCGTCGATGACTACGAAGCAAAGCAATACGATCAAACCTACCAAGGTCGGCGGATGTTAAAATCGTTCCATAGGGCGTGCCAGCGAAAAGCAACTGGGTAACGGAGAGCGAAGCGATGGTGTTCGGATCGTCTATACGACGACGGATTGATTCAAGCGCCTGGCCTTTCCAAAGCTCGAGGCGGGAGGGATCGAAACGAGGACGCTGCACCACGTCACCAAAGAGCTTAAATACTTCGCCGAAATCTCGATCTAAAGAACTAAACTGGAACCGGCCAAATTCTTGGCCCACGCCTCCCGTGATCCCTGCTGAAAATCTCTCCAGGCGCTCATCCATAGCGTCAGGAGAGAGATCCCCTGCACCGCCTTGACGCATTTGATCTCCCATTGCTGCGACTGTTCCGTATTCCGCTGGACTCTCGAGCAGCGCTCCCCCGCGAGTGAAGAGAGTTCCCGTCACAACCGGAAGCTCATCGTCTTTGGCAAATAGAACCGTAAGTCCATTGGGAAGTTTCCAGCGTTCTGGCGCATCGATACGAAGTTCTGTGGGAATACTCCGGCGGGATTCAACCTCGGCGAGAGAGGCCGCAGGGGGCTGCATGACAACCCCAGAACTACCCAGAGTATTTAAACTACACTGCGCAAGCCCAAGAGCCATCGAGGCAAAGAGCACCACTCGTCCGCAGGACTTCACTGAATTAAGACGCAATAGATTGCTCACTTGTTAGTACTCCTCTCAAGAGATGCGCTCTTCTCAAGAAACGCAACTGTGCGGCTCTTCTTTACCAGGTACTGCCGAGTGACCCGCTCAATATCGCCTACAGTTACCGCCATCGCCTTCTCGTACCAATCGAAGGGGGCCTTCCAGTCCTGGTAGAGCAGCACGGAATTAGCAAAGTTCGTTCCCATAGCAGAATTGGACGAAAGCTGGCCCAAATATGAAACCGCAATCGCTCGTTTTGCAATTTCCAGACTATCCTGCGTAATTCCTGACTTTTTAAAATCCTCTATCCCCTGATCAAAGGCTTGAAGCACCTCTCTTGAGCTGTGAGGAGCGCGCGGTGTGACTCCAAACATCATCAGATTCGGATAAGCGACCCCGGGGCCCTCCATGAACGATACTTCGGTGGCGAGTCGTTTTCTCTGTACAAGAGTTCTCTGGAGCGGAGAAATCTTACTGCCCGCGAGCATCTCAAGCATAACCGAAACGGGAGCGTCATCGGGATGGGGATACTGCATCTTTCGGTAGGCAATATAGAACTGAGGCGAAGCTTTCGTCTCAAGGGTTACCTGCCGTTCCCCCTCTTGATCAGGCTCCACTACTTGCGGACGACTAGGAAGCGGCGCAACCGGAAGGCGGCCAAAATAGCTCTCAATCAGTGGCCAATCTTCACTCGGCCGAATGTCTCCGACAAGCGCCACTGCGATATTACCAGGAACATAGAAGCGCCTACGAAATTGATCGAGCTGCGTTGCCGTGAGCCGCTTCAAGTCAAAGGGGAATCCAATGACTGGGTTCTTGTAGGGATGCGCGATAAATGAGGTGGCTTTGAGGAGCTCATACAGCTTGCCCTCTGGATCATCGTCGTAGCGCATGCGCCGTTCTTCGAGAACGACATCCCGTTCCTGATAGAATTGACGCAGCACTGGCCTGAGAAGTCGCTCCGACTCCATATAAAGCCAGAACTCAAACTGCGAACGCGGCAGGTTTACGAAATATTTGGTAATCTCGCTATCCGTCGTGGCATTCATACCTGCAGCGCCGCGGCGTTCGTACTCTCTTGTGAACTGGTCAGAAACCCAAAGAGCCCTGAGCTCCTGATGAATCTGCTCCCACTGCTTTTTATCTTCGGCTGAAAATTCAGTTCCGAACGCGGCTTGGCGCTCCGCGAGCGGCTCTAAATCCGCCAAAAGCTTGGTCTCGCGTTCGAAATTGGTTGTGCCCACCTCAGGAGTTCCCTTGAACGCCATGTGTTCAAACATGTGCGAAATTCCGGTTTCTCCAATTCTCTCGTCGGTGCCTCCTACACGAACGGAGACAACCCCAGCAAAAACAGGAGCGTCACCTCGTGGATAAATTACGACTCTGAGTCCATTTGATAGAGTACGCTCTTGAACCCCGGCGAAAACACTCTTGAAGACATCGGCAGCCTTCCCGAGAGGTTCAGTGCGAGCGGCTTTCGTGGGAAGTGGCTCCGCCTGGGCGAGACCGAACGTCAAAAGATTAGTCAAAGAAGCAGCGGCCAAAAGAACAAAGGCCGAGAAGCATCCAAAGGCGAAGCGCCGAATTGGGCAGCCCCCGACCAAAATCCTGGCACACGAGGCCTGAAGTCTCCTGGCAGGCCTTAGCATTCGCTGTGATGATGACGAGAGCACATTGGCAGATAAGTACTTATACATCCGCGAAGTCTAGGATGACCAAAGCAGGTGGACAACCGGGCTCTTAGCCTACCGGCCACGATATGCCTTATTCGAAACCCAGGCCGAAGCCTTAGCCGTCATTGCTCACAGCCGGGGCGGGCTGTGAGCAATAACGGCTAGCTAACGCCCGGATGGCGTTAACAAATCGCGACACCAGGGAGTGATTTGGAGCGCACCCGAGGGCGACGCCGTGTTCGCGGCGCTCGCAGGTGCCAGGTGCTCAAAATCCGCCCGGACGGCGGATTTTGAGCGTAGTCTCACGGACCCGAGTAGGGATCCCGTGAGACATGACGGTTGGGGCGAATCAAGAGCCATGCGGCGCGGCTAGGCGTAAGATCATATGGCGCCCTACCAGCCGGTCGGTAGGGCGCACTGTCCTCAGGGCGCCGATACAAATGCCCCGCCTCAAGGCGAAGGCGGCGATGGCTTATCCTTTTCGTAGAACTCGTGGCATACATTTTCTGCGGCGCAGGCTCCTAGCCCACCGGCGCGCCACCCAGCGGAATTGAGAGCCGAACCAACGCACCCCCATCTGACCGTGCCCCGCAGTGGAGAGTCCCCCCATGAATTCGGACATACCTGCTGACCAATGCCAGTCCCATGCCACTGCCTTGCTGTTCAAACTTGTCTCTATCAATCTGACCAAAGAGCTCGATGGCCTGTGAAACCTTGGCCGGGTCAAGGCCGAGCCCGCGGTCTAAGATCTCGAACACTGCCTTCTCATTCTCGATCCACACCTTGAGTTGAATCTCCTTCCGATCGCGAGAGAATTTTACCGCGTTTTCAATGAGGCGAATAAGCGCATCTTCGATATGAGGCTCATAGCAATAGGTCTGCGCGCCTATGCAGAGATTATCAACCGAGAAACTAAAGCCAAGAGCGAGTAGGTCTGCCTTTTTTTTCTCTATTACACGTTGAATGACGCCATCCACGGCCGCCACTCGCCCCCTAGTGAGGTACATCTTTTTGCCCATCCCAGAGTCCAGTTGCTGAAGAAGCATGAAGTCACCAACCAGCTTCTCAAGTCGCTGACCCCCGCGGCGAATCGCTTCAAGCAGGTGCTTTGCTCTCTCACGGTCAAGCTTGTCTCCATGATCAACCAACAACTCGGACCCGGTAGTTATAGCAACAAGCGGAGTTCTAAACTCGTGCGAGAGGGTGTTCACCACACGCTTTCGATAGGCGTCAAAATGTTCCTCGGTTTTTTGCTTGAGGGCACGCGAACGGAGCACTTTTCCCCTAACAAGGGGAAGGATCTGGCGGGGATCGAAGGGCTTAGTTAAATAGACGTCGGCCCCCGTGAGAAGCCCGCGCTGCATCTCCGAGTCGTCGCTCAGGGCCGTCAGGAAAACAAAGGGAATATGAGAATAGTCAGGGCGCTTACGGAGGCATTCGTGAAACGCGTAGCCATCCATCTTGGGCATCATCACATCACAGACAACGACATCAATCGCCGCTGAATCAATGGCGAGCAGCGCTTCCTCGCCATTTGAGGCGACGACCACGTTGAATTGTTCATTTTGAAGCAGGCTTTTCAGTACCGTGGTGATAAGCGGATTATCATCCACAATCAGAACGGTGCCCGGAGCGGCTCCTGCATTCTTTTCCTGCCCAGTATCGGCCACACCCACCACCTTATCGACCTTGGCGCTTGGCTTTCGGGAGATAGAATCCCGCGCCATCTCTTTCTTTATGAAACGCTCTTGGTTATTCCTATCGGTGCCGGAAGAGGCGCCCTAAAGGGCAATACGGGAGCAGAACATATATGAAGAAAATCATAGGGTTATTCCCTGGTCAGGGTTCTCAGAAAGTGGGCATGGGAAAGCAGCTTTGGGATTCTAGCGAGATTGCGAAACGTTATTTTGCGATTGCCGACGAAGTTCTGGGATTTTCGCTCTCAAAAATATGCTTTGAGGGCCCGGCTGAAAACCTCACGGCAACGGCTGTCGCTCAGCCCGCCATCCTCACTGTAAGCACCATTTGCTATGAGATCTTTCGTGCGTCCTCCCCTAGCCTCACTCTTGCGGCTGCTGCTGGGCACAGCCTTGGCGAATACTCGGCACTCGTTGCGGCCGGGGCTCTCAAATTTGAGGACGCTGTCCTGCTCGTTCATAAGCGTGGAACCTACATGCAAGAAGCTGTTCCAGTGGGAACGGGGAAAATGGCAGCGGTTCTCGGAAAGGAAGTTGCTGATATTGAGGCCACCCTCAAGGGAGTGACGAGCGGGGTGGTACAGGTCGCTAATGTCAACGCCCCAGGCCAAGTTGTGATTGCTGGTGCCGCAGTGGCAGTGGACGAAGCTGCCAAGGCACTAGGGGGCAAGGTTATTGAGCTTCCCGTGAGCGCCCCCTTCCATTGTTCGCTTATGAAGCTCGCCGAGGAGCGCCTTGCGCTCGATTTAGCAAAAGTGCCCCTGCAAACAGCCAAGTTCCCGGTCTACAGCAATTTCAGTACCGAGCCGCTCACTTCTCCTGAGGCAATCCGCGAAGCGCTTAGACTTCAGGTCTGTGGGCGAGTTCGCTGGGTGGAGAGCATGACGAGAGCAATTGCTGAGTGCGCGCCAGAAATGGCGATAGAGTTTGGAGCGGGGAATGTACTGGCAGGACTACTAAAGCGTATCAGCCCGGCTGTGGCCCGCGTGAATGTGGACTCGGTAGAGTCTGCGAGCATAACCTAAGGAGCCTCTGAAAAACTACGCCTCCGCGTCCCCTGCGTACTCCGCGTTAAGTGAAAAGTATTGTTTAACGCGGGAGACGCGGAGGAAAAAGAGCAAAGAGAAAATACAGTTCCTGGACTTTTGCAGAGGCCCCATAAAGTCGAGCGCATTACTTCGGGCCTTTCGATTCTGGGGCAACCGATGCTGGAGCAGCGCTCGACAACCCACTTTCTGATGGATTTGAGTTTGGTGGATTCGCTGCATCGTAGCGCTTCTGCAGGGCCACCCACTCTCGAGAAGTTTTTCCAAGCGCGCGAGAGATCTCACGCGCGCTCATTTCGTCAATCGACCGCTTCTGCGCCACAAGTAGGTCGAATTCGGCGGGATCCATTCGAATAATCCCAAGAATGCGCTCTCTTGTTAGTCCGCGCTCATGCATCAAGGCCGATACCAGTGCTCCAGGGTGAGGAGTCTCGTCCTTAGCGCTTTTCTTCTTGAGCTGCGCAGCTCCGCCCTGAGGAGCGGGCACCGCCTCGAACGCGGTGCAGAGCGCTGAAACAAACTCCTCCGGATGATTCTTGTGGAGTGCCTCGAGCTCGCCCGAAAGGCGCCGAAGCTCGCGAAAGGCCACGCCTCCTTCACGTTGCCCCTTCACCGCGTCCCGCCAGCGATCGTCTAGATGTC
>Ga0105049_10008490_pt1 | contig 11914 bp, 9 predicted proteins | sample MAT06_FD_78087 | JGI IMG/M metagenome (GOLD analysis project Ga0105049, IMG submission 78087) | Freshwater microbial communities from Lake Fryxell liftoff mats and glacier meltwater in Antarctica - MAT-06 | ecosystem: Environmental > Aquatic > Freshwater > Ice > Liftoff microbial mat | place...
GCTTTGCCCTGGACCCACCAAAGGCCGAGGGCCTTTGGAAACCCAATTATAAGAATGTACTAAGGTCCAGGGGCTTGGCCCCTGGTGGGTCCAGGGCAAAGCCCTGGCCTTCCTTGCTTCAACCTATTCCGCCGCTGCAAGGCGGCGGGTTCGGCGGTCGCTGGCGAGGGCGATGACGCAGGTGGCGAGCATGAAGCCGACCGAGACGGCGAAGATCCAGCCGGGATGGCCATAATCCATGATGCTGCCATAGAGCAGCGGGCCGATGATGCCGCCGATGTTGAAGCCGGTGGAGACGATAGCGAAGACGCGCCCCTCGGCACCCTTGGGGGCGGCGGCGCGCACCAGCATGTCGCGCGAGGGCATGATCAGGCCGGTGCAGAAGCCGCCCAGCGCCATCACCGGCAGCAGCAGCCAGATCGGCAGGTTGACCAGGCCGACGATGGCGATAGCCACGGCAGTGACGGCGAAGCCGGCGGCGGCGACCTCGCTGTGGCGGCGGGTGCGGTCGGCGATGATGCCGCCGGCGAGCACGCCCAGGGCGCTGGCACCGAGATAGATCGACAGCGCGGTGCTGGCGACGACGAGCGAGGTGCCGTGATGGGCCTGCATTGCCACCACAGAGAAGCCGGTTATGCCACCACCGGACATGCCGATGACGGTGAAGAAGGCCATCAGCGACAGTACCGCCGGGGTGACCAGCGCGCGGGTTGGGGTGGGTTTGGCGCGCGTGGCGGCGGCTGGGCGGGCGGTGGCGGCGGAGGCGCCGAGCAACAGCGGGATCGCGGCCAGCGGGCCGATCAGCCCGGCGGCGATCAGCGCGCCCGACACGCCCCAATTGGCGGCGGCCAGCAGCATGGCCGCCGGTGCCAGCGCCGTGCCCAGGTAGCCGGCGAAGGTGTGGATGGAGAAGGCGCGGCCGACGCGCGACTCAGCGATCACGCCGGACGACAGGATGGCGTAGTCGCTGGGGTGGTAGACGCAGTTGGCCAGGCCGGCCATGACGGCGGTGGCCAACAGCACGGGGTAGATCGGATTGAGCCCGGCCAGGATGAACGCCATGCCGCCCAGCAGCAGCCCGCCGACCAGCATGCGGCGCGGGCCGAAGCGGTCCACCGCGAAGCCGGCCGGGGTCTGCATCAGCGCCGAGACGATGTTGAACAGGGTGAGTGCGAAGCCCAGCTCCACATAGCTGACGGCGAACTGCTCCTTCAGCAGCGGGAACAGCGGCGGCAGCACCAGGATGTGGATGTGGCTGACCATGTGGGCGCCGGAGATCTGGCCGAGCGTGGACAGTTCGGCCGGCCGCCAGCCGGCGATCATCCTGGGGGCTGGTGGGTCGGCTGGGCGCATGGGGCGGGTCCGCATGAGGGACCATTGTTCTGGCGGGGGATTGGCGGAGGTGCAAGAGCAGGGCTAGCCTGCGCCCATGACATCCCTTTCGGTCGATGCGGCGCGGTTATGGAACGATCATCTGCGGATGGCCGAGATCGGGCCAGGGCCGGCGGGCGGCAGCAACCGGCCGGCGCTGAGCGGGCTGGATGCCGCGGCCCGGGCGCAGTTGCGGGCGTGGTGTGCGCCGCTGGCCTTGCGGCTGGAACAGGACGCGCTGGGCAACATGTTCTTTCGCCGCGCCGGGCGTGATGATGCGGCGCCGGCGGTGGCGTTCGGCAGTCATCTGGACACGGTGCCGACCGGCGGGCGGTTCGACGGCGTGTTCGGGGTGCTGGCGGGGCTGGAAGTGATGCGGGTGCTGCATGACGCCGGCATCGTGACGAAGGCGCCGCTGGAACTGGTGAACTGGACCAACGAGGAGGGCACGCGGTTTCGCCCGGCGATGATGGGCAGCCGGGTGCATGCCGGAGACATGACGCTGGAGCAGGCGCTGGCAGTGCGCGACGACGACGGGGTCAGCGTGGCCGAGGCGCTGGCCGCGCATGGCCTGGCCGGGGATATGCCGCCTGGCCCGCGCGGCTGGGCCTGCCTGCTGGAGCCGCATATTGAGCAGGGGCCGATCCTGGAAGGCACCGGGCAGGATATCGGCATCGTCGTCGGCACGGTGCAGGCGCGCTACTTCCAGATCGTGGTGACCGGGCAGCCGAGCCATGCCGGGCCGATGGCGATGGAGCGGCGGCGCGACAGCCTGGCAACGGCGGCCGAGATCGTGCTGGCGGTGGAGCGGATCGGCTTCGCCGGCGAGCCGGGGGGGCGCAGTTCGACCACCTGGATCGTGAACAGCCCGAATGCGCGCGGGGCGGTGGCCGATGTGACGCGGCTGCACAGCGATGTGCGCCATGAAGACCCGGCGCGGGCGGCGGCGATGCAGATGGAGCTGGAGGCGGCGGTGGCCGCAATCGCGGCGCGGCGGCAGGTGCGCATTGATATCGACCCCTATACGACCTTCGGGCCGGTGCACTTCGATGGCGGGCTGGCCGGCGTGCTGCGCGCGGCCGCGGCGGCGCGGCAGATGACCACGCGCGACATGCTGGCGGTGGCGGGGCACGACGCGGTGATGGCCGCACGGGTCTGCCCGTCGGCCATGCTGTTCGTGCCGAGCGTGGGCGGGATCAGCCACAACCCGGCGGAATATTCAACGCCGGAACAGTTGGCGAAGGGCGCGCAGGTGCTGCTGGACGCGGTTGTGCGGCTGGCTGGATAGCGGGCGCGGTTTGGCGTTTCCTAAGGATGGCCGGACCTGTCACACTGTGGGGATGGACCATTCGCTGACCGGCACAGGCAGAGGTGCGTTTCTTGGTGGCCGTTCGGCCCCGGTTCCGCCCGCGTTGGACGCGCGGTCGGCTGCCGTGCTGCGCGAGATCGTCGAACAATATGTCGAGACCGGCGAGCCGGTGGGCAGCCGCACGCTGTCGCGCCGCCTGCCGATGACGCTGTCGCCGGCGACGATTCGCAACGTGATGGCCGACCTGACGGATGCGGGGCTGTTGTTCGCACCGCATACCTCGGCCGGGCGGCTGCCGACCGAGCTGGGGCTGCGGCTGTTCGTCGATGGGCTGTTGCAGTTTGGCGAACTGTCGGATGAGGACCGCGAGGCGATCGGCACCTCGCTGGCGGCCTCGGGGCGGAGCCTGGAGGATACGCTGGGCGAGGCCTCGGCGATGCTGTCGGGGCTGTCGTCGGCGGCCGGGCTGGTGCTGGCGCCCAAAAGCGAGGGGCCGCTGCGGCATATCGAGTTCGTGCCGCTGGGCACTGGCCGGGCGCTGGTGGTGCTGGTGGCGGGCGACGGGCATGTGGAGAACCGGGTGATCGAAATTCCGCCCGGGGTGCCGCCGAGCGCGCTGCAACAGGCGGGCAACTACCTGAATGCGCGGCTGGCGGGGCGGCCGCTGGTCGAGTTGCAGCGGGTGGTGGCCGAGGACATGGCGGCCGATCGGACGCAGCTCGACGATTTATCGGCCAAGGTGGTGGCGGCCGGGCTGGCGACCTGGACCGGCGATGGGCGCGGCGCCAGCCTGATCGTGCGCGGCCAGGCCAAGCTGCTGCAGGATGTGACCCAGATCGAGCGGCTGGGCGCGATCCAGGTGCTGTTCGAACGGCTGGAGGCGCAGGAGACGATGCTGCGCCTGTTGGAACTGGCCGAGGGCAGCGACGGGGTGCGCATTTTCATCGGCGCCGAAAGCGGGCTGTTCGGCACCTCCGGCGTGGCGATGGTGGTGGCGCCGGCGCGCAACGCGGCCAACCGGATTGTCGGCGCGATCGGGGTGATCGGGCCGACCCGGATCAATTATGGCCGGATCATCCCGGTGGTGGACTACACCGCGCGGGTGATCGGGCGGCTGCTGGGGTAGCAAGGCCAGGGCTGCGCCCTGGACCCGCTGGGGCGTCGCCCCAGACCCCTGCACTTGAGACATGAGGGTTTGGGGGCTCGGCCCCCAGCGGGTCGAGGGCAGAGCCCTCGCCTTCGTCATACCTGCCCCTTCCGCGCACCCTAACGCTTGCACCTGCGAAGGCGTGCCATTAACTGACGGGCATCATGAGCACATCAGATCCTCCCACCTGCGCCCCGGCCGATGCTAATGTGGCCGCGGCCGAAGCCGCACCGCCGACGCCCGAGGCTCTGATGCAGGCGGCGAGCCAGCACATCGCAGCACTGGAAGCCGAGCGCGACGACATGAAGGACCGCTGGATGCGCGCCGAGGCCGAGATGGCCAACGTGCGCGCGCGGTCGAAGCGCGACGTGGACGAGACGCGCCAGTTCGCGGTGCAGAAGTTCGGTCGCGACGTGGCCGAGGCGGCGGAGAATTTGCGCCGCGGCCTGCACTCGATCCCGCCTCCCGGCGCCGGCGAGCCCGACATCGTCGGCAAGCTGCGCGACGGTTTCGCCGGCATCGAGCGCAGCTTTGTCGCCCTGCTGGAACGCAACGGCATCGTCGCCGGCGACCCGACCGGGGCGAGCTTCGACCCCAATCTGCACCAGGCGATGGGCGAGCAGGAGACCACCGAGCACCCGCCGGGCACGGTGATCCAGGCCTGGAGCCTGGCCTGGACGTTGAACGGGCGGCTGCTGCGCCCGGCCATGGTGGTGGTGGCCAAGGCGCCGACGGGCGAACTGGGCGCGCCGAAGCTGGACACGACTGTTTAACCGGAATTGCCTATAAAATAATCACAACGCCGACATGCGGCCCCTTGCCGCGGGGCTGCGTGCTGAATACATCCGCTACGTCACAACAGGGATGCCGCCGGTGCTTCGGGTCGGCGGGATCCGCTAACAGGAGACATACATGAGCAAGGTCATCGGCATCGACCTCGGCACCACCAATTCGTGCGTCGCGATCATGGAGGGTCCGTCCGGCAAGGGCGAAATCCGGGTTATCGAGAACAGCGAGGGCGCGCGCACCACGCCCAGCATCGTGGCGATTTCCGACAGCGGCGAGCGGCTGGTCGGCCAGAGCGCCAAGCGCCAGGCCGTCACCAACCCGACCAACACGCTGTATGCCGTCAAGCGCCTGATGGGGCGGCGTTATGACGATCCGCTGGTGGCCAAGGACAAGGGCATGGTGCCCTATTCCATCGTGCGCGGCGACAACGGCGATGCCTGGGTTGAGGCGCGCGGGGAGAAGTATTCGCCGAGCCAGGTCAGCGCCTTCGTGCTGGGCAAGATGAAGGAAACGGCCGAGGCGTATCTCGGCGAGAAGGTCACCCAGGCGGTCATCACCGTGCCGGCTTATTTCAACGACAGCCAGCGCCAGGCGACCAAGGATGCCGGCCGCATCGCCGGGCTGGAGGTGCTGCGCATCATCAACGAGCCGACCGCAGCCGCCCTGGCCTATGGGCTCGACAAGAAGAAAAGCGGCACGATCGCCGTGTACGACCTCGGCGGCGGCACCTTCGACGTGTCGGTGCTGGAGATCGGCGACGGCGTGTTCGAGGTGAAGAGCACCAACGGCGACACCTTCCTGGGCGGCGAGGATTTCGACCTGCGGGTGATCGACTACCTGGCCGACGAGTTCAAGCGCGACCAGGGGATTGATCTGCGCAAGGACCGCCTGGCGTTGCAGCGCCTGAAGGAAGCCGCCGAGAAGGCCAAGATCGAGCTGTCGTCGAGCAAGGAGACCGAGATCAACCTGCCGTTCATCACCGCCGATGCCTCCGGGCCGAAGCATCTGGTGATGAAGGTCAGCCGCGCCAAGCTGGAAAGCCTGGTCGATGACCTGGTGGCCCGCACGCTCGATCCCTGCCGCGCCGCGCTGAAGGATGCCGGCGTGACCGCGGGCGAGATCGACGAGGTCATCCTGGTGGGCGGCATGACGCGCATGCCCAAGGTGATCGAGGCGGTGAAGCAGTTCTTCGGCCGCGAGCCGGCGCGCAACGTCAACCCCGACGAGGTGGTGGCAATCGGTGCCGCGGTGCAGGGTGCGGTGCTCAAAGGCGACGTGAAGGACGTGCTGCTGCTGGACGTGACGCCGCTGAGCCTTGGCATCGAGACGCTGGGCGGCGTGTTCACCCGGCTGATCGACCGCAACACCACCATCCCGACCAAGAAAAGCCAAGTGTTCTCCACCGCCGATGACGGGCAGACCGCGGTCACCATCAAGGTGTTCCAGGGCGAGCGCGAGATGGCGGCCGACAACAAGCAGCTCGGCAATTTCGACCTGCAGGGCATTCCGCCGGCACCGCGCGGCGTGCCGCAGGTGGAGGTCACCTTCGACATCGACGCCAACGGCATCGTGGCGGTGCAGGCCAAGGACAAGGCGACCGGCAAGGAGCAGCAGATCCGCATCACCGCCAGCGGCGGGCTGTCGGAGGCCGACATCGAGCGCATGGTCAAGGACGCCGAGGCCAATGCCGAAGCCGACAAGAAGCGCCGTGCGTTCGTCGAGGCGCGCAACGCGGCCGAGGCGATGGTGCATCAGGTGGAAAAGAACCTGAAGGAGAACGAGGCGCAGATCTCCGCCCAGGACAAGGGCGAGGCCGAGGCCGCGATCGCCGCGACCAAGACCGCACTTGAAGGCCAGGACAGCGACGCGGTGAAGAACGCCAACGAGCGGCTGAGCCAAGTTGCGATGCGCATCGGCGAGGCGATGTACAAGGCGCAGCAGGCAGGCGAACAAAAGCCAACCGATGGGCCGACGGCCAATGGCGGGCCAAGCGGCGGCGCGCCGGGCACTGACAAGGTGGTCGACGCCGAGTACGAAGAAGTCGACGACAAGAAAAAGAACAAATCCGCGTAACCCACCGCCGAGACTGAGCGTTGGGCGCCCGTGCTTCCCAGGAAGGCGGGCGCCCAATCGTGAGTGGGGCCACGGGGGCGCCCGCCAGGATTTCCCGGCGCGGGAAATGCCGGTAAGGGACGCCCAGGCCCTGGATTTCAGCGCCAGGATGAGGGCTGAGCATGGCCAAGGCCGACTACTACAGCACGCTGGGCACGCAGCGCGACGCAACTGCTGACGACCTGAAAAAGGCGTACCGCAAGCTCGCGATGCAGTTCCACCCAGACCGCAACCCGGGCGACAAGCAGGCCGAGGCCAAGTTCAAAGACCTCAGCGAAGCCTATGATGTTCTGAAGGATGAGCAGAAGCGCGCCGCCTATGACCGCTTCGGCCATGCCGCGTTCGAGAATGGCGGCGGCGGGCAGCAGGCTGGCGGCTTCGACTTCGGCGGCGGCGGGCTCGGCGATATCTTCGACCAGATGTTCGGCCAGATGGGCGGCGGGCGGAACCGCGGGCCGCGCGGCGGCAACGATGTGCGCGCGCAGGTCGAGATCGACCTGGCCCAGGCGTTTTCCGGCACCAAGCTCAACCTGCGCGTGCCCACGCGGGTATCCTGCGAAGCGTGTTCGGGCACTGGCTCGGAATCGAAGGACCAGGCGGCTGTCGAGACGTGCCCGACATGCGGCGGCGCCGGCAAGGTGCGCATGCAGCAGGGCTTCTTCCTGGTGGAGCGCACCTGCGTCACCTGTTCCGGCCGTGGCCAGACGATCAAGAACCCCTGCCGCATCTGCCAGGGCGCCGGCACGGTGCAGCGCGAGCGCACGCTGTCGGTGCAGGTCCCGGCGGGGGTGGAGGACGGCACCCGCATCCGTCTGACTGGCGAGGGCGAGGCCGGCGGGCCGGGTGCCGCGGCCGGCGACCTGTATGTGCATGTCGGCATTCAAGCGCACGAGATCTTCCAGCGCGACGGCGCCAACATCTTCTGCCGGGTGCCGCTGCGCATGAGCCAGGCGGCGCTGGGTGGCGAGGTGGAGGTGCCGGCGATCGATGGCAGCAAGGCACGGGTGAAAATTCCCGCCGGCACCCAGACCGGCGAACAGTTCCGGCTGCGCGGCAAGGGGTTCTCCGTGCTGCGCAGTGCCGCACGCGGCGACATGTACATCCAGGTGGCTGTCGAAACGCCGCAGCACCTGACCAAGCGCCAGCGCGAATTGCTGGAGGAATTTGAATCCGAGGCAAAGGGCAACGGGAAAGGCTCGCCGGAGTCAGAGGGCTTCTTTGCCAAAGTGAAGGACTTCTTCGAGGGCGGCGGGCGAAGCTGAGCGCCTGGGCGGAATAAGCAAGGCGGGGGCTTCGCCCCTCGACCCCACCAAGTCCGGAGCGGGCCTTCGCGCGACGGCCGTCGCCCTTGGAACCCTTCCCCAAATAACACCTAAACAAATGGAGTCCAGAGGCGCTGCCTCTGGCGGGTCCCTGCGGTGCGGCTTCGCGCCGCAACGGCAGCGCCCTGGCCTTACTTATCTCCCCTCAGGCCCTAAACCACGGCGCGGCCTTGCGCGGACATGCAGCCCGGCCCAGGATCGCGGCATGACAGTAAAGATAGGGATAGCCGGCATCGCCGGCCGCATGGGCAGGCTGCTGGCCGAGGAGGCCGCCGCCGCCGGAGCGTCCCTTTCGGGCGGCATCGACGCGCCGGGAACAACCTTGCCGAACGATGCCGGCGCATTCGCCGACATCGCGGCGCTGGCGGCCGCCTCCGACGTCATTTTGGAATTCACCCATGCCAGCGCGATCGCCAGCCACGCAGCCGCCATGGCCGGCACCGGCAAGGCCTGGCTGATCGGCACCACCGGCCTGTCGGCGGCCGACGAAGCAGCGGTGGCCGAGGCTGCCAAACACATTGCGGTGATGTACGCGCCGAATTATTCCCCCGGCGTGGTGTTGGCGATGGCACTGGCCGAGCGCATGGCCGCTGCCCTGCCGGCCGCCCTCTACGACGCCGAGATCGTCGAGATGCACCACCGCCAGAAGGTCGATGCCCCGTCAGGGTCCGCCGTCGGCCTCGGAAGGGCGGTAGCACGGGGCCGCGGCGTGAAGCTGGAAGAGGTCACCGAAAGCGGGCGGGACGGCCATACCGGGGCGCGCAAAACCGGCGCCATCGGCTTCGCCGCCCTGCGTGGCGGCCAGATCGTGGGCGAGCACACGCTGTCGTTCACCTCGGCCACCGAGCAGATCTCGCTGACCCATCGCGCGTTCGACCGCCGGGCCTTTGCCAACGGAGCGATCCGCGCGGCGCTGTGGGTGGCCGGCCGCAAGCCGGGGCTGTACGACATGACCGACGTTCTGGACATGCGCTGAAGGCCCAGGCTTGACCCCTGGGGGCGATTCAGACACACACCCTTGCCCCGGATTCCCTCGGGGCCCGGTGCTGCGCGCCGGTCACGCGACTTGCATTTCGGGAAGACATGATGCGCGACAAGGGCGAATTCCTGTTCACTTCCGAGTCGGTCTCGGAAGGGCACCCCGACAAGGTTGCCGACCGCATCAGCGATACCGTGCTCGATGCCTATCTGGCCGCCGACCCCTATGCGCGCGTGGCCTGCGAGACGCTGGTCACCACCAACCGCGTCGTGCTGGCTGGCGAAACGCGCGGCCCCGACACGGTTACGCCGGAGTTGCTGGTCCACTTGGCCCGCATGGCGATCCACGACATCGGCTATGACCAGCCTGGCTTTTCATGGAAGCACGCCGACGTCTCCGTGCACTTGCACGCCCAATCGTCGGACATCGCCCAGGGCGTGGACGCATCAGGCAACAAGGACGAGGGCGCGGGCGACCAGGGCATCATGTTCGGCTATGCCTGCCGCGAAACGCCCGAGTTGATGCCCGCGCCGCTGTACTACGCGCATCTGCTGCTGCGCCGGATCCGCGACCTGCGCCGCACCAACGACGTACTGGTGCAGGGCCTGCTGCCCGACGCCAAAAGCCAGGTGACGCTGCGCTACATCGACGGCAAGCCGGTGGCCGCAACCTCGGTGGTGATCTCCACCCAGCACGTGGAGGGCATGAGCCAGGCGCAGATCAAGGCGAAGCTCATGCCGTTGATCGAGAGCACCCTGCCGCCGGGCTGGATGCCCACGGAAAACGAAATCTACGTGAACCCGACCGGGAATTTCGTGATCGGCGGGCCCGATGGCGATTGCGGCCTGACCGGGCGCAAGATCATCGTCGACACCTACGGCGGTGCCGCCCCGCACGGCGGCGGCGCGTTCAGCGGCAAGGACCCGACGAAGGTGGACCGCTCGGCCGCCTATGTCTGCCGCTATCTGGCCAAGAACGTGGTGGCCGCGGGGCTGGCCGACCGCTGCACCCTGCAGTTGAGCTATGCCATCGGCGTGTCGCACCCGCTGTCGCTGTACGTGGAACTGCATGGCAACCCGTTTGAGGTGGACGAGGTGATGCTGGAGAAAACGCTGCGCGAGCTGGTCGATCTGCGCCCGCGCGGCATCCGCGAGCACCTGCATCTCAATCGCCCGATCTATGCGGTGACCTCGGCCTATGGCCATTTCGGCCGCGAGCCCGATGCCGAGAAGGGCACGTTCACCTGGGAAAAAACCGACATGGTGCCCCAGTTGAAGTCGGCCTTCGGGCGCTGAACGGCGCGCCAACCGTCAAGCCCCCGCCCGACCGGCTGTATGGCCGGCAGCGGGGGCAGACGTTGCGGGCCCGGCAAAAGACGCTCCTGGCCGAGACCCTGCCGCGGATGCGCTTCGAAACCCCCGCCGACCCTTGGGCCGCTTTCACCCCACGCCCGGCCGAATTGTGGCTGGAGGTGGGGTTCGGCGGCGGTGAGCATGCCCTGGCGCAGGGCGCGGCCAACCCTGGCGCGGCACTGATTGCCTGCGAGGTCTTCGAGAACGGCATCTGCTCGCTGTTGTCGCGCGTGGTGCCGGAAGGCGGCGAGGCGACGGCGCCCTTGCCCGGCAATCTGCGCGTGTGGGACGACGACGCGCGGGTGCTCATCCGCGCCCTGCCGGATGGCTGCCTGGACCGGCTGTTCCTGCTGTTTCCCGACCCGTGGCCGAAGACGCGGCACGCCAAACGCCGCTTCGTGCACCCGGCGATGCTGCCAGTGGTGGCGCGGGTGCTGAAGCCAGGCGCGGAATGGCGCATTGCCAGCGACGACCCGACATATCAAGCGTGGGTGCATGAGGTGCTGGCAGTCACGAACCTGTTCTTGGTGTCACCGCCGGCGACGTCGCGGCCCGACGGTTGGCCGCCGACGCGCTACGAAGCCAAGGCGCTCCTGGCCGGGCGAGCGCCGCTCTACTGGTCGTTGCGACGGCGATAGACCCAGTCAAGACCGAGGCGGGGCCCCGTAGGCACCAAGCCCTGACCCTGCCTGGCAGCAGCCCCTCACGCACGCGGCAACGGCGGGTTTGGGAGCACAGCGACACGATAAGGAAGGTCTTCTTTTTGTGAACAAAAAGAAGCAAAAAACTTTACCCGTATAGAAAGGCTCTTCTCTCCCCCCTTGCTTTAAGGGGGGAGCCGGAGGGGGGCCAGAACCACCGCAAATTTTCCCACCACAAAACGAACTTTCCTCCTTGCAACCCTCCAACGAACTATATATACTACCTAACAATGACAACGGCAGCACCCCAGTACCCGAACTCCATCGTCGAACACCTCGAAGCGATCCTGCGTCCGCTGCGCGCCATGCTCAACGGCCACACCCAAACCCCAGGCCCCCTCCAGCCGCTCATGATGCTGATCTGGCGCTACCTCCACCGCCCCGTCCAGCGCCTCCAACGCCTCATCGAAAAACTCCAGGCCGGAACCCTCACCCCGCCGCGCCCCCGCGCCATCACCCCAACACCCCCCATCCCCCGCGCGCCAAAACTGCGCCTGCCCAACCACCACGCCTGGCTCATCCGCCTCATCCAGCGCACCGCCCAACTCCACGCCCAGCTCGAAATCCTCATCGCCCGCCCCGAGATGGCCGAACTCCTGGCCGCAGCCCCCCAAGCCGGCCGCATCCTCCGCCCCCTGTGCCGCATGCTGGGCATCCGCCCGCTGCCACCAATCCTGCGCCTGCCGCCAAGGCCGCGCCGCGCACGCCCCCCCAAACCCGTCCCCACCACCCCGCGCATCACCGCGCGCGAGCGCCGCGCCCTACTGTCCTATTCCCCCGGCCGCCTCAGGCTCTCGCCAACCCAGCCCAACCCGCTCCGACGAAAATTCAC
>Ga0105049_10008492_pt1 | contig 11911 bp, 10 predicted proteins | sample MAT06_FD_78087 | JGI IMG/M metagenome (GOLD analysis project Ga0105049, IMG submission 78087) | Freshwater microbial communities from Lake Fryxell liftoff mats and glacier meltwater in Antarctica - MAT-06 | ecosystem: Environmental > Aquatic > Freshwater > Ice > Liftoff microbial mat | place...
GATGGGCGTCCGATCTGAAACTCCGTGCGTCGCCCACGACTGAAACTCCGTGCGTCGCCCACGACTGAAACTCCGTGCGTCGCTCACGATAGGGCCGGGTGTGCTGCTTCGTACTCTGAAATCTTGGAAGCGTTTTCCAGCGTCAAGCTGATATCGTCCAGTCCGTGGAGCAAGCAATGACGACGAAAGGGTTCGACCGCAAACGCAGCAATAAATCCGTGCCCATCGGAGACTGTGCATTTCTCTAGATCGACAGTCAGATGGAAAGGAGACTGCGATGCATGGCGATGGAACAGCTCTTCGATTTGTTCTTCAGAAAGTTGAATCGGCAACGTCCCGTTCTTAAAACAGTTGTTATAGAAAATGTCTGCAAAGGAGGGAGCAATGACAGACCGAAGGCCATAGTCATCGATTGCCCAGACAGCATGTTCTCGCGACGAGCCGCTTCCAAAATTGCGTCGCGCGAGCAAGATCTTGGCGCCCTGATTCCGAGCGAGGTTCAATTCGAAGATGGGGTTGGGTGAGCCGTCTTCGTTGAATCGCCAATCAAAGAACAGGAACTGCCCGAAGCCGCTTCGTTCAATCCGCTTGAGGAACTGCTTGGGAATAATTTGGTCGGTGTCTACGTTAGCCCGGTCCATGGCCGCAACGACGCCGGAGATTATTGTGAATGCTTGCATGAGATTGATCGAGGATGATTGAGGGGTGGGTGGTGATGTGCAAGGGAATCGACGAGGGTTTAGACGCGATAGATCCATTGCCGAATATCGACAAAGCAGCCGGAGACGGCTGCAGCAGCGGCCATGGCCGGCGACACGAGGTGCGTTCGTCCTCCTTTACCTTGGCGCCCTTCGAAGTTTCGATTGGAGGTGGATGCACATCGTTCACCCGGCTCCAGTCGGTCGGGGTTCATGGCTAGACACATACTGCAGCCCGCTTCGCGCCAATCGAACCCCGATTCTTTGAAGACTTTATCGAGCCCCTCGGATTCCGCCTGTCGCTTGACTTGGCCGCTGCCGGGCACGACCATTGCGTAGACTTTGTCGCTGACTTTATAGCCCTTTACGACATTGGCAGCCGCTCTCAAATCCTCGATCCTAGCGTTGGTGCACGATCCAATAAAAACTCTATCGATCGATACGCTGGTAAGTGGCACCCCCGGCCGGAGCCCCATATACTCGAGCGAACCGGCCGCAGATTTACGCTCGGTCTCATCGGCAAAATCATTTGGGTTAGGAACCGGTGAGTTGATCGAAGCAACCTGTCCTGGATTGGTTCCCCAAGTGACTTGCGGCTCGATGTCCTGACCGCGGAACACACTGACGCGATCGTATTTTGCGCCAGGATCCGATGGCAGCTGTCGCCAAAGAGCTTCGGCGGTAGAGAAATCTTTGGGAGCAAACGGGCGGCCCTTCAAATAGTCGAAAGTGGTTTGATCGGGAGCGATCATGCCCGCGCGTGCCCCTGCCTCGATGGACATATTGCAAACCGTCATGCGTTCCTCCATGCTCAGCCGCCGGATGACTTCACCCGTATACTCCAGAACGTATCCAGTCCCACCCGATGTCGTTAGTTTGCCGATCAAGTACAGAATAAGGTCTTTTGCCGTGACTCCAGGTGCAAGTTCGCCGTCAACTCGCAACTCGTAGGTCTTGGGCAGATATTGCAAAAGCGTTTGTGTTGCTAGAACATGCTCCACCTCGCTGGTCCCAATCCCAACGGCCAAAGCGCCGAATGCCCCGTGGGTGGCGGTATGCGAATCGCCGCAAACGATGGTCATCCCGGGTTGGGTATAGCCAAGCTCGGGACCAATGATGTGCACGATTCCTTGGTGGATATCGTTCAGATCATAGAGCCTGACTCCAAACTCTTTGCAATTCTCCCGCAACTTATCGACTTGCTGCCTCGCGATGGGATCAGCTATCGGCAGAGAGCGATCGCTGGTTGGAACGTTGTGATCTGGAGTCGCGATGGTTCGTTCCGCGCGGCGGACCTTGCGACCGGCCATGCGAAGTCCTTCGAACGCCTGTGCGCTGGTAACTTCATGGACCAGGTGCAAGTCGACATAGAGAATCGTCTGTTTGCCCGATTCGCTGAGAACGGTATGGCTGTCCCAGATTTTCTGGAACATGTTGCGAGGCGTGTAGGTTTCCGAGGACATAGAAAAAGTGAGTGGGTGAAGGGGGGAAAGAGAGAAGTTTTTTCGGAGAGTGCTGCGAACCGAGGTTCCGGGGGTGTTAAGGTTTACTTCCCCCGGCTATCCTGTGATTCCTATGTTAATATTTTTCCCTAATTGCCTATTTCAGGATAGACGAAACGATGCCCAAAATCGATTCTTTGCACGAACGCGGCTCGGCTCTTGAAAACCAATTTTTTGCTGAGCAAGACGCCAAACTATTAGCAGAATTGAAGACGAAGCACGAAAAAGAAGGCGCTATCGCTGAGTTTTCACGCATTAGTGGTATCAAGGATACGAAAATACTCGAGGCAGTTTACCAACTGGGGGTTACTCCTCAGACTTTTTCCGCACTGAGAGTTTTTCCACTCGTGGCGGTGGCCTGGGGAGATGGCGTGTTGGATGAGGCCGAGCGAACTACGGTAAACACGATCGCGTCTACCCATTTTTTACTCAAGGAATGCCCGGCCAGCCAACTGCTCAAAAAATGGCTTGACACTAAACCCTCGGCAGAGATGTTCGACGCATGGGAAAACTATGCGAAAGCACTTGCCAGCGCGCTTCCAGCGCACGAAGCAGACGAATTGAAAAAAGCCCTCGTGAGTGAGATCCAAACTGTGGCTACCACCAGCGGCGGCTTGCTCGGCTGGGCAGCCGTTTCCCAAGGCGAGAGTAAGGTACTCCGACGTATCGAAGCGGCTTTGACTCGCCCAACGGTTTAAAGTCAATTATTTCAGTAGAGTCGCGACAGCCAACGCAACCTCAAAACAACCCCTCTCACATATCTCAACGGAGCACCCATGAAATACGGCATGAACCTATTGCTTTGGTCGGGCGAAGTTAACGAAAGCATGTTCCCTACCTTGGAGCAGTTAAAGAAGCTGGGGTTTGACGGTGTCGAGATTCCGATTTTCAATTTGGCTTTAGACTACACGGCGCTTGGAAAAAAACTGGATGCTATTGGGTTACAGCGCACGGCTGTGACCATTCGTACCGAGGACAACAACCCGATTAGCCCAAACCCAGCGGTACGAAAGAAGGGGGTGGAACTGAACAAGCAGACGCTAGATTGCTGTGCCGCCGCCGGCGTGCAAACCGTGGTCGGGCCGTACCACTCGGCCCTAGGATATTTTTCAGGCGCTGGCCCCACTAGCGATGAGTGGCAGTGGGGAATCGAAAGCATGAGAGAAACAGCAGAGTATGCTGCCCAAGTAAACGTTATGCTCGGGGTAGAACCTCTCAATCGTTTCGAGTGCTACTTCCTCAATGCCCAGGCCGATGCAGCGGAATTCTGTCGACAGGTGAATCATCCTTCTTGCCGCATGATGTACGATACGTTCCACAGCAACATCGAAGAAAAGAACGTGGTCAAGGCGATCCACGACATCAAGGACATGCTATGCCACGTTCATATCAGCGAGAACGACCGCAGCACGCCCGGCCAAGGAAACGTTCGATGGAAAGAAAACTTCGATGCGCTTCGTTCGATAGGCTACGATGGATGGCTCGTTATCGAAGCATTTGGACTCGCTCTGCCAGAGATTGCAGCGGCTACAAAGATCTGGCGGCGCATGTTCGAGAGTGAGCTCAAGCTGGCGGAAGAGGGACTCAAGTTCATGAAAGAACAAGTCGCGTTGCGAGCCTAGCGATCCACTGGCTAGTTGTGTTGAGTCCCTGTAGACGTTGGAAATTGCACCTGAAGGGCAGCCGCCAGCCAACGGTATCCGGTACGCCAGATGGCTTCGTTTTCTGAAGAAATCTTGAGGCAACACATGGCACCCGGTGGCGGTGGAACTTTATCGGAGCCCGAAGCGATATTGTTCCTCGGCTCCCCAATCAATTGCACTCGCGTTTGCAAGCGGGGCGAGGTCGTCTTAAGCTCGTCTTCCCCGTTGGGATTGCTGCTGCGGGTGACACTGATCGGTCCGCCGTACAATCCGCCTAGGGTTGGCGACTCCAAAATGTCGGATGTGCGCGGAAGTGTCTTGACAATTCTTCCCTTCCAACGATCGCCGTTGTGCATGTGCACGGAAACCAACGCGTTTACGCTATGGGCTACGGTGTCCCAAGCAAATTGTGGTACCGACGCGTGGATTTCAATAGCGGTCGGGTCAACTACAAGACCGATGGATTGACCCTCCGCTACAAAACTCCCTGGTAGATTGCGAGCAACTCTGGAAAGGAGCACGCCATCGCGCGGGGCTCTCAATCGAAGCGATTCGACCTTGGTGCGAAGACTATTGGCTTGGACCAACAGTGATTCTTTGGTCGCCTCTTCCGCTTGCAGTTCCGAGTGCTTCCGCTGTGACAAAAGCATCGAGCACTTTTCCTCGCTAGCTTGCAAAAGCGAGAGGGACGCCTTGTATTCCATTTCCAAATCTGGGTTACTAAGTCGAACGATTTCGTCCCCGGTTTGAACGCCCTGCCCATCCTGCACCAAGACCTCCAAGACAAAGCCTGGGGCAATCGTACGAATATCCGAGGGATCGACGTACGCGACGACTGCAGGCCAATAGATTTGCAATGGGGACGGCAGCAGACTGCATACGACCATTAGAGCGAGCAAACCAGTGCAGCGAACGGCTTTCCAAGGGCAAATCGTGTTAAAAACAGTCAGCCAGGAAAAGACCGGACCGGCTCTTGACGCTGCTAGCCACTTGCGCACTTGAGGAACGACGAACCATAGTGAAGTGAAGAAGGCGACAACAACCAATCCGATTCCATCCCATGTCATCCATATCCCCCAGCCCAACGTCGCGATCATGAGACATCGAGATATCCAGCCGGCTATCGCATAGCACAAGAGCGGAATGGACCAGGAATGATCGGAAGTCCTCTTGAAAATCCACGAGGCGAAATACGCTCGCATCGACTGAGCTGCGTCCTGCCATAGGTTGGGGCGACCAATCCAATCACTTAGAATGTAGTAGCCATCAAAACGCATCAACGGATTGCCATTGAATGCAATGGTCGTAAAGGTACCTAGCGTTGCAATGGAGAAACATAAGTATCGCATGCTCGGGTGCTCGATCGAACATGCCCCGATGACCGCGATGGCCGCCAACGTGATCTCGAACAGCATACCTGCGGCGCTTACCAAAACGCGGGACCATTTGTTCGTCACGCCCCACAAGCCGGTTACGTCGACGTATGGAGACGGTGCGAAAAACATGAATCCGATCCCCCCGCCTTTTGGTTTGACTCCTACACGGACACAGGCGATCGCATGCCCCGTTTCGTGAACGAGTTTTAAGACGAACCAAGAAACCAGGAGCCACCATTGGCTTCCAGGTACGAACAATTGATTGCCGAGGAGGACGAGCTGCTGACTGTTTTGCCAGGCCATAACTCCCGCTACGCACCAAACGACGATAGCTACAACGAGCGACGGAATGGAGATCAACCATGCTAGCGGACGAGATAGTTGCTCGATCGTATCGCCCGAGAGAGCAGGGATTCGAAAGCTGCTTGGGTCAAACAGCCGCATAGGCTTGGCGGGCGCCGGCACGGGTGGTTCGCCGGGAGTTTGAAAGGGGTTCCCTTCCGGGGCCTCCGCGATCCCGCATTTGTACAACCACAACAGGACTTTATGCACCTTTTCTTTGCCTGCCAACGCTCCCATTTTGCTTCGTAGGCAAACGTGGGCAACAATCTGATGCGGAGTTCGGTTGCCTTTAATGAAAGAGCAAACCTCGTACTCAAGCTCACCGATTTTCCAAAATCGTTGTTGATTGCGATCCTCAACGACATAGTAGATGCCATCGATCGAGCGAGCTGGCGAAACGTGCAATTCTGGTCGTAGTCGGATGTAGAAGCCGGTCATGGCGCTTGGTTCGATGATGGGTAAGGAGAGATGGTTACCATATCCATTGGTTTGCAATCCATCGGGCAGGACGATCGAACAGCAACCAACCGATAGAACACCAACCCGCGTCGATCTGTGCCTTTGCTTTCATGCCTGGCCGCAGTTTCAATTCGGGATCATGTATAACAACATCCGCAATGAAAACCGCAACCTCTTCGATCACGGTCGCGTGCGGTTCGATTCGACTGATCTTGCCGCGAAAAGTGGACATGCCCGACGCATCGCTGCGAACACTAACTTCGTCTCCAACGCTGATTTGAGCGAGATCGGTTGAGAGCAATCTCACCTCAGCTGTCATCGACTCCAGTTCAGCCACTTCGAATAGGCTCTGGCCGAGGGTTAGCGGCATGCCTACGTTTCGCTTCCAATCACCTTGAACGACGATCCCGGATGATTTGGCCCGAATTTCTAGCCGTTGCAATTGGTCTTGTATACTCTCGACCCGCCATTGAGCCTGTTTCATTTCGACATCTGCCAGTCCAACGTTCCCGGTAGCGCGCGTAGCTAAGGCGGAATCGCGTTTCTTCAACGCACCATCGTACTCGGCCTGGGCCGTTGCGAGATCGCGACGCAACTGGTCGTCATCGATCCGAGCGAGCAATTGCCCTTGCTCTACATGATCTCCCGGTTGCACTTCGCAGCTTGCAATGCGCCCTGCGATGGGGCTAGAAAGGTATTGTTTCGTTTCCGGTTCGAAGACACACTCCCGCTTAGGGTAGTAGGGTACAGGCACTAACATCGCGCTACAAGCGATCAACAACGGCGGCAACCACCACCTCGGCTGTGTACGAATCCACTCTATCGCTTTGACGACTCGGGCGAAACCTCCACACCGGCGAACAATCAACCAAGCGTCTAGATGCTGAATCAGCCCCTCCATGTGCGACTTGTTGAGCCAACAACTGTTGGCGGATGCCAAATAGTCGTCAGGTACCGAACCAACGCAAGGGGTCGCTTCGAAAACCCATAGTGCCACACTAGACGACTCCTTGAGAACGACCGGGTTTGCGAATAGAGGCGTACCCAAGGCGAGTCCCAATTCATTCAGCAAATGACTGACGTCGACTTGGGGACGAGCGAGTTTCGGATTCGAAGAGTCTTCCGCTGTTGCGGCAGCCAAGTCGCAGTCGGTGACTTCAACGGCGTCCAAGGAAAAGTGAGGTTGCATACGCCATACGCTCTCCTTGGCGACCTTCGCGAGCAGCTTGGTGTGCACACGGAAATCGCTGGCGTCCCAACCGCTGTGAACCGATTGAATGATCCCACCAGCCCGAGACGCGACTATGAGCCCAACGGATAGCTCACTTTTTTTGGCAAGGCAATCGACGACGGTCTGAAGAAATGTCTCATCCAGGATGTTCCAGTCGGGCGACTCTGGCCCCTCCGCTTCGATGGACGGTTTTGGGACAGGTGGAGCGGCTGAAGGTTCTGGTTCGCGCTCGCGTGTTGGAATCACTCCTAGATCGAGTGTGCCCTCGCTGCAAAGCTTTTGTATCGTTGCTGCAACGTCAAACATGTCGACGAATTCGTCGCTAGGACGATCGCGCAGAGACGGAGGGGTAGCCAATGGTGGTCCCTTCGAAATAGCTGTGTTTGGCGATGGATTCATGGTTGACGTAAGAATGTTGAAGCGATGAATGGAAGAGGAGCAGACTGTGGACTACGGCTGGACCAGTTCGCAACTGGACGAACGAATGGAACCGTCCTCATTGTCTATGACGACTGTCATCTCGATAACATGCCCATCTGCGATCGCAAACGGCGCGATGAATTCGATCTCAGCCCTCACCACGACGTGGTTGGCAAGTCGAATCTCTGCATGCGTTAGCTTGCGAAACCGTTCTGCCGCTTGATCCTCATCGGACAAATAAAATCGCGCTCGTAGCTTGGAGGTGTCCACCAATCGGACAATCGCTGGAGCATTGCCCGCGATATACTCGCCGATATCGCGGTGAACCATGACAATCGTCCCGCGATGAGGCGCCCGAATCACGCGTTCATTCAACAGAAGGGTTACTTTTTCAAGCCGAGCTTGCGATATCAACTTTGCCTCTTGCTGGGCGCGAAGCTTGGCCCTCGCAATGCTGAGTTCCATCTGATAACGTTCCAGCTCTTTGTTGCTGGCCTTACCCGATGTCACCAGTTTTTCGGTCTCTTCAAAACGCCTTTGGTTGAAGGCCACGTCCCCTTGAGCTGCTTCCAATAACCCTATCGCGTCCGCGTCCAACGTTGCTTCTTGGACGACGAAACGTTGTTGATCGTTGTCGAGTCGTCCGATCGGAGCCTTGTCTTCCACGAAATCCCCGGGTTTGACAAACAATTCACGCACCACACCCATTTCGGCTGTGGCGACGTCGGTATCTTTATAGGGCTCGAGCACGCCCGCCTTATCGGCCGCTGCCAGAGATCGAGGGATGACCGATTGTGAGTACGCCGTCCCCTGCAATGCAAGGACGAACAGGAATGCTCTTAGTCCAATGGGCGATAAAAGATAGTTCATAGTGGTTACAAAAAGTTGAGGGGCTTCGGGCAAAATTGCATTTGGGCAGGCTGCTCAAAGAATTTCACCTCCAAAGATTGCACCTAAATCTTGCGCAGTGCCCACAATGCATAGACTTCAGCCATTTTGCGGTGCTGGTTGTAGCGATCGCGAGGACTTGGCAGCCCGAGCAAGTCGCTCGGCTTCTTGGCTAGGCCGATCCACCGTCCCCTACAATCGGTACCTGCTGAATATCCTGCCAGACCCGCAAAACTAGTGCTCTGCACCGGACATGTACTCTACTTGTACAAGGCTCGGATAAGATCAGCCAGGCTTAATCAATCCGACTAATACATGAATCGCAATTCATCCGCTTTGCAGTAAATCGGACGTTCGGTGACGGGTGGATTGACGAAACACGGCTTGGACCTTACTTTTCCTTGCCGTAGTCGAGCGTCAGACGAATATCGACTCGGGTAGCATAGGCTTCCTGCCTGCGCTTCTAATCACTATTTCAAATATCACTGATAGCGAAGGAAAATGAAAATGGCACGCGCTGGAGTAATTACGTTCAAGGGCTCGCCAATGACTCTTTTGGGGACGAACTTGGAGGTCGGGAGCCCTGCACCAGAATTTACCGTTCATTATTTCGAAGGCGGATTGAAGACGATTACCAAAGCCGATCTGGCTGGGAAACCCACCATTATCAGTGTCGTTCCGTCCCTCGACACCGGTGTCTGCCAGATACAAACCAAAAAGTTCAACACCGAACTGAGCGGAATGGGGGACAAGATCAATGCGTTGACCGTCAGCCGCGATTTGCCATTTGCCATGAACCGATTCTGCGGCGCCGAAGACATCAAGTCGATGAGGGTGGGCAGCGACTACCAAAACGGCAGCTTCGGCATGAACTTTGGTGTCATGATCGATGAGCTGAAGCTGCTCACTCGCGCCGTCTACGTACTCGATGCGGCCGGGAAAGTTGTGTACGGGGAAATAGTGCCAGAAGTAACCCAGGAACCCGACTACGCGCCAGCTTTGGCCGCTCTTAAAGCACAGTTGTAGAATTGGACGTTCAATGACTGATAGCCCGCTGTCCAACCAAAAGCGGCGATTCGCTTTGGATGAGATCCGCGGCCTTGGATGTTTCCAGACGGTAGAGTGGGTCGATGAAACGGATTCGACCAACAAGCAGATGGCGGAACGGATCCGCCAACAGTCGATGGTGCTACCAGCCCTCTTGATTGCCGACCGTCAGACTTCCGGTGTGGGTCGCGGCAACCATAGCTGGTGGTCGGCACCCGGCTGCCTCATGTTCACGATGGCCATTCCGATCGGTCCGAAAGAAGAAGCCAACAGCGTTGAATCGGCCTTGCTGCCACTGCGTGTCGGATATGCGATCGCCGAGTGTTTGGAAACGCTCGCGACGTCCAAGCCGATGGTGAAATGGCCGAATGATGTCTACCTTGAGAATCGAAAAGTCAGTGGAGTATTGATCGAGGTCATACCGCAAGGTCCGCCCTTGCCAATGGTTGCGGTCATCGGGATCGGAATCAATTGCCAACTGGTATTCACGGACGCCCCAAACGAGCTTCGTAACAGCGCTTGCAGTCTTCATGAATTTGCGAAATCGGGATTCGCTGAGCAATGCAGCACCGAATCGGTGCTGATCCACTTCCTGCATCACTGGCGTGAGGCCACCGAACGACAGACGGCTGACCCGGAGTGGTTGCTCAAGCAATGGTCCCATCGCAGCTTGCTAGACGGGCAATGGGTAGAAATCAAGCAAGCAAACGAATCCGTTCAAGGGCGCTGCATTGGAATCGATGACCGCGGCGCTCTTCTCCTTCAAGACGCACGTCTGCGGGTGACTCACGTAATTGCTGGGACGGTCGTCTCCTATCGAACGAGCTTCTAACCACTAGCTTGGGGCTTGCCCCAAGGAGCCTCGATTACCAGCTTGGCAATGAATAGCTTACTGTTCCAAGTTGAGCCATTGTGATTGAATCCAATCGGGGCTAGGCGGAGAATCCGTAACGAGAAATCGATACTGGGAATGCAAGGGTTTCGATTTGCTAATTTCGAAGGGCCCTGTCACGCAGGGTGTAAAGCAAAAGTAGGGCTTGGAGTCGTGCAATCGAGCCCGTTGCGGTGCTCGAAAGTTTTGAGGGTAACTCAAAACCGCAATGCAAACGCTCTGTTGATCAATCGTTCCGGTCAATGCGACCCAAGTCGATGGCGTATGGTTCCCCAACCTCCGATCTTGACCAGAGCTGTTCAAGAACGAACTCGGTTCAAACTCGATTTTATCTAGACCGATCTTGTCTTGGTCTGCTTTGAGTAGCCACTTGGTAAGCCCTCGAAATGCCATTCCTCCGTAGTGGTACTTCTCCACCACCAACGGCGTATCGGTAAGAGCTTGTTGTGTAGATTCAAGATCAAAGCAATAGTAGTCTTCGACCGGCTTGCGGACTGTCACTTTCCAACGTTCTCGCAGTATGTCTATGGCAGGATTCTCGGCCCGGTGGATCAAATCCACTTCGAATTGAACATGCTCTGGGCTCTGGGAAGTGTTGACAACGCGTTCGTGTACAACCCGTCCTGTTCTGCCGGCTAAGTTCCAAAAATCAATGGCTCGATCTCCATAGGTCGTCTTAACCCATGCAAAGAAAATTCCGTGTTGGTGCGCATGATCTATGGGAAAAGCCTGCGTAATGGTTTTGCCTTCTGGCGTATTGATAGGATGCAAGAATCCGCTTCGGTTGTAGACGGGATCGATTCCTTCTGGTGCAGGAGGTGACACCTTGTTGTAGACCAAGACTATCTTAGGACCGTAGGTAACAGTGAGCATGGCATCGGTCTCGGTGATCTGCAGCGAGTCGGCAAGTGTTTCTCGCAGGTTTCCACCGACGAAAATGGTGGACGCAATGAGCCAAATCCAAATGCAATAATTGAGTTTCATTCTACAGGTTTCCGAAAAATGCATTTGGCTAAAGTGAGTCGCGTAGCATACTAAGAGTAAGTGAATAAGCGTTTCGGAGTAACTAGCGGTTGGGCGTTAGCCCAGTTTCCAAGAGCTGCCATGCCGTAGGATGGAACCATTGTACCGTCCTATGATTCGTTCGGGACAATGGTCCCAAACTACATCCTGAGTGTTCAACCGATCGAAGCGACAGCGCAGATCGTGGACGACAAAAAGTGCCAGGTCTTGATTTCAATGGCCGGCTTGGTCTCATTTTGGATGGCCGGATTTGTTGGTCAAAGAAGGGGGCGGTATGCCCCCTCCTTCGGTCTTGGATTTCTACGATCGTGGTAGCAGGGGATCCAGGATGCCGACCGCGCTCTGGAATTCTAACTCCCATGTTTCCATCGCGAAGTCGATCGGATTCCA
>Ga0105049_10008495_pt1 | contig 11910 bp, 8 predicted proteins | sample MAT06_FD_78087 | JGI IMG/M metagenome (GOLD analysis project Ga0105049, IMG submission 78087) | Freshwater microbial communities from Lake Fryxell liftoff mats and glacier meltwater in Antarctica - MAT-06 | ecosystem: Environmental > Aquatic > Freshwater > Ice > Liftoff microbial mat | place...
GACCGCCTCCGTCGCGGGCAAGGCAAGAAAGAAGACCTCGATATTCTCGTGGACGTGGCCGACCGAATCGGCATCATGCCAGGGACGACCATTTGTGGATTGGCCGACGGCGCGGGCTGGCCTGTGAAAACAGCCATCCGAAAGTTCCGGGCTGAATTCGAGGCCAGCATCAGAAGCGGCGTCAAAAGCCAGTACGCTAAATCATTGGAAGTCGTCGGGGCACACTGAGTGGCCTGAAGACCCCGTGTGAACACGGGGCTAAGTGGTGAGGCGCGATACGAAAACGAAAACGAACCCGAACGCTTCCTTTGTCGCGGGAGACGGTCATGCGGTCACTCCTGTTCCTTCTGGTGCTGCTGCCGTTGCTCGGTTGCGCGAAGAAGCCCAAGATAACGGGCAAGTCCGACGACACGCCCGCGCCACATGTCGCGGAGAAGCCCAAAGACAAGGACAAAGCGGCATCGACCGAGAAGCCGAACTGGGTTATCGATAAGAAGAAGGAGCCACGCGACGAACTGCCAGCGGAGAGCGGCCCTGGTGTGGCTGGCAAACCGCCGCCTTGGATTCCGCCGTCGGGCGTGGTGCCGGTCGGAAACCCGATGGCCAACCCACAGCAACCCGGCGTGCCCGCGAATCCGGGGATGCCGCCGCTGCCGATGGGCCAACCCGCGAAGCCGCCGCAGGTGAACCCCGCACCGCCCGCGAACCCCGGGGTCGGTCAGACACCCGCCCGACCCGGGAAAGCCGTCACCAAGGACGACATCAACGAAGTGTGGATATTCATCGAGAACCGTTCGCTCGCCACCGGCAAGATGCCAAACCGCGAGACAGTTTTCGCCGCGTTGATCGATACAAAGGCCGCATCAGCCTTGCTCGTCCAAGATGGCTCAATCATCCTCACCGGGGCCACCCAACGTGAGGGTATCTGGGCTTACGAGAAGAACGCCGCGTCGAATGGCGGTTGGATCGCCACTCAGAACGGCTCCGAACAAGTAACCGCCGCCGAGTTCGCCCGCCGCGTCGGTCGGTGAGAACAGACAGAGGACGTGAGCGAAATTGGCGACACTACCCCGGTCTGATCTCTGGCCTCTGACTTCTGCTCTCTGTCCTCCGACGACGGCTTCCGACGAATTGAGAGTACGCGAATGCCCACTGTTTATGTGAATGATAAGCCGGTCGAGATCGGCACCCGAAAGTTGAACGTCATCCAGGCGGCGGAACTGGCCGGGGTGTTCGTGCCGTCGTACTGCTGGCACGAGGCGTTAACCGTCGTCGCCAGTTGTCGCATGTGCTTGGTCGAAATGGGCGACCTGAAGGACGGCAAACTGGCCATGCAGCCGAAGGTCGTGCCGGGGTGCCAGACACCCGTGCGGGATGGCACGGTCATCGTCACCGGCGAGTACGACAAGCGCGACCCGGCGCTGCCCGCGTTGCCCTACGATCCCGGTTACATCAAGGGTGGCAAACCCGGCGAGCGCGCCAAGAAGTCACAAGCCGACACCCTCGAAGGGTTGCTCATCAACCACCCGCTCGATTGCCCCGTCTGCGACAAAGCCGGCGAGTGTAAACTCCAAGACTTCTCCTTCAAATACGGCCGTTCCGAATCCCGCATGGTGGACGTGAAGAACACGCCGCCCAACAAGCCGAAACTCTCCAGCAAGATCACCCTTTTTACCGACCGCTGCATTATGTGTACGCGCTGCGTGCGATTCACACGCGAAATCAGCGGCACGGCCGAACTCTTGGTTACGGGGCGCGGTCACCACGAAGAAATTGATGTGTTTCCCGGCCGGCCGCTGGAGAACAAACTCGCCGGCAATGTGGTTGACCTGTGCCCCGTCGGCGCGCTCGGCAGCAAAGATTTCCTCTACAAGCAACGTGTATGGTATCTCAAGGAAACCAGTGGCGTCTGTTCGCGGTGCAGCACGGGGTGCAGCATCCATGTCGATTCCAACAAGGACATCGTGTATCGCTTGCGGGCGCGGCACAACCCCGAAGCGCAAGGGCACTTCATCTGCGACGAAGGCCGCTACGGCTACCACTTCGCCAACTCCAACGAACGGTTCAAACAGCCGCTCGCAAGGGTGGATGGCAACCTGAAGCCCGCCGTGTGGAACGCCATCACACCGCAACTCAAGGCATTATTCACCGATGCCGTCAAGGCAAACGCGGGCGGCGTGGTCGCCATGCTATCGCCGTTCCTCACCGTCGAAGAAGCGTTCCTGTACGCGACTTACTTCAAGAGTTTGTCGCCTGCGGTTCGGCTTGCTCTCGGCCCGGTTCCGGTGATCGGCAGTGACGACAAGTATCCCAAAGACGTGCGAGGCAATGCGGTTGAGCCAACTACGTTCGTGATTCACGCCGAGAAGTGCCCCAACCGGCGTGGCGTGGAAGCCGTGTTGAAGCACTTCCAGGGAAGCATTTTGGAGTTCGCCACACTTGGTGACGCTTCTGCGATGTGGTTCGCGGGCGGCTATCCCGACAAGGAACAACTTGCCGGCGCAATCCCCACGGGGTGGAAGCCCCCGGCGCTGCTCGTGGCGCAAGACCTGTTCGCCAGCACAATCACCGCTGCCGCGAGTTACATTCTGCCCGCGACGACGGCATTCGAGAAGGACGGCACATTCGTGAACCACGCCGGTTTGGCGCAGACGTTCACCCGGTCGGTGCGCCCGCCGGTGGAAGTACGCACCGAGTTGCAACTGGCCTTCGATTTGCTCGGCCGCCGTGGGTTGGTGCAAGCGGTGGCGATCCGTGCGGAACTGGCGAAGGCGATCCCGTACTTCGCCGGACTCAGCGGCACCGACTTGCCCGCGAACGGCGTGCGCTTTGAATTGGTGACGGTCTAGAACATCCATCAGCAAGCCCCCGGCAAGCCGGGGGCTATATGCAAATAGGGATAATTGACGGATGCCGACCTTCGACCCACTGACCACCGCCATCGTGATCGTCGGCCTCATGGGGGCGGTCCTGAGCCTGTGCGGATTCCTCACGCTCTCCGAGCGCAAGCTCTCGGCGTGGATGCAAGACCGCGTCGGCCCCAACCGCGTCGGGCCGGGTGGCTTGCTTCAACCGCTCGCCGACGGTGGGAAGTTCTTCCTCAAGGAAGAAGTGATCCCCGATCACGTCGATAAAATCTTCTACATCATGGCTCCCGCCGTGGCTGTCGGAACCGCGTTGCTCGCCCTCGCCGTCATTCCCTTCGGCGCAACCGTGGCGGCACCCGATCCTGTTGCCATCACAGGGAGCGGCGCGGTCGCCCAATTCGCGCAAGAGCAAGAAGCCTATCAGAAGTCGTTCACCTATGTACTTGCTCCCGGCCTCGATATTGGTGTATTGTACATCTTCGCCATCGGCTCACTCGCCGTATATGGTGTGATCCTCGCCGGTTGGAGCGCCAACAATAAGTATTCACTCATCGGTGCGCTGCGAGCCTCAGCGCAAATTATCAGTTACGAAATCCCACTCGGCCTCGCGGTGCTCGGTGTGTTCCTCATTGTGGGATCGTTGAACCCCGAGAAGATTGTCGCCTGGCAAACGAGTAACGGTGTGTGGTGGCTTGTCCTGTTTCAACCGCTCGCGCTGTTCTTGTTCATGACCAGCACTTACGCTGAAGCCAACCGCTTGCCGTTCGACTTGCCTGAAGCGGAACAGGAACTCGTCGGTGGCTACCACACCGAATACTCCGCTCTGAAACTTGGGCTGATGCTGCTCTCAGAATACGTTCACCTCGTTGGTAGCAGCTTCATGGTTGCCGTGCTGTTCCTCGGCGGGTGGAGTGCCTTCGGGCTGGAAAACCTCATCGAGAACCCAATTCTCGCGGCGGTTTTCAAACTCCTCGTGCTCGGCGGCAAGATGTTCGCGCTGTGTATCTTCGCCCAACTGATCCGTTGGACGATCCCGCGGTTCCGGTTCGACCAACTGATGAACATCGCCTGGAAAGTCCTGATCCCGCTCGCCTTGCTGAACGTTTTGTGCGTGATGTTCGTGAAGCAGTTTGGCTGGCCACTCGTGATTCTCAGCGTCACTTCGGGCGTGCTGGTCATGGGTGCTGGCGTGCTGTCCGTGTGGTCGAGCGGATCGGTGACGAACCCCAAGCGCAAGGTCGTAAAGTTGCCCCCAGGCATTCCCGCCGGCGTGACCTACGCGAGCTAATGATTGTGTTTCTGCGAAGCAAGTGTTCCGTTTAGCGGCGTCCCCAACGGCGACGTGTTTGCTCTGAGGAATGTCCCAATGGCCATCGCTGAAGCCGACGTGAAGTGGATCGACGAGCCTCGCCTGGGGTTCTGGGAGCAACTTTACATTCCGTCGATCATCGACGGGTTGAAAATCACGGTTGGGCACATTTTCAGCCCGCAGGTGAAGACCGAGCAGTACCCCGAGCAGGAGCCGAAGCTACCCGCGAACTACCGGGGCGTGCATCGGCTCAACCGCGACCACGAGAACCGCGTGAAGTGCGTGGCGTGCTACATGTGCGCCACCGCGTGCCCCGCCCACTGCATCGACATCGTCGCCGCACCCGCCCCGCCCGAGTGGAAGGACCGCGAGAAGTACCCCGAGACGTTCGTGATCGACGAACTTCGCTGCATCTATTGCGGCATGTGCGAAGAAGCCTGCCCCGTGGACGCCATCGAACTCACCACCCTCTACGACCTCACCGGCTTGAGCCGCGAGCAGATGATCTTCGACAAGGAAAAGCTCCTCAGCGTCTTCGACCTCACCACCAAGGCCGGCACCGACCCCGTTCGCACGCAAGCCGGCAAACTCGGGGCCGCCTCCGAAGCCCCGCCACCCAAGGCTTGATCGGCGGGGCAAATTATCTGCTGAAGAGAGAACTACGCGGAACAGTGGATTGCACACGGGCCGAGGCGTGGTAAAGTGATGGGGTAGCCTCCTTCCTCCCGTCGGACTCAGAATGTCGTCCGCCTCTCCACATCCCGACGTACCAAACGCGGACGCGGTCCCCGAGACTAACACCGGCGGGGTCACCGCCGACGCACCTACCTACGAAGGAACTCTTCAGCAAGACTCCCCGCCTACCTGGGTTTCCGGCGGCGCGAGTGCGTATTTGCCATCGGGATCGCTCGTTACCCGATCCGGGAAAGAGATTCACGCTCTGGACCGCGAAATCGGCAAGAGCATCAATGCCGATGGGCCGGACGCCGCGCCGGGCTATCTTCTTCTCCGCAACCTCGGCACGGGCGCTTTCGGCACCGTCTGGGAAGCCGAAGACCGCGTCACTTCCGAACGCATCGCCATCAAGTTCTTCACGTCTGGGGATTCCGACTGGGAAAAATTGCTCGGCGAAGTGCGATTGCTTCAGGCCGTCGAAGGCTGTCGCGGCATCATCGTCGTGAAGCAAGTCCGACCCGGTAGCGAAGGTTGCCGGCCGCATTATGTGATGCAACTCGCCAACAGCGGGTCACTCGCAAGCCGAATCAAAGCCGCGCAGGCCATGCGGGAAAGCACGGGGAACACGCCGAAACCCCGCGACCGGAAACCGCTGTTACCGATGCCGGAACTCGTCCGCATCTTCACCCGGATCGTCGATGCGATGGCCACCGTCCACCGTCGCGGCATTCACCATTGCGACCTGAAGCCACCGAACGTCCTGCTCCACAGCCCTGAGCCGGGAGCCGCACCCGAACCGCTTGTCGCGGACTTCGGGCAAGGCCACCTTGCCACCGACGACACCCCCGCGCTGGGCACGCTTTTCTACATGCCACCCGATCAGGTAGCAGACACCGAGGTCGGCACGCCTCCGGACACCCGCTGGGATGTGTACGCCCTCGGCGCGGTCGCCTACGAAATGATCGTCGGCGAACCGCCCCGCCGCACCGCCGACTTGCTTGAGCGACTCCGCAATGCTCCGAAGACGCTCGCGGGGAAGATGCAGGCTTACCGCGAAGGTGTCCTCGCCGCCCCCTCACCCACCGGGCACCACGGCCGGATTGATCGGCAACTCGCGCAGATCATTGACCGCTGCCTTGACCTCGACCCGACCAAACGGCCACAGGACGCCGGCGATCTTTCGACGCTCCTGAATGCTCGGGCACGCTGGCGACGAACTCGGCCGATCCTGGGATTCGCCGCGCTTGCCACGTTCGCGCTGATCGCCTTCCTCGCCACGGCTGGCTTGTGGTTCGCCACGCAAGTTACCGAGGACGCGAAGCGGAATGCGAGCGCAGACATTGAGGGAAGCCTGGCCCGCACCGCGTGGTACGGGACACGAGCCGTCGAGAATGAGCTTCAAACGCGAATCGCGTTGATCGAGAAATGGGCGAATGACCCCTCTGCGGAATCGAAGGAAGTGTTCGGGGCGATTGGCGAAGCATCCCGCCGACCTCAGGGACCGCTGCTCGACCCAGCCGCCGCGCCGCCGACTGCGATCATCCGGGCGTGGTTGACGAAACTCCATACAAATCAGATGCTGTTGACGGGCCACGAACCGTCCACGATTACGCTCATCATGGTCTCCAATCCGGAAACTCGCGGCCCAACCAACCCACCAGACGCCGTGCGCGGTTTCGTGCTGGCCCGGCTCCACCCCAATGGCAGCGTGGAAGACCGCGACCAACCCGACCCTCGCGGTCTGTACCAAAAGGACTTCTCGTATCGGGATTACTTCAGCGCCGCCGGCGACCGCGTGGATGAAGCCGGTCGCCCGCACACCCCGATCCGGTTCACTCACATCAGCCAGCCGTATCGGTCGATTGCCCCGGAACGAAGCGGCAAGGGAACTCTGGAGCGGCCCTGGCGAATCGACCTCGCAACCCCGATCTGGGACGACCCTGCGTCGCCCAACCGCCGAACCATTGGGCATCTGCGGGTTGGGCTGAATGTTCGCGATACGCTCGCCCCGCTGCTCCGCCCGCCACTCGTCGCCGAGGACGGCACCCCGAACGCGAGCCGATTCGGGATCGCCGTGGCCACCAAGGTCATTCTCGTGGACAACAGCCAACGTTGGGTTTGGCACCCTGATTGTGAACGCCTTCTGACCGACGCCGAAGACAGCGCGGCACGGCTTCCGCCCACCTATACTGAGTTGGCACGGGAACGCGGAGGCGATGTCAGCGACTGGTGCCCTTGGCTGCGACCACACACGGGGATTCACCAAAACGAGTTTGTCCGGGCGAACCAATACGCCGATCTCGTGCGAACTGCGGCCACCGGCGAAGACTCCGATGAAATCGCCTGTTTCACGCGATTCGACCCGTACCGTCTGAGTCGCTATAATCGTGGAATAATCCCCGGATCACCCCCGCCACGCGAGTGGGTGTTCATTGTCGAAGTGGACCGCAAACTCGCTCTTCAACCCCTTGAAGAATTGCAGTCCAAGATCGTCAAGATCGGGAGCGTTGTCGTGACGGTTTTGGCAGCGCTTGCCGTCGCGCTTTGGATTGGTTTGGTTTGGGTTCTCCGCCGATTGGAGTTCGCGTCCCATGGCTGAATTGGAAGCACTTGCCGAGATCAAGGCCACACCGCCGGGAGGTTCCTCGCCCTCCATTCCGGGGCAGTACACCTGGCGTTACATCCTTGCGGTGAACAAGACGATCCGCATCGGGAGCGATGCCAGTCAGAGCGACTGGGTCGTTCCCGAAGACAAGATGATCTCGCGGTTCCATGCCACCGTGGAATGGGATGGCGCGAAGCTCACCGTCTTGCGGCGGCCGTCCAGCCCCGAGTTCCCCAAGCCGCCTCAGAACCACATCTGGTTCCGGAACAACCCCGTCGAGAAGTGCGAGGTTCGCACCGGCGAGTGGTTCGTTATCGGCCAAACTCGCTTCGCGGTGCGCGGCGAGGGTGACTCTGGCCCCGCCAGCCCCGTGGACGCAACCGTTGTCCAGCGGAAAGAAGAGTTCACCCGCGCCGAACTCGAAAACCTCCAGTTCTCGAATCCACAGGTCGCGCTCAAGGCGATGGAACGCCTCCCGCACTACCTTCGCGGCGTAAAGGACGAAGCGGGCTTATTTCGGCAGGTGCTGAAAGTCGTGTTGGATGGACTCGTGAAGGCGGACGCGGCTGCCGTGGTCCGGCTCCCAACGGACTCCGCGCCTGGGGACCCGCGTATCGCTGTGGTCGAACAGAACGTCCGCGGAACCCACGCCGCCCTCGCGGGCGAGTTCGTGCCCTCGCGGAAACTCGCCCGTCAAGCCTTCAAAGAACGCAAGAGTTGCCTGCACATCTGGTCCACCGAACCCGGTGATGTGGACCCGACCGCCGGTGCCGACCACACCATGACTCTGGGTGCCATGCACCAAACCGGAGCCACTCCCTGGGCCGTCTGCACGCCCTTCCAGGATGGCCCCCCGTTCGCCCTCTACGTCAGCGGCCGCATCCCACCCGGCGCGAGCGCGGACACTGCCAAACTCATCGAGTTCCAAAAGTTCATCGAGATCATGGTCGGCATCCTGGAGACCACCCGCAGAGGTCTGCAACTCGCCCGGCAATACGAACTCGCCAAACTCACCTGGCCGCGAGCGATCCGCAAATACCTCGACGACCCCGAGCGGCTTGAAGCCATGCTCAAGCCCCAGGAAAAAGAAGTCACGGTCCTGTTCTGCGACTTGCGAGGCTACTCCGGGTACGCCGAGGCAAAAGGCTCTAACCTGCATGAAGCGTGGAAGGAAATCCAGGCTGCGTTGAACGTCATGAGTGGTGCCGTCACCGATAAAGGTGGGATCGTCGCGGGGTTCCGAGGCGATGCCGTGCTGGGGTTCTGGGGTTGGCCCGACCCGCAAAAGGATCAGGTCGAGAAGGCCGCCGAAGCCGCGCTGAGCATTCACGAGCGGCTCAGCGGCTGGATGATCGAGCGGAAGAGCGGCCTGGGCCTCACGCACGGCAAAGCACTCGCTGGCCGACTCGGTGCCCACGACCTCGCCGTACTGGACCTCTACGGCCCGGTGGTGAACCTTGCCTTCCGCCTCGAAGAAATGACCAAGGCGTTCGGCGTCGGAATCATCATCAGCGACGAAGTAGCCAAACGCCTGGACGCGGCAGACTCCACCGGCGGCCGGTGGCGGACACGGCGGCTCAGCAAGGTCCGGCCTCGCGGGATGAAGACCCCCTTGCACGCCTACGAACTGATGCCGGGCGGCACGCAAGAGGGGCTGAATTACCTCTGGGATGAAACCATCGATCTCTTCATCGGCGGCAACTGGATCGATGCGCACGAGAGACTTCAGGAATCGTTCTTCGACGATCCGGCTGGCAAGTGCATCGTCCGCTACATCGAGTATTACAACCGAATGCCACCGTCGGATTGGCTGACCGCCCTGGAGAGTGCGTTCACTCCCAAACCGCCCGAATGACTCGGGAGGCGAGCGGTGCCGGTGAGGGCGCTGTTAAGCGAGCGGTGTTCAGGGGTTGGGGCGAGCGGTGCCCGTGAGGGTACTGTTCTGGAATTGGGGGAGAATAGTGCCCTCACGGGCACCGCTCGCCCTTCACTTCACGCCGATTGGTCGGGAGCCGAACGCGATGCACGCCGCGCTGATTATCCTGATTTGGCTGCTGAACTTCGGCATCAGCTTTTGGAACGCCTACGCTGTCGGCGTGGCCTGGGTGGAGACGAAGCATTGCGGCGGTTGGCCGCGTTTCATGGCCTGGATGGGCGCGTTGATGTCGGCCTCGGGGTTCAGTTGGTGCTACCTCATCATTCTGTCAGCCGCGGCGCACGGTCTTGGGTGGATCGACGCTGACGGTGTCGCCCTCGCACTCCAAATCGGCTACGTCCTGCTCATCCCCGGCATCCTGGTTTCCGGCCTCACGATCACGCTCGATAGTTGGGCGCGAGCGTACAGGAACCGCACAATCGCCGATTTCGGGATCGCGGCCTGGAACACTTACGCCCAGATTCACAATACCTTTAACGCGATCCAGAACTTGGATAAAGCGTTCGGCAGCGTCGTGGATTCGTTGGGTGGCCGAAGTTCCGACAAGAAAAGCGCCGGCCCGAGCCTTGTGGTGGTGTTCGTCATCGTGGTTGCCGCGCTGCTCTCCGGTGTCCTGACCACGGCCGTGATCGTGACCCGCGTCGCCGGCGACCACAAATTACCTTCGCAAAAGTAACGGGTGATGCGGTTGTCGCGTCCCTTTCGTGCCAGGGTCTTACGACACCTGGCTACCGACTGTCGCCCCATCCGGGGCTTAGAACCAAGACCAACCACGCCTCTTGTAGGGTGGGCCGAGACCGCTTTGGGTCGAGTCCCACCACGAGATGAAAAAGCCTTACGAGGGTGTCGGGCGTTGTGTTTCAGGAGAAATTCAATCGCCGTTTGAGGTGTTGGTGCAACTCGACCCAAAGCCGTCTCGGCCCACCCTACGAAAACAATCACGCAACTCTTTAGCCTGGAAGGGCGATAGTCGGTAGCCAGGTGTCGTGAGACCCTGGCGCGAGGCAACACTTGCGAAGCACCGCGAATCATTTACTTTGCCAGAACATCGCCTGATCGACGGCGTTCTCGAACCAACTGGATTCCGGGGCGATGACGATGCCGGCTTGCACCACGCTGTTCCAGGCTTGCGGTTCGGGCGGCAGTTTCTTCCCTGTCAGTCGAACTAGTCCCTCGTGGGTGCGGCCGATGATCGCCGTGTCTTTCTTGCTGGCCTCCGCGGTGAGAACCTGTGCCAGCGCGACAACCGCCTCCGGTTGCCGACAGTTCCCAAGCCCACGGATGGCAGCCAGTCGAATATCGCGGTCGTCGCTGCCTTCGGCCTCGATATCCGTGCCCGCACCACCGGCGACCGTGGCCAGGAACTTCGCGGCTTCGGGGCGGTTGGTGCGGCCCAGGGATTCCGCAGCCCGACAGCGAATCGAACTCACCCACTCGGGCGGGTAGCCAGTTGGCCCGGTGATTGGGTAGCGTTCGGTGGGGCCGACGGTCGGGCTTCGCCCGGCACTCACGCCGGCGCTGGCCTGGATGATGTCCGCTTTCGGCGGCGTTGGGTCAGTCGCTCGGCGGCCGTGGGCGTTCTGGTACGCGGCCATCAGGATACCGGCGGCGCGGGGGTCCTCGAAGCGACCCAGCGCGGAAACGGCTTCCATCCGCAACACGGGGCTGGAATCGGCCGTGGCAGCGCGGGCGAGCACGTCCAGAATGGCTTCCTGGTCGGCTTGCGTTCCCTTGTTGCGTGCGGGTTCTTTCAGGCGGCGCATGGCCGCAGCGCGTTCGTCCCCGGTTCGGAGTGTTTCAGACCGCAGAACCGCGACCGGGTCTTCGGGCGACCACATTTCCCCTGTCGTCTTGAAGGGGTGTTCGCGGAACTTTCGGCTGGTAAGCGTGTCCCACGATCCGGCACATCCGGTCGAGGTGCCCACGAGACACGCGATAAGCATCGGTCGGAGCATGCGCCGCCCTCCGGTTGGCCGCGCGAACGACGCGGGACGATCTGGAACCATTTGGGGCAACGCATAGCGAACGTGTTCGCGGAGAGCAACGCGAGATTTGCGACGCGGATGGGAGGGGCGTAGAGCCATTCCGCGTGTGGGAGTGGGTGATCTGCGATGCGCAACACAGCGGCCGTTAATAGCCTGTGGGCGTCAACCCCAGGTGCCCAGTGTGAGACAAGGAATTGCCCTGAATCTTCTGGCCATCGCCTCAGAACGCACTTTGACTGGCGACCGTTTCAAGGGACATCATGTACAATCACCTCCAGGCGGCGCTCGGTGTGTCACCCTAATAGCCCCTGGAAGGAACACCCATGACCACACCGAATCCGTCGCCGATCAAGCACGACGATCGGGTGAAACTGCTTCACGCAACCGGCCTTGGCATGGTTGGTCGTGTGGTCGAACTTCGCGGTCCACTCGGCCCGAAGGGCGCGCAGGTGTATCGGATACTGCTTCAGCGAAAACCAAAGCCTGCCTACGTTGAGGTTTTGGAACATCAACTCGAAGTGATTCTTCCGAAC
>Ga0105049_10008498_pt1 | contig 11908 bp, 10 predicted proteins | sample MAT06_FD_78087 | JGI IMG/M metagenome (GOLD analysis project Ga0105049, IMG submission 78087) | Freshwater microbial communities from Lake Fryxell liftoff mats and glacier meltwater in Antarctica - MAT-06 | ecosystem: Environmental > Aquatic > Freshwater > Ice > Liftoff microbial mat | place...
ATCCCGCACTGTGAATCACGCCAGCGCGGCCGACCCGAGCCTCCGAATCCTCCCCGGCGTCGCTATTGTCCACGCTGCCGTGCACAGCAACCCCCTCATCGTCCAGGGCGACCTGACCGTCCTTGTGGACGTCGATACGCCGCGCTACCCCGCTGCGCGCGACGCACTGGCGCGCTTTGCCGAGCTCATCAAGTCGCCCGAGCACATCCACACCTGCAAGATCAGCCCGCTCTCGATCTGGAACGCCTGCGCCGCAGGAACCACAGACGTCGAGATCGTGGGGGCGCTCGCGGAATACGCGCGATTTCCGCTCCCATCGCACGTCGCCGCGTAGATTCGCGACTTTGCCGGCCGGTACGGACGAGTCCGCATCGAGCGCGACACCGGCGGCCCGGTGTTCTCGCAACTGCTCTTGCGAACCGACGACGCCGTCCTTGCCGAAGAGCTCCTGCATCAGCGCGCACTCGGCACGCTGCTCGCCGATCGCGTGTCGCCAACGACGTTCCGGATCGGGACGCCTGACCGCGGGCGCATCAAGCAGGCGCTGATCAAGGTCGGGTTCCCCGCCGAGGACGTCGCCGGATACACAGCGGGCAGCGCGCTGTCGATCACGCTTCGCGACGCGACCGTCTCAGGACAACCATTCGCGCTGCGTGACTATCAGAACGACGCCGTCGCGGCCTTCCACGCGGGTGGCACGGATCGCGGAGGCTCCGGCGTGGTGGTGCTGCCCTGCGGCGCGGGAAAAACGGTCGTCGCCATGGGTGTGATGGCGGCCGTCGGCGCGTCGACGCTGATTCTGACCACCAGCGTCACGGCGGTACGGCAGTGGATCGCCGAGCTGCGCGACAAGACATTGATTCCCGCTGATCTGGTCGGCGAATACACCGGTGAAAGCAAGAACGTGCGTGCCGTCACGGTGGCTACCTACCAGGTGTTGACTCACCGATCGCACGCCACCGGTGAATTCACACACCTGGCGCTCTTCGACCAGCGTAACTGGGGGCTGATTGTGTACGACGAAGTGCATCTGCTTCCGGCGCCGTTGTTCCAGATCACAGCCACACTGCAGGCACGACGCCGGCTCGGCCTCACCGCCACCCTCGTGCGGGAAGATCACCGCGAAGATGACGTATTTGCGCTGATCGGCCCGAAGAAGGCCGACGTGCCGTGGAAGGTGCTCGAACGTGAGGGGTGGATCGCCACGGCAACGTGTACTGAAGTTCGCGTGCCGCTGCCTGAAGAGCTGCGAATGCCATATGCCGTCGCCGAGCAGCGGGAGAAGTTTCGCGTCGCGTCAGAGAATCCGCTGAAGCTCGACGTGGTGCGTACGCTGCTGCGGAAGCACGCCGGCGAGCCCGCGCTCGTCATCGGTCTCTATGTCGACCAGCTCGAGCGGTTGGCGAGAGAGATGAACCTGCCGCTGATCACCGGCACCACACCACAGAAAAAGCGTGATGTGCTGTTCGCCGCCTTTCGTACCGGAAAGCTCCCCGCGTTGATCGTGTCGAAGGTCGCGAACTTCGCGATCGATCTGCCTGATGCGTCGGTCGCGATCCTGCTCGCGTTCTCGTGCACGTGCCGGTATTTCTGCCCGAGTTGCCACGCCGAACGCGTCGCGATCTGGACGCAGTGGCTGGACACCACCCTGCTCGCGCCGGTGCCGCACCGGCAGGTGTGGCACCATCCCGACGCGGCTGCGCGCCTCTTGTCTCTACCGGCGCCGCCTGCTCGGCGAGATCGCGCGGGTGGCCGCCCGCACCGTCACGGCCACCATGCGCACGCTCACGGGTGAGCGCGAGCTCGCCGTCGGCATCGTCGCCTGCCTGCAGACGCATGGCTCGCGCGCCAACTGGCATCCGCACCTGCACCTCCTCGTGACCGACCGCGGCTTCCGGCCCGACGGCCCCTTCGTGGCGTGGCCGGCGCGCGACCCCGCGCGGCTGACGGAGGCGTTCCGCCGCGCCGTGTTGCGGCTCTCCGCGCGCCCGGACCTGTTCGACGAAGATCAGGACGCCGGCATGCTCACCTGGCCGCACTCGGGCTTCCACGTGCATACGGCCGTCTGGGTGTCGGAGGACGACCGGGCCTGTGCCACCCGGCTCGCGCGCTGCTGCGCGCGGGATGCGCCGTCAGGCCGAGCCGACCGAGGCTGAGACGCCGGCCGCGATCGTCCCCGCGCCACGGCTCGGGCCCGCCGAGGCCACCCGCCGGTGGGCGGAGGTGTTGCAGCAGTTTTTCGAGGTCTAGACCTCCTCGCGTGCCCGTCCTGCCATGGCGCGATGCGCCTCGTCGCCTGCATCACGCAACGGTCCGCGATCGACCAGATCCTCGCGCACCTTCCGCACCCGCGCCGCGACGACGGCCCACGCCGCCGCGCGGAGTCCGCCCTCGACCCAGGGACCATCTGGACCGGGCGCCACGCGACGACCGGCCGCGGCCCACCAGGGCCGCTGAGCCTGACCCCGACGCCCCGCTCACGCGCGGGAACGTTTGGTGTGCGCGTCAGTCCCGCCGGGGCGTCCGATCCGTCCCCGCTTTCGACCGGGCGCCCACAGAAAACGCCGCCCGGACGGCCACCGAGGCGCGGCGGCGGGCAGGCCGCGGCGCGCCCGCCGGCCCTCGCGGGGTCCGCGATCGCGCCGTACGTACGCCGGATACTCGACCGAGCCCGATTGAATTTCCTATTCCGCGCCGATGAACTGATGACGCAACTCGCCGAGGTGCCCGAACTGCGAGTGGCCACACGCACCAGCGTCCGGGCGTTCGCGGATTCATCACTCACGCCGACGGAACTCGGCGCGCGACTCGACGTGCGGGCACTGGTGGAGGGTTCGGTGCAGCGGGCGAAGAATCAGCTTCGCGTCACCACTCGCCTCGTGGACGTCCGCGATGGCAGCACGCTGTGGAGTGATCGTTACGAGCGCACCACCGACGATCTGTTCGCCGTGCAGCGCGAAATCGGTAGCGCCGTGGTGGCCGATCGCGAGTTCGATCTTGCACTCGCGCGCCAACCTGACCTCGGCGCGACGCACCAGAAACGTGCTGAACTGCTCTACACGCTGGGCCGCGTGGATGATGCCGTGACGGGATGGCCCGCGCGACGCGCACTGCTCGCACGGGGCTCGGCAACCGGCACCGCGCTGGCCAAGTCCGGGGACGCGTTGCCCGACAGCACCATGGCCCGGCTCGAGCGGGCGGTGACCGAGCGCGACCCGATCATGTGGCAGATTCCGCTGCGGTTGTGGTGGTTCGATCGCATGTGCGACGCGCCAGCGTTTGCGCGCCTCGCGCAGCGACTGAAGCTCCCGGCGCAGGCGCTGGAGCCGCTGCCGGCGCCGGGCAGATAAATCTCGAAGCAGATACGGCGTCAGGCAGGGACGGCGTCAGGCAGGGACGGCGTCAGGCAAAGACGGTGTCGCAGGGACGCCACCGTGCTGGCAGGCGCCGAAACGACGCCACGCTCCGCCCATTGGTCGGATCGAGTGAAACGCGCGTCGCCCGCAACTTCGTCTGGCTCTGCGAAGCCGACGCGCTGCACAGCAGGTGGGTTGTGGCCTCACCGGTCAGAATGTGTACGACACGCCCAGCTTGTAGAAGTCTCCCTTGCCGCCATCGAGCACGTTGGCACCGGTCGTGAAGCGCGCAGCGGCACCCATCGGCAACGCGAACTGTACGTATCCGCCCAGCCACCTGTAGTTGTCGATCGCGACACCGGTCTTCGAATTCCGCGTGTTGCGGAGTTGCTCGTAGTGGGCGCCGACGGATGCGATTTTAGCGAACTTCACGCCGGCAGAGCCCCAGTAGTGCAGGAAGTCGAGGGTGGTGTTCCCGGCAGGTCGGCGCGTGGCAACGTAGTAGCCGGTGTACGACTCGGCCTCGAACTGCTCGTCCGAGTAGTTGACCGTCAGGCTCGGTACGACGCCCTCGAAAGCAGCCGGACCGTCGTCGGCGGTGCCCCCGGAAAGCAGTGACCCGCTGAGAATGCCTAGCTGCGGCTTGATCGCGAGCCTGTCGCTCGCGCTGCGGAAGCGGGCGCCGGCACCGAACTCCGTCCACAGGTTTCCGCCACCGCCGCCGAGCCCAAAGGCCGGAATCGTCCAGAGGGTGCCATAAAAGGCGAAGTCCGTCTTCTTGCCCACTTCATAAGTGCCAGCGAAGGTCGGGTAAAAACCGAAGAAGTTGTCCTGGTTCAGCGCCACAGTGAACGAGGAGGCGGGCTTGGACTCCTGGGCGATGGCGGTAGTGACGCCAAACACGGCGGAGACAAGGGCGAGCAGTGGCAGAGCGCGGCGGGAACGCATGAGCGGGTCTCTTGGGCAGAGGTTCGAAGTCGGGACGTGCGAGCCGACTGACCCTGCCGGCACAAACGTTAGCTCATGGATGAGCCCGTCACATTCTGAACCGACTGTCGGCGTCAGCCGGAGAATGCGAATCTTCCATCACTATACGATCTTTTTTCAAACTGTACAGCTTTTTGTGCTTTTTTAACATTTTTCTGTGGATTAATTGCCGTTTTTGCGGCCGAAAGTGTAAAACTGTTCGTATTTTCTTGCGTTTTTGTCATTTTCGGATATTTCCATGACGCATTTGCCTCGGACGGATGCCGGTCGCCGCTGTCCGCTCGTCGTTGGCGTGCGGTGTCGGCACTGACATCCGGCCAGATCGCGCACACCGCGACGTATCACTTCGAGACCATGGCAGCCCGCCCCGACTGAGGACCGGCGTCGATGTTTGCGCGCGCTCGCCGTTTCCGCAGAGCCCCTCTACCAGACCATGTCTTCAGGTGCGAACGCCGTCACCGTCGGCTCGATGACCGTCTTTGAGAGCATCGGGTTGACTCTGACTTGGGCGACGGCCACTCCACTCCTACTGGCATGAACATCACCGACCGTGACGGCGTGCGACCCCGCGCGGCTGACGGAGGCGTTCCGCCGCGCCGTGTTGCGGCTCTTCGTGCGCCCGGACCTGTTCGACGAAGATCAGGACGCCGGCATGCTCACCTGGCCGCACTCGGGCTTCCACGTGGATACGGCCGTCTGGGTGTCGGAGGGCGACCGGGCCTGTGCCACCCGGCTCGAGCGCTACTGCGCGCGGAATCCCGTCGCCCTGGAGCGCCTGACCTACGACCGGACGGCGAAAGCGGTGACCAACCGGTCCGACAGGTCGGACGGCCCGACGGCGGGCACCGAGACCGTGGACCCGCTCGAGTTCCTGGCCCGGGTGCTGGTCCACATCCCCGACACAGGCCACGTGACCACGCGGTGCTACGGCTGGTACGCCAACTGCCCGCGCGGGATGCGCCGTCAGACGGCGCTCCTGCCGCAGCTCTTTGAGGTCGGCCCGCTCGCCTGCCCGACATGTTGCGGGCTCAGGCGGATCATCGCGTGCATCACCCAGGCCTCGGTGATCGACCAGATCCTCGCGCGCCTCCCCGCGGCGGCGCGCGGGATGCAGGCCGCCGCACGCCACCTTCGGAGCGCGCCTCGGCACAATCCTCTGTGGTTAAAACGTGTCGGTGGAGCAGATGACGTCGTGGGCAGGTGCTGCGGCCGGCGGTCGGGTGACCCTTGCCTCGCCGTGAGCGGGCCGATGCTTCTCTTCAAGCGATCGCTCGGCACGGCCGCACGTCACAACCACACGACGCTGCGGCAGATCCTCCATCCCCCCAAACGGCGCGCAAGAGCACCGGGTTGGTGCCTCGCGCGCCGCGAACGAGCGATCTGACACTCTTTTTGAGCGGATTGCCGCAAAAGATCCTCTCGCGAAATAAAAAACAGGTGCAACGTCGCGTCCGCTTGTCTGAAGAGCGAGGTCAACTTTGAGGTGACGTTACTTCCATTGCTGGTGAAGTAATCTCCTCTGGACGAGGACGCCGGCAAAGATCAACGCATCATCGCGGCACTGGTCGCTAAACAGACGAGCCATGAGCGCGCGTCTCTGAAAATTGCCTCTTCGTCGACGTACATGAGATCTGAGGGGTTCGACTTGTGTCGGCGATGAGGATCGCCGAGCTCAACGGCTCCCGATTCTCACACCCAGCGGATCAGCTCACTTCCATGATTGCGAGATAGCCGCTTTCACGGTGGTCAGCACCGAGGAATCAGGATTCATGTGCTCAGCGGCCAGATACGCGATGGTCGCGTCGGGGATGAGCTGCTGCAGCGACATTATTGCCTCCGCGTGATCCGCCATGTGAACGCCCGCCACCTTGCCGACCTCTTCATCACCGAGCGCGAGCGCAGATGTCTGCAGCATCACATATCCGATGTATGCCAGCGATAGTGCCGTGTAATCGTCACGCAAATCCTTCGGCGACTTCTCGGTGCGTATGAAGTCGACCGCCGCTGCGCCAAGGCCGAGCACGGATGACGCGGCTTTCTTCAGCACCTTGGACAAACCACCGAGATTCTGCTCTCGACTCGCCGTGACCGACTCGAGCGACCGGACATGACTCTCACACATCGCGTGGATGCGGATGAGAGCGCCCTTGATCTCCGCATGCTCGTCGAGATCCGCGATCTGACCGGCGAGTGCCGTATGAATGTGCTTCTCGAGCGCGAGCATGTCCGTGACATAGCTGTTGACCGATTCGTTTCGTTCGTCCTGTGTCGCTGTCGTCACTTGATGCTCCGTGTGCCATGTGAATTAGAAAGGCTGCTGTGCATTGCAATGCATGTTTGATACCGGTGCGACAGGCTGCGAGCTCGTGCAAGCGCCACAGGCCTCGAGCTCACTGAGTACCGTGACCGTACGGCATCATTTGCGGCGTGTGGCACGCTGTGCAGCGCCACTGCAGAGGTACGCCCCGTCGCAACCTCGACCGACGCCGCATCGACGCACGCAGCATGGCTCGAGGCACGTCCCGTGCTGAGTCGTGGCACCTCGAGCGGGTCCGTCGACAACCGCCACATGTTGGTGATCTGGTGGCTCAGGATGGGCGTCAATCGTGCTCAGGTCTGATCACCAGACTGCAAAAATGGCGCGCCGCAAGCGAACTTTACGGCGGTCTCCAGGCAGTCAGCGACTCGCGATGGCCCTCGCGATCGCTCGCCTTGTCGAACCGCTGGCTGGCCAGTCACTCAGGAGAGCACGGACGTGAGCCTCAACCCCGCACAGTGGGAACGCGTCGCCACTGAATTCGACCGATTGCACGGTGTACCTGCCGACCGGCGCCGCGAGGAACTCGTCGCGCTGGCCCACCTCGACGCTGCCGTCGCCGCCGAGGTCGGGTCGCTGCTCGAAGCCGCCGACCGCACGGATTCGCGGCTGGATCGCAATGCGTTCGAGGCGTTCGCCCAGCTCGACGCCAGCGCGCCCTCGTTCATCGGGCGGCGACTCGGCGCCTATCTCGTCACCCGCGTGATCGGCCGCGGTGGCATGGGCGTGGTGTTCGAAGGGGAGCACACCGATCCGCAGTTCACGAAGCGCGTGGCGATCAAGACACTCGCGATCGGTGTCGAGCAACCGGAACGTGTATGGCGCTTCCGTCGGGAGCGCCAGATTCTCGCAGGCCTGGAACATCCGAACATCGCGGCGCTCTACGACGGCGGCACGACCGAGGATGGTGTGCCCTATCTGGTGATGGAGTATGTCGCCGGTCAGCGCCTCGACGAATGGTGCGACATGCAACGCCTGACTGTTCCGCAACGCATCGACCTGTTCCGCCAGGTATGCGCGGCCGTCCAGTTCGCGCACTCGAAGCTCGTCGTGCACCGTGACCTCAAGCCAAGCAACATCCTCGTGACGGAGGATGGCGCCGTGAAGCTGCTCGATTTCGGCATCGCGAAGTTGCTCACGCCGGATGATGCCCGTGATGAGACGACGCGTGGCGGCATCGCCCCGCTGACCATGGCGTATGCGAGCCCGGAGCAGGCGCGTGGCGAGGAGATCACGACCGCGGCCGACGTGTACGCGCTGGGCATGATTCTGTTCCGGTTGCTCACTGGCGGCGCACCGTACGATCTGGACGGTCAGACGCCCGCCGAGTTGTTGCGCATCCTCTCGTCGCAGCCGCCGAAGATCCCCAGCGGCGAGGTGACCGACGATCACGCGAGGTCGTGCGGCGTTGCCGATGCGCGGCCGTTGCGTGCCACGCTGTCCGGCGAGCTGGATGCGATCGTGTTGATGGCGCTGCGCAAGGAGCCGACGCGGCGATACGCCAGCGTCGAGGCATTCAGCGCGGACCTTCTCCGCTACCTGAAGGGACAGCCGGTGCAGGCGCGTCCCGACACGCTCGGGTATCGCCTGCGGAAGTTCGCGGCGCGTGAGCGGGCGCTCGTGGCCGGCGTCTCCGTGGCCGTGCTTGCGCTGGTGGGCGGTACGGTGTTCTCGGTGCGTGCCGCTGCCGAGGCGCGGGCCGAGTCGGTGCGCTCGCAGCGCATGACGCGCTACCTGCAGGCCATCGTCGGCTCGGCCGATCAAACGTGGTGGGGCCTCTTTCGCGGCGGCAAGGATGTCACGCTGCGCGAGGCCATCGATTCAGTGCGGCTGCGCGTGGCCAGCGAGTTGCCGGACGATCCGCGCACCCGCGCGGACCTCTACTTCACGCTCGGCAACAGCTATCGCACGTTCAACCGGCTCGATGTGGCGCTCGCCCTCTTCGATTCGGCGCGTATTCTCCACGCGCGCAGCATTTCGCCGGATTCGTATGAGGTCGCGCGTGACATCGAATCGTATGGCAACATGCTGCAGGAGTCGGGCAAGATCGACTCGGCCGACGCAGCGTTCCGCAATGCGCTGGCACGTTACCGGGCCATGCCCACCCCACCCGACAGCGACATCACGCACTGCCTCGTCGCACTCGGCCAAAATCTCGTGCTGCATCAGAGTAAGCTGGACGAGGGGATGTCATACCTGCGCGAGGCCGTGCTACGCGAGATGGATCGCCCCAAGCCACGCTGGTCGCTGCTCGCGATTGCGGAAAACTCCCTGGCGGGCGGCCACATCCTGACGGGAAATGGTGCCGCCAGCGACTCGGCGTTCGAGCGGGCGGCAGCGGCACTGGCGCGCGATTCGGCGCGTACGGGCAGTGACCTGGGTCTGCTCCTGATCAACTGGGGATCATCGGTGGGTCGGCGTGGTGAGTATGCGCGAGCGGCAGATCTGAAGCGCCGCGGTCTCGAGATCGTGCGCAAGACACTGGGACCGACACACTACGTCGCCGCGGTGGCCGAGTCGCGGCTGGCCGACGAGTTGATCCACCTGCAGCGCGTGAGCGAGGGCCGAGGCCTCGTTGATTCCGCGCTGGCGGTGCACGAGGCGTCGACGCCGCGCAGCATGCTGGAGATCAGCTACTCCCTCCGACTGCTCGCGGCGTACCAGTTGGCGGCGGGTGAGAAGGACGCGGCGGCGCGCACGATCCGGCGTGCACGGACGATGCTCGACTCCGTCAAGGCCGGCCGCCCCGCGCTCGAAGCGAACCTGCTGATGGTGTCGGCAGACCTCAATGTGTCGAACGGACGCCGCGATGCCGCGCGCATCGATCTTCAGCAGGCGGCCGACGTGGCACGGGAGAAGCTGGGACCGAAACACCTGCTCACGGCAATCACCGCGAAGCGATTGGCCGCGCTGTCGTCCGACGCCGCCTTACCGGCAACGCCGCAGGTGGCGCGTATTCTTCGGTGACGAAACGCATGCCATTCGTGATGCCGACCGCAGTGGGCGACGCGATGGTCGACCTGAGCCGGTCGGCGCGATTCCTGATGGCACCAGCGTAACCCATTGCCCCCCCAATCGCCTGAACGATGCAGACGTCGGCATGGATCATCCCCGTCGTCATCGCGGTTGGAGTGTTGGTGTCCCTTGCGCCATCGCGGATCGCGCGGCCTGCGCATGTCGAAGCGCATTGGATGCGGGCTGAGAGTGTCTCAGCGCGCCGCCGACGTGGATCCGACGCAGCTGGTCGCGTACAACCTGCGTCAGGGGCCGTATCGTGTGCCGGTAGTCCACTGCCGTACCGTCCTCCAGGACAGCACCACGCCGGTCACGGAGAGCACAACCCCGCCAATTGACACGCCGATCATGACGAGGTCCCGGAGCGGACGCCGGCACATGAGAATCGCGAAGTCGACGTCATGCAGACCAGCATGCAGCCACCGCTCGAGGCGGCTCTTTCGCTCCCGTTTCTGTGCAATCGCCCCGTTCGTGGATCGAGAGACATTCACGTTGCGTCGGCGTCGTCGAACTTGACGCGCACCACCTGCGACGCGAGCTGCCGCTCCTGATGGCGGTAGTAGTCGTCGTAAGTGGTGAGTGTCGTCGTTTCTGGAATGCGTGCTGCTGAGCACCTCGCCACTCCGCGGCGGGACGTAAACACGCGTGCCGACCGGGTCATCCAGATCGTAGCGAAAGGGCGGTGCGCAGCACGACACCGAAGGACAGGTGCGCGAGCACGGTGGTGCGCTTGATCCCCGGCCATGACGGTGCGACAACTGCATTGTGGGCCACGACTTCGGAGACGGAAAGACTGTTGAAAAAGACAGCACCAACTCTTACTGACAAGAGGCGAATATTAGTGGTATCGGAATCCCTTCCGTTACAACCTCGTCTTGAGACCGGCGGCGGCCGGTCGGTCGAGCCACGCCCGATCAAGCACATCACGATCGGTGAGCACTACAGCCGGTGCCGCCGATGCGATCACGGGCCCCGCCTCCAGCACGACCGCGCGGTCAGCCCAATCCCATGCGAAGTTTGTGTCGGCGTCGCAGCAAAGCGGTCGACATGGACTGGAGCGATGAATGATCGTCACCGGCTGCAACGCACCCGGAGTTACGCAGACGCAGTCCGCACCGCCGATTCCAGTCCGCTATCGTCTTGCGTCAGCGATCGGCAGGCGACGGTGAATGCGCTGATGACCCGCCGCCTGCAAAGCACCGCATACCTCATGCGTCAAGGCATCACGGAGTCAGCGCGAACGCGCGATCGAACTGACTGGTGGCCTGAAACACATTGTTGAAATACCGGAGCGACGAGCGGTCGTCGTTCAACCCGTCACGCCACCCCCACAAGGTGCCATACGTCGGCGTGATCGCCTGGACGCTGAACCAGTACTTCGTATTGGCTGCCGCCGCAAAGGGCGTTGCAAGAGTCACCTGATACCCGTACGTGCCAAACGTCACGTTCGTGCCTTGGCGTCCGAATCCGTCGTTGCACGTGAAGCCAGGGATATTGAGCTCGAGGGTCTGCGCCGTCTGTGCAATGGGATACGTGGCTTGCGAGAGTGGCGTCGCAAGCTGCGGGCGTCCACCGGCATCCGCGTAGATGCTCACGCGGAACGCGGTCGCTGTCGGCGTTGGCGCCGGGGAGTTGATGGTCGCCACGCAATACGCACCTTGCCATCTCGCCGTCCTGATCGTGCTGGGACCCGTGAAGGTGAAGTCATCAAAAATCTGACTCGGCGCGGGCGATCCGTTGCTGCTGATTTGCGACCCCGCGAATTCGAGAATCGTGGCGAGTGTTGGGGCGACGAGCGAGACGCGCGATGTGTTTTGCGCCGGTCCCGTCGAAGATTCCTCGCCTTTGCAGCCTGGCAACATCAGCGCAATGACGACTCCCAGAACGGAGAGGCGCGCGAGATGGGCACGACGGGGCCGGCGGACACGTGCCGGTGGAACGGTCGACTCGGCGTGAGTCGGCAGGGCGTGCAGACACGGCATTCTTGACATGTGGACCTCGATTGGGGCTGGTTCGGTGGATGTCGGGAGCAGGCGATTGGTTCCGCTCATGTCAGGACGCGACACATCCGGCCAATCCGGCTCATCCTCCGCCCGATCTCACCGAATCGCTGCCGACGTTGGCCAGAACGACGCTGCTTTCACCCGTGCCGACGGCTGGTGAGCCGCGACGGCGAGCTTTGTCGCGCTTGGGTCGTGGCATCCAGCGTCTGGACACTCCAACGCTTCGGCAG